>Ga0210398_10001218_pt1 | contig 27340 bp, 25 predicted proteins | sample IncBWC4OmetaG_FD_161047 | JGI IMG/M metagenome (GOLD analysis project Ga0210398, IMG submission 161047) | Forest soil microbial communities from Barre Woods Harvard Forest LTER site, Petersham, Massachusetts, United States - Inc-BW-C-4-O | ecosystem: Environmental > Terrestrial > Soil >... | reverse complement strand
CCCTCGGCCGCGATCCCAACGACATCGAGCTGATGATGTTCGCGCAGGCCAACTCCGAGCACTGCCGCCACAAAATTTTCAACGCCACCTGGGAAATCGACGGCGCCCCGCGCGACCGCTCGCTGTTCCAGATGATCAAGAACACCTACCAGCTACACCGCGACGGTATCCTCTCCGCCTACAAGGACAATGCAGCCGTCCTGGCCGGCACCCGCGGCGGCCGCTTCTTCGTCGATCCGCAGACCGGCGAATACACCGCGCACACCGAGGACATCCACCTGCTCTGCAAGGTCGAGACGCACAACCACCCCACCGCCATCTCCCCCTTTCCCGGCGCCGCCACCAGCTCCGGCGGCGAGATTCGCGACGAAGGCGCCACCGGCCGCGGCTCCAAGCCCAAGGCCGGCCTCGCCGGCTTCACCGTATCCAATCTGAAAATTCCCGGCGCCATCCAGCCGTGGGAAAAGGAAAACGGCAAACCCGGCCGCATCGTCTCCGCCCTCGACATCATCATCGAAGGCCCGCTCGGCGGCGCCGCCTTCAACAACGAATTCGGCCGCCCCGCCATCAATGGATATTTTCGGACGTTTGAAGCAGCCGTTCCGGCTGCAGTTCACGGTTCACAGTTCACGGTTCACGGTTCGGAAACCAAAAAATTGAACACGGAGGGCGCAGAGCCCACGGAATCCCGATCCGGGTCCGAAACAAAAAGCCCTTCTCTTCCGGCCTCTGTGCCCTCCGTGACCTCTGCGTTAAAAAATTCGCCCCCCGCGACGGAGCTGCGCGGCTACCACAAGCCCATCGTGCTCGCCGGCGGCCTCGGCAATATCCGGGTCGGCCACATCGAAAAAGGCGCAATCAACCCCGGCGACAAACTCGTCGTACTCGGCGGGCCGGCCATGCTCATCGGCCTCGGCGGCGGCGCCGCCAGCTCCATGGCCAGCGGCTCCGGCCAGGAAAACCTCGATTTCGCCAGCGTGCAGCGCGACAACGCCGAGATGGAACGCCGCTGCCAGGAGGTCATTGACCGCTGCTGGGCCCTCGGTGCGGATAATCCCATCTCCTTCATCCACGACGTCGGCGCCGGCGGCCTTTCCAATGCCCTGCCCGAGCTCGTGAACGACGGCGGACGCGGCGGACGCTTCAACCTGCGCAAGATTCCCAACGACGAGCTCGGCATGAGCCCGCTCGAAATCTGGTGCAACGAATCCCAGGAACGCTACGTCCTCGCGGTCCCCGCCGCCCAAATCGAAGTTTTTTCAAAGCTCTGCGAACGCGAGCGCTGCCCGTTCGCCATCGTCGGCGAAGCCACCGAGGAAAAGCGCCTCGTCCTCGAAGATCCGCAGTTCAGGAATACGCCCATCGACATGCCGCTCGATGTGCTGCTCGGCAAACCACCGCGCATGCACCGCAAGGATGCGACCATTCAGCGCCCGCTTGTTCCATTGGACATCGGTCATTTGTCATTGGCGGATGCAATCCGCCTCGTGCTCTCCCACCCGACCGTGGCCGACAAGACGTTTCTCATTTCCATCGGCGACCGCACGGTCGGCGGGTTGATTTGCCGCGACCAGATGGTCGGACCGTGGCAGGTGCCCGTGGCCGACTGCGGCGTCACCGCCGCCGCGTTTGACGTTTACACCGGCGAGGCCATGGCCATGGGCGAACGCACTCCCGTCGCGGTCAACAACGCCGCCGCATCCGCGCGCCTCGCCGTCGGCGAGGCGCTGACCAATCTCGCTGCCGCGCAGATCGGCGACCTCGGCAAGGTCAACCTTTCCGCCAACTGGATGGCCGCGCCGGCCGTGCCCGGCGACGGCGCCGACCTCTACGCCGCCGTCCACGCCGTCGGCATGGAACTCTGCCCCGCCCTCGGCATCACCATTCCCGTCGGCAAGGACTCGATGAGCATGAGCACCGTCTGGAAAGACCGTGATTCAGCCGAAACCAAGCGCATAACCGCGCCGATTTCGCTCATCGTGTCGGCCTTCGCGTCGTGCGCCGACATCCGCCTCTCGCTGACACCCCAACTTCGCTACGATGCGAATTTGAACACGGAGGCCACGAAGAGCACGGAGTTAAAAAATCAGAATGTTTCTTCCTCTGCGATCTCTGCGCCTTCCGTGTTCAAAAATCCGGGTTCGGAGCCTATCGGCGACACCGTTTTGCTGTTGATCGACCTGGGCCGTGGCAAAAACCGCCTCGGCGGTTCGATCCTCGCGCAGGTCGTTTCGCAGATGGGCGCCGCCACGCCCGACGTGGACAGCGCCGCCGACCTCAAGAATTTCTGGAACGCCATCCAGCAACTCGGCCGCGAGAAGAAACTCCTCGCCTACCACGACCGCTCCGACGGCGGCCTCCTCGCGACCATCGTGGAGATGTGTTTCGCCGGTCACACGGGAGTGGATATCGATCTTCCTTCAACTGTAGCCGGGGTCGCTGACCCCGGCCTGCCCGCCGTAGCTTTAGCGAAGGCGGGCTCCGGCCTCAGCCCGTTCGACAAGCTCAGGGCCCCGAGCCCGTCGAGGGGCGAGGCCAGCTACAACAAATCCGTTCTATCCGCGCCATCCGCGGGAAAAAATCCGAATCCCTTGCTTCCAGCAAGTGGGAATGGTTCGACTACGCTCACCACTCAGCAAACAGCATTTGCCATGCTGTTTGCCGAGGAGCTCGGCGCCGTGATCCAAATCCGCGCCGCCGACCTCGAAGGCGTGAACGCCGTCCTGCGCGCGCACCAGCTCGACACCGCCACCACGCGCATCGGCACGCTCAACCGCGACTACACCTTCCGCGTGAAGCAAGCGGGCCAGGTTGTCCTCGAGGAGAATCTTTCTACTCTCCGTGCGATCTGGTCCGACGTCACCCGCCGCATCGCGGCGCTGCGCGACAACCCCGCCTGCGCCGAGTCGGAATACCAGCTCAAGCTCGATCCCTCTGATCCCGGTATCCGGCCAGTCATCACCTTTGATTATCCGGCCGGTGAAAAGTACCAGGCATCAAGTAACAAGCACCAAGAATCTGCTCCTGGCACTTCGCACTCTTCTCTTGGTACTTGGAACTTGGCACTTGGTACTTCGCGAAGCCGGCCACAAGTGGCCGTGCTTCGCGAACAAGGCGTCAACGGCCAGGTCGAGATGGGTGCCGCGCTCACCCATGCCGGCTTCCGCGCCATTGACGTCCACATGACCGACATCCTGTCCGGCCGCATCTCGCTGAAAGACTTTCGCGGCGTGATCGCCTGCGGCGGATTCAGTTTCGGTGACACGCTCGGCGCCGGCGAAGGCTGGGCCAAGAGCATCCTCTTCAATCCGCGGGCGCGAGCCGAGTTTGCCGCATTCTTCGCGCGCGAGGATGCGTTCGCCCTCGGCATCTGCAACGGCTGCCAGATGATGAGCAACCTCCACTCGATCATTCCCGGATCGGACTACTGGCCGCGCTTCGTGCAAAACCAGTCCGAACGCTTCGAAGCCCGCTTCGTGTCGCTCAAAATCGAGAAAAGCCCCAGCGTGCTCTTCACCGGCATGGAAGGCTCGGTCATCCCCGTCGCCGTCGCGCACGGCGAAGGCTACGCCGAATTTGCCGATGCCACCGCGGCCAAACGCTGCAGCGACTCCGGCCTCGTCTGCGCACGATTCGTGGACAACAAGCAATCGCTCGCGATTGCGCAGTCCTGCGCAGCGCAAAGCGCGAAGCAGGATAAACACGAACCCATCTACACCGAAACCTACCCTCTGAATCCCAACGGCTCTCCCCTCGGGATGACCGCGCTGACCACCACCACCGGCCGCGTGAACATCATGATGCCCCACCCGGAACGCGTCTTCCGCACCGTCGCCATGAGCTGGCACCCGGAAAACTGGGGCGAGGACAGTCCATGGATGAAATTGTTTTATAACGCTCGGGCGTGGGTTGGGTGACCTACAACCAGGCACGAGAATATGTCATCTCGCACATCATCTAGACCTGATTGGATATGTTTACTCTGGCTGGTCTATCCATTCTTATACGTATTTGCGGATGAAACACTGAACATGTCTTGGCTTTCTGCGCTTGTCTGCTTGGTCGCAGGTTTTCTCATCCTCCACAGCATCATTGCGACCCATGAACTGGGTCACGCACTTACCGGGCGATTGGTGGGCATCAAGATAAGCAACTTCCTCGTTGGAGCCGGACATAGGCTCATCGAGTTCAAGTTAGGGCATACGCTCGTGACGTGGAAATTGTTTCCACGATACGGCCAGGTTCACCCTGTAAAATCGCTACACATATTCTCCGTTACTCAACGTGCTCTCTTTTTACTCGGTGGAATAATCGCAGAAATCCTGTTGGCTTGGGTCATCTGGAAAATCTACGAAAGCCCGACATGGCATAACGTGGTTTGGTTTACACCAATCGGTCGTTACATGCTACTGACAGCCGGATTCTTTTTATTCGTCACCATCGTCTCCAGCCTGCGGCCCTCAACAATTACGATCGAAGGAGTCCAGATCCAGAATGACGCTCTGGCGCTAGTGAATCTATGGAAATGGCGCGGGCTTTCACGCTACGCCGAATTGATCTCAAAAGGAGACTCCGTAGCCGCCGCCGATCTTTCCAAGAGCATCATACTAAAGAATTCAAATGACCCGTCTGCCCTGATCACTATCTCCCGTTTTTTCGAGCACGAAGGTAATCTGGATGTCGCTCGCTACGGCTTGGAAAAAGCCCTGCTTAAGATTCCAAAGGAGGCTGCGTTACGCACTGAAGTTCTAGATGTGCTTGTCTGCCTGGTTTTGAACTACGGTCGGAGTGATTGGCTTCAGGACGCTGATCAGTGGTCCATTCAGGCAATGACAGAGGCTCCAAGCTTACTCACATTGAAGGGAACACGTGGCTCTGTCCTTGCGGAAATGGGCCGCAATTCTGAAGCACAGGTGCTCCTCATGGAGGTCCTTGCGTCCACCAAAAGCGACAACGACCGTGCTTACTGCTTCGCCTACCTTGCGTGGATTGAGGCTCAAGAAGGAAAACATGAGTCGGCCGCCGAAAAGATAAAAAATGCAAAATCATTTAATCTTCAGATTCCAGCTATCGCTCGCTTGGAGAAAATTGTCTTAGCACTCAAAGATGCAGCCTCATGATGCTCTACAAAAAGATATAAAGCGTATCAGTGGCCGTGCCATCCGTAGCCATAGCGAAGGATGGTTAAAAGTTTTGGCCGTTCTTCGCGCTCTTTGCGATCTTCGTGTGAGAAAATATCCGGCTATCCGCGCTCATCCGCGGAAAAATCCGGTGTCGTGGCGTGTTTTTTGCTCGTTCCCGAGGCAACTAAAACTCAAAAGCGGAGTCTTCGTTTCGTCTTCCCACCCACCCTCAACAGAAAATTAATCATGGCCACAAAAACAAAAAAGAAATCCAAGAAGAGCCCCAAAACCCCGGCCGCGAGCCTGGTCTGGTTTGATATCGCCGCTGACGACATCGGCCGCGCCAAGAAATTCTACACCTCATTGTTTGGTTGGAAAATCCAGCCGATTCCCGGCATGCCAGATTACTCGCACATCGACACGGGCGGCCCGGACGCCTCACCCGATGGCGGGCTGACGTCGCGCAAGTGCGAGGGACACGGCATCACGAACTACATCAACGTGGCCTCAGTGGCGCGGTCCGCAGCCAAGGTTGAAAAGCTCGGCGGCAAAATCCTCATGCCCAAGACGGCCGTGCCAAAAATGGGCTACTTCGCGGTCTGCCTGGACACGGAGAAAAACGCGTTCGCGCTTTGGGAAATGAGCCCAACCGCAAAGTAACGCTGAATCGATACTGATTTTCCCGCGGATCTCGCGGATGAGCACGGATAGGTGGGGCTCGACGCGCCCTACATTGTTTTGTCAGGCCATTAGTAACGATTAGTGTCCATTCCGGCCCGACAAAAAACCGCAGCCGCCGGTTCCCGCGCTCGTGCCCTGAGCTTCGTCGGCGCGCAACATCCAATTCTGCTTTTACACGAAGAACGCAAAGATCACGAAGATCGATCCAGAGTTTTAAACATACTGCCTCCATCCGTGTTTATTGGTGTAATCCGTGGTTTCATTCTCCGAACCTTCGCGCCCTTTGCGATCTTGGTGCCGTGCCATCCGTAGCCTTGGCGAAGGATGGTGAGAAAATCCGACTAATCCGCGTTCATCCGTGCAATCCGCGGGAAAAAATCGTGCGTTTTGCGCCCTTCATGCCGCGCCCTCCGTAGCTCGCAGAGCGAAGGAGGGCGAAAAATCATGGGGCGAAAAAATTTCTTTCGCTTCCGTTTGCCAAACGGATTTCCCCCGCGACGTTCAGTTTCGACCAAGCACCAATTCCAGCTTCCAGGGATGCAGTCATGTCGGCTGCATCTTTCATCAAAACAAGAAAGGAAGGAAATCACATGAGCACACAAACAATGACCCACGACAATGCCACGATCGGAAGCCTGGTCTGGTTCGAAATCCCGGCCGACAACTTCGACCGTGCAAGGAAGTTCTACAGCGGATTGTTCAACTGGAAAATTTCGCCCTTCCCCGGGATGCAGGGTCCCGAAGCGCAGAAATACCTCCACATTGAGACCGGAGGGGTTGACGCTTCGCCCGATGGCGGGCTGACGACGCGCGAGCACATCCAGGGCATCACCCAGTACATCAACGTGGCCTCGGTGGACGAATCCTCGGCCCAAGTTGAAAAGCTCGGTGGCAAAGTCCGCGCGCGCAAGACGGCGGTGCCGCAGATGGGCTACTACGCCATCTGCCAGGACACGGAGAACAACACGTTCGCCATCTGGGAATCAGATTCGGATGCGCGATAAGGCCACCGCGAACATTCAACTTCGAAGGTCCAACATCCAAGGCCGACCATCGAGCGTTGAACGTTGAGTCCTAAATTCCAGCTTCAACTGCAGGTCGGGGTTTAACCCCGATCCATGCCTTCGCTCCTTCGCGGGAAAATCCCCGCGGAGGACGCGAAGCGAAGGTCCCGCAGAAATCGCTAATTCACGCTGAATTTTTCCCGCGGATAGCGCGGATGATCGCGGATAGGAACTGAATCCATTCGTCATTGGAAATTCGAGTTTCGTCATTCCCGGCTTCCGGGTATCACTTGTGGTACAAAAACCACGCGGTGCCGAGGCCGGCGATGAGGCCGAAGAGATGGCCTTCCCACGAGGTGCCGTTGCGCGCGGGGGCGACACCCGCGAGGATGCCTCCGTAAACGAGGAGCACCCCGCCCGCCGCCAGCAGGTCGGGCGTGGCCCGCGTGAACCACGCGAGCAGGATCAGGTACCCGAAGAAGCCGAAGATCACGCCGCTCATGCCGACGTGCGCGACTTTGCGCCCGAGCAGCCAGAGCAACACGCCTTGCACGAGCGCAATGATAAGCGCGACTTCGAGAAACTGTTCATGGCCGCGCCGGAGCACGAGCCAACCGAGCACGAGGAACGGCGGGAGATTGGCCGCGAGGTGAGCGAAGTTGGCGTGGATGAACGGGGCGGTGAAAATCCCGACGAGCCCGCCCGCGGTCCGCGGCACGACGGCGAGCTGCGTGGTGACGGTTTTTGACGCCACTCCGATCAGCGTGCCCACGATCATGGCCACGGCCGGCCACGAGAGGTAGATGTACGGCACCTGCGTGAAAACCCGGGTAAGAAAGTCAGTGATGTCGTTCATACTGGTTAGTTATCGTTCTCTTACTCGTACTCGTTATCATACTCATAATCGATTCGAGAATGAGAATGATTACGAGAACGAGAACGATTTGATTCGGTCAGTTCTGCATCAATAGTCCTTTTCCTGATTAGCGTCGATTAGCGTGAATTAGCGGTTAAAGTGCCTCGCTACTGTTTACCACGGATCAGTTTGCTGTTTTAATCGTCTCTACCTGATGGCCAAAAACCCAACCCAGCGAAGAAAACGGCGCAAAAGCCCGCGCGGCTTGCGGATAATTGCAGGCGTGAAGCTGTTCAAGGGCGTGATGCTCCTGGGCATCGGCCTCGGCATCTTCGGGCTCGTCAACCAAGACCTGGCCGAAATGGCGCAGAAGCTGACGGACCGGTTAAACATCGACCCCGAGAATCACTATGCGCGCCTGTTCCTCGAGAATGTGGCCAATATCCAGCCCCACACCTTGTGGCACTTCGGACTATGGTCGCTCGTTTATTCCGCCGTCCTTCTGACGGAAGGCACCGGATTGTGGCTCAACCTGCACTGGGCAAAATATATGGTGATCATATCGACGGGGGCCTTCGTCCCGGAAGAAATCTACCTGTGCGTGCACAAATTCAACTGGTTCAAGCTCGGCGTGCTCGTCCTCAACATCGCGATCCTCATCTACATCATCCAACTGGTATTGCGACGCGAAAAAGCGGTGGATGGATAACCAACGCCCAGTATCCAAGTCAGAGACATTTTAACCGCGGATTACGCGGATAGACACGGATTCGAACCGTTTTTAACCGCGAATGGACGCGAATGAACGCTAATCCGGACAGACGATCAATTTCTCCCTACAAATTACCGAATCTGAGGACTAATGGGCTGTTGGAAAACTTATCAGTGCGCATAAGTGCTCATCAGTGGTTTAAGAACTGATTCGCGTACATTTGCGTTTATTCGCGGTTAAAATATCAGTGATAATCAGTGGTTAAAAATCTGGATCGATCTTCGCGTTCTTTGCGCTCTTGGTGTAAAAAATCAATCACGCTTTCACGAATTGAGTGCAGTTATCCGCGTCCATCCGCGTAATCCGTGGTTAAAAACGTTTGGTTGCTCACTCCGCCGACTGCGCGGATTGCGCGTGGAGCATCGCTTCCTCGTGGTCGAGCAGTTGCTGCAGCGGTCGGTGAACCTCGTCGGTAATGACGTCGCGGGTCCAGAGATCGTCCACCGCCTTGCGCTCGGCTTCGAGGGCGGCGAAGCGAAATTGTTTTTCCGCGGCGAGGCGGGCACGCGCGTGGGTGCGTCGGTCTTCGATCTCGGCCACCAACTCGGCCAGGCGTTCTTCATATTCGGCCAGCACGTGCTTCAGCGCCGCGGATTTCGCCGCGCTGTTGTCCGGTGATTCCAAGGCGCGCAACGCCTTCAAGCCCGCGCCCACGGCCGTCGTGCGGGCGAGATTGTCCTCTTTTTTTCGGATACCATCCTCGTGCAGCCCGAGCCGGCGGATGACCCACTCCGTCGTGGTGCCTTGGATGAGGAGCGTCGCGGCGATGACGCCGAGCGCGAGGAAGATGACGATGTGGCGGTAAGGGAACAGTGTGCCGTCCGGCATCAGCAGGGGAATGGACAAAGCAGCGGCGAGCGTGACCGTACCGCGGATGCCGGCCCAGCCACAGAGAAAAACCGCCTGCCAGGTCGGGCGTTTTTCCGCCTTCCGGACTTTGCACGAAACAACAAACGGCAGGTAGGAGGCGGGGAAAACCCAGGCCATGCGCAGAACCATCACCGTGCCCGCGATCGCGGCGACCAATCCGGTCAATTGCATGAGCGAATAGCTGCCGTGGACGGTCGCGAGCAGCGTGGGAAATTGCAGGCCGAGCAGGACGAAGGCGAGGCCGTTGAGCCAGAAGAGCACCGTGGACCAGACGATCCAGGCGGTCTGTCGCGTCTCCGCATCCATTCGCACCGGGTCACGCCAGCCCGAATACAAACCAGCCGCGACCACGGCGAGTATGCCCGAAAATCCAAGCGGCTCGGCCGCGAGGTAGGCGGCGTAGGGCGTCAGCAGGGACAGCGTGAGCTCGATGAGCGGATCGGCGTTGTGCGTGCGGATGAGCAAATCGCGGAGCCGGCCAACCAGCCAGCCGATCGCCAGGCCCATGGCGAGGCCGCCCACGGCAAGCAGCACAAAATCGAGCGCGGCCGCGCGCAGGGAAAAAGTCCCCGCCACGAGGGCGGCGAGGGCAAATTTGAACGCCACCAGGCCGGTGGCGTCGTTCATCAGGCTCTCGCCGTTGAGCACGATGGTCAGGCGCGTGGGAACCTTCAGCCGCTTGGTCACCGCGCCGACCGCGACGGCATCGGTGGGCGAAACCACGGCACCGAGGGCGAACGCCATCGCAAGAGGCAGGCCGGGTATCAGCCAGTGCGCCACAAAGCCGACGCCCAATGTCGTGAACACGACAAGGCCCGTGGCGAGCAGGATGATCGGGCGTTTCGCCTTCGCGAATTCCCGCAGCGGCATCAGCCAGCCGTCGGAAAAAAGCAGCGGCGGCAGGAAGCACAGGAAGAAAAATCCCGGCTCGAGCGCGACGTGGGGAAATTTCGGGATGAGCGCAAAGCTGACGCCGCCCAGCACGTAGGTGATCGGGCGCGGCCACGGAATCCACCGCGCCACGATGCTCAGGATGGTGGTAATCAGCAGAAGGATCAGGGCCTCTTGGAATGCGAACATGGTGCGCAGCCAAGTACAGCAGCGCGCCAGATCATTGCAAGGCAGAGGCCCGAGAATCGAAGCCTCAAATCGCACTCATTCTCGTTCTCGTCCTCGATTATCGAGGCACGCGAGAGTACGAGAATGAGTATGAGAACGAGAACGATTTTGGTTACGTGAGGCGGATACCGCCGTCAACCGTCACGTCCACGCCGATGATGTTGCTGGAATCGTTGGAGAGCAGGAAGCGCACGAGTTTGGCCACTTCATCGGCCGTACCAAACCGCTTGAGCAGCGTCTGGGCGGCGAAGTTATCTTCGAAGCCTTTCTGCGCCTCGGCCGGCAACCCGAGCTTGCTCATAATGGGCGTGTCGATCGGGCCGGGACTGATGGTGTTGAGGCGGATGCCGCGCGGAGCGAGTTCGACGGCCAGCGACTTGCCGAGCGACACGACCGCGGCCTTGGTCGCCGCGTAGATGCTGGTGGTCGCGAGGCCAAGTTGGGCCACGACGGAGGCATTGAACACCACGGAGCTTGGATTCGCAAGGATGGGCAACAAGGACTGCAGTTGGAAATATAGGCCGCGGACGTTGACGTTAAACATGTCGTCAAAGTGTTTCGGCGTCATCGCCTCGATCGGGCCGAACTGGCCGATGCCGGCGTTAAGGAAGACGGCGTCGAGTTTCGCCGCGTGTTTTTGCACGGCCGCGCCGAGGCCCTGGGCGTCGGCGAGCGAACCGGAGTCCGAGGAAATGACGACCGCGGTCGCACCGAGGGTGGCGCGCGCCGCGGTAAGCGTCTCCGGGTTGCGACCCGTGACGAGGACCCGCGCGCCTTCGGCTTGCAAGTGTTGGGCGGTGGCGAGGCCGATGCCGGTGGTGCCACCTGTGATCAATACAGTTTTGTTTTTCATGGTAATGGTGATTTGTTATGTAATTGGAACGTTTATTCCAAAATTGTTATGCGAAAACTAGTCGAGGACTTGCAAGGCCAGGCGGGCGCTGTCCCGCAACGTGTCGCGTTCGCCCAGGGAGCGTGAAGCAACACTGAGGCCGAGCAGCGTGTGGTAAAGAAAACGGGCGAGCGCGACCGGGTCCTTGGCCTTGCCGATCTCGCCCTTGCGCTGGGCCGCGCTGAGCCGCGAGGCAAAGAGTCCCTCCACTTCGCGGGCGTGGGCCTGCGCCAGGGCGCGGATCTCGGCGTCGTGCGGCGTCAGCTCGACCATGGAGTTGACCATCAGGCAGCCGGGCGAGCCCTTGCTGCACTGCCCGGCAATGAGGCCATCAAACAGCCCGGCCAGGACCTTGCGGACCGGGCCGGGGTCGGCGAGCTGGCGGCGCATGAAGTCGATGGCCCGGTCGAGATAGCGCTTCAGGGCGGCATGGAAAAGCGTCTGCTTGTCGCCATAGGTGTCGTAAAGGCTCTGGCGGCTGACGCCGAGTTCCTGGGTCAGGTCGGCAAAGGAGGTGGACTGGAAACCGCGCGTGCGAAAAAGCTCCAGCGCCTGGTCGAGCACTTCCGCCTCGTCAAATTCCTTGGTCCGGGACATGGGGTTAAAAGAACGTACGTTCCAAAATAGTCAAGATCGTTTGCAAAAATAAATTTCCTTCATTCCTTCCGGATCATGGACTCATTGCTCACGTCTGTCTCCACCGCGGCCACCGATGAAACCCTCATCGACGCCTACTCCGACGCCGTTTCCGGCGCCGTGGCAACCGCGCATCCGGCCGTCGTCCACATCGAGGTCAGCGGCAACAACACCCCCGGCGGCTCGGGCTCGGGTTTCTTCATCTCGCCCGATGGCTACATCCTCACCAACAGCCACGTCGTCCACGGCGCGCAGGCGCTGAAGGTGTTCCTCGCCGACGGGCGCAAGCTCACCGCCGACCTCATCGGCGACGACCCGGACACCGATCTCGCCGTGATCCGCGTGAGCGCCGACGAAATTTCCTTCCTGGCCCTGGCCGACAGCGCCGCCGTGCGCCCCGGCCAGATCGCGATCGCCATCGGCTCGCCGATGGGTTTCCAGCAAACGGTCACCGCCGGCATCGTCAGCGGGCTGGGCCGTTCGCTCCGCGGCGCATCCGGACGGCTGATCGACAACGTCATCCAGACCGATGCCGCGCTCAATCCCGGCAACTCGGGCGGCCCGCTCGTCAACACGCGCGGCGAGGTCATCGGCGTGAACACCGCCATCATCCGGCCCGCGCAGGGCATCTGTTTCGCCATCGCCAGCAACACCGCGCGCTGGGTGGCAGGCTGGCTGATCAAGGACGGCCACATCCGCCGCAGTTACATCGGCGTCGCCGGGCAGAACGTCCCGCTGCTGCGCAAGCTTGTGCTGCACCACCGCCTCGCCCAAGAGACGGGCGTGCTGGTCGCGGGCCTCGAGCCCGACAGCCCGGCGACGCGCGCCGGCCTGCTGGAGAGCGACATCGTGCTGGGATTCGATGGCACGCCAACGCCAACCGTCGATGCGCTGCTCAAGCAGCTTACCGGAGACCGGATCGGTGAAAGCGCGAGCATCACCCTGTTGCGCGGCGTCGAACTGCGCCGCCACGCGATCATCCCGCTCGAAATGCCCGGCCGCGCCTAACCCGCGGCCGGGTTACCAAATGACGCGCAGGCCGATCTTTGGCGCCAGTTCATGAATCTTTCTGTCCACCGTCATGACGGGCACATCGTGGGCCAGAGCAGTGGAGACAATATGCCGGTCGATTGGATCCTGATTCTCCCAGTCCAGTTTCGCCGCGTGGAGCGCAATCGCTGGAGTAACGGACAGAACCGTAACCGCCCGGCCGATGCCTTGCATCAGTAATTCAGGCGAAATCTTTGCCTGAAACCTTCCCGCCACCAGCAGGCGGGCAATTTCACTGAGGCTCACATCGGAAATGGCGAGCTCGGCCGCACTCGCGGCAACGAGCAGGGCTTTGCATCGCCGGGACAGTCGCGTGTCATCCGTGTAGCCCCACAGAAACGCATGCGTGTCGAGCAGGTATTTCAGCTTTGCGCCCATGCCTTCGCCGCAAACACCGGGGCCGCGGGATCATAATCCGGCGGGATGACGAGCAGCCCCTTGCCCCGGCCGACCAGCGAACCCGGGCGCTCAAGGTGCAATTCGGCCTCGAGCGCGGAGCGCGCAAACGCCGAAACCTTCACCCCGCGTTTTTTGGCGGTCTGCTTCAATTCGCGCTGCATGGCGGCGGGCACTTTCAACGTAAGGGTCGGCATACCGGATAATACAAACGTATTACTATTTTTTGTCAATCTTTGCCGGCTTGTTCCGCGGATGGAACTTCGTGTGCTGGGATCAAATCCTTTTGTCGTAGTCGGCATGGGAGCCGATCCACTCCCAGACAAATTCGTTGCCGATAAACCGGCCAATGGCACGATCGTGGTTTCCAACCCGCGCCGACCAGTTGGGCTGGCCAATGGACTTGAAATGCAGCGAGGGATGAAATGCATTGGCCTGCCAGAGCCGGTAGTTCTTGCGGGCTGCCACGCGCACTTCCACAGGCAACGCATGATAAAGCCGCCAAAATTCAGCTGTCCCGCGGCTCGAAATTTTCACGACTTATCCAAAATGTCGTCGAGCGGCTTGGTCTGGCCGGCCTGATAGGCATTGGCCGCGTCTTCATTCAGCACCGCAAACTTGCCGGCCTTGGCATCGGCCTTCATCCGGCGATCCCAATCGTCATCAGTCCAGCCGCAGAGTTCGGCGATAAGCACAGCCCGCTCCTCGAGCGGTAGCTGCTCGATGGCCAACTTGATTTCCTTCACTGTGCCCATGATCGCAATGATACGGAACGGCACCGTTGTGGCAAACGAGATTTAACGAACAGCCCAGCCTGACCGTTCGTTTTCTCGGCGCGCCCGGCGGCGACGAGTGCACAGCCTCGGCGGTCACACCCTACCCTTTTGTCAGGCTATTTCGTGAGATTCGCTACTTTGCCGGCTTGTTCCGCGGATGGAACTTCGCGTGCTGGTCCACGAGGCGTTTGTCCTCGACCGCGGTGTAGATTTGCGTGGTGGAAATGTTGGCGTGGCCGAGCATTTCCTGGATGGCGCGGAGATCCGCGCCGCCGCTCAGGAGATGCGTGGCAAATGAATGCCGCAGCAGGTGCGGCTTCACCGGCTTGGTCAGGCCGGCCCGCTTCGCGTATTTCTTGATCAAAACCCACAGCATCTTGCGCGAGATGGCCGTGCCGCGTTCGCTGAGGAAAAGCTCGCTGCCGGTTTTGGGCTTAACGAAAAATCTCCGGCCGGCGTCAAGATAGGCCGCAAGCGCGTCGCGGGCTTTCCCGCCGACGGGCACGACGCGTTCCTTCGAGGCCTTGCCGAAGACGCGGAGGAAACCGTGGTCGAGGTCGAGCTGCTGGAGCGAGAGGCCGGACAGTTCGGAGACGCGGAGCCCGCTGGCGTAGAAAAGCTCGAGCAGCGCGCGGTCGCGCAGGGCGTAGGCGTTGCCGCCGCTGGGCGCGGCGAGCAGGCGGCCGACCTCGGCGGGCGTGAGCGTGCCGGGGATTTTGCGCACGAGCTTGGGGCCGGTGAGCTGGGCGGTGAGGTCGTCGGCGCGGAGCTTTTCGCGCACGAGGTAGCGGGCGAAAACGCGCAACGCGGTGAGTTTGCGCGCGAGGCTGGCAACGGTGTAGTCGTCGCCGCTCAGCGCGTAAATCCAGTCGGAGAGGTCCTTGGGCTGGGCCCCGCGCCAGGCCGCGACGTGGTGGCCCGCGAGGAATTTCGCGCACTGGTCCAGGTCGCCCTGGTAACTTTCGGTCGTGCGCGCGGAAAGCCCGCGCTCGAGTTCAAGAAAGCCGATGAAGCCGTCGATCTCCTCGGCGAAGGCGGCAGGCGCCTGGCTGCGGCGGGCCTTCATACGGCATCGGCTACGGAAAGCTTAATACCGCCGGCGGGGCGCGGAGCCCATGCGCGGCGGCGGAGCGTTGGGATCGCGCATGCGGAAGGTGATGCGCGCCTTTTCCAAGTCGTAGGGGCTCATCTCCATTTTCACAAAGTCGCCAGCGGCGATCTTGATGAAATTCTTGCGGAGCTTGCCCGAGATGTGCGCGAGCACGATATGACCGGGGCTCTTCAGCAGCTCGACTTTGAACATCGTGCCGGGGAGCACGGTGATGATTTTACCCTCCACCTCGATCGATTTATCGTCAGACATACGAAACGCGGATGCGGAGTGCGGGGAGGTTGTTCATACGGGTGGGTTTGGCAGAGAAAGCTCCTTGTAAGTGGGAAGGACGCTGCGTAAGTCAAGGCTTTCCCGGCACCACCAGCCGCCGGCACCCGCATGGTCTCCTCCACACCCACCCCTCCCGACTGCCCGTTTGAGAAGCGATTCCCGTCGCAACTCGTGCGCGACGACGTGTTTTTCATGAGCCTCGCCTACAACCAGGCCATCGATGCGTGGCGGGCCGACGAGGCGCCCATCGGGGCGGTGATCGAGCTCGGCGGCGAAGTCATCGGAGCGGCGCACAACACCGTCGAGTCCGCGCACGACCCCACCGCCCATGCCGAAATGCTGGCCCTCACCCAGGCTGCGGCCAAGCTCGGCGACTGGCGGCTCGCGGGCGCGACGGTTTACGTGACGAAGGAACCGTGCCCGATGTGCTCGGGCGCGATGCTCATGTCGCGCGTCCGCCGCGTATGCTACGCCGTGCCCGACCCCAAGATGGGCTGCCTCGGCGGTGCGACGAACCTCAACGACCTGCCCCAGGTCAACCATCACCTCGAGTTGACCGCCGGCGGCGTGCTCGAGCCGGAATGCCGCCAGTTGCTGCAGGAATTTTTTCGCGCCAAACGCCGCGAGGAAAAGTAACAAAAAATGCAGCAAAGTAGTCGTCTGGTCTTTTTAGCAGGAAGCCCGGAAACCAAGAACGGAGCGGTGATCATTCAAAATTCGGTACTCTGAGTCCCTTCCAAGTTCATGGCTTCCGGGCTTCCTGCTAAAAACCCTTATTCCCGCAGTTCTCATTACGGATTAAATAGATAGGTGGTTTCTTTGAGCCATACGTCGTCACGACGCATAATTTATAATTATTAAAAATGCGAGGCACAAAGATCTCTTAATTCAAAATTTTACATTTATTATTATTACTTTAATCCCTATTAATTAGATAATTAAAGCATACCTATTGCTATATTTTTTTACATATTAGAGATAGTTTTAATTTATAAACACTTTTTTATCATCTTGCGATTAGCGACCCCTGATGTTCAGCCTGAAGAAGATCCAGCTAGCCCAAAACACTTCCTTGCATTCAAGCAGGCAAAAACCAAATCGCCAACGATGAACACACTTCCCCTATCTTCACATCGTGTCTCCCCAAAAGCCTTCGCCGGGTTTGGCTTTGCGGGAATCTTACTTCTGGTCGCGGGCGGCTGCAGCAAGTCCGCCGATCCATTCAACGATGGCGTGGCGGCTTTGAATAAACATGATTATGATTCAGCCATCGCGGCGTTCAGCGACGCCATCCACCTCAACCCGAATTCCGCCGAAGCCTACTACAACCGCGGCAGCGCCTATGATGGCAAGCATGACGAGGACCAGGCCATCACCGATTTCACCGCCGCCATCCGGATCAACCCGAATTTAGTTTTGGCCTACGATAACCTGGGACTCATCTACGACGGCCGGCATGATTATGACAAGGCGGTGACCGCTTACACTGGGCTCATTGGCGTCAGCCCGGATGACACCAAATCTTATTACAAGCGGGCCAGTATCTATATTGAAAAGGGCGATTATGCCAACGCCATCGCCGACTTCACCCAAATTATCCTGCGCAACCCAAGTGACACCGGAGCCTTTGGCCAGCGGGGCAACGCCTACGATGCCACGCACGATTACGACAAGGCGATTGCCGACTTCACCGAAATCATCCGCCTCGACCCCACTAACACCGAAGCCTATTGCGCCCGGGGCAACATCTACGACGACAAACATGATTTCGACCACGCCATCGCCGATCTGAAGGATGCCATCCGCGTCAGCCCGACTTACGCCAACGCTTACAACAACCGGAACAACACTTCCGACGACAAAGCCATCGCAGCCTACAAGGAAGCCCGCCACCTCGACCAAAGCCTGGCCTTGGCCTATTGCAACCGGGGCGATGCCAGCTACGGCCAGCACGATTACGAAAAGGCACTTTCCAACTACAATGACTCCCTCCATGCCGATCCAACTTTCGCCGAGGTCTACAACAGCCTGGGTCGGATCTGCGTCGACAATGGCGACTACGACCGGGCCTTCGGGGAGTACAGCGAAGCCATTCGCCTCAGCCCCAATGACGCCAAGGGCTACTTCAACCGGGGTGTCACCGACGATGCCAAGCACGATTACGACAAAGCCATCGCCGATTACACCAAGGCGATCGACCTCAAGTCAGACTACACCGATGCCTGTCTCAACCGGGGCATCGCCCATGGCTGCAACGACGAGTACGATCAGGGCGTCGCCGACTTCAACATGGTCATCCAGCATAATCCAAATGAGATCCGCGCCTTCAACGACCGGGGTGACCTTTACAGCAAAAAGGGCGATTACAAGAAGGCCATCGCCGACTACAGCGAATCCATCAGCCTCAGTCCCGATGACGCCATCGCCTACAGCCACCTCGCCCGCCTGTGGGCCGTTTGCCCCGAGGCCAGGTTTAGGAACGGCATGGGGGCCGTGGAATATGCCATGAAAGCCCGCACGCTGCGGGAAGGGAAAAATCCGTCCGATTTTGACACCCTTGCCGCCGCTTGCGCCGAGGCGGGCAACTTCACCGATGCCATAGCCTACGAGAACCATTATTTGAATTCCCTGCAGGACAAGGACGATGATGCCGCCTGGCGGCTCAATCTCTACGAGCAGAGGAAGCCGTATCACGAACCGCCAAAAAAAGCTGATTCGTCCTTGGTAACCTCAACCTTGGATCAATGAGCCGATGGTTTCGGGATTGAAGGCAAGCCGGGACGCAGGAAATCAGGAGGCTGTGTTTTTAGCAGAAAGCCGGATCTGAGCGATCCGGTACGCTAAAATTTTGACGACGGGTTTGACGAATTCGGGCATCTGCGACAGGTTTGCAACTCTCTGAACCCATAACCTGAAAATTACCATGGCTTACGAACTCCCGAAACTGCCTTACGCCAACAACGCCCTCGAGCCGCACATCGACGCGCGCACGATGGAAATCCACCACACCAAGCACCACCAGGCGTACATCACCAACGTCAACAACGCCCTCAAGGACCAGCCCGCGCTGGCCGCGCTCGACGTGGACACCCTCATCGCCGATCTCGGCAAAGTTCCCGACGCCATCCGCGGCGTCGTGCGCAACAACGGCGGCGGCCACAGCAACCATTCCTTCTTCTGGAAAATTCTCGGCCCCGGCAAAGGTGGCGCGCCGAAAGGCTCGCTCGGCGACGCGATCAATGCGACGTTCGGCAGCTTCGACAAATTCAAGGAAGAGTTCGCCAAGGCCGGTGCGACCCGCTTCGGCTCCGGCTGGGCCTGGCTCGTCGTCGGCGCGGACAAGAAACTCTCCATCGGCTCCACCGCCAACCAGGACAGCCCGCTCATGGGCAAGGCCATCGCCGGCCTCGAGGGCAAACCGGTCATCGGCCTCGACGTGTGGGAACACGCCTATTACCTGAATTACCAAAACCGCCGGCCCGATTACATCGCAGCATTCTGGAACGTGGTCAACTGGGACCAGGCCGAGGCGAATTTCAAAGCCTGAAAACTGGAGACTGAAGGCTGAAGAAACCAACGCGTGAGAACTCGTCGCTGATTGGTTCAGCCTTCAGTTTTTCAGCCCTTCAGCCTTTCCCTTGCTCACGGCCCCCAGGCGCTCGCCTCGCTCGCGGGCGCGAGCAAATAAGGGCTGAGCTGCTTGGCCTTGCCGGAGACGGTATCGAGAATCCAGATCGTACTGGCGCCGGGCGTACGCGCGGTATAGAGCAGGTGCCGGCCGTCGGCGAGCCAGCACGGATTCACCGCGTCGTACGGTGCATGCGAAACTTGCTGGCTCGTGTGCGTCGAAAAATCATAGACCGCCACCTGGTAAACCCGGCCCACCCGCATGGTGAAGGCGAGCTTGGTCGGATCGCCGCGGCTCCAGTCGGGCTCCGCGCAATAACTGCTGATGTTGGTGTAGATCCGCTGGGGTGTCCCGCCCGCGGCGGACATGAGGTAGAGTTGCGGTCCGGGCTCGGAGGTGAAAACCAGCTGCGTGCCATCGGGCGACCAGCAGGGCGAGGCCTTGGCCGCGTTGGAATGCGTGCGCCGCGAGACGGCCCGGCCCTCGGCGTTGCTGACGTAGATGTCGGGGTTGCCCTCGCCGCTCAGCACCATGGCCACGCGCGAGCCGTCGGGGCTGAAATGGGCGCAGTCATTCGTGCCCTGGAAGCTCGCGAAGGTTTCCCGCCGCCAAGAGCCATTCTCGTTGACCAGCTCGAACACATCGGGCCGGCCCGATTGGAAATAGCCCGTGTAGATAATGTGGTGCCCATCGGGCGCCCAGCGCGGCGAAAGCGCCAGGGCATTATCATGGGTGATCTGCTGGGCTTCGCCAAAAAAGAGATCGGACATGTAAATTTCGCGGTGCCCGGTGCGCTGGCTGATGAAAACAAGCCGTGAGGCAAAGAAGCCGCGCAGGCCCGTCGTGCGCTCCACGGCGATGTCGGCCGCGCGAAAAAAGGCGTTGCGGGTGTTCGTGCCGGTCGCGACCTCGCTGGCGACGACCTGCCCGTCGGCGCGCGCGACGTCCACGCGCACCTGCGCGGGCGCGAGCAGCGAGAAGCGCACGTCGTAGTCGTACTCGCTGGCCACCAGGCGGTAGGCGCCATGCGCGCCGAACGCGAGCAGCGCGAGGTTGTTCAGCTCGGACGTGTCGGCCGACACGCGGATGGGCGTGGTCTTGAAATTGGCGGTGACGTCGATGGGGCCGATTTCGCGCTGGGCGAAGGCGGCGGTGGCACCGAGGCAGCCGAGGAGGAGGACGAGGCAGAGACGTTTTTTCATGTGGAAGACAGAAAATGGAACAGCATTCGCGAAGAAAGTTCATTTCTATTTACACCATGGCGCCGCTTAACAACGATAAACCGTTTCATTTCCAAAAAATATTTCCGTGACACCCGAGGACATCAAGGAAGCGCTCAAGCAAATCAAGTATCCCGGCTTCAGCCGCGATATCGTGTCGTTCGGGCTGGTGCGCTCGGCCGCACTGGTCGATGGCACGGCCAAGGTTTCACTCGGGATCACGACGAGCGACCCGAAAGTGCCGCTCGCGCTCAAGGCCGAGGTCGAGCGCGTGCTGCGCGCGTTGCCCGGCGTGCGCGACACCATCATCGACCTGGCCGTCGCTCCGGCCAAGACGCCCGCGGCCGGCGGCAATCTCGCGGGCACGGGCGCCGCGCCGCGCCACATCCAGTACGCCGTGGCCATCGCCTCGGGCAAGGGTGGCGTCGGTAAGAGCACCTTCGCCGTCAACCTCGCCTGCTCGCTCGCCCAGGTCCTCACCGCGCAGGGCCGGCCCGGCCGCGTGGGACTGATGGATTGCGACATCTACGGGCCCAGCGTGCCGCTGATGCTCGGCCTCACCGGCCGGCCGGAAATCGAGGGCGACGGGCCCAACGCGCAGATTTTGCCGCTGGAGCGGCATGGGGTGAAAGTGATGAGCATGGGCTTCCTCGTGGACGACAACACGCCGGTCGTCTGGCGCGGCCCCATGATCATGAAGACCATCCAGCAATTCGTGCAGAACGTGAAATGGGGCGAACTCGACGTGCTGCTCGTCGACCTGCCGCCGGGCACGGGCGACGCCCAGCTTTCACTCGTGCAGACGCTGCCGCTCACCGGCGCCGTGCTCGTGACGACCCCGCAGATCGCGGCCACGAACGTCGCCCGCAAGGGCGGCCTGATGTTCCAAAAAGTGAACGTCCCTCTGCTCGGCGTGGCGGAAAACATGAGCTGGTTAGCCGACGCATCCGGCCGGAAGAATTTTATTTTTGGCGAGGGTGGCGGGCAGAAAACCGCCGATGCGCTCGGCACCGTGCTGCTCGGGCAAGTGCCGCTCATCCCCGAAATCCGGGCCGGGGGCGACTCCGGCTCGCCCGTCGTCGTGAGCGCGCCCCAGAGCGAGGCGGCGGAAATATTTCGCTCGATTGCGATGGCGTTGCTTGCGAAGCTTGCCGGCAGCCCGGCCAATCCTTCTATTGCAAATTGACTACCTGTAGTGTGAATACCCTAGACATTGACAGCACCGTATGCCGGGCTATCCTTTCCTTACCTAAAAGCATGGCAAAGACAAGTGAAGCTATCGAGACGACGTATTTTCCGGTCAGAGGTTTTATTCCGCTCGTGACGACCGGCGTTATTAGTCAGCGCTACTTGTGCCCATAAGCATTCAAAGATAATTTCTCGTGGTCGCTATGACACAATTTACAAAAAACGAGCCCGAGACCTCTCATGATTTCGTAAAGCGTTCCTCGCTCTACCAGGAATTCCTGGCCGAGCGCGAAGAGATCCTGCGCCACAAATGGATCGAGTCTGAACGGCTGGGCTACGATATCGGCTTTGAGCGGGCCCTGCTCGACTGGATCCGCAAGCACCGGGAAAGCTGGCGCTCCGCGCGCCGCGCCCAACAGACCGGGCAACCGGACACCGGCAAAGCCGACCCTTCGACCACCCCAAAACAAAACTGACGCCTTGAGGGGCGTCAGTCTCGGAAAGACAGAAAAGATCTGGCCGCGAGGACCGGATTACTTGATTTCCTTGTGCAGCGTGTGGCGGCGAAGGTTCGGGTTGTACTTCTTTTTCTCGATACGCTCGGTCACGGTTTTCTTGTTCCGTGTGGTGAGGTAACGGGAAACAGGTTTCCCCTCCTTCTTGGCTTCGGTGCACTCCAGGGTTACGACTTCTTGCATGGTTTGAAAGGTTGAAGGGTCAGAACAAACCAGCCACCGCCCAAGGGCAACTGTAAAGTTTGCGCGCCACGCAAGACCGTGCGAGACGAGTAGTTGGTAGTTGGTAGTTGGTAGAAATTTCTCTTTGGCAATGTGAATCGTCCTTTGTCGCCAATTACCAAATACTAACTACCAATTCCCCGCGCCGCACCTGCGGCGCGTTACTCACTCGTGCTCATCTTTTTTTCCGTCAGCGGCAGCATCACGCCGCGGCGGAAGAGCGTCACCTGCCCGGTGCTGGAGGACACGACCAGGGCGATGCACTGGGTGGCGACCGAGATGGCCGCGGCGGCGGCGTGCCGCGAACCGAGGCCGCTGGGCAGCGCGTGGTCGGCATCCGTCGCCTGGATGAGGCTGCCCGCAGACAGGACGACCCCGTCGCCGCGGATGACGAACGCCCCGTCGATGGACGAAAATTCCTTCACCGTCTCGTCCATGAACGGATTGAGGATGTTTCGATCCTCCTCCTTGTAACCAAAAAATGGATTCAGCACGAGCGGCTTGGTCAGCCGCTCGACCCGGGTGGAGTCACCCAGGACAAAGAGACAGCCGACCGGGCGGCCTTCGCGGCCCTCGACGGCGAGCTCGGTGGCCACGGCAATGATGCGTTCCAGCACCTCGGGCTTCACATCGTCGGGCAGCAGGTCGGCGTGGCCGGTGAGCAGTGTCTGGAATTCACGCTCGATCTCCACCACCACGACCGTGTCGAACTGGTTGCTGCCCGTCATGCCGCCGATGCAGCAGATGCGGTCGTTGAACGAAATGACCCCGCGGCTGAGCGCGACCAGCATGGCGCTGCGGAGCTGCGCGAGGCGGTGGTTGGAAAACGACCGCACCTGGATCGTCTCGGAAAAGCCGTTGTGCGCCTCCTTCGCCTCGACGAGGTTGCGCGTGACGAGGACGGTCTTGGCCTTGCCAAACCATTTCGCCGCGTCGACGCCGCCCACGAACGTGTCGCCAAAAACCATGATGGCGGCGCAACTGCAGCCGTGCGCCACCCGCCCGGCTTCGCGCAACATCACGCGGTTCACCCGGTTTTGCGCCACCTGCACGGAGCGCAGCGAAATGCCGCCAAAGCCGGCAAAGAGCCGCTCATAAAACGCGTCGAGGTCGATCGGCTGCAGCAGGGATTCGATGAATTCGCGCTCCTTCAACGACCGGGCGATCGACGCCAGCACCTGCAGGTAATCGCGGGCCGACTCGCCCGCGATCAGCATGATGATGAGATGGATTTTTTCATCGTCCTTCAGGCCCTCGTAGCGGATGCCCTGGCGGCTGCGGCCGATGGCGATGATGTACCGACGGCCCATCTTCACCCGCACGTGCGGCAGGGCCACGCCGTTGCCGAGATAGGTCGTCATCGTGCTCTCGCGGGCCAGCAGGCTCTTGAGCAGCACCTCCCGCTTCAGGTCGGGAAACCGGCTGACGGAAATGTCGAGCAGCTCGTCGAGCGCGCCCTTGAGGTCGTGGCGGTTGAGGTCAATGACGCGGTTGCGCGCAATGATTTTGTCCAGGCGCATGGGAAGGGGGAGGATTTTATGGGGTTGTGACCGGGAGGTTATTTCTCCCACTCAAGTGCACCCTTTTTCACCTCGTAAACGAGGCCGAGCACGAGCACGCCGATGAAAAAAAGCATCGGCGTGAGGATGGCGATGTGGTTGGCGAGAAAATCCCGGTAGATGAACGTCCAGGGGATGAGGATCACGACCTCGAGGTCGAACAACATGAACAACAGCGCAGTGAGATAAAATTTCACCGAGAAGCGCGTGTGCACGAGGCCCTCGGCGGGAATGCCGCATTCGTAGGCGCTGTCCTTGATTTTGTTTTTCTGCCCGCGCTGGCTGGACACAAGCTTGAGCGCGAGGATCGCAAGGCCCGCGCCGGCGGCGAGGCAGACTTGGATCAAGACCGGCAGATACGCGGCGGATGTCATCTTTTCAATTTGCGGGCAAACCACACCCCGGTTCAAGAGGGAATTTTGGGTTCATAGCCCGGCTTGGGCCGGCGCCGGCGTATCCACATGGATGATTTGCGCCGCGGCGGTGTTTTGCGAACCCACCCCGAGCTGCGCGGCATCGTCGAGGGTGTGGATGTCCTCCGACACCGGGTCGAATCCCGTCAATCGCCGCGCCCGGTTGATGCGCTTGAGCATGAGCGAGTCGAGCAGCACGGGATCGGCGCTCAGCCACAGGCGCGGCTCGGAGTTGGTATAAAGCGAATCGAACCACGGGCCGCCGATAAACTGGTAGATTTGCAGGCTCGTGATCGTGAAAACCCACGTCTGGCGCAGCTCGGGGATGGCGCTCATCTCGGCCACGGCGGCGGGCGCGTTGGCCGTCGAGCGGAAAAAGCGCGCGGTGTTCGACGCGTTCCAGAGCGTGGCATTGACGAGCGCGCCGTTCACCCCCAGCACCGGGTGATCCGTGTAAACCGGCAGGTTGATCCAAAAATCCGCGTTGAGGAACAGCGGCGTCGCGAGGAAACTTTTGCGATCCTGCTCGAGGGTGGATTCGTTCGGCACGTCCTTCGTTTGGGCCTGGGCGACAATCGGGTCGAAACGCGAGGGCAGCGGGCTGTCGTAAAACCAAACCGGGTCGTAATAGCGCCCCGACTCAAGCACATAGACCGGGTTGCCCTTGAACTGCGTCTGGCCGGTCGAGAGCGTCGGCAGGTAGCCGGTCATGCGCAGCCGCATCTGGTTCAAGCCCACGAGAAAAATATTTTCGTTGGCAAAGCCGCGCCGCCTCAGTGCGGCGATCACGGCCTTCGTCAACGGCCATGGCGTCTCCAGACCCGGTCCGGAGTCGGTGTAAATCTTCAAGCCGACCCGTTTCTTCGGGCCCGGCACGAGTTTGCGGCCGGTCGCCCGCTCGTAATTTTGAAACAAGGCCTCGACCGCGCGATTGTAATCCTGCTCATCAAAGGTTGAAAGCGATGCTTCCCACACCGGCTCTTTACCCGGCGCGGGCTGGGCGGGCGCCATTTCGGCGCGCACGATCATTGCAGCCAGCGCCGCACTTAGGAAAACCAGGAAAAATTTGAGTTGCCGCATACTGAGTGTGTCGCCGAAACCACGCCAAAGTTTCATCCGCAAACCACGAAACTTGACAGACCCCGCCGCCAGATGAAAGTGCAATCTTCGCCACCCGCCCGTCCACCGCGTTGAATCCGCCCAAACGGACGCCGAAGCCCCGCGCCATGCCCGCCATCAAACCAACCTGCGTCCGCGATCTCAAAAACCGCGTGAACCTTTCCGATGTCGTCTCGCGCGTGGCCACGCTCAAGAAAGTCGGCGCCCGCTGGCGCGCGCTCTGCCCGTTTCATGCCGAAAAAAGCCCCTCGTTCTATGTCGATGCCGACAAGGGTTTCTACAAATGCTTCGGCTGCGGCAAGGCCGGCGACATCATCAGCTTCGTCCGCGAAACCGAGCAGCTCACCTTCACCGAGGCCGTCGAGGCGCTCGGCCAGCGCTTCGGCGTGCCGATCGAATACGAGGCCGGCGCCGGCCCCAGCCGCGAGGAACGCTCGCTCCGGCAGGAACTCTTCGACCTGCACGAGGCCGCCGCGGAGTTTTTCCGCGAAGTGTTCCTCGCCCCCGGCGCGACCGGCGACTTCATGCGCGCCTACTGGGTGGAGAAACGCCGCTTCCCGCTGGAGCTGGCCGACGAATTCAAGATCGGCGCGGCCGCGCCCGACGACACCGGCCTCGGCGCCCGCCTGCTGAAGAAAAAATTCTCCGAGGACGCGCTTCGCCAGTCCGGCCTTTTCTTTGTGCGCGACGGGGCGCTACTCACCCTCACCTCGCTGCGACCGCGCTTCCGCGGCCGGCTGATGATTCCCATCCGCGACCACCAGGGCCGCGTCGTCGCCTTCACCGCACGCCAGACCGATCTCACGCCCGCCGATGATCCCGCCCGCGAGGCCAAGTACATCAACTCCCCCGAAACGCCCATTTTCACGAAGGGAAACCTGCTCTTCAACCTCGACCGCGCCCGCTCCCACGCCGGCGAAAACAAGCCCTTCGTCCTCGTCGAAGGCCAGCTCGACGCCATGCGCTGCTGGCACGTCGGCCTCAAAACCGCCGTCGCGCCGCAAGGCACCGCCATCACCGACAGCCAACTGGCGCTGCTTCGCCGCTACACGCCGCAGGTCGAATGCTTCTTCGACGGCGACAGTGCGGGACAGAAAGCCGCGCTGCGCTTCCTGCCCATGGCCCTGCGAGCCGGGCTCGAAATAAAATTCCTCGGCCTTGCCGGGGCGGAAAAAACCGACCCCGACGTGCTTTTCCTTGAGCGCGGCCTCGCGGCGTATGACGAACTGCGCCGCGACTCGCTCAACGCCATGGCCTTCGCCTGCCGCGCGCTGCTCCCCTCGCCCGCCACGGCCTCATCCGAGGAAAAAGCCCGGGCCACCCAGACCATCTTCGAACTGGTCGCGGCGGCCGAAAGCGAAGTCGCCCGCGCCGGGTTCCTCTCCGAAATCGCCGAATATCTACACCTGCCGCGATCCGCGCTGCAGAAGGATTTTGATGCTTTCCGGCGCCGCGGTACCCGCCTGGCCGCGCCCGCCGCGCCACCCGAAGCAACCCCGCCGCCCGCCGCCGACGGGCCCAGCTCCGAGCACGACCTGTTACTCCTTTGCCTGCACTTCGAGCATCTCGGCAAATCCCTCGCCCAGGCGCTGCCGCCGGAATGGATCGACACCACCCGCGTCGCCGGCGTGCTGCTGCAACGCTGCCTGGCGGAGTTCGCGCAGGACACCTGGCCGGGGCGCGACCACCTGGATGAGCTGCTGGAGACGCCCGAGCAAAAAACCCTCGCCGCTTCACTGCTTTTTGATAATCCCACCATCGACACCCCGGCCAAGGTCGCCGCCGAGGGTCTCCGCCAGCTCCGGGCCCGCGCCCTCGAGCCGGAGTTGCGCAAGATAGAACTTGCGTTAACTTCCCCCTCAACGGAGAGTGGAATTGACCCATTTTCTCTCATCAAACGCCGCTCTGAACTTCAGA
>Ga0210398_10001217_pt1 | contig 27341 bp, 21 predicted proteins | sample IncBWC4OmetaG_FD_161047 | JGI IMG/M metagenome (GOLD analysis project Ga0210398, IMG submission 161047) | Forest soil microbial communities from Barre Woods Harvard Forest LTER site, Petersham, Massachusetts, United States - Inc-BW-C-4-O | ecosystem: Environmental > Terrestrial > Soil >... | reverse complement strand
CCGGCAGGCGGGCGCCATGAACCTGTCCAATCGAGGCGGAGCCGATGGGCACGGGATTGAACTCCGTGAAAATTTCGCCGACCGGGTGGCCCAGCTCCGCGGCCACGGTGGCAAGCACGACTTCCGGTGGGTCAGGCGGCACACCGTGCTGCAACTTGGCCAGTTCATCCGCTACTTCCTGCCCGACGAGATCGGGCCGGGTGCTGAGCATCTGGCCAAACTTGATATAGGTGGTGCCGAGTTCGGTCAGTGCGAGACGGATGCGTGTGGCGTGCGATTCCCTCGCGAGCAACTCGCCTTCTTCGCCAGTCAAACAATTCTTCGGGCTTTCAAATTCGGTATGACTCAGCCACTCGGCCAGCCCGTACTTCGCGAGGATGCCGACGACTTCGCTGATCCGGCGCATGCTACGGAAAAGTTGCGGCGGCGAATGGAGGTTCATGACGAAAGGTATGCGGAGGTGGCGCGGTGTCTAACTTACCGCCTATTTGACGCATAACCTGGTCTTGCGTGCGGGGATTGATACATAAATTGGCCATGCAAGTTCGTTCATCGGTGTGAAATGCTCATGTGCCGATGAGTTTGGAGGTCTCGGTTGCGATCATTGCGATTGGACTTGGTGCGCGGCGCTGTGTCACCAGACCTTCATGCCGCCATCGACCACGATACTATACACGTCATGTCTTTCGCCGGATATGCCCAGACTGCCTCATTTTTTCCTGCCCTTTTTCAGGCATCGAATGGCTCCGCCATTCGGTCACAGCGGGTGGGGGCCAACTTTGGCTATGCGGCAGGACGCATCTGTTGGCGAATCAGCGGGGCGAGCGTAAGCTCGAGGCGGTCTTTGGCCAACACCGCCATCACCCCCGTCGGCAAGGCCTCGTTGCCGGAGCGAGCAGCGGAATAATTTCGCATTGTGCGGCGGCCGACCAAGCCGCCGCGGTCGACCCTGGCGATAAGAACACTCATCCTTATGACTAGTCTAAGGCGTTTTTCCAAGATCCCGCAGGAGCCGTTGAAAATCGGCGTCTTCTTTCAGAAGATTTTCTCCTGCCCCAACAACCCGATCGACCGCGCCAGACGATAGGTGAAAATTGGTCGGCAGGCTGTCAAAGAAAGAGCCCTCGGCCTTTCCATGAAGCTGATCGAAGTCGACTGAAATCAAATAGTATTCAGGCTGAACCTCCGGGGATTTTAGGCGCGCGGCAGATTCCTTCTTCCAGCGATTCAAGGCGATTCGTAATAGGTCAAGATACTCGGCATCATTGCGCTCCCCGAAATTACTGGTCAGCCGCCAAACCTCACTGGCCACGCCCGGAACCGCCTCCGTCTGGCTCCAGCGAATGCTTTTGTGCACCGAGGCGTTGACGACGATCACCACAAATCTACGCGGGGGCCCGCCATGAAGCGTTTGTTCGATCAATTTTTCCATGCCGCCAAATTCCAGGTCGGCGTCGATCAATGCTTCCAAGCCAAGATTATCGGAAGCCCCTCCATCAAGCAAATGAATGTAGGGATTTTTGTGATAGTCACCGTAGGAACGAAAGGCATTTTGAACCAGTGTGTTCCGCCGCGAATCATCACCCGTTCCCTCGCGAAGAAGCATGTCGGGCTCGACCACGCCCGGTTCGCCCCGGTGGTTTTTTAAGGTGATGGGTGAAAGCAGCAATGGATACGCGGAGGAGGCAGCGATGGCGCGTGAAATTCGATAGCTCTTTAGATCCGAACCGATCAACTCGAAGTGTTCGGACACAAAGGGGAATTGCTCGCCGTTCGCCATGTCGGTCGCATTTAGAATTAGGCGTGGGTGTCCGCCGTCCGGCCCGAGGTCCCCAAAGGTGGCTCCGTGAAAAAGAATCTTGTCGTAGTATTCCGCCGCCAGGTCGCTTCGACCATAGTACGGCGATAACAGTTCGGGCCAGTGCAGGGGATTGAGCGCCTCCCTTAAAAGAGCCGCAGTAATGTTGCGCCTCAGGAAACGATCCTCGAATTCCGAAAAGGTTCGATCGTGATAGAGGCAGTAATAGGCGGCGGGAAAACTTCCTCCCGAGACGGCCGATATGACGCGAACCTTGTCGATCAACCGATAGCTGCGGGTTGGTGTTTCGATCCGCGTCGCGGCCAACTCCTTCAAAACGCCGTACGAAAGCGAAGCGGCTCGCGTGCCGCCCCCTGAGAAAAACAACGCCACCATCAGGTCGTTATCACCCACGTCCTGACTGCCCGACGCTGACTGCGGTGCAGCCAGCGTGGAATTGCTCAAAAGCGGTTGATTAAGGGGTGCATGAACGCAGCCGGCTAGAAACACTACGTTTACCAGCATGATTGCTGAGCTCAGTTTCGGGACGTTCACGAGAGAGCCGGTTGAAGGGAATAGTGAGAGTTCGGATCATGAAGGGCAATTGTGATTGCTGATCAAACAATATTACACGCAATCGCGCCCCGCGTGTGACCCCACTTGGGGTTCGCTTACATCTTTACCACAATTGTCTCCGGGCAAATGCGTGGCCCGAACCTGATTTGATATGCTTTTCAAAAGACAGGGCCTGTTTCTTCGATGAAAAGCCAGATAGGTTTGAAGATGCCATGGACGATAGCCGTCAGGCCCGGATCTTGTTGTTGTACACCCCCTCGCGCAGTAGGCGGAGAAAAACCTCGGCGCGCGGGTTGGGGCGGATCGATGGCATGCCTGCCATAATCATTATGGCGGAGAGCGCGGGTGAAAACGGACGAGCCTCCAGGCTGCGCGGCAGCATGCTGACAATGCCCTCGGTGAGCACGGCGGCGGCCCGGTTGGCCTCCAGCGCGGCGAACAGCGGCGAAATACCCTCCGCCGTCTGATCGGCCAGTTTGGGTGAGATGCCGAAAGGCTTGAGAATGGCGCGCAGCCGCGGGCCGTATTCTGGAAAATAGATTCGGCTCAAGCCGAAGAGCGGCAAATCACGCAACCGGGCCGGCGGAATTTTCTTCAGCTTGGCCAGCGGATGCTTCGGCGACAGCACCAGCACAGGCATGAGCTGCAGTAACTCCGTCCATTGAAACCCCGATGCGGCCCCCTCGATACCCGCCGGGGCGATCACCAAGTCGAGCTGCCCGGCGGTGGCGCGCTCGGTCATCTGTTTTGGAGCGAGATCGTTCAGCTCCAGGCGCACGCGCGGAGTCGCAGCTTGAAATCGCTCGATCGCACGTGGCATGAGGCTCGCAGTGAGCGACGGCACATAGCCGACTCGCAGCACCTCGTCCTTCACCTGCCCACGCACGCGTTGCACGGCCTGATCAGCGCGGGCAAGCACCTCGCGCGCCTCCTCGTAAAAGAGTTCTCCGGCAGGCGTCAGCTTTATCAGGTTTTTTCCGCGCTCGAACAGTCGCATGCCCAGTTCGTCCTCAAGATCCTTTACCTGCCGGCTCAACGCAGGCGGCGTGACGTGGAGGTTGTTGGCCGCGCGCTGGAAACTGCCGTGCGCGGCGACGGCCGAAAAATACCGGAGGTGGCGGAGTTCCATGCGGGGATCGAAGAGCGATTAACCAAAAGTATGGGTGAGACCAAAAACAAGGCAATGGGCAATTGTGCGGCCCGCTGATAGGGTGGTACTCTTTATGGATCATCGATTCTCTGGGAAGGAGCTGACCGGCTCGCGAACGGTTGTTATCACCGGAGGCAACACCGGTCTGGGTTTCGCTTGTGCGAACGCGATCTTGAGGTCACCCAATGGCGCCCCCTGGCACATTATCCTGGCCTGTCGAGACGAAGGCCGTGCTCAGGCCGCTGTCGGTCAGTTGAACAGCGGTGCGGAAGCAGCGGGCCGGGTTGGGGCTATGTCGCTCGACCTGGCATCCCTTGCGTCGGTTCGCGCGTTTGCCGCCGAACTCACCAAGAGACTGAGCGCAGGAACAATTCCGCCCTTGCACGCGGTGGTGTGCAATGCCGGCGTGAACCCCTTGAATAAGAAAACGGTGACGGTCGATGGATTCGAGTCGACTTTCGGGATCAACCACCTGGGTCATTTTCTACTCGTCAATGAACTGCTGCCCGCATTGCAGTCTCCGGCCCGCGTCGTTGTCGTCGCCAGCGGAGTCCACGATCCGGCGCAGAAGGCGGGGGTGCCCGTGCCAGCCTGGAACAATTCGGCGGCCCTGGCCCGCGGCGAACTCGGCCCCACTGCCGCCTCCGATAAAGCATTCGCTTCGGGTCAGCGTCGTTACAGCACGTCGAAACTAGCCAACGTCTACTTCACGTACGCCATGGCCCGCCGCCTGCCGGCTGGCATCACGGCCAACGCCTTCGACCCCGGCCTGATGCCCGGAACCGGGTTGATGCGCGAAGCCCCGGCCGCGTTGCGATTCATCTTGAGACACATTCCGATCGCACTACTCCGTCGGTTGTTTTCGCCCAACGTCCATACCGCAGAGGAATCCGGCGACGCTCTGGCCCGCCTCGTGACCGATCCCGAACTGAATACAACCACGGGTCGATACTTCGAGGGGCGCCGCCAAATCCGCTCCTCCGACGAATCATATAACGACGAACGTGCCGTGGAACTATGGAACGCCAGCGTGACGTTGACCGCAGCCACCCAGGCCGCGAAGCAAAAAGGGAAGATATGAGCGAAATCTCGATTTCGACGCCGCACCACCAGCTCAAAGGATACCTGGCTACGCCCCAAGGCAAGGGGCCCTGGCCCGGAGTTGTCGTGATTCATGACATCTTTGGCCTGACCGACGTGACACGTGGCCATGCCGACTGGCTTGCCATGGAAGGGTTTCTTGCGTTGGCGCCGGACCTGTTCTCCTGGGGTGGCCGCATCCGTTGCATCCGCTCCCTAATGGCGGACTTGGCGGCACAAAAAGGACCGTCCTTTGATGATGTGGATGCCATGCGGCAGTGGCTGGCAGACCGCCAGGACTGTACCGGCAAGACGGGGGTCATCGGCTTCTGTGCGGGCGGAGGATTTGCGATCCTTCTGGCGGTCGGCCACGGCTTTTCGGCGGCAGCCCCGAACTATGGCCATATCCCGAACGACATCGATGTGTTCTTGAATGGTGCTTGTCCGATGGTCGCGAGCTTCGGCGGCAGCGACTGGATGGTACCAAAAGGTACGGCGGCACGGCTGGAAAATGCACTCGAACGGCGCCAGATCGAGCATGATGTCAAAGAATATCCGGGCGTGGGGCATGCCTTCCTCGATGATTACAAAGGCCCAATGGGAGTTCTCTGTGTCATCCTAAGGGCGAGTTACAAGGACAAGGAAGCGGCTGACGCGCGAAACCGCATCCGGGCGTTCTTCGCACGCCATCTCGCGTAGCATCACAGTTGAAGAGTAGCAGGAAATATCAGGGTTGGAGGCCCTGCTGTGCTCTACGAGCTTCGCATGGCGGAGAGGGAGGGATTCGAACCGCCGAGCCCTGACAACACAACTTGTTCACTAACCGTGCTTTTGTGTTGTTACGAGTGAGTTAGAACACAAACAAGATGTAAGGAATCCTAACGAATTCAAATCAGAAATAAATTTTTGTCCTAATTTTGTCCAAATATTTCTACCGCTTAATCCTCATCGGCCTTACAAAATACCTTTGCGCGACTCATGGCGATCTGTGAGCTTCCGGGATGGACAAGCAGTTATCTGACCCGATCACAACGATCATTCAAGCGGACTCTGCGCGGGCACTACTGATGCACGCCCAGCTCTGCGCGGTAGCGTGAACTATCGCTTCATCATTTCAATAATAATACTTTGTGCCAGAATCATTTTCTGGCAGATTTCATTAAGCTTATCGGAAAGCTCATGTGGGTTTTGCGGATCTTTGGGCGGTGTAATGGCTTTAAAATAATCGGACAGATCCAAAAAAACATCTGTGTTTAACCGGCAATCAGGGCTTGAATCGTCTCCACCATTAAGTTTGTTCAGCCACTCGGAAACTTTTACTTTAGCAATCGGATTAGCCGCATCAACTTCAATTCTTCGTTGAGCCTTATCAATTTTTGTCAGTGCCTCATTTTTTTCATATGCGTCATCAATTAGTTGAACGGTCTTTTGAGCATCGCTCATGTCGCCAGCTTCAGCTTGAGCCACAGCGATTTCGGCAAAACGGATATATAGCACTCCCTTGTTTTTTTTGGCAATCTTGAACGCATAAGCCCAAGTCTTTTGGGCTTCGGCAATAGCGCCTGCTTTAATTTGATTCGTCGCTTCGCTTAGCAGCATGTTTAGTTCGAATGATTGCTGCATTTCCACAGCCGTGTTACTGCCATTTTCAGACTGAATTAGATCAGCGGCTTTACGGCTATCGTCCCATATTTCGTGTGCAGCTGCAATATCTCCAATCTTCATTTGGATTATTGCTATCGTATTTAACTCATCGTTCTTAGTTATGCCGTCATCATTCATATTGGCACTTTTTTTTGCCAGCACTAAAGTTGTTCTAGCTCCCGAGACATCACCGGCCTCGACTTGAGCCTTGGCGATTTCGCATTCAGCTTCGCCTCTGAATTCCATGCCTTCTGGAATTAACGCGGCTGTTTTGAGAGCTCCAGCGATGTCACCCGCTTTTGCCTGCTCCATAGCAATGTCTTTTTTAACCCCAGCTATCGCCTCATCTCTATCGTCCAAATTAATTGTATGCAGTGAATTGGCCATAGAGAGGGCGCTTACAATATCTCCGGTCCGTGCTTGCGCTTTAGCGATGGCATCTTGTGTAGACACGTAACTTGCTTTACTGAAATCTTCATTATTCAGAGCTGAACGATAGCTGTTCATTGCTCCGAGAAGATCGTTAGCGTTGGCTTGGTGCTCGGCTAAATCCATTAATGCTTTGCCTTTGATAGATGGGTCGTGAATTAGTTCCACGGTACTCCCGGCAGCGGAAAAATCGCCTGTCCTTGCCCAATAGTTCATCACTGACCATAAGTTGCTATCCGGGTTTGGTAACACGCTAGCTGCGTTTTGTGCTTCTTTAATTAGATTCGACAGATTGCTTTGATTAACTACAAGAAGACGATCCATCTCTGCTTTTACTTTAGTCACCGTGGAAACGGACGCATTCGGAGTGGCCGAAAGAAATGCGCCATACCAGCAGATGGCCCTTAATTCACGGCCGGGGATTTTTGATTCAGCGATCCCAACATAAGGGTAAATTGCTGAAGATTTCGGGGCATTTCTTAGAGCATCCTGGAAATAGCTAATAGCGACCGAATAGCCCTGCGCTTTTAGGGCTGTGATACCGTTATCAAACGACACTTGAACTTCGGAAGGCACTGGGCCGAGTGTCTGCGCATACGGAGTAAAATGTGTAAGGCTTAAACAGATTAAGAGGGTGAGTTTATAAAAGCTACAATTAGGTGACTGCATGGTAATTTGTGATGAAGTTATTTTGTAGAATCCAAGCCGCGATCTTCTGGATGTGCCAACCCATATTTAGTTATTGTAAATTTCACTTCAGATAGGTCCTTATCAGTCTTGTCGAGTTTTTGTTTAAGGAACTTCTGCGCGTCGAAATTGGAGTTTAGTGCGTTTCCTAGTTGTTCAACAGCCTTTTTCACCACGATTTGGCGGCCATATTTTTCTCCAACGGTGTCAGCCGCTACTAAGATGTCTGCTGGCGGATATGAATGCGTTGCCATGTCTGTTTTGCATCAATGATTCGCTGGTCCTTCTCTTGTTCCTTCTTAACTATGGCTGCCGCTATTTCGGCATTTTCTTTTGCGATTGCATCGGTCTCTGCCTTTTCGGCAGCAGCTTCTTCGTCGACCTTGTCTTGCGCGTGGTCGATGCCTTCGTTGATATATGAGCCGCCGCAGCGCTCATATCAACCGTCCATGAAGCATAAAGAACAGCAGGCAAACTGCTCAAAAAGCAAAAGACCAAGGCAACGCCGAGTCTTCTTCGAGTTGGTCTCATAGAACACTCATTGCTCGCGCATTGTACCGCTCTCCTAACGGCTGTCCAGTTTAGTGTCACCGGTTGATCTAAAATGTACTACCCCAAGGGGTGTTGGTTTGATAGGATTGCCGCAGGGGTCGGCCAGAAGGCCGGGGATTGCTCATCGGTCAAACGCGTGGCGGCGGCGCGAATGCCCGTCTCGCGTTGGAGCTGCTGCACTTCTTGAACCTGACGCTCTGTCTCGGCTTCGACGCGCGTCGGGAAATTTTTACGGAAGCGTTTGCCGTCGATGCGGGCGTAGAGTTGGAAAACGATATCCCCAGAGGGATTCGTGAATTCTGAGATGACGAATGGACTTGCGTGTTTCATGACCGATTTGGCCGGTCAACGTCCAAATCGGATGTCGGGGCATCTTAACCTGCGAAATCATCGCGGGTTAAGTGGCGGAGAGGGAGGGATTCGAACCCCCGGAACCTTGCGGTTCAGTGGTTTTCAAGACCACCGCGATAGACCACTCTGCCACCTCTCCGATCAAAATTTGTTGTGGAGGGTCTTCGCGTTAATGGCAAGCGGACGCACAAGTTTTTGAAAAACAAAGCATCGCTAAGGCATGGCTTGGAAAGAATTCCGGCTAGGCAAGGACCCATTTTTGACCTGTCCCTTTAAAGCCCTGACTCTTCAGCGAGTCGCATATGCGAGCTGATAAACATAAAACGCCAGACAAAGGATGCGTCCCATGGCGGATGCGAAGAGAATTGTATCCGCTGCCTTCCGGGCGCGCCGACGTCGACGGAATTCTGCTAATGCCTCTTGCTGATTTTTTAGTTCAGCATCCCAGTCCGCATCGCTCTGCGGGGTCTACTTGGAGTCATTCCCCTAGCATACCAGATCGCTTCTGGCGCGTATCGTTCTGTTGGAGGTTGGTATCTCGCCTATTTGATCATTGGCGGCACCGTTGGTCTGATTTGCTTGTTTGGGTTCTGGAAAATGAAAAAGTGGGCGTTTTATACCTACGTTTCTTTGGCCGCATTAAATCTGATTGCGATGGCCAGCACGGGATGGTGGGCCTTACAGCCTATTATTGTCTCGGTGGTGATTATCGCGATTCTTGGATACCACTTCAAAAAGCTGACATGAAGAAAGAGCCCAGCCAGCCGCCAGACCCAACACAGACCATGAAACTCATTACCGCAGCGATTGCGCTGTTTCTCGTGTGCATGTGCGTTACCATCCGCGCATCTTCCGGCTACAACACTGGGCAGCCATTCGGCGAAGTTGGTGACGCTGAAATGAATCAGCTCCAGGCTTACGGCAAGTCACAAGGGGTAGATTTGATCGGCGACATGAAGCGCGCTTACCAAAAGGACGATGCAGCACTAGCTCGTGTTTTTTGCTTCTCGCTAAAGTTCGATAAGCTTGACCCGAACGCACGGGCTTACGGACAGATCATTTATTCCAGTTTCCTAAACCTAGCAGAGGTCATGGGCGTAGATCGATATTCGAGTCTTGTTGCGGCGCAGCCCAAGGCGATCAGGCAGCGTATTCGCGACTTCATCTACTTTGATGTGACGCAGGCGCCCAAGGAGATTCGGCAGCAGGTCGAAGCAGGCGCCAGGGAATCCGCTCCTGCTCTTTTTCCTAAAAATTACGTTTTTGGTGAAGATGATGCCCTTTTTAAGAAGGGCTAACCTGCCGCCAGCCTGCCCGCCATAGCCATGCGACGGCGTGACCCGCACGCACAAACGGAGGCCATTGCCAATTCATTGCCAGCTTTGAAGCACATTCCGTTCTTTTGCGTTCGCATCGGTTCGCAACGTTACCTCTGAACGGCCTGTTTTCAGAGGAGAAATCGTGGCTTTCAAGACCACCGCGATAGACCACTCTGCCACCTCTCCGATCAAAATTTGTTGTGGAGGGTCTTCGCGTTAATGGCAAGCGGACGCACAAGTTTTTGGAAAACGTCTCGTGCCGACGATGCCTAACTGAGAAAAGAAGGGAAGAGCGCAATCCATATGGCATTTACCGTGACTAGATCACTTTGCTGCGTTTACGCCGTGCTTGTCCTCGCCGTTAGTCAGCTCTAACGCTTGTCAAAATTCATGAGTGAAAATATCGCACCGGAAGAGAAAACCAACAGGCGTAAAGAGCGCCCTGCGAGAAGAAGCCAAATTTCGCCACGTGACATTTGGGGCATCCGCGTTTTATTTGGTTTCATCGGGGCGCTCTTCTTGTTGGTGACAATTTGTGAGCTGGTGACTGGAAAGATTATAAGTCGGCACGGATTGCTACTCGCAGACCGAGCGCGCTCACCGATATCCTACTGGCTTCTCGTTTTCCTGTCTTTACTCACCAGCATTGTGCCTTTTTCTGTCGTATGGATCGCTTCAAGAAAGAGAAAAGGCCGAGCAAGACGCTAACGATGGAGAGGTGATGAGGGATTTTTGACCTGTTCCTTTAAAGCCCCCTCGACGGCGTGGGAATCTGGCCTGCCAAGCCGTAGCCCTGAGCTTGCCGAGGGGGGCGAAGGCTGGGCTTGTCGAGCTTTCTCGCACGGGGCAGGCTCGCGCCGTGGCTTTTGAAAAACATCTTCTCGTCGACGGCGCCAACATCCTCCACGCCTGGCCCGACTTGAAGGCCCTGGCCGTGCGCAACAAAGACACCGCCCGCGCCCAGCTTTCACAAACGCTGCGGGCGTTACACGATACGGAGGGTTGGCGGGTCACGATCGTCTTCGATGGGCGCGGCACCGAGCTCGTGGTTGAGCAGCCCGGCGCACACGCGACCTTCGCGCATATTTTTACTCCGGGTTCACTCACGGCCGATAGTGTCATCGAGCAACTGGTCGGCGGCACGGCCGATCCCGCCACGTGCACGGTCGCCACGGCCGACCGCGCCGAGCAGCAAACCGTGTCGGCCCTCGGCGCCAGCTGGTGCTCGCCCGATGATCTGCGCGCGTGGTGCGACCGCGCAGCCGGACGGCAGGCGGGACAGGCGGCGGAAATGCGACGGCAAAACGACCGCAAATGGAAAGGTTAGTTTTTAACCGCGGATAAACGCAGATAGACGCGGATATAAACACTGCCGAACTGTTCTGGCAAAATTTGCATTCTCTGTGTCCCACCAAAAATCCGCGTTCATCCGTGTTTATCCGCGGTTAACCTTAACAAAAAAACTTATCTGCGGTCGGCACTCCGTTTTTCACGCTACTCTTGGAGATATGTCGGACGAAATTGTGCCTCTTGATCAAATTCAGGCTCGCATAGTCATATTGCGTGGTCGCCGCGTTCTGTTGGATCGAGACTTGGCGATCTTTTATGGCGTATCGACCAAGGCACTCAACCAGGCGGTCAAACGTAATGCGGATCGGTTTCCTGCCGATTTTCGCTTCTCTCTTACCCAAGAAGAAGTTGCTAACTTGAAGTCACAATTTGTGACTTCAAGTGGTGATCATGGTGGTATCCGCAAGTTGCCGTCTGCTTTCACCGAGCATGGCATTCTCATGGCAGCGACGGTACTGAATAGCCCCAGGGCTGTGCAAATGAGCATCATCATTGTTAGGGTCTTCGCTGCCCTCCGGCAGACGGCAATGGCTCAAAAGGAGCTGGCGAAAAAGCTAGCCGAATTGGACGCTCGTGTTGGTGCCCATGACAAACAAATCGCCGAAATTGTCAGGGCAATCCGGCAGCTTCTCGCCCCGCCTGGCCCAGAACACGAACGCAAAATCGGTTTCCACCAAGGGAACCGATAACTAAGGCCTCCTTCGCCAAGAAATTCCAAAATCCAAGGTCTCCTCCGTCGCTCTTAGAGCTATGGAGGACACGGCAAACGCCAACAAATTTGAAAAGTAAAATATTCAATATCGGCACGATCCTCGCCGCCGAGGCTGCGATTTGAGGTTTCTTTGTGATTTGCTGTTTGGAGTTTGGGATTTACCTGTCCCAACAGGGCTTCGCTCTATTTTTCACGCTACTCTTGGTGCGTGCAAGACACTCCAGTATTCATTGATGCCGTGGCCGAGCTGCAGGGTCTCGACGGGCCGTTTTTCTTTCCGGAAAAACTTTTCCAGAAGATCTGGCTGCGCGGCGATTTTGAGGTCGCACGCGCCGTGACCACGGATGGCCGCGCGGTGCGTGTGTTGCATCCGGGCAAGTGGAATTTGCTCGGCGGTCCCGATTTCAAGGGCGCGCAGTTGCAGCTGGGCGACGTGAAGGTGAGGGGAGACATCGAGGTGCATTTACACGAGCGTGACTGGGCGGCTCATGCGCACGCTACGGATGAAGCTTACGATAATGTCGTGCTGCATGTCGTCTTGTTTCCTTCGGTGGAAAAATTTTCGCACGGTCGCGATGGCCGGCAGATCCCCGTGCTCGTGCTGCTGCCGCTGCTGCATCGCGACCTGGAGGAATATTCCGCGGACGACACGATGGAGTTGCTGGCCAATCGGCCGGCGGCGCGCGGGCCCGGGGAACTGGGCCGGCTCGCGCCAACTGAGCTTGAGCGATTGCTGCGCCGTTGCGCGGAAAGGCGCTGGCAGCAGAAAGTGTATTATGCGCGCTTGCGGCTTGCGCGGCTCGGCTGGGAGTCGGCGTGCCATCATGCGGCGCTCGAAATTCTCGGCTACCGTTTCAATCGTGCGCCGATGCTGCGCGTGGCCACGGCGTGGCCGTTGTCCGCGTGGACAAAAGGCGAGGGGACGGCGGATGAAGCGTTTGTTGCCGAAGAGAACCGCTGGAGCGTGCAAGGCGCGCGCCCGGCAAATTATCCGCGTGTGCGTTTGCGCCAATACGCCGCGTGGATGCGCGAGCGGCCCGACTGGCCGGCGCGGCTCGAGGGGTTGGCTAACGCGCTGCCGACCGGTTTCGGGGCGGCCGATTTATCCACAGTTGATTTCCGCCGCGCGCATGAGTTGGCAAAATTCCGCGCCCGGCTTGCGCGCGAGATTTGCGCCGACGCCGTCGGTGGCACGCGGCTCGATAATCTGGTTTGTGATGGCTTTTGGCCGTTACTGGCAGCGCGCGGCGGGGATGGATTTTTTGCCTGGTGGTTTTACTGGCCCCCCGGTGACCTTCCACCGCAGGTAACGAGTGCGTTACGAGCCCTAGGGGTTTTTACCCATCACGCAAAACCCGCGTGCCACGGTTTTGCGCAAGGCATGCTTGGTTGGCTGCTTGCGCGGGAAAACTTTGCCGGTCGAGAGGGCTGCGGGACTTGACAAGATTCTGTGCCGGTCGATATGTTGACCAACTCTATTTAGTTCACTTTCTAAAAGTGGGCCTCGTGCCCGCTTTTTTTTTCCACAAAACACAACACCATGAGCAGTGAAATTCTTTCCGTTCTCGAATACATGGAGAAAGAGAAGGGGATCAGTCGTGCCGACATGATTGCCGCGATCGTCAACGCCCTCAAAACGGCGGCCCTGAAGGGCGTGAACTCCGGCCAGGAGCTCAAAATTGACATCAACCCCAAGAATGGCCAGCTCAAGGCGTGGTCGTTGCTCAAGGTGGTCGATTCGATCAGCAATCCCAAGGTCGAGATCCATATCGAGAAAGCGCAAGTGCTCAGGCCCGGTGCGCAGCTCGGGGAATTCATTGAAAAGGAAATCGATCCCTCGACGCTTGGCCGCATTGCTGCCCAGACCGCCCGCCAGGCCGTCATGCAAAAGGTGCGGCAGTTCGAGAAGGAACGCATTTACGACGATTTCAAGGACATGGTCGGCAACATCGTCAGCGGCGTCGTTCGCCGCCGTGAACGCAACGACCTTTATGTCGATCTCGGCAAGGCCGAAGCCATGCTGCCCGGCAAGGAACAGGTGCCCGGCGAGGAATATCAGCCCGGCGAACGCATCCGCTGCCTGCTCCTGGCCATTGAGTCCAGCCCGCGCGGCCCTGAAGTCATCCTGACCCGGGCCAGCCCGAAATTTGTCCGCCGCCTCTTCGAGCTCGAAGTCACGGAAATCGCCGATGGCACGGTCAAGATCGAGGCCTTCGCGCGCGAGCCCGGCTACCGCACGAAAATCGCCGTTTCCACGGCCGACCAGAAGGTCGATCCGGTCGGCGCCTGCGTCGGCGCCCGCGGCGCCCGGGTGAAGACCATCGTGCGCGAACTCGGCGGCGAGAAGATCGACATCATCCGCTATTATCCGGACCCGAAGGAAATGGTCATCGAGGCGCTCAAGCCCGCCGCGCCGCGCGACATTGTTTTCGACGAAAAAAATCACCGCATCATCGTCAAGGTGGCCACGGATGACCTCGCGGTCGCCATCGGCAAGGGCGGCAAGAACGTCCGCCTGACTTCACGGTTGCTCGGCTGGCGCCTCGAAGTTGAGGAATTCAAGACCACTTCCGACGATCCGCGCGCCACCGCCATCGCATCGCTGACCAAGGCCTTCGCCCTGGAAACCGTGGCCGCCGAGCGGCTCGTCGCCATCGGCATCAATTCACCCGCCGCCTTTTCGGGCGTCGAACAAAACGACCTTGTTGACGCCGGTTTCACCACCGAGGAAGCGCAGGACATCCTCGCGCGCGTCACCAAAGCCACCGTCTGATTCCTGCACCACCCAGCTACTAATTGATGAGTATCCGCATTCACGAACTGGCCAAAAAAATCGGCATGGACAACAAAGAGCTGTTGTCCCTGCTAAAAACGCGCCATTTCGACGTGAAAAGCGTTTCGAGCACGGTCGATAATATTTCCGCCGAGGCCATTGAACAGGAGTTTGCGCCCAAAAGTTCGTCCGCTCCTGAGCCCGCCGCGCCGGCGCCGTCCACTGCGACCGAAACTGAAACCAAATCGATGGGCGGCACGGCTGTGGCCACCGCGCCGGATTCATCGCATGCCTTCACGACCCATGTTCCGCGCGATGCGTTCGTGAAAACAGCCGAGGGCGTCCGCCGCGAAAAGGAAGAGGCCGCCCGCGCCGCCGCTCCCAAGGCGGTGGTCACTCCGGCTCGGCCCACGCCCGCCGCGCCTGTCGCCTCCGTTGCACCTCTGCGCCCGATTGCGCCGATGCGTGCGATGGAAACAGTGTCACCGCCGGCGATCAAATTTGCCCCGCCCCCGGCCCCCGCGCGGCCCGCGCCCGTTTCGCCGATTTCGGTGCCTCTTTCAAAATCGGTGTCGCCGTCGATGCCCAGCCTGCCCACCCGAAGCGCGCCGATCGCGCCGCCGTCGGCCGTGCCTGCCGCCTACACGGCGCCGGAGATTACACAAGTCGGCGACGTCAAGGTCATCCACATCAAGCCGCCCATCATCGTTCGCGATTTTGCCACGGCGCTCAGCCTCAAGCCGTTCAAGCTCATCTCGGAGCTGATGGAAATGGGCATCTTTGCGGCGATGACGCAAAGTCTCGACGAGACGGTTGCGGCCAAGGTTGCCGAGAAACATGGCTTCCTCCTCGAAATCAAGCACCGGGCCGACGCCGCCACGCAGCAGGCCGCGAAGGAAAAAGAGAAGGAAAAACAAACGAAACCGGACGCTGCCGATCCGGCCAACCTCGTGGCGCGCCCACCGATTGTCTGCATCCTCGGCCACGTCGATCACGGCAAAACTTCGCTCCTCGATGCCATCCGCAAGGCCCATGTCGCTGACGGCGAAGCCGGCGGCATCACGCAGCACATCGGCGCCTACCAGATCGAGTTCAACGGCCGGAAAATCACTTTTCTCGACACTCCCGGCCACGCCGCCTTCAACAAAATGCGGGCCCGCGGTGCCAACATCACCGACATCGCCGTGCTCGTGGTTGCGGCCGACGACGGCTTCATGCCGCAGACCGACGAAGCGCTCCAGCATGCGCAAAACGCCAAGGTCACGCTCCTGGTCGCAGTCAACAAAATGGACACCAAGGGCGCCAATCTCGATCGCGTCAAAGCCCAGATGCAGGAACGCAGCATCGCACCCGAAGACTGGGGTGGGGAGACCGTCACCGTGCCCGTCTCTGCGGTCAAGGGCACTGGCATCAACGATCTGCTCGAGATGATTCTTCTCCAGGCCGACGTGCTTGAATTAAAGGCGGACCCGAAGGGTGAGGTCGCCGGTGCCATCATCGAGTCGCAGGTTGATGTCGGCCGTGGCCCGCTGGCCACGGTGATCATCCAAAGCGGCACGCTCAAAATCGGCGATGCCATCGTGTGCGGCCCGCATTGGGCCAAGGTGCGCGCGATGTACGATGACCAGGGTCTCCCGATCAAGGTCGCCCCGCCGTCCACCCCCGTGCGCATCATTGGCTGGAGTGGCACGCCGGACAGCGGCGCGGCTTTCGTCGGGGCCAAAAATGCCCGCGAAGCCGAGAAACTGGCCGAGGAAGAGGAGCACCGTCTGAAAGCCAGCTCGATCACGGACACCCCGCCCAAGGACATTTCCATCGAAAAGCTTTTCGCCAACATTGCCGCTACGCAGGAAAAGGTGCTCAAGGTCATCGTCAAGACCGACGTCTTTGGTTCTGCCGAGGCCGTGCGCACCATTCTCGAAGGCATCAAGAGCACCAAGATTTCGCTCGAGATCGTTTCGACCGACGTCGGACTCGTCACCAAGAACGATGTCCTCATGGCCAGCGCCGCCGGTTCGATCATCCTCGGTTTCAACACCAAGCTCGAGAATGGCGTCACCCCGCTGGCCAAGCACCACGGCGTGCGCATTGAGACTTTCGGGATTATTTACGAGCTCGGCGACAAGGTCCGCGAAATGATGGCCGACCTGCTCGATCCCGACCTCAAGGAAACCAAGACCGGCGCCGCGGAAGTCCGTGCCACGTTCCCGCTTGCGAAGGGTTTTGTCGCGGGCTGCCTCGTCACCGAGGGCAAGGTCAACCGCAACGCCTCCGCCCGTCTCCGCCGCGGCAAGGAAACCGTGTACGAAGGCAAGGTCGGCACGCTCAAGCGCTTCAAGGACGACGCCAGCGAAGTTCGCGCCGGCCTTGAATGCGGCATCAAGCTCGACGATTTCAACGGCTACCAGGTCGGCGACGTCATCGAGTGCTACGAGATCCAGAAAATCCGCGCGGCGCTCTGACGATTGTGCATTGCGCAATTTGTCCTGCGGCCTGAGTATGGTTCATGGTCGCCGGGCAATCTCCGCCTCGACCACCACCTTTTGACACCATGAGCAACCGCACGCTTCGCGTTAACGAACTGATCCAGCGCGAGCTCAGTGCCATCCTCCGGCAGCGCCACCAGTCCGAGGCCGTGGCGGTCACCATCACGGAGATCCGCGTCTCGCCCGACCTGCGCGACGCCCGCGTGTTTGTCTCCGTCATCGGCAGCGATGACTTCGCGGAGGAAAAGCTCCGGTGGCTGCGCCGCATCAGCAACGAGTTGCGCACCGAGCTGGGCCACCGTATCGTGCTGAAATACATGCCGCGTTTTAATTACGTCCTCGATCGCTCCACCGTCCAGAGCGTCCGCATCCTGCAGGCCCTCGACGAAATTGAGGCGAAGGAAAAGGAGCCCGATGCCTAAATTTTATCCGCAGCTTTCGCCGCGATTCGGCCGTCTCCTGCCCGCGCTCGCCGGCAAAAAAATCGTGGTCGTCGGCCACGCGCGGCCCGATGGCGACTGCATCGGCGCGCAGGTTGCATTGGCCCGCGTCCTCACCGCGCTTCGTCTCGATGCGGTTTGCGCCAATCCCGACGTCGTGCCGCGCCGCCTGCGGTTTCTCACGCCTGGCCTGGCTTTTCACCGTCCGGATGACCTCGGCAAGCTCGATTACACCGCGCTCTATGTCGATTGCGCCGATCACAGCCGTGCCGGCCAGAAGCTGAAGGAACGATTCGCGCTGCCATTTGCCAGCGTCGATCACCATCTCTCCAACAACGGTTTTGCCGAGCATAATTTCATGGATGCCGGTTCTTCCGCCACCTGCGAAATCCTGGCCGGGCTTTTCCTCGACAACCACCTGCCCGTGGATCGCCTCGCCGCGCAGGCGCTTTATGTCGGCATCCTCACGGACACGGGCCAGTTCCGCTTCAACTCCACCTCGCGCCGCACGTTCCAGCTCGCCGCCGAGTTGATGGCGCTCGGCGCCCAGCCTTCCGAGGCCGGCTACCAGCTTTATGAACGCGAATCCGCGGGAAAAATGCAGTTGCTGCAAAAATTCCTCGCTTCGCTCCGCCTCGAATGCGGCGGGCGCGTCTGCATCGGTACGCTGCCCAAAGGCATTTTTGCCGAGACCGGCACCTCGACCGAGGACACCGAAGGACTGGTCGATTATGCGCGCAGCGTCGATGGGGTGGAGATCGGCGTGCTCATCGAGGAGCAGCCCGATGGCGTCAAGGCCAGCCTCCGCTCGAAGGATCCCATTTATCGGGTCGATCTCATTGCCACCCAATTCAACGGCGGCGGCCATGCCTGCGCCGCCGGCCTGAATGTCAAGGAAACCGCGGCGACCTTCTTGCCGCGCCTGCTGGCCGCGCTCGCGGCGCAGATCGCCACCGTGGCCGCGCAGAAAGATTCTTCCTAGAAGGGTAGGGCGCGCTGCCCTCAGCGCGCCGCGGGCGGTTGGGTCAACCGCCCCTACCTTTGATGGCACCTCATAAAACTGCTTTAAAATTTTAAAATGCTTCAGCAGCCAAAAGAACTCGAAGGCGTGCTCCTCGTGGACAAGCCCGGTGGTTTCACCTCGCACGATGTGGTGGCGCGCCTCCGCCGCAAACTCGCGATGAAACGCATCGGTCACGCGGGCACGCTCGATCCCATGGCCACCGGCCTGCTCATCATGCTCATCGGCAAGGCCACGCGCATTTCACAATATCTCATCAGTCTCGACAAGGAATACGAAGGCACCGTCACGCTGGGCGCGGTGACTGACTCGCAGGATGCCGACGGTCAGGTCATGGAAACACGTCCTGTGCCGCCGCTCACCGAGGCCGAGGTGCTGGCCACAATGAAAACCTTTCTCGGCGACCAGTACCAGATGCCGCCGATGTTTTCCGCGATCAAGATCGACGGCGTGCCACTCTACAAAAAAGCCCGCCAAGGCGAGGAGGTGGTGCGCGAGCAGCGTTTCATCCGCATATCGAGCATCGAGCTCACTCATTTTGCGTTGCCGCAGTTTTCCTTCCGCCTTCGCTGCAGCAAGGGCACCTATGTGCGCACGATTGCACATGACATCGGGCAGAAAATTGGCTGCGGCGCGCACCTGAGTGCGCTGCGCCGCACAGCCACGGATCGGTTCCGCATCGAAGATTCGCTCACGCTCGAACAAATCGAGGCCCTGCCCGTGCGCGAAATCGAGAAACGCCTTTTGCCGGTGCACATGGCGGTGCCGAGTGTGGCTCTCGGTTAAACAGAAAAATTCCAAACGCCAGATGCCAAATCCCAAAGAAATCTCAAATGGCCTCGGCGATGAGGATGGGGCCAAGGTTGAAGGTTTTAATATTCGATTTTTTTTGGCGTTTGGACCTTGGCGTTTGTGATTTTTTAAAATGAATGCCACTTTTTCCTCGCTCGAACAGGCCGCAACGTTGCCGCGGTGGCCATTGCACGTGGCGATCGGCATGTTCGACGGCGTGCACCTCGGCCACCGCGCCGTCATCGAGGCCGCGGTGCAGTCGGCGCGCAGCAGCGGCGGCCTCGCCGTCGTGCTCACGTTTTTTCCGCACCCGAGCACGCTTTTTCGCCCGGAAAATCCCACGCGCCTGATCATGCCGCCGGCGGCCAAGGCGAGCGTGCTGTTTAAACTCGGTGTCGATGCCGTCATCGAGCAACCCTTCACGATGGAGTTTGCGCGTATCTCGGCCGAGGAATTCCTGCCGCATTTGCGCCAGACGCTGCCGTCGCTTGCCCGCATTTATGTCGGTGAAAACTGGCGCTTTGGCCGGGGCCGGCGCGGCGATGTCCCGTTCCTGGTCGCCGAGGGACGCCGGCTCGGCCTGGCGGTCTTTAGCGCGCCCCGGGTCAACCTCGACGGCGAGCCCATCAGCAGCACGCGCCTGCGGACATTGATCGGGGAGGGCGACATCGCCGCGGCCAACACTTTGCTCGGCTACAATTATTTTTCCGAGGGCGTGGTCGTGCCGGGCGCGCACCTCGGCCACAAACTGGGTTTTCCCACGCTCAACCTCGGCTGGGAACCGGAGCTGCAACCGCGCTTCGGCGTTTATACCGTGCGCGTCTCCGGGGCGAAGTCGTCCATACCTCTGCCCGCGGTGGCCAACTACGGCCTGCGGCCGACGATCGGAAGCGACACGCATCCGCGCCTCGAGGCGCACCTGCTTGGGCCGTGCCCGTTCGGTGAAGGCGACACGATCACGGTCGAGTGGTTGCGTTTCCTGCGCCCCGAAAAAAAATTCGCCAACGCCGGGGAGCTCCGCGCGCAAATCGCGCAGGACGTGGCCACGGCCCGTGGCGAGTTTGGCCTGCCGGTGGAATAATCTGGCCGCGCTTCTAACCCAATACTCGATCGCAGGCTTTTTCGACATCATGGAGCAACGGATCCACGCTGATCGCCTGGCCGACGGCGGCCTTCATCCAGGACTCGGGATAGATTGAGCCCAGCGCACAGAGCCGCTCCATCTCCGGAGCAAACTTCCGCGTCGCGAGAAACTTCCGCACTTGGTAGGCGATTACGTAGCCCATGCTGTAGTCTGCCAGATAGAATGAGCACCAGAGGATGTGCGAGTAAACCGACATCAGGCCGTATCCCTCTGCGCCGAAGATGCGCGCATAAAATTTCGCCCAAACCTCGTCCCCGATCCGCCGGATCGCCATGTGCATGTCTGCCGCTGTTGCCTCTGGATGCTCGTACAGCCAGTGAAAGAACCGGATCTCCGTCAGTGCCGGGCCGGTGATCTCAAAAACTTCCCAAAAACGCTGCAGCACGGTGACGTCGGAATCGATGCTCATCTTGCGGCCGAGGATGAAGTCCGCTTTATCCTGAAACGTGAACGCGAATCCCTCCGTGAACGCTGTGTTCGGCACGCCCCAGAGTGACTTGTAGTCCATCCCGTACGAGGTGAGCACCTGTTCGGTGCAATGCCCCAATTCGTGCATGAAGACCCCGAACACTTCTTCGTTCACACCGCCCTTGTCGATAGGCACCCGTAACCGTGACACGTCGTGCGCAGTCCCCGGATTCCACGCGTGCCCGGCCGAGCGCGAGTTGTCTACCTTGATTCGGGCGCCAATCCATTTCGCTCGTTGCTTGGCGAAGCCCAATCGCCCGAGGATTTCGGGAATGGCGGACGTAAGCGACTCCGCGTCCGGATACCGCTTCCCGATGTCGAAGGATAGAGGAGCCTTCTTCGCGCCCGCCTGAAAACTTCTGAAATAAAGATCGTGCGGCTCGATCGGCCGGCCGAGCTTTTGCTCCACAAACAGCGCCACCTTTTCCGCCACTGGCGCGGATAGGATGTCCATCAGTATCTGGACGACCTTTTCTTCCGGGATTTCACGTTGGAGCTTGAACTTGTTGTCGATGATATTCCCGTAGACTGTGTGCGGATCGATTCGTCGCTCGACATCGTATGCCTTTTTGAATTGTTCCCAGCGGAGCGGGCCAATCGGCGTCGCCGTTCGCATGGTGCCGTTCTCGTGAATGGTTCCGTCCTGCTGGCGCCACCGTGCTTTGGGGTTGTCGAGCGCCTCCTTCGGGATTTCGCCGTCGACTACGCGCCGCAGCAAATCGCGGATCGCGTGCTGGCGGGGGAGCGCATTCTCCTGGCCATTCAGGCTGGTCATGAAGTCGCGCAGGCCCCAGTGCGACATGTGCACCGAGTCCTTGGGAAAACGGATCAAAGGATCGGTGTAATCTATTTTGTCGAGGTGGAGCTTGAATCCAGACACGAAGCGATCGATCTCCGCCCCACGCATCGACGCCTCGGCGCAGAGGTCGGCAGGAATTACAGTACGTCCGACTCGCGAAAGGCGCCGCGCCGCCCAGGCTTCGCGCGTCTTCGGCGGACGGAGGTCATCCGTGCCAAAATTCAGCTGCGCCAGCGCCGCGATCCGGAACGTACGCAGGTCTTCGTCGAGATGGGTTCCAGCCGAAAACGCGCCGAATAATTCTTCCGCGGGCGTCAGATCCACCTCTGCGAGGTCGAGCCCGACGCGGGTCGTCTTGGCGATGACAGTGAATGACCCATTCACGAGATGCATTATCTCGTCGAGGCGGTGCAACAGCCGGCTTCGGGCTTTTCCTGGCGGATGATAGTGTTTCTCGCAGAACTCTACAAACCCAGCAGCTTCGGATTTTTTCCAATCCCAGACCCGGGCGCAGAATCGGACGCCGCGGGCGATGTCCGCCGACACCTTCGTGCCGAAACGTTTGCCGAGAGCTGCTTCTGCCAGAGGCACTGCGGCCTGCGCGGCGGCGGGGAGTTCTGCCTGTGGGTTGTTCATTTCAATGCACGATAGGCTCCGGGCTTGGGCATGGACAAGCGGCAATAGAACGGTTGTCCATCTGTCTTGCCGCAGGGCACAGACTAGGACTTGGTTTGGCCGACCCAGCCTGCTCGGCTGGGCACCAAGCACGAAGCCTTGCCGGTTGACGGAGCGATGTTTTCTTGCAGAATCCTAAGCACGGAACAACTCTTCCTTATGCCCATAACTGTTGCCACCCGCCCGGTTAAAAAGCCTCATGGCCGTGGTCTGCGGCGTGCTGACATCCAACGCCGATTGGAAGACATCGAACTTGCGACGGTGAGCGCGGTTAGGGCGCTTCAAATGGATGTCGATGGCGATCCAGGGGTGCCATCCGCGACGGTGTTGCGCAAGGCTCGGCTGGCAATTCGGTGAAGGTTTCGTTCAATCGGCTGGCTGACCAGGAATTGGTCTCTTCCGCCCGAGAGCTCGCGGATGCCGCGAATTTAGGCGCGGCGTTCCTCGACGAATACGAGGCTTGGGAAGCCCAAATCAAGGCGCACCCGCTTTCTTGTCCTGAAATCGCACCTGGGATTCGGCGCGGCTATTTGTCGCGCTTCAAATACCACGTTACCTACCAAGTTCGCGGGCAAACGATCCGCATTCTTTATATTCGGTATGCCCGGAAGGCCCCGTTGACCACCTTCCGGCGCACATAACGCCAATGAAGTATGCGTGAAGCACGTCATATTCACATCATCCAATGAGCCGCGAACGCAGCACCACCATGGCCGATGTGGCCGCCGCCGCCAAAGTGCATGTCTCGACGGTTTCCCTGTGCCTGCGCAACAGTCCCTTGATTCCCGAGGCCACCCGCCGGCGGATCCGCGCTGCCGCCGTCAGGCTGGGTTATCGCCCTGACCCGCTCGTCTCCGCGCTGATGCGCCGGCGGCGGACGGGGCGTGATGCGGAGAGCCACGCGGTGCTCGCTTTTGTCACGGCCTTTCCCTCCCGCGAGGGATGGAAAAAGACCTCGCCGTTGTTTGTCGAGTATTTCAAAGGAGCGCGCCGGCGGGCCGAGGAAATAGGTTACCGCCTTGAGGAATTCTGGCTGCCGCCCGAGGACATGTCGCCCCAACGGTTCAGCGACGTGCTCTTCCATCGCGGTATCCATGGTTTGCTGCTGGCTCCGCTGCAAAACCCGAACCGGCCGTTCAGCCTGATGTGGGAACATTTTTCAGTCGTGGCGCTCGGTCTCACGCATTCGAGCCAGTCTTTGCATTGCGTTTCCCATGATCACTATCATGCCATGTTGACGGCGATGGATCGCTGCCATGCCCTTGGCTACCGGCGGATCGGCTTGGCGGCGAGCAAGCTGGCCCACAGCAAAGTCGAGGGTATGTGGCTGGCAGCCTATTTGATGAAATGCCGGGAACTCGGTTTCAACGATCCGCCTCCGCCGTTGGTGGCGGAATCCTGGAAGGAAGAACTCGTGCAATCCTGGTATCAACGCCATCGACCTGATGTCATCATTTCGACCAATCCGCAGGATTTGAGTGGGTGGCTCGAGCGTTGGGGCCTTCACCCGCCCCGCGATTTGGGCCTGGTGAATTTGAGCGGCACGCGCCTGGGAGAACCGGTCAGCAGCATTTTGCAAAGCTCCGAAGCGATCGGTGAACATGCCATCGACCTGCTCGTCAGCGGCATCGAGCACAATGAGCGCGGGGTGTCCGCCTTGCCCAGCACCTTGCTGGTTCCCGGCAAATGGAACGAGGGCAAAACCCTTTGCGCGCAGCGAGGAACGAACACGACCGCGCGTGTCCGGGGCAAGCGGAGGTAGGGCAGGGCAGACCCAAGGCGCTGAAATTGTCATTCCGAGCCGTGCGAGGAATCCCGTTTTGTGGGCGGGGTGCCCTCACCCCGTGAAAGCATGAGATTCCTCGCACGGCTCGGAATGACAAAATAAAGCAGGTGTCGACTCGGCATGCAGAAGTGGCCGATTAGCTTAAAAATGTTTTAGAAACGACCGCTGCTTTGAGGCAGAAAAGCAAAAGTGGCGGACCTTTGCAGGTCCGCCACTTCGTTTTGCTATGTGAGTCAGAGCCCCCTCTGTGTAACTTCGCAAAATTCGATTGCCGGTGGAGATCGCATGCGGTGATAGAACCGCTGCGGATCCCGGGGCGGTCCACTCGCGCGGGTCACCCCGGGGGCCGGCGTGATTATTTATTGATGCGTGACATTCAGGGCATAGAACGCGACGTGGGCGCCGACCGTGGAGCTGGTGCCCGTGGTCTGGAGGTAGTCGCCCGCCTTGAAGTAGAAGCGCTCGGAGTTGTAACTCGAATTAATGGTGTAGTTCTGCGTCACTCCGTTAACGATGATCGTGAGTGCATTGCCGACCGTTTTAATGGTGTAACTGAACTTTTGACCGAGCGGGACGGTTGTGACGTTGGTCTCAGGTCCGCCGCCCGACGGGCTGGTTTCGAGGAGGAGGGTGATTTGTCCAGTCGAGTAGTAGAACAACTCGAGCAACGGTTTGGTCGAGGTTGGCGTTCCACCATTGCCGATGTGAATCTGGCCGATGGCGACGTGCGCTAGGGTGTCTTCCACCTTCAGGGTAGCGGTCTCAATATTCGTTCCGGTCAACGGCCAGTCGCCGCTCGGATCCAGCTCACGCAACTCGCTCCGGGGAAAACTCGAGTTGGTGGTGTGGACGCCATTTTCCGGGCAGAAGAAGGTCATCGCGCCGTCGTTCGGGTCGGTATAGAAGTAAGCATTGGTAAAGGTCGCCAACTGCGGTTGCGTGATGATATCGATGCTCCCGTTCGAGCCGGTCGGCAAATCAAGCTCCCAATTGGAGAGATTGAAGTTTTGTCCGGGCGGGACATTCGGGTTCAGTCCACTTGAGCTCGCGAACGTGGCGCTGATGGTGTGATTGGCCTGCACATTGCTGAAGGTGTAGCTAGTGACCGCTCCTTGGTTGGCACCGTCAACTGTCACGCTGGAGACGTTGAATCCAGAGCTGGGCGTGATCGTGAACGACTGGCTGGCGCCAGAGTTTACGGTGACGGCGCCCAAAGGACTGATCGAACCATTGCTGCCGGCACTGGCCGTGATCGTGTAAGTGATTTGGGTGAAGGCAGCGCTGATGGTGTGATTGGCCTGCACATTGCTAAACGTGTAGCTGGTGATTGCACCCTGACTCGCACCATCAACTGTCACGCTGGATACTTTGAATCCAGAGTTAGGAGTGATCGTGAACGATTGGCTGGCACCCTGATTCACCGTGACCGTGCCCGACGGGCTGATCGAGCCATTGGCTCCGGCACTGGCGGTGATCGTGAAGGTGGGAACCGGCGCGAAAGTAGCGCTGATGGTGTGATTGGCCTGCACGTTGCTGAACGTGTAGCTGGTGATTGCACCCTGACTCGCACCGTCAACGGTCACGCTGGACACTACGAATCCAGAGTTGGCCGTGATCGAGAACGACTTACTGGCGCCCTGGGTCACGGAGACCGAGCCCGACGGGCTGATCGAGCCATTGGCTCCGGCACTGGCCGTGATCGTGAAGGTGGGAACCGAGGCGAAAGTAGCGCTGATGGTGTGATTGGCCTGCACGTTGCTGAACGTGTAGCTGGTGATTGCACCCTGACTCGCACCGTCAACCGTCACGCTGCTCACGGAGAATCCGGAGTTGGCCGTGATGGTAAAGGATTGATTGGTACCTTGGTTGACGACGACCGAGCCCGACGGGCTGATCGAGCCATTGGCTCCGGCGCTGGCCGTGATCGTGAAGGTCACCGGAGGCGCACCAGCGGAGAGATTGATCGCGGTGAGCGAGCAACCGGCTGGCGTGGCGTTCACATCGAGGCACCAATTGTTCAGGCTGGTCGGGGCGCCCGCGGTGCTGCGGAAGGCATAGTTGCTGCCCACCGTCAATTCGGAACCACCGGCCGGGGTCACATAGACCGAGTAGGTCTGCGCCGTCGTGTTCACGACCAGGCGGAAGTGATACGAGACATTGGCCGAATAGTTAATGCTCGAGGCCGCGGCGTAGGCGGTGCCGTTGTAGGCATCGATTTGGCCGGTGGGATTGAAGCGGGCGATACAGGCGAGGTTGCCATAGGCCGTGGCCGCACCGCTGGAGAGACCGACGACGGCGTTTTCCGGCGAGACCGTGGGGGTCGCGTCGAAGGTGGCGGTGAAGGTTCCGGTCGCGGCCGGGCTGATGGCGAGGTTGTGGAATCCGTCACTCGAAGAGCCGGTGAGAGTTCCCCCGCCACCGCCGCTGCTGATGGTGTAAGTGGCGCTGGTGATGCTGCTATCGGTCAGGCCGCTCTCGTAGGCAATGGCCTTGAGGGTCGTGGTGGTGCTGATGTTCACCGGACCCGAGTAGAGTGTGCCCGCAGTTTCAGAGGGCGTGCTGCCGTCCGTTGTATAGCGGATGGATGCACCGCCGGTGGAGTCACTGATCGTCACATTTTGCGCACTGGAGTAAGTGCCGCCAGCGGGACTGAACGACGGGGTCGCGACTTGTGGCAGGCTGATCGTATAGGTGGCTGAGGCGACGGCGGAATTGGCGTCCCCGCTCAAGACACCCAGGGCTTTAATCGTCGTGGTGCTGCTCACCGCGATTGCGCCGCTGTACACGGTCGACGATGTGGTGGGCGTGGTGCCGTTGGTGGTGTAGTAGATCGTGGCACCGCTGGTGGAGTCACTGATTGTCACGTTTTGCGCACTGGAGTAAGTGCCGCCAGCCGGGCTGAACGTCGGCGTTGAGACCGTGGGAGCGCTGATCGTATAGGTGGCACTGGTGATGCTGCTATCGGTGTAACCGCTCTCATAGGCGATGGCCTTGAGCGTGGTGGTGGTGCTGATGTTCACCGCTCCGGAATAAAGCGTGCCCGCGGTTTCAGAAGGCGTGCTGCCATCCGTCGTATAGCGAATGGATGCGCCACCGGTCGCCGAAGTGATGCTCACATTCTGTGTGTTGGTATAGGTGCCGGCGGCCGGGCTGAATACGGGTGCGGCTGCTTGCGGCAGGGTGCCGCCGGTTGAAAAGTTGCACACGCTGACCGTGCCCACCCCGCCATTGGCCGAAGTATCGACGAAAGCGCCCCAGTAATTCAAGGTGGTGTCGGAAATGCGGAAGGCATAGTTGCTGCCAACCGTC
>Ga0210398_10001216_pt1 | contig 27358 bp, 25 predicted proteins | sample IncBWC4OmetaG_FD_161047 | JGI IMG/M metagenome (GOLD analysis project Ga0210398, IMG submission 161047) | Forest soil microbial communities from Barre Woods Harvard Forest LTER site, Petersham, Massachusetts, United States - Inc-BW-C-4-O | ecosystem: Environmental > Terrestrial > Soil >... | reverse complement strand
GCGGCGGCGATCGCCGACCGGATCATTCATATGCGCGATGGTCAGATTCGCGGCATCGAAGCGGGGCAGGGATCGGTGGGAAGCCACACGTGGTAAGACCACCGAGGGCAAAACCCGTCGCGCCATCCCATGACAAATGAGTGACAAAGGAATAACACGATCGTCCGATAATTAGGCGGTACGTGCATCCCATATCGCGATAGACTTAAGTTAGGGTCTGTACGGCCAAAACCCAGAAAAAATGGGAACAACACTCAATCCACACGCCGAAGCCGGCGAAGGCGCAAAGAACGGGTCCAACGGATCGAACGGTTCCAACGGATCGAATGGATCACCGGCGAATATCCAGGATCTGCTGACGGAAAAGGCCAACGATGCGACGCGCGGGCTCGACACCCGCTCCGCCGTCGAGATCGCCCGCATCATTAATCAGGAAGACCAGAAGGTCGCGGCGGCGGTGAAGAAGGCGATTCCGGAAATTGCGCACGTTATCGACATCGTGGCGCACAGCCTGCGCGAAGGCGGACGGCTGATCTATATAGGCGCGGGCTCGAGCGGCCGTCTTGCTGCTCTGGATGCCTGCGAGATTCCGGCCTACTTCTCGACCAGCCCGCAGACGGTGCAATACATCATGGCGGGTGGGCCCAAAGCGCTGGCCTCGCCTGTGGAAGTCAATGAAGATTCAGAAGAGCTGGGAAAGCGCGACATCGCACGCCGCCGTCCCAGCCGCAAAGACGTGGTGATCGGCCTGTCGGCCAGCGGACGCACGCCCTATGTGGTTTCCGCTGTGGCTTACGCCCGCACCCTGGGCGCGAGGACGGCGTGCATCACGTGCAATCCCAACACCCCTTTGGCGCATGCGGCGGAAACCTGCATCATCGCGGAAGTCGGCCCTGAGGTCATCTCCGGATCCACGCGCCTGAAGGCCGCGACCGCCCAGAAGATGATCACCAACATGATCACGACGGGCGCGATGACGCGGCTGGGCTATGTGTACGAGAACCTGATGGTGAACGTGCACATGCACAACTCCAAGCTGATCGAGCGCGGCATCGGTATCCTGATGCGCGCCTGCAGCGTCAGTCGTGAGCAGGCTGTCGAGGTGATCAAATCCGCGGGGCGCAGCGTTCCAGTGGCGCTGGTAATGCTGAAAGCCGGAGTGGATAAGCCCGAGGCAGTTCGCCGTCTGGCTCGCGCCGAAGGCAACGTGCGACGCGCCATCGAAGACGCGGTGATGGATCTCTGAACGGATATCTGAAGCGAGCCCTTTCCGGCGAGGCCCGCGCATTCCCAACCTGAATTTCGGACCATTTCCGTCTAAATTCGCCATTCCCGCCGCACATTTTCCGTGGTACGTTGCTTTTCGCGAGGGAATGGAACGATGCGCGGCACCCCTGTCGTCATGGCTGTCTTTCTGCTTGGGATCACGGGCATTAACGCACAGCAGAGCGAGGGTCCGACGGACCCCAAGGCGCAAAAGACCTGGCAGGAGGCGCAGGAGTGGGTGCGCCACGGAGATTACGGCGCGGCCCTTGTGGCGTTGAAGAAAGCCGATAAGCAGGACGGCGGCCACTGCAGGAAATGCGCGCTGAAGATCGTCGATTTCGGGCTGAAAACCGGTGACTTCAAATCCGCCGATGTTGCCGCCCAGCAGCTGATCGCCGATGCCCGGACTCCGCAGGAGACGGCGATCGTGCATCTGGAACGGGGAACGGTGCAGTATCGCGAGGGGCTGGAAAAGAATAAGTCCGACGCGTACGCCGAAGCCGATCGTGAGTTTCAGGCTTCGCTGGCGGCGTATCCCAGGGTGTCGGACGCCTGCTATTACGACGGCATCTGCCTCGCGCACCTGAACCAGGACGATGCGGCAAAAGCGCAGTTTGCGAAGTATCTGGAGATGGCGCCCAGAGACGCGGCGGATCGCGAACGAGCCCAGCGCTTCCTGGACAATCCTGGCCTGGCACGCGAGCGCATGGCGCCGCCCTTCTCGATCACGACGCTGGACGGGCGTGCGGTGTCGCTCGACTCCCTGGCCGGCAAAGTCGTGCTCATCGATTTCTGGGCCACGTGGTGCGGTCCCTGCCTCGAGTCGCTGCCGAAGATTCGTGAAATCGCGCAGAAATTTGCCAGCGAGCCGCTCGTGGTCATGAGCATCAGCCTCGACGACGATGAGGCGAAGTGGAAGGCCTTCGTGGCGAAGAACAACATGACCTGGCTGCAGTATCGCGATGGCGGATTCGGCGGCCCCATCTCGCGGCTGTTCGGGGTTCAGGCCATCCCCCACACCTTCACCATCGACGCCGATGGCGTCCTGCAGGAGGAGCACGTCGGCAGCGGCGCGGATTTCCAGGGCAAGCTGAAAAAGCTTTGTGCGCGGGCGCGCCAGCTGCAGTAAGCTCCGCAGACGGCGCTGAAGTCGGGCCAGTGATTCCGGATCCCTGATTCCTGATTGCCGATCGCAACCCTCCCGCTATACTCAAGCGCAAGGACCCCCTGATTTGCTTGCGTCTCTGCGATTTATCTGGAACGCCACCACAGGTCACCGCCTTCGGCCGTGGCGCAGCGAATATCTGAAGTGGCGGATTGAGACCTATTCCGGCATGAAGGCGGAAGAACTTGGCGCAGGCGATGTGATGCGCTTCGTGTGGCGTGAAAAAGGCAACCTGATTCGCTTTCTTCACTGGACGGACCGCATGGATGCCTGGAAGAAGTCTGGAGGGGATCACGGCGGGAGTGGGGAATCGTGACGCGCAGCCGCCATCGCCCGAACAGGCGGGAGTTCCTCGCGAACGCTGCCGCGGCGGCTGCGGCGGGCGGCCTTGCATCGATTCTGCCTGCCGGATGCGGCGGACCCAAGGCACGGAGCGGCAGCCGCGTGACGGCGCCGACGCTCAACGACGTCAATGGTCCTCGCTCGCTCCGCGCTCACGGCGCGGCGCGGGGAATGCTGGTGGGTTGTGCCGTGAATCCGGACCACCTCGACGGCGAGCCCGACTACGCGCGCACGGTCGGGGAGCAGGCCAGCATTGTGGTGGCTGAAAACGCCATGAAGTGGGCGGCTCTGCGCCCTTCGCCGACCCAGTTCGACTTCCGTAAAGCGGACGACGTGGTGGTTTTCGCGCTCTCCCACGAACAAAAGGTTCGCGGGCACAATCTCTGCTGGCACGAATCGATTCCCGCGTGGTTTGCCTCGACGGTCACCAAACAGAACGCCGCGGATTACCTGATCCGGCACATTGAAACCGTCGCCGGGCGCTACGCGGGCAAGCTGCACTCGTGGGACGTTGTGAATGAAGCGATCAACCTGAAGGATGGACGGCCCGACGGGCTGCGCAACTCGCCATGGCTTCAGCTGATCGGCCCCTCCTACATCGAGATGGCCTTTCGCGCCGCGCGCCGGGGCGACCGCACCGCGCTGCTGACCTACAACGACTACGGCATCGAGCTCGACACGCCGGACCAGATCGATAAGCGCGGGCAGGTGATGATGCTGGTTCGCCGCATGCAGGCGCGTGGCGTTCCCATCGACGCGGTGGGGGTGCAGAGTCATCTCAGCGCCGGCGATCCCATGCCGGGCGACGGCCTCCTCCATTTCGTTCGCGAACTGGGCGCGATGAACCTCCAGGTCTTCATTACGGAGATGGACATCAACGACCGCAAGCTGCCCGAATCGGTGCCCGAGCGGGATGCCGCGGTTGCGAAGATCTACCGCGAGTACCTGACCATGATGCTGGCCGAACCCAACGTCAACGTTGCGCTGACCTGGGGCATCACGGACCGCTACACGTGGCTCAACGGGCTGCCCCATGCCTCGCGTGCCGACGGCAAACCCGAGCGCCCCCTGCCCTTCGACTACGACTACCAGCCGACACCGGCGTTCTTTGCCGAGCGCGACGCGATCGACACGCGGCGCCCTCGCGCGCTGCCCGGCGCCGATCCCTACGCGCCTTTTAGTCCCGAGCAGTCCTCGCCCCACAGCGAGTTCGAGTAAACGATGTGGCTGCCGGGCTTCCCGGACAGCCGCAGCCATGCGACCCGGCAGCACGACCGCCATCGCGCGTCCGTGCCCTCGCTTCGTCCGTCTCCCTCTGATGTAATGAAGGGTATGCCGCTCGATCGGGTCACCGGGCTCTCTCTCCTGTTGCTTTGGATCGCTGTGCCGCTGTGCGCCGCGCAGGAGCCGTTCCCTGGCGAGCCGGCGACTCCGCCGCAACAGCAGCCATCGCAGCCCCAGCAGCAGGCCGAACCCTTTCCCGGCGAGCCCACCACGCAACCCAAAAATCAGCCCGCGCAAAGCAGCCCGGGATCCAGGCCCTTCCAACCACAATATTTTCCTGCCGATCCGAATGAGGAGATGCCAACCTTTCGCGTGAGCACCAGCGTCGTGGTGGTTCCCACCCTGGTGGAAAAGACGAACGGGGAAGTGCTGTATGGGCTCAAGCCCACCGATTTCTCTGTACTCGACAACGGGGTGGAGCAAAAAGTCCAGGTCGACGACGACCTGGATACGCAGCCGGTCTCGCTGGTGGTTTGCATCGAGCGCGGCCGCGATGCACCGCTGGAGTTCGACAAGATCGGCAAGCTCGGACCGCTGCTCGATCTGTTCACGCGCAATGGCCAGGGCAACATTGCGCTGGTCGCCTTCGACTCCCGAGCCACCTGGGTGGAGCCCTTCGGCCAGGACACCGACTCCATCACGCGCGACCTGCGCCAGATGCCGGCCGGCGACGGCGGCGCGGCCATCCTCGATGCGGTAGGCTATTCGGTCAATTTGCTGGAGCAGCAGCCGCCCGACCATCGCCGCGTGCTGCTGCTGATCAGCGAATCGCGCGACCACGGCAGCTATCACTTCAATATTCCTCAGCTGGTGGAGCGGATCGGCACCAGTAACACGCTGGTTCTCAGCCTCGTCTTCTCGCCGGGGAAGGCGGAAATTATCAACTGGGGAAAGGGCGAGCCCGCTGGTCCCACCGGCAACGAACTCAACATCCTCGCGCCGCTGGTGATGACCATGAATGCCATGCGCCGCAACACGCCCAAGACCCTCGCCGATCTGAGCGGCGGCGAGTACGATCCGTTCACCCGGGAGAAGGGTTTCGAGGATCGCGTTGCGGAAGTCGCCAGTCACGCGCGCAATCGTTATATCCTCAGCTTTCATCCCACCGATCTGACGCCGGGCCTGCACACGATCCAGGTGAAGCTCAACCAGGATTACGGTGCTCACGTGGTCGCGCGCAACAGTTACTGGGCGATCCTGCGCGACGACGCCCATCCCGGCCCCGCATCGCTTCCGTCCTCCGCGCATCCCAACCCGTAGCCGCAGCCTGCAATGCAGTGAGGAGATGCCCATGGGCGAACACGTCACGCTCCGCACATCCGACGGTTTTGAACTGGACGGCTATGTCGCGCGTCCCACCCGCGAACCGATCGCGGGTCTGGTCGTGGTGCAGGAAGCCTTCGGAGTGAACAGCCATATCCGTTCGGTCACGGACGGCTGGGCCAGGGACGGGTTCCTCGCCGTCGCTCCGGCGCTGTTCGACCGCGTCGAGCGTGGCGTCGAGCTCACTTACACCCCGGAAGACATGCAGAAGGGAATGGCGCTGATCCGCCAGGGCGACACCGCCGACCGCGTGAAAGATCTGGCGGCCGCCATCGACTACGCGCGCCGGGAGACCGGCAAAAAGGTCGGCGTGATCGGGTATTGCCTGGGGGGCTCGATGGCGTGGCTCGCCGCCACGCGCCTCAATCCTGACGCCGCGGTCGGCTACTACGGCAGCCAGATTGCAACCTACGCCGCGGAAAAACCCAGGGCTCCCATCCTGCTTCATTTCGGCAAAGAGGATCACCACATTCCCAAAGACCAGATCGACAGCAAAGTCGCCGCGGCGCATCCCGAAGTCTCGATCTTTTGGTACGAAGGGGCGGGCCACGGCTTCAACACGAGCGACCGCGCCAGCTACCACGCGGGAGCTGCAAAGCTGGCGCGCGAGCGCTCGCTGGAATTTCTGATGAAGCACCTGACAGCGTGAGCGCCTCTCGTCATGGCTCGCTCAAAACGAAACTGAACTTCTAAGAATGGCCGCAGAGACCAAAAAACAGAGCGACAACTCCTCCCCGCCCTCGGCCGTCACGGCTGCACGCGATTTCTCGCATGCCTGGCGCGCGCTGCGCCATCGCAACTTCCGTCTCTTCTTTGGCGGTCAGACGATTTCTTTGGTCGGAACCTGGATGACGCGGATCGCGACCGCGTGGCTGGTCTATCGGTTGACGAAGTCCGCGCTGCTGCTGGGCACGGTCAGCTTCGCCGGCCAGATTCCGACGTTTCTGCTCGCGCCGCTCGCCGGGGTGATTGTCGACCGCTCCGACCGTCGCCATGTCCTCATCTGGACCCAGACCCTCGCCATGGTCCAGTCGCTGCTGCTGGCATGGCTCACGCTCTCGCATCGCATCAACATCACGGAAATCCTGATTCTCAGCTGCTTCCAGGGCCTCATCAACGCCTTTGACATGCCCGGCCGCCAGTCGTTCATGGTGCAGATGGTAACGCCCCAGCGGACGGGCTCACCGGGAGGCCCGAGTCCGGAACGCAACGACCTCTCCAACGCCATCGCCATCAACTCCTCGATGGTCAATGTCGCGCGCCTGATCGGTCCGTCGCTGGCCGGCATGGTCATCGCGGTATCGAGCGAAGGATGGTGCTTCCTGATCGACGGCATCAGCTACATCGCCGTCATCGTTTCGCTGCTCATGATGCATGTGCCCGTCGCGGCAATGCGTCGCGCCACGACCTCGATGTTCCAGCAAATGCGCGAGGGGTGGGACTATGTGTCGACTTTCACGCCCATTCGCGACATTCTCATCCTGTTCGCGCTGATCAGCCTGATGGGCATGCCTTACATGGTGCTGATGCCGCTGTTCGCTGCGAGCGTACTCCACGGAGGCGCGCACACGCTTGGCTTCCTGATGGGAGCCGCCGGAGCGGGAGCGCTGATCTCCGCCTTCTCACTGGTGCTGCGCCGGTCGGTCCGCGGTCTGAGCAAAATGATTCCTATCGCCGCGTGTGTCTTCGGCGGCGGCCTGTTCGTGTTCGGTCTCTCGCACTGGGTCTGGCTCTCGCTGATCCTGATGCTGTTTGTCGGATTTGGCATGCTGCAGGGAATGACGGCGAGCAACACCATCATCCAGACCCTCTCGCCCGAGGACAAACGCGGACGCGTGATGAGCTACTACACCGCCGCCTTCATGGGGATGGCGCCCTTCGGCAGCCTGCTGGCGGGGTCGCTTGCGCACTGGATCGGCGCGCCTCGCACTGTGATGTTCACCGGATCCTGCTGCATCGCGGGGGGCCTGTGGTTCTGGTCGCGCCTGCCGGCGATCCGCCGCGAGATGCGGCCGATCTACGAGCAGCTCGGCATCATCGCGCCGGTGCCGCCGCCGGTGCAGGAACAAGCGGCCAACTGAGGGGTCGATTTGGGCCGAAAAAAAATCCCCGGTTCGCATCGGGTGCGCCGGGGATTCACAGGAGGTAATTACGATTTCAGATACAGAATAGGGAATTCCGCTGGCCGCGTCTTCGGGATAAAGGCGGTTTTTCATCTGCAACTTTGTGTCTACAACTTTGGTTGGAGGCGGTAAGGCTCCGGGAGGATAGAAACGGAGGCGAGGAAAGGAGCATCCTATGGAATTGCAGCAGGTCTTCGCCGTTCCGGCTTCTTCCACAGGAGTGATCGGGACTGGGCCGTTCGTTCCCGCCGGAATTCAGAACCAGATATGAGCGTTCGTCTGTTACAAAATATCGTCGCCGGCAGCAATTGCCTCTATGGCCTGGTGCTGGCTGCGCTCTATGGACCCACGCTGCTGCATTCCCGCGCCTGGCCTCCCACGCTTGAGCAACAGGCGCTGCTGCTGGTGGCGGTCTCGGTGCTGCCTTTGGCGCTCCTCGCGGTCCGTTTCCCCCTGGTCGCCGGCATCGCGCAGTTCGCGACGGCGTTTATCGGCAATCAGCTTCTGCACGAAGCGCCTCTGCCCGACCTGCGCGCGTTCTCGGCACTCTCGATGATGATCGCGCTGGTGATTCTGTTCGTTGCGGTGTTCCGCGGCATCCTCGAGATCACCCAGGAGGCCTTCGGACAGGCAGAAGACCCGGACGAGAAGCGCGCTACGGGCGCGGCCTGACACCATTCCCCCGAGCAGCGCTACCGCCGTTTTTCGTTCCGAGCCGCGTCGCCCTGGGGCGGGGTCAACAGAACCCTGCGCAGCGCGCGCGTGAGCTCCGGGCCGGTTTCTTCCAGTTCGCGCAAGTGCCACGCCGCCAGCGAGCCCAGCAACTTCTCGCCCAGCTGCGTCATGCGCAAGAGGATCCGCCGGTGATCGGTGGGGTCGGGGGAGCGCCGCAGCAGTCCCTGCTCGATGGTGCGATCGACCAGTTCGACCGCGCTGTTGTGCTTGAGCAGCATGCGTGCCGCCACATTGGCAATGGTTGGATCCAGCTCCTCCGGCATCCCCCACACGCACTGCAGCAGTTGATACTGTTGAGCGCGAATGCCGGCGGCGTCCGCAGCCAGGCTGCTGAAATGCAGAAACTTCCTCAGCTGAAAGCGAAATTCCGCGAGACGGCGCATTTGAGCCCGGCTCAGTGGTTGGGGTTCGTTAGCCGGATCGTGTCTTTGCCCGTGACGGGCGAGGGAAATGGCTCCATGTATTTCGGCAAGTTCCATGGAATCATCGTAGCACGATATATCGTGCTACGATATCGCGCTACGAGGTTTGGGGTAGTCCGTTGGCCGCGGGCTCACCCGGATCGGCAAGAATGGCGCGCGCATCTTCTTCGTCGTCGGAGCTGACCTGCAGCTCGAGCGGCCCCAGGCCCGGCTCCATGATCCGAGCGTTCTCGCCGGCGAGAAACACCTCGATCCCCGCCGATTCAAGCCGCAGTTTGGCCATCTCGGCTTCGAGCGGCTCTGTGAAACTCGCAATCGTCACTACATCTGCCATAATTCTCCTGTCACCCGGGTTTTCTTCCGACCTTCCCCATCTTATCGACAGGGCCACAGTTTGTGATCCGGAGGGTCGCCAATGAGATGCCTCGCCTTACTCCTGCTTACCTGCTTCTGTACCGCCGCACAGGTTCCTGAAGCGCCGCCCGAGCAGCTGCTGGACGCCGCTCATTGTCTGGCGGCTACCAACCAGGACTGGATCCGCGGGGCGCATCATAATGCAGCGGAGCTGGAGCTGGGCTATGTGGACGATGCCAAGTCGTATCCAGGCCAGGAACTTGTTTACCTGGTGGACTACACAACGCCCACTCATTCCGCGGGCCAGGTGTCGACGTTCCTCGAGCGCGGGAAGGCGGCGCACCGCGTGGTGCGGGTTCAGCTGACCATCGCATTTCGCCAGTCCGACGATGGATCGCAAAGGATCGAACTGGTCGATCCGCCCCTGGGAGGCATCGGCACGCAGGATGAGGTGGTCGCGGCGATCCGGAAGGTTGGATTCCACACCTACACGGTGCAGGTCGGCGATCTGGTGAACCGCGCGACCCAGTGTGAGTCCGAATCGGCGGTGAAGTAGCGCAGCGCGGTTCCGCATCGGTCAACGCACTCCGCTCCGCAAGATAGAATGATGAGTTCTCTGAAGGAGTTCCGTCTTGATCCCGCGCTATACCCGCGCTCCGATGGGCCGCATCTGGAGCGACGAAAGCAAATTCCGCGCCTGGCTTGAAGTGGAAACCGTGGCCAGTGAAATCCTCGCCGAAGACGGCATCGTTCCCGCCGCAGCCGCAAAGGCGATTCGCGAACGCGGCGGCTTCGACCTCGACCGCATGCGGGCCATCGAGGCCGAAGTGAAGCACGACGTGATCGCCTTTACCACGGCGGTCGCCGAAAAGATCGGACCTGAATCACGCTGGCTGCACTACGGCCTCACCTCCAACGACGTGGTCGACACCGCCCAGGCGCTTCAAGTGAAAGCGGCCTCTGCGATTCTCCGCGAAGATATCGAAATGCTGCTGGCGGTGCTGAAAACCCGGGCGCTTGAATTCAAAGACACGCCGACGGTGGGCCGCACTCACGGCATGCACGCCGAGCCAACCACCTTCGGCCTGAAGCTGCTGAACTGGTATGCGGAGATGCTGCGCAACCAGCAGCGCTTCGAAGCAGCGGCCGAACAGATGCGCGTGGGCAAACTCTCCGGCGCGGTCGGCACCTTCGGCCACATCAAGCCGGAGCAGGAAGAACGCATCTGCGCCAGCCTTGGCCTGACCGCCGCGCCCGTTGCCACGCAGGTGATCCAGCGCGACCGCCACGCGTACTACCTTGCCACGCTGGCGGTGATCACGGCGACGCTGGATAAAATCGCCACCGAGATTCGCCATCTGCAGCGCACCGAAGTCCGCGAGGCGGAAGAATTCTTTTCAGAAAAGCAAAAAGGCTCTTCGGCGATGCCGCACAAGCGCAACCCGATCACTGCCGAACAGATCTCGGGCCTGGCACGCGTCGTGCGCGCGAACTCCCAGGCCGCGCTGGAAAATGTCGCTCTGTGGCACGAGCGCGATATCTCGCACTCGTCGGTAGAGCGCGTCATCCTGCCCGACTCGACTATTCTCACCGACTATCTGCTGGCCAAAACCGCGGACCTGCTTTCGAAACTCGTTGTCTATCCCGCACGCATGCAGAAGAACCTCGACTCTACCGGCGGCCTGATCTTCAGCGGTCAGCTCCTGCTCGACCTGGCCGGAGCCGGGATGCTGCGCGAAGACGCCTACCGTCTGGTGCAGAAGCATGCGATGAACGCATGGCAGAATGACCTCGTCTTTCGCGATCTGGTCGCCGCCGATCCGGAAATTACGAAGCTGCTCACTCCCGAAGAGCTAAGCCACACCTTCTCGCTCTCGCGCCAGCTCACCAACGTCGACGCCATCTTCACGCGCGTGTTCGGCCAGCCCGAAGGGCACGATTACGGCGCTTAGGAAGTTTAGTTCGGGCTTCATCTCCCGATCATCAATCCTGGCTACAGCCGCGCGGGACCGATGCTGTGGTGTCCTTCGATAGCTGTTTGCGACCCGCCCCACTGAGACACGATGAACAGACGTGTGCGAGCGCCGGCTTTTTCCCTCTTCCTGGTCGTCCATCGCTCGGATGGCAGTGGTACGACGTGGGTTTGGAGCGACTACCTTTCAAAGGTGAGTACTGCCTGGGCGGGCGCAGTAAGCCGTGGTGCTACGCTCCACTGGCCGATTGGCATCGGGGCGGAAGGCAACGAGGGCGTTGCCGAAACCGTGGAGAAGACGTCGAACTCCATCGGCTATGTGGAACTAGCGTATGCGATCCAGCGGCAACTGAATTTTGCAGCGGTACGCAACCGACCGGGCGTGTTCGTCCATGCCGATCTCGACAGCCCGGCAGAAGCGGCGCGAAGCGCCGGGAGTGGCGCCGAATTGCCCGGCGACATCGCCGATACGCCGGGCCATGACGCCTATCCAGTCGCCGCCTTCACCTGGCTTTTAATTCCGTCACCAACCGCCAATCCGCAAAAGAGAGCGGCGCTCCTCGAACTGCTGCGGTGGATCCTGACCTCAGGGCAGAAGGAATGCTCGGCGCTGGGTTATTCGCCTCTGCCTCGTCCCATTGCGGAGAGCCAGCTGCGAGGGCCGGGGGCAACTCCCTAGCGAAGTCGCCGCCGGGACACTGGTCTCACTTCACCGCCGGCGTCCAGCCGCCCAGCACGAATGCCGGATCGCTGTACTCCCTGATCATCTCCGCATCCGCGGGCATGGTCAGCTGCTTGGACGCCGGATCTCGCTGCGCAGTGTCCACCGGCTTCCCATCCAGATCGGTGCTGTTGTACTCCCAAAGATGGAGATGCGCGGCGTCGACTTCAATTGGTCCCCACCCCACGGCGGGCACGCCTTGCAGTTTGCAATCGATCAGGACCGCCTCGGCCCAGGGATAATTCAGCCCGTGATTCATGGGCAGCCGCGCGAACACTGCGCCCATCGGTACGGGGCGGGCCGCCGCCGGAGAACTCGGCGCCGTCGTTGCCGGTGCGCTGGCATTCGGCTGGACTGCTCGCGGGCGCGCAGTAAACGTGCAGTGGACAAATACGTTGCCGTGATTCGCGTCGGTGTTGCGAATCCACATGAACGGCCCGACCGACTGAATCTCGCAGTGATCGAAAAATGCCGGGCCCACGCCCAGAATCGTATCGCCGTCGCCGATGATCTTCGTTTCGGTCAGATAGACGGGCCCGCGCAGGTTGAGCGCGTCGCCCGAGCCCTTGATGTTCATGTGGCTCACGATGTTTTTCTCGCCGGAGATCAGCAGCCCTTCCGCCTGGCCGTAGTCGTAGTTGCTCACCGAGAAGTTTTCCAGCTCGATTCCCGTCGAGTCATAGACGGAAAACGCGCAGCGGCGGTTGGGCCCGGGCATCGGCGGATTGAACGCGCTATTGTCGCCGTAGCCCACCTGCACGCCGTCGCGATCCTCTCCGCGAATGGTGAGGTTCGACTTGTGCTGGAAGAAGACGATTTCCTCATAGGTGCCTTTCCTGATGAAAATCGTCACCCGCTGCGCGGGATGGTCGGGAGCCCAGTCCATGGCGCCCTGGACTGTGTTGAAGTCGCCGCTTCCATCCGCGGCCACTACCACACGGGTGGCGTCGACCGGCGCCCCCGCGGCTTTCGTGGTGAAGGTCCACGCGCGGTCGGTGGTGAATCCCGCGAAACCGTCCGCCGTCAGCACGCCAGGGTCGATGCGCACGATGTATCTGTGGTGATACGCGAGCGCGTGACTGTGGAGGTATATCGTCGCCACGTTGCCGTGCACGATCACCGGATAGAAGTGAAAATCCGGCAATCCCCCAATCGTGGTCAGCTGGTAGTTGTGCAGGTCGGCTGGCGTGGTCCTCACGGCGGGAGTGGTGGTGGTCGGCGAGGTGGGAATTGACGGGTCGAGGGGAATGGTCTGCGCCGGCGTGACCCGGTGCGCCGGGTCCGGCCCCGCCGGAATGCTCATGTCGAGGGTGTCGACCAGCTTGTGATCCGCGGCATCGTAGACGCGAATCATGCCGGATTTTCCCAGCACCGGAGGGCTCGCGAAGGTCAGCACAAGATGCGTATCCGGATTGACGTTTCTCGCCCTATTCGCAGGAAAACAGCTCAAGCTGGTCTGCGCCTGGCACCGCATGCCAAGAAGCAACGCCATCGCAACCGACAATCCCATTGCAGCGCGTGCCTTCACAGCAAATCCCTCCTCCACGTCGCACGCCCCTTTATAGCTGCTCTCCGTCACGACAGCAATTGCGCCAGGTCGCTCCAATCCCGGTGGCTCCCCAGGGTTGTAACGGCCAGCTGGATCCAGTCACTACCCAAATGTGAAAAGCCACGAGGCGGCTCGGAGGAAAAACAATGCTGAACGACTTTGTTCCTGCAATCGTTGCCGTTGCATTCCTGGCCGCCGCCTTCCTTGCCGGCTGGGCCTCTGACCTGCACAGGATGCAGCGCCCCGGGCCCCCCCGCAAAGTCGTGTCCGTGGTCGAAATGAGCGCTGCCAATCAGGCTGATGCACGCTGAAGGTGAGGCACGGTCACCGTCGTTCCCCTACAATCTCCTCGTGCCTGTCAACACGCGTTCCGTCTCCGCTGAGAACCCTATGAACCTCGCCGTCGCGCTCACCGGCGCTTCGGGGATGGTGTTCGGGCAGATGCTGCTTCGCGCTCTGGAGGCTGACGACCGCGTCGCGCACATCCATTTCGTGCCGTCGGAGAATTCTCTGCGCGTTCTCGCCGAAGAGCTCGGCATCTCCGGACGCAACAGTCTGGTCGAAAAGCTCCTCGGGGGCACCTCGACCAAAATCACGCAGCATTCCGAAGGCGATATTGGGGCGGCCATCGCCAGCGGCAGCTATCCTTCCAGCGGCATGATCGTCATGCCCTGCAGCATGGGCACACTGGGGGGAATCGCGCATGGCATGGCTGGAAACCTGATCGAGCGCGCTGCTGACGTCTGCCTGAAGGAGAGGCGGCCGTTGATCCTGTGCCTGCGCGAAACGCCCTTTAACAGAATTCATATCCGCAACATGGGCTACGCTGCCGACGCTGGTGCGACCATCTTTCCGATGATTCCTACGTTTTATAACATGCCGGCGGATTCGAACGAGATGGCGAGACAGTTTGTCTGTCGCGTCCTTGCCCACGTGGGTCTGCCCCAGGCGGGGGCGTACGTATGGAAGCCCGACGAGGCGCGCTTTTCGGGCCCGAGCTAGACACCTATTCCTTCCTCTCTCGTGCTGCGATGGCTGAGTCGTCAGTCACCGAAAATGAGCGCCAACTTTTGATTTGCCGATCATCCAATAAGCGGGAGGTGAAAACCGATAGGCCAGGAGCTAACGTCCTCGACATCGACAATGGACATGACCCAAAGAGAAATCCGCATCAAGCGCGTTTACGACGAGCCGAGCCGGGACGATGGCAAGCGGATCCTCGTCGACCGGCTTTGGCCGAGAGGTCTCACGAAAGAAAAGGCCAAAGTCGATCTCTGGATGAAAGAGGTCGCGCCCAGCAACGAGTTGCGCAAATGGTTCGCCCATGACCCTGAGAAATGGCCGGAGTTCAAGCGGCGATACGTTGAAGAGTTGAAGATACAGAGCGAACCTCTCGCACAATTGCGGCAAGAGACGAGTCACGGGGCTGTGACGTTGCTGTATGGAGCGAAGGACGAAGAACATAACGAGGCCGTCGTTCTTCTGGAACTCCTGCAACGCAAATGAATCGCGAAGGTCCGGTGCAGTGAATCCAACTTAGACGGTCAGCCGCACCAACTGTTCGGCCTCGATGCGCGGTCCCAGGATGGAGACCTTCGGCACCTGGCCGCGCGCCATCGCCACCTCGTCGCACTTGTACAGGCGCGGGCAGTTCTGGCAATCCTTGAAGATTTTGTCGGGCAGCGCCGTGCGATCTTCCACTTCGCGAAAACCGTAGCGGAAGAAGAAATCGGGGATGCGGGTGAACAGGCAAACGCATCCCACCCCGTGGTCTTCGGCTTCGCCGAGAAGCGTGTGCAGCAGCTCGCCGCCGACACCGTGACTTTTAGCCTCGGGCTTCACCACGATCGACCGGACTTCAGCGAGATGCGGTCCGTAGAGGTGCAGGGCGCCGCAGCCGAGGAAGATACCGCTCTCGGATTCGGCGACGGTGAAGTCGCGGACGTTCTCGCAGATCTCGGCGAAGGGCCGGCGGAGCAGCGTGCCATCCGTAGAGAGGCTGTTGACCAGCTCATAGATGTTGGTGGCGTCCTGTAGACGCGCCTTACGCACCAGCATGGGACACCTCCGGTGCGGGAGCCGGCGTGGCACGCGCCATGAGGGCCTGGACGCGGGCCTCGGTTTCGCGCAGCGCAGCGTGGACGCGGGCGCGCGCGGTGCCACCGATGACGTCGTGGCAATCGAGGGTGGCCTGAATAGTGACGGCGGCAAAGAAGTCTTCGCCGAATTCATCGCCGAACTGGCGCAGCTCGTAGAGCGAAAGATCGCCGAGCTCGCAGCCTTTGTCGAGGCAGTAGCGGACGGCGTTGCCGATCTTCTCATGTGCTTTGCGGAAGGGCACGCCCTTGTGGACGAGATATGTCGCTGCGGCCATGGCGTTGAGGAATCCGGTTTGGGCGGCGATGAGCATGCGGTCGTGCCGGAAGCTAAGCGCAGCGGTGAAGGCAGGCAGCAGGGCGAGGACGCCTTCGAGGGTGTCGGCAACTTCAAAGACAGGCTGCTGCGTCTCCTGCATGTCTTTGTTGTAGGCGAGGGGAAGGCCCTTCAGGATGGTCGCGAGTGTGGTGGAGGCGCCAAGGAGACGGCCGGATTTGCCGCGGAGCAGCTCCGTGAGGTCCGGATTCTTCTTCTGTGGCATGGCGCTGGACCCGGTCGAGAATGGTTCAGGAAGGTCGATAAACCCGAATTCGGCAGTCGAAAAGAGGGTGAGCTCTTCGGCGAAGCGCGAGAGATGGAGACCAAGGCTCGCTGCGGTTTGGGCGAACTCCAGGGCGAAGTCGCGGTCGCTGGTGGCGTCCATGCTGTTGGTGGTGGGAGCGGTGAACCGAAGCTCACGGGCAGCAATGGTGCGATCGAGGGCGAGCGTAGCGCCGGCGACAGCTCCGGAACCGAGAGGACAGAAGTTGAGGCGGGCGCGGCAATCCTCGAAACGGGATGCGTCGCGGAGGATCATCTCGACGTAGGCCAACAGCCAGTGGGCGACGAGGACGGGTTCCGCTCGCTGGAGGTGAGTGTAGGCGGGCATGACGGCGGTTTCGGATTCGGCGGCGAGCTCGAGAAGCGCGCTGGCCCAGGAAGCGAGGTGGGCGAGGGTCGCGTCGATGGCGTCGCGAACGAAGAGGCGCAGGTCGGTGGCGATCTGTTCGTTGCGGCTGCGGCCGGTATGAAGCTTGAGGGCGAGGTCGCCGATTTCTTTGGTCAGCGCAAGCTCTGTGTAGTGGTGGACATCCTCGGCTTCGGTCGTTGTGGGGTCGGGTGGTGCGGCGTCAAGGCTCGCGGCGATGGCGTCGAGGCCGCGGAGGGTAGTCTCCAGCTCCGCAGGCGTGAGGATGCCGGCGGCCGAGATGGCGCGGGCGTGGGCCTTGCTCGCCGCGAGTTCCTGAGGCAGCAGGCGCAGGTCGAAGGGGAGCGAGCGCTGCCAGGATTCGAAACGCGGATTGAGGGGCTCGCGAAAGCGGCCGGACCACATTTTGGCGGGTTGTTCAGTCATGAAGCTTCACTCGCCTTTCGTGGTTCCGCTGTTGAGTTGCGGCATCTCCGAGCCCTGGCTCAGGGTGATGAGGCCGCTCCGGGCGTAGGTCATCAGCTTGGCGCGGGTGTCAGTGATGTCGAGGTTGCGCATGGTGAGCTGGCCGATGCGATCGCGCGGGGAGAAGGCGGAGTCGGTTTTCTCCATGCTGAGGCGCTCGGGGTGGAACGTAAGATTGGGCGACTCGGTATTCAGGATGGAGTAGTCGTTGCCGCGGCGGAGCTCCAGGGTGACCTGGCCGGTGATGGCGCTCGCGACCCAGCGCTGTGCGGATTCGCGGAGCATGATGGCCTGGGGATCGAACCAGCGTCCCTGGTAGAGGAGGCGGCCGAGCTTGCGGCCGTTCTCGCGATACTGCTCGATGGTGTCTTCGTTGTGAATGCCGGTGATGAGGCGCTCGTAGGCGATGAACAGGAGAGCCATGCCGGGGGCTTCGTAGATGCCGCGGCTCTTGGCCTCGATAATGCGGTTCTCGATCTGGTCGCTCATGCCGAGGCCATGGCGGCCACCGATACGGTTGGCTTCGAGCAGCAGCTCGACCGGGTCAGGGAACTCCTTGCTGTTGAGGGCGACGGGAACGCCTTCGTGGAAGCGGACGGTGACTTCTTCGCGGCGGACCTCTTTGTCGTCGCACCAGAAGGCGGTGCCCATGATGGGATCGACGATGCGGATGCTGCTCGAAAGCTGCTCCAGGTCCTTGGCTTCGTGGGTAGCGCCGAGGAGGTTGGAGTCGGTGGAGTAGGCTTTTTCGGCGGACATCTTATAAGCGAAGCCGGAGCGCTGCATGAACGCAGACATCTCTGCACGGCCGCCGAGTTCGTCGATGAAGGCGGGGTCGAGCCAGGGTTTGTAAACCTGCAGACGCGGATTGACAAGCAGGCCGTAGCGATAGAAGCGCTCGATGTCGTTACCCTTGAAGGTGGAGCCGTCGCCCCAGATGTTGACGTCGTCCTGCTGCATGGCGGTGACCAGCATGGTGCCGGTGACGGCACGTCCGATGGGCGTGGTGTTGAAGTAGGTGATGCCAGCAGTCGAAATATGAAACGCGCCGGACTGCAGGGCGGCGATGCCTTCGCGCACCAGAGGTCCGCGGCAATCGATCAGGCGGGCCTTCTCCGCGCCGTATTCGAGGGCTTTGCGGGGGATGGCGTCGTAGTCGGTTTCGTCCGGCTGCCCGAGGTTGGCTGTGTAGGCATAAGGCAGGGCACCCTTCTGCTTCATCCAATGCAGCGCAGCGCTGGTATCGAGGCCGCCGGAAAAAGCGATGCCGACTTTCTGGCCTACGGGCAAACTTTCAAGGATGACAGACATTTCGTACAAAACCTCAGGGGGCAACGGCGAGCTTCGACGCGCCCCTTCATCAAATTTGCCGTTCTCTAGCCGAGCTTTTTGCCGCATCCGAGCAGCATCAGCAGCAGAGCTTTTTGCGCATGCATGCGATTTTCAGCCTGATCGAAGACGACCGATTGCGGCCCATCGAGCACGGCATCGGTGACTTCAGCATTACGATGCGCAGGTAAACAGTGCATGAACACGGCCGAGGGTGCGGCGTGCGCCATCAGCGTCTCGTTGACCTGGTACGGCTTGAAGATGGGCGCACGTTTCGTCGCTTCGTGCTCGAAGCCCATGCTGGTGCAGACGTCGGTGTAGATGGCGTCGGCTCCGGTTACGGCTCCGACAGGATCGTTGACCAGGGTGATGTTGGAGCCGGTGACATTGGCGATGGCACGCGCCTGCGCGACGATGTCCGCCTTCGGTGCATAGTTTTTCGGCGCGCCAACCGTGCAGTTCGCGCCCAGCAGAGCAGCGGTCAACATCAGCGAGTGGCACACGTTGTTGCCGTCGCCGACATAGGTGAAGTTGAAGCCCCTGAGATTGCCGAAGCGCTCTTCGAGCGTCATGAAGTCGGCGATCGCCTGGCAGGGGTGCTCCAGATCGCTGAGCGCGTTGATGACCGGGACGCTGGCGTACTGCGCCATCTCGGTGATGGTCTCGTGCGCATAGGTGCGCAGCACGATGATCTGCACCCAGCGTTCGACGTTGCGCGCGATGTCGGCCAGGGACTCGCGCTCGCCCAGCGGAGACTGCGTCTGATCGACGAAGAGGGCCGAGCCGCCGAGGGTATTCATCGCGGTCTGGAAGGTGAGCCGGGTGCGCAGCGAGGACTTTTCGAAGAACATCACCATCTGCTTCGCGTCGAGCGCCCAACGGTACGTCGAAGGGTTGGTTTTGACATCGTGGGCCAGCGCGAGGATGCCGGCCAGCTCGGTCGTGGTGAGATCGGCGACGGAGCAAAGGTCGCGGCCCGTGAGCGAAACGTTGGGACTTACCGATTCGAGTTCCTGCACTGCGATGGTCTTAGTTGCCAATTTTCTTTCCTCCGGGAATTGGGGTAACGGCAGCCTGTGCCGTCTGTTCGGTCAGGATTTCGTCCAGCGCGGCGATTGCCTCATCGACGTGGTTGTTCTCGAGGATGTAGGGTGGCAGGAAGCGCAGGACGGTTTCGCTGGTGCGGTTGATGAGGATGTGGCGCTTCATCATTTCGCCCAGGATGGTCTTTGCCAGATCGGCGGAATCGAGCTCGATGGCCAGCATCAGGCCAAAGCCGCGTACAGCGGTGATGGCAGAATGCCCTTTCGCAAGCTGATCGAGCTGGCCGCGGAAATAAGTGCCGGTGGTGGTTACGTGTTCGAGCAGATGTTCGCGCTCGATGGTGTCGAGCACGGCAAGAGCGACGGCGCAGGCCAGCGGACCGCCGCCGAAGGTGGTTCCGTGCATGCCGGCGTGGATCGCCTGCGCGGTTTCGTCGGTGCAGAGCAGGGCGCCGAGAGGAATGCCGCCGGCGAGGGGCTTGGCGAGGGTCACGACGTCAGGCAGGATGCCGTAATGCTGATACGCGCACCACTGGCCGGTGCGACCCATGCCGGACTGAATCTCGTCCGCGATGAGCAACGCGCCGGTGGAACGGGTGAGGTCGCGCGCGGCTTGCAGGAATTCCTGCGAGATGGGGCGGATGCCGCCTTCTCCCTGGATGGGTTCGACGAGGATCGCGCACACGTCGGTGGAGAAGTTTGTCTTGAGGTCGGCGATGTCGTCGAAGCGGACGAACTCGACGCCGGGCATGACCGGAGCGAAGGGCTCGCGGTACTTGTCTTTCCACGTGGCAGCGACCGAGCCCATGGTGCGGCCGTGGAAGCTGTTTTCGAGAGCGAGGAATTTTGTGCCGAGGGGCTTCCCTTCGGCGCGCTGCAGGCCGGCCCAGGCGCGGGCCAGTTTCAGCGCCGCCTCATTCGCCTCGGTGCCGCTATTCGAGAAAAACGCCCGGTCCATGCCTGTCGCCTCAGTCAGACGCAGCGCGAGGGCCGCCTGGCCGTCGTGGTAGTAGAGGTTCGAAAGATGGATGAGCTTGTGGCTCTGCTCGGCGATGGCCTTCTCGATGGACGGATGCGCGTAGCCGAGCGCGTTGACGCCGATGCCGCTGAGCAGGTCGAGATAGCGGTCGCCGTTTTCGTCAATGAGGTGCACGCCTTCTCCGCGTTCGAAGAGGAGGGGATAGCGGTCGTAGGTGCCGAGCAGAAGTCTCGCTTCAGCAGGCTTCAGTTCTTCGAGATTCATGGAGGTCTTCTCAGTTGGGTGCGCCCATGGGGTGATTGTGTTGCTCATGCGACCATGACCTCGGTGCCCTGGCTGATGCGGCTGCTGCACAGGTCGGGCAGCAGTGCCGCTTCGGCTGCGGGAAGAATGCGCACGCGCTTGACGCCGTTGAGCAGGGCTTCGCGGCAGGCGCCGAGTTTGGGCAGCATGCCGCCGCTGATCACTTCGTCGCGGGTGAGGTTGGCGATCTGGTCGATGGAGAGCCAGCGCATCACGCTGCCATCGGCGGCCATCACGCCAGGCACATCGGTGAGGAAGACGAGGGCATCAGCCTTGCAGGCGCCAGCGCAGGCTGCCGCCATTTCGTCGGCGTTAATGTTGTAGTACTCGCCATCGAAGCCGAGGGCAATGGAAGAGATGACCGGCACAGCGCCCATTTGCCAGATGGCTTCGAGCCAGCGCGGATCGGCAGCGGCGATTTCGCCGACAAAGCCAAGATCGGGAGCGGTACGCTTTTTGCGCGCGCGAAAAACCAGGCCGTCGCCGCCGGACAGTCCAACGGCGGGCTGACCGTGCGCGCCGAGAGAGGCGACGAGGGCCTTGTTGACGCCACCACCGAGAACCATCAACGCGGTGTCGCGCGTCTCCGCGTCGGTGACGCGCAGGCCGGAGACGAACTCGCTCTGTTTGCCGAGTTGCTTGAGGGTGCGGGTGAGCTGCACGCCGCCGCCGTGCACGATCGCCACCTGGTTGCCATCCTTCACGAGTTCAGCGATGGCTTTGGCGCATTCGTGCAGGAGCTCGGGATTCTCCAGCGTTACCCCTCCGAGTTTGACTACGTATCTCATTTCTTTCAATCCTTTCGCTTCGGCCGTCACTTCAGTCCGTCGGCTTCATGGAAACCGGCCATCAGATTCAGATTCTGGACCGCCTGTCCGGCGGCACCTTTCAGCAGGTTGTCGAGGCAGGAGACAATCACGCATCGTCGCCCGTCATCGGCCAGATGGAAGCCGACGTCGCAGTAATTTGTATGCACCGAGTACTGAATCTGCGGCAGCTGACCGGCAGGGAAGACCCGCACCAGTGGACTCTCCGCAAAGAAACTGCGGTAAAGAGCCTCCACATCGCTGGGCTGCCTGGCATCTGTGAACCACACGTAAATCGTGGAGAGAATTCCACGCGGAATCGGGAGCAGGTGCGGCGTAAAGACGATCTGTTCCGAAGCAAGGTCCAGCTGTTCGAGCAGCTCGCCAGTATGCCGATGCGAAAACAGCGCGTAGGCAGAGAGATTGTCCGCTGCGTGCATGAAGTGCGTCTTCGCGGTCGGAGCTTTGCCCGCACCGGAGACGCCGGACTTCGAGTCCGCAACGATGCCGCGATCAAGATCAATCCATCCTGCTGCGACGAGAGGCTTGAGCGCGAGAATGACCGAGGTCGCGTAGCAGCCTGGATTGGCGACCAGATCGGCTTCGCGGATTGCGTCGCGATGCAGCTCCGGCATGCCGTAGACGGCCTTCGTCTGCACAGCCGCAGCGATGGACGAGCCTTCATCGGGAAATTTGTAGACGGCACGGTTCTCGGCTGCAGTGAGGCGCCAGGCGCCGCTGAGATCGATGACGCGGAGGCCATGGTCGAGAGCCTGCGGCACCCATTCGCGGGACTGCTCGTGGGGCGTGGCGAGAAACAGCACTTCGACATCGCGTGCGTGCAGCAGCTCCCACGAGAATGGCTCAATGGCGAGGCCGTCCGACCCGAGGCCGGTGCCATTATTGTCCATCAACTGCGGATGCACGGCGGCCAGCGGTTCGGATGTGCCTTCGGCGCGACCGAGGAAGAGAGGTGGGGACCCGGCGAGCGACGGATGGCGGAGCAGCAGCCTGGCCAGCTCCAGGCCGGCGTAACCGCTCACTCCCATGACAGCTGTTTGTATCGTTGTCTCCATCGCCTCAGTCATTCCAAACCGCAAATTCCTTTAGACCCTCTTCTCCCGCTCTCGATTCTTTTTCATGCTTCTTTTCGATCGACGAGTCAGCCGATCATGCGCTCCAGCTTTTCGCGCATCGACGATGCGCGCTTCGGGTCGGGGCAGATGATCAGTACGGTGTCATCCCCGGCCAGAGTTCCCACCACGTCGTTCCATCCTTCGTGATCGATGGCCAGAGCCACAGGCTGCGCCGCGCCGCTGGTGGTGCGCAGGACCAGCTGGTTCTGCGCCTGCTTCACTCCAACGCCGAAACTCGAAAGCATTTCGTCCACCGCTGGCTGCTCCTCTTCCTCCTCCACGTGACCATTACCGTTGGGGTCCGCGTAGCCATTGGGGCCCTTGTACAGCCGCAGCTCGTGAATGTCGCGCGACAACGTAGCCTGGGTGACGGCGCAGCCACGCCGCACGAGTCTGCGGCGCAGCTCGTCCTGGCTGGCGATGGATTCGGCCGCCACCAGCTGCCGGATTACGTTGTGCCGTTCCTGCTTGCTCACGCCTGACTCCCACGAAACTGAAACGCAAAAAAGGCGGCCAGCCGCCGAGCGGCCAGCCGCATCTCACTCTGTATAAAAATACAGCAATGATGTATAAATATGCAAGCACATGTTTGTCAATGCCGCGCGTCTGTTCCTCGCTGGTAACCAGCGGCGCAGGTCACGAGATTTCCAGAAATATTTTCGGATTTCGTCTTCGAACGAAATGGAAGGCCGTTATAGTTGGATATGGGAACGAGAAAAAGTGCTGATCCGGCCCTGTTGACCGGCGGCTCCCGACCCAGTCTGATCGATGCGCGCTTCGATCATGAATCCTGCGGAGTCGGATTTGTCGCCACGCTCGACAACCAGCCCTCGCATGGCATTCTGACGAAGGCGCTGACGGCTTTGGGGCGTCTGGCGCATCGCGGAGCGGTGGCGGCCGACGGCAAGTCCAGCGACGGCATCGGCATTCACACCGCGATTCCGCGCGAATTACTGCTCGCTTCCACCGGCATTGCTCTCGATCGCTCTCACTGTTTAGCTGTCGGCATGGTTTTCCTGCCGTCTGAGCCCAGCGCCGCATCGATCGCGGTACGCGAACTGGAACGTGCGATCGCCGCACAGTGGTTTCGCATCCTCGGCTGGCGCGAAGTTCCGACCCGCGCGCAGATTCTCGGGGAAATTGCAGCCTCAACGCTGCCCGTGATCCGCCAGGTGCTGCTGACCGATAACGCACCCGAACCAGTCACGTACAGGGAGCGGGATCGAAGGCTCTATCTGGCGCGCAAGCAGTTCGAGCGCAGCGGCGCGCAGGGCTACGTTTGCTCGCTGTCCTCCTCGTCCATCATCTATAAAGCGATGTGCGACGCGCGGTTGTTGCCGGAGTTTTATCCCGACCTCGCCGATGACCGCTACGTGACGCCGTTCGCGCTTTTTCATCAGCGGTACGCCACCAACGTTGCGCCTTCGTGGGATCGGGCGCAGCCGTTTCGGATTCTGGGGCACAACGGCGAGATCAACACCATCTGGGGCAATCGCGCGCGCATGACAGCGCGGGCTGTCACGCTGCCCGACGAAGTGCGGCCGATTTTCACACCGAGCGGATCGGATTCGACCAGCCTGGATGAAGTCATCGAGCTGCTGGCCCGCAATGGCCGCACGGTGGCCGAGTCAGTGCGGATGGTCATGCCGCCGGGGGATACGGGCCGGCACTCGGCCTTCCTCGCGTATCACGGCGACTGCATCGAGCCGTGGGATGGACCGGCGGCGGTTTCCTTTACAGATGGGCACCTGATTGGCGCCGCGCTGGACCGCAACGGACTGCGGCCGTGTCGATTCTTTGTGACCGAAGATCACCTGGTGGTGGCGGGATCGGAAGCGGGTCTGGTGGATCTGGACCCGGAGAAAATTGTGCACAGCGGCCGGCTCGGTCCGGGTCAGATGATGCTGGCCGATCTGGAGAACCACGTCTTCTACGAAGACGATGAGCTGCAGGCGCTGTTCGATCAATCGGCTCCCGAATACGAAGCGCTGCTGGAAAAGGCGACGCTGGATTCGGCGGTGCCGGTTCCGCCTGTGGAGCCCGCAGAACTGAACCGTCTGCAACTCGGCTTCGGCTACACCAAAGAAGACGTGAACATGATCCTGAAGCCCATGGCCGCGGACGGCAAGGATGCCGTGTGGTCGATGGGGGACGACACGCCGATTGCGCCGCTGGCCCGCACGCCACGGCCGGTCTACGCATTTTTCCGGCAGCGCTTCGCGCAGGTGACCAATCCACCCATCGATTCGCTGCGCGAGGCCTGCGTAATTCAGCTGCATACGCGGCTGGGTCCGTGGCCGCATGTGCTGGGCACAAAGGACCGGCTGCCGGGACTGTCGCTGAGCTCCCCATTTCTTTCGCTCTCGCAGATGGACTCGCTCCATCAGCGCAAGCATGTTCTGGCGGGTAACCTGCCGCTGGCGGTTCTGGAGTGCATCTTCCATCCGGCGTGCAATCTCCTGACCGCGCTCGACGATTTGTGCAGCAAGGCGATTGAGCTGGTGCGTGGTGGCGCAGCGGTGCTGCTGCTGACGGATCGCGGGTGCGGCGAGCAGGCGATTCCCATTCCGATGGCGCTGGCAACCGGCGCGGTGCATCATGCGCTGATCCGCGCAGGCGAACGCATTAAGGTCGGCCTGGCGGTCGAAGCCGGGGATTGCCGCGACCTGCATCATGCGGCGGTGCTGATGGGCATGGGTGCTGGCGCGGTGTGCCCGTGGCTGGCGCTGGAAACGGCGCGCGCGCTGAACTCGGAGCAGGGCGAAGCAAATCTGCTGCACGCCTTCGATCTGGGTCTCGCAAAGATCATGTCGAAGATGGGCATCTCGGTGGTGGACAGCTACCGCGGCGCGCATCTGTTCGATAGTCTTGGCCTGAGCAAGGAAGTGGTGGAGCGATGTTTCGAAGGAACGCCGGCTCCGCTCGGCGGCATCGGATTCCCGGAACTCGAGGCGCAGATTCGGGGACTGTGGCTCAGTGCGCATGGCGGCGATGCGGGTCCGGAAGCTCCCGAGGCTGGCGGCGGACAGCCGGAAGACGGGGGTGGTCCGCTGGTGACGGTTGCCGCAACCAAAGACCTGCCCGACTACGGATGGGTTCGTTTCCGCAAGGCGGATAAATCGGAGCCACACGGATGGCAGCCGCAGACGGTGCGTCTGCTGCAGACCATTACCGGCGCGACCAAAGCTGCGACCGTGGCTCCCGATACAGCGGTGGCGTGGCAGGCTTTCACGACGCAGGCGGTCGAGAAGGAACCCGCGGTGTTGCGCGATCTGCTGGAACTGCGCGCTGCCGGCGAGCCGTTGCCGGTCGGACAGGTGGAACCCGCGCAGAATTTCTATGGGCGATTCATCGCCAGCGCCATGTCGCTCGGTTCTCTGAGTCCCGAGGCGCACCAGACCATTACTGCGGCGATGAACATGCTCGGTGGGCGATCGAATACCGGCGAGGGCGGGGAGGATCCGGCAGTTTACGAACCGGGAGCTCAGTTGCTTGTCGCAGGGAACTCTTTTCCCGCAGAGCTGCTGAATAACAAGGTCAAGCAGGTCGCTTCCGCGCGGTTCGGCGTCACGGCGGAATACCTGATGCATGCCGAAGAGCTGGAGATCAAGATTGCCCAGGGTTCGAAGCCGGGCGAAGGCGGCCAGCTGCCCAGCCACAAAGTCACGGAGCTGATCGCTCGCCTGCGCCACGCGCAGCCGGGTGTGCAGCTGATCAGTCCGCCGCCGCACCACGACATTTACTCCATCGAAGACCTGGCGCAGCTAATTCACGATCTGCGGCGGATCAACCCGAAGGCGGCGATTGGCGTGAAGCTGGTGTCCGAATGCGGCGTGGGCACGGTGGCTGCCGGCGTGGCCAAAGCTTACGCGGACTACATCGTGATTGCCGGGCACAACGGCGGCACCGGCGCCTCGCCGCTGTCGAGTATCAAGTACGCGGGCAATCCGTGGGAGCTGGGCCTGGCTGAAGCACAGCAGGTTCTGATCCGCAACGGTCTGCGTGGCCGTGTGCGCCTGCGCACCGACGGCGGCCTGCGTACCGCGCGGGACATCGTGGTGGCTGCGATGCTCGGCGCCGACGAATTTGCCTTCGGGACCGCGGTTCTGGTCGCGCTCGGTTGCGACATGGCGCGCCAGTGCCACCTGAACAGCTGTCCGACGGGGATCGCGACACAGAAACCCGAGCTGCGCGCAAAATTCCGTGGGAAGCCGGAGCACCTGGTGCGGTTCTTCGAGGGATTGGCCGGCGAGATTCGCGCACTGCTGGCGGAACTGGGACTGCCCTCGCTCGAAGCCGCGATTGGGCGCACGGATCTGCTGGAGCAGACGCGCTTCGATGGCTGTCTTGACCTGAGCCCGATGCTCGGCGCTCCCCCTGACGGCGGCAAAGCCGGTGCAACGCACTGGCAGGGGCGGCGGAATCTGCGCCCTGAGGACCATGCCCCCATCGACGACGCGTGGGTCGAGGGTGCAGTGGCGGCTTACAAAGCCGGCGAACCGTTTCTGGTCGACGCGCTGATCGCCAACGAGGATCGAACGTTTGGCGCGAGGCTGGCCGGAGAGCTGGCGATGCTGCAGTCGGCGGGAATCCGGCCACAGGCTCCGCTGACGTTCCGCCTGACCGGGGAAGCAGGTCAGTCGTTCGGAGCCTTTGCCGTTCCCGGTATGGAGCTGGTGCTGAAGGGTCTGGCTAATGACTTCGTAGGCAAGAGCCTGTCGGGGGGCGAAATTATTCTTCGCGGCCAGGGGCGTGCTGCGTTGCAGCCGGAGTTGCACACCATCCTCGGCAACGTCGCGCTTTACGGAGCGACCAGCGGGGCGCTGTTTGCCGCCGGGTGCGCGGGCGAGCGCTTTGCGGTGCGGAATTCTGGTGCGCTCGCGGTGGTGGAGGGTGTGGGCGATCATGGTTGCGAGTACATGACGGGCGGGCTGGTGGCTGTGCTGGGAGCGACGGGCAATAACTTTGGCGCAGGCA
>Ga0210398_10001215_pt1 | contig 27369 bp, 33 predicted proteins | sample IncBWC4OmetaG_FD_161047 | JGI IMG/M metagenome (GOLD analysis project Ga0210398, IMG submission 161047) | Forest soil microbial communities from Barre Woods Harvard Forest LTER site, Petersham, Massachusetts, United States - Inc-BW-C-4-O | ecosystem: Environmental > Terrestrial > Soil >... | reverse complement strand
GGGATCGGGCCGCAGCAGCGCAGCGTCTCGGATTGCCGTCTCGGAATTTCTGGCGGCCACCGCAGCCTCATGGAGAAACGCGCTCCAGTCAATCGAATCGAGCAAGCGTTGCCCACCGTTGAGTCGCAGTTCGTTGGCGTGATCCCCGATCCAGTCGAAGACCAAGGCTAAGCGGTTCAGGTCGAGCGGGGCTAGATAGGCGATGAATTCTTGTGGGGTCACGCGGCCTCCAACTTGAAAGGGCTCATATGCCCGCACTTCGGGCATACGATGACGATGTAAGGGGCTTGCAGTTCAGCCCGCGCGGATCGCGGCAGTCTCTTGTCGCAGTGAGCGCAGTAGAGCGGAATCGGCACATCGTAATCTGCGAGCGTGAGAAATCTGTTTTTCACTTCTCCTCCAATCGGAACGGGGTGCAGCGCTTGCACTTCGGACACTCGACCACGATCCACTGGCTGGCGGGCGTCCAGAAGGTTTCAATCGGGACCGACAACGGGAACTCCTCGATGCAGTGCGAGCAGCGCGCGCCTTCGATTCGGACGTCGGCAAGAGTCTGGGTTGTGCTCATGCAACTTTTCTTTCCGTGCTCGGTTCAACGCGGGATGAAAGCATCAGCGACCACGGCCAACGGTTGCGAAGTTTTGGGTTGAACGATTCGCTCCGCAGATCGAAATGCACGCTCAGCTCGTGGGCGTATTCGCGCTGCGGGCAGCAACAGAGAACTGGAACGACAAACCCGTACCGAGCGGCATAGTGCAGCAGACAGTCCGCCGATCCGCAGGTGTCGAAGATCATGGCCCGGTCCGCGCCGAGCACGGTGAAGGGAACTCCGCACACTACACAGTGGCGGTCGTAGCTCCACGCGATTTGTTTCTTCGCGGCGAATTCGTGGTCGCCGTCGTGAAAGGCTTCGCGGATGCACTTCGGAAAATCGCACCGAACTTGCGGACCGGAAAAGTCGAGATTGAAGGCTGTGCTCATGTGGCGTCGTGAAACAGGGAAGATTGTTTCGGCCCGAGTTTGCGGCGCAGTTCGTCGATGTCGACCACATTCTTTTCCGCGTCGTACTTCTCGATGCAGTTGAGGCACGGACCTTTCCGCCCTTGGTCGATCCGGTGCGGGGTGAACTTCTTGCACTTGCCGCACCAGAAGGGGGCTTCGACGGTGTTGCGGGTGAAGTGCTGGGTCACAGCTTCAACCTCACTCCACCATCTGCTCCCGGTTCGCCGACAAGAGCCCCTGCATCTTTCAGCTTTCGCACCGCACCCTTCACAGTGGAGTAGTCGCGCTTGATAAGCTTCGCGAGATGGGTCATCTTCATCTGCCCGTGCGCCAGCAAAGCGTCGATGATCTGCGCGGGAACGCCGGGGAAATTCTGCTTGTACGATTCCCAGCGCGGAGCAGATTGATTCGCGGGTTGCTGCGTGGCCGCACCGCGCGGAGCGTTTTCGACTTCTTCTTGTCCGACCGCGAATTCGATTTCTCCGAAGAGCGCCCGCAGCCCCTGATACACACCCGAGAGCGGTTTTTGAATGGCGCGGATCGAGCGCTTCAACTTCTCGTTCTCGGCGCGTGCCTCTTCGAGTTCGTGACGGACGTGGAGCAATTCCTCTTCGAGACGCTGCTTCTCGCGCCGCCACTCGCCGAGCAGTCCCTCCTTTGCGGGTTCTTCCGCTGTGAAGCCCTCGGCAAATCCTTCAAGCAGTTTTGCCATCACCGGCCTCCGTCGAACTGGCATTTTGCGGGAGCGCCACACGGAATCCGCGGAACGTGCGATCGAGCATTCCGGGCAAGCCGTATTCTTCGAGGCGGCGCAGGGCGGCGATGCCCAGCCGGAGCGCGTTCAGATTCCAGCGTGGCTCGCTGAATCGATCGCAGGGAAGCGCATACTCGAAATCGCTCCCTTGTTTGCCGCTTACCCATGCTCGCGCGGCTTCGCGATATTTGCCGAGCTTTTTAAAAATCTCGACATCGCCGCCGCGATCCGGATGATTCAGCATCGCCTTCTTGCGATAGGCGTCGTCGATTTCATTGAGCGTGGGGGCAGGGTTGTCGATGCCGAGCCCCATCTGCCAGCTGTAATCGGCCTTGAGCGGCTTCGAGAAATACACCGTCACGCCGGGATCGCGCCGCGCATCGTCGCCCGTGTTGAATGAGACAACGACTTCGTTTGCGCCCAGCCTCCCCAACTGATCGACGAGCGCCTGACGGTAGTATGCGAAGGGCTTCTTCCACGCCTTCATATCCCGACGATCGCCGATCGGCACCCGGTCCCAGCCTTCGGCCCATTTCAACGGAGACTTATCGGTGACACGAACTTCAGTTTTCGCCATGTGCTCCTTTCAAAACGTTCTCCTTCAATTCCGGGGCGGGCTTGTGGCGATCCATCGCTCTGGTGCCGATTTTCCCTTCCGCTCACTGCCCGCCCCCGGAAACTTGGCTTGCGAATTTTGAGCATGAGGTTCACGGCTTCACCGCGCAGTAGCAGTAGAACGGGCCGCCGTCGCCGAGCAGCACGCACCACTGGGTCTGCGGGGGCACGCACTTCTGTTGATTGGGCGGAAGCGGAAGCGCGTCGGCTTTCACCGGGCGCGGGCTGCCGCCGAGCAACGAACAGGCCGCCAGAATCAGGAAGAGCGCGAACAGTTTGAGTCGGTTCTTCATTTTGGGTTGACCTCCTTTCCGGGGGAGCACGTCTTAAAAACTTTTTCGTCTACGAAGCGCGGCTCCGAACTGAGAGCAGGCCGGGTCCCTGCCCTCATGCCGATTTACTCTTGGTCTGACTCGGCAAATCCCGCCTCGCGCGTTCCAGAAAGAGCAGGACTTCGTTGAGGTTTCCGAGTTGCTCAAAGCGTTTCGATTTAGGCAGCGCCTCGAAGATGTCGTTCACCGCCTCGTGACAAATTTGCGCGTTCTCTTTCGTCAAATCGCCTTGCGCCATCTCTCACCACCTTTCGACAACGATTGCGGGCAGGGACCCCGCGTGCTTTCGCCCACGCCTCTGCCGCGTAGACGAGAAAGATTGAGGGAACGAACCCGCAGAGCATCCCCACTTCGAACAAGAGCTTGGAGAAGAGCCAGAGGTCGGTCATGCCGAGGCCTCGCGCTTCGCTGCCAATCGCTTCCGCACAGCATTTCCGCGCTGATCTTCAGCCGCCTTGATCATGTCGCGCAGAATCGCCGAAAACTCACACTTGCAGAGCATGTAGCCGTGCGGACATTGGGCATAGTGAATCGTAGCCAGCCGCCCGACAAAATCCCGAAGAGACTTTTTACTGATGGCGGCTCTCACTTCACGCCACCTCCCGCGAGAACCGCACCACCCGTTCATCCCCGCAATACGGACAGCACCCAAACAACCCGTTCCCCACCTGAAACTCCGCCACGAATCGCTGCGTCTTTCCGGTGCACTTGCAGAAATCTTCGAACTCGATGGGAACCTGCAGTTCGGAAATCGGGAGGACGGCGGGAGCTGTCGCAGCAGCAGTTTCCCCCTCACCGCCGTCCTCGCGGCCGACCGGGAACCGGGGGATCTCGGTCGGCAAATTTGCTGCTTGCATCATGGCTAGAATCCAGGCTCCCGTTCCTTGTTCACCTGAACTTTGAACACTTTCATCGGGCTCTGACCGGGCTTCGTGAACGAGTTGTCGTCGCGCTCGTAGCGAATCTCGATGTAATGCCCGATGTGCTGTGGCGTCAGTTTTTTGTCGAGGTCCGCCGTTCCCAGGCACGTGAAACGCCCCCCGCCTTCGGCCTGAAACAGGTACTCCATCGCCTGCTTCCCCTTGACGGGCACGGGTTCGATCGAGATCAGGATTCCAGCCGCGAGTTGCCCCTGTTTGTTGAACGTGAACTGCTCCGGCGCTTTGACTTCCTGCATCGCACGCCGCGTGATCGGTGTTGCCGGTGCTGTTGCCATCGGTGTTGCTCCTTATGCGGCTGGTTGCCGCAATCTCAATTGACCTTTTTCGCCGCACCAGTTCTCGCTAAGATGAACAGCGAGACAGGCGTGACAGTAATGCCCTTTGCAATGCGAGCAGGAAAACTGCTGACATGGCCCCTTGCAAACCAAACAATTCGCAGGCGCCAGGTCCATTCCGCAGCGATGGCAAACACAAGTCATGCCACCTCCCGCTGCGTAAACATTTGCGAAACCGCGCGTTCGTAGTGGGTTCGTTGGCGACGGGCTTCAACAGCGACCGCAATCGATCGAGGACTGGTAGAAAATCTCGGCGCAGCACGACGCACGAGATGAAGCGCACGATCCCGCTTCGTCGGCCCCGAAGTGACCCGCCAGATTTCTTTTTCGAAATCAAACGTCAACTGGCTGTGCTGAATCGGCCCAACATCGACGATGCACTTCGAGCCGCAATCCGGACACTCTTCCTCTTCCGGCGTCTCCTCGTCGGCAACCTTCAAACCACGGAAAGTGCCGTAACTACGCACCAAGCGAACACCGTAGACCGCTGAGAGAAATTCATCCATCGAGCGCGGCTCGTCTAAGACAAGCTGCAAATTGCCGCTCTCGTCCCGGTCCGCAACTTTCAGCGTGTACTTCAACAACTCGCGAATAGTGCCTTCATTCGCCTGCTGGATGTGAGTCGTGCGGCCTTCTCCATCGGTGGCCTTCTCCCACGCCAGATTCAATTCGGCGAACGGGAAATATTCGCCTTCGATCAGCACGTTCAAGTGCGGGTGCCACGTGCGACGGGTTTTGTTGTAGGTCACTTCCAGAACAGCAATCGAGCCCACGACTTTTTTCTTCCAGCACACCGATCGACGAAGCGAGTTCCACGCTTTGTACAGCGAGACGATGCCGGCCTTCAGGTTCTTGCAGTTCCGCTCCGCCAACACCACGTAGCGAAGGCCAGTCTTGCCTACAACTAAAGCTTGAGTACGCCGCCCCAACACCCCGGCGCGGCGGTGGGAGCAGTGTGGACACAATCGGCACGAGCAGGAATTTTCCGCTCTCGCCCAGGTGTGGTTCTGCTCGCAACGGCGCCCCCGGAACTTCTTATGGCAGGCCATCACCTTTTCCGCCAGGTGCCGATGATGTTCCGTCTTTTCAAGAGCTTCCACCAAAACCCCCTGCATCTCGTAACGATCAAACAGACGAAGCTCCCGGCTCAGAAACTCCTGCTTCGGCTGCACCGCATCGGGTGAGATTTCTGTCGATTTATGCACTGGTATAAATTAAAGAACCCAACCCCAAGATCCTTTCCCCGGAGCGACGGTGAAATCGCTCCCGGCTTTCCCCGTTTTTTTCTTCCGACTTTGGCAGGCAGCCGGGGCAAAAAACGCCCCGGCCACCGGACCCGTTTTCTTTCCCCGACTCTGGCAGGGGGGAAAACTTTGGACTCGACCCGAGAACGCCGTGCGGACACAGAGAACACGGGATCACTTTCACGCCGCAAAACCCGATGCACGGATGCTCGGAAACGCAATTGAGTGCCGTCGGCCTGCCGTCGTCGTTGGGGGCGTCAAAACGGGTGGAAGAGACGTTGACCCCTCTGGGATTTGGACCGGCGACACTCAACTCCATTCCCGCGCTCATCGTTCTCCCGCCGCGCGCGCCTTGAAATCGGAACGCACCGAGCCCACCGGACGCGGACGCACGCATTCACAGCGGGTCACGCAGCGGTTGCCGTTGACTACGACAGGACGCCATCCCGTGTCATCGCAGCGAAGACACGACGGGCGAGATGGCGTGAAATTTTTACTATTCGAGGCTGGCGAGTTGGGATAAGCTGTCGCTGTTGATGGTTCCATAGCCTCAACACTCCGTACCAGGCGGCGCGAATTCACAGTTCGCGCCGTTCGTTTTTTCAGGCCGCCGGATCGCGGCGGCGAAGCTCGTCGAGCCCCACCGACCGGACCGGCTTGCGGGGCGAAGATGCTGCGCCCCAAACTTGTGAATGGAGTTTTCCGAGCTTGGCCTCGCGGTTCGCCAAGATGCGCGGCCACACTTCATCGGGATGGCAGTTCAGCACTTGCCAAGTCGCGGCGACGTGAGGGGTTGCGTAGCCGTGCAGCGACCAGCTCGGGATGCCGTGCTGGGACCAGCGGGCGGTGATCCACGCGATGCGAAGGTCATCGCGATACCACGGATCGATTTCGTTTTTTTCGGCCTTCTCCAGGTGCAGCAGAACTCGCTCGGTCACGCTCACGCCGTCTTGCTCACTGGCACGCTCCTGGGGAAGCGCGACGACGGTTATACGCTGGAGAACCTCAACCTGGAAAGACAGCGGGATCAGAGCGGCCGGGATCGGAAACGCGGCCAGGGTGACGAGCCAGATCAGCAGGCGTGGGAGCAGGAAGTTCACGCGGCCGCCTTGCTCGACTTTTCGGTAACACTACTGGAAGGTTTCCGGCTGGGCTCCTTTTCCGGGGTCCGATAACAGGTATCGGGTACATACACCGCGCGCGCATCCTGCGGCGTGATGGTGTCGAAAAGATTGCCGCCGCCACCACCGTTCCCTCCACCCCCGCCACCGCGAGGCTTGCGATTCTTCGCGCGATGACGGCGGACTCGCCCCACCTTCGAATGAGCCAGGCTGCAGAACTCTTTGCGAGGGTTGTCTGTATCGAATTCCACCCCGCACTCGGCGAGAGGACAAACTCTCTTGAATAGCATGCGCGTAACCGTAACTGTAACGGTTACGATTGTCAAGGGTGTTTTTGTGGGCAAACGAGGTTCGGGGTGCGGGGGAAACAGCGGGAGAACTACAGGCGGGAAAAACCGGGCAGAGGGTGAAGCGGGGGGATCAGTCGAGATTCTTGGTGGAGAACTTCCAGGGCCGGGCGGCGGCGTGCGCCCAGACTTTCCCTTCCCCGCCGTTCGCCGCTTCGGCGGCGGCTTCGGCGAGTTGCGCGGTCACGAGCAAATGTTTGCCTTCTTCCGAGATGCGCACGGCGCGGGTGAAGTCCGAGATCCGCTTGGCGGTTTTCAGCTTGAAGATTTTGCCCGCCAGGTCCGCGGCCTTGTGATCGGCCTTGGCGTACAGGGCCGCGGCTTTTTCCTGGAGACGTTCGATCCGCTGGTGGGCGCGGAGGATGGCGGCTTCGCGTTTGGTGAGGGGCATCGACTCAGTACAGCGACAATCCATTCAACGCAATCGAGGCGTTGGCCGTCATGCGTGCGTCGCGGATCAGGCGGATCGCTGCGGATCGGTCGGCTCCGCCGGGGCAGTTCGCCAGGACCACTTCGGCAAAATTTTTCGCGGCCTGATTGATCGCGGCATATTTCGGGATCGTGGTCTCGTTGGGCGCGTGGTACTTGAAAAATTCGGCGACGATTTCTTCCGAGTTCATCGGACGGCTGGTTTCGATGCAGGCATCGCCGCCATTGCGCTCACGGTCCATCTGCTGTTTTAGGCGGCGAAGCTCGCGCTCTGAGATCGCGCCCTGCGTTTTCTCGACATCTGCGGTTGGATATTCCATGCGGCCACTGTACTTTCGTGCGCTGTTGTCGAGCAAGGTTCCCGAAGTAACCAGCTGATGTTATGGTGCTAGCAGAGTGCTAGCACTCGGGGAGAAAACGACAATGGCAGCCAGGGAAGCCGCGGAATGCGTCCGATGCGGGCGCACGATTGAAATCAACGAATCCGCCGTGGTGATGATCCACTTCCTACAGACCGTGGGAGTGAAGCCGCGGCAAAAGTCCGGAGCACGGCGTATTTACTGGTGTCCGCAGTGTGCGGTGGTGAATGCGATGGGCGCGAAGCCCGGAAACGGAGCGCTGAACGTGGCCGCTTATGAGCAGCTGCGGGTTCTGATCGGCAAAGACCCATCGGTCACGCAATCCGCCTGGGAAGAGCTAAACAAGGGAGTGCTAGCACGTCCCGAAAAGGCCGCAGAAGCGCTCCCAGAGCCGGAAATCATCCCGCCACCGAAGCGCCTCCGCGAAGCCAGCTAGACCAACTTCTTGATGTTGGCGATCTGCGCTTTCACTTCGGCGATCAGCGTCTGGTCGAGGCCTGCGTTCAGCAGATTCTGTTCGGCCGCGGCGTCGCCCTTGTCGAGAATGTCGGCCACCGATTCAAGCAGGCTCACTCCGATCCCGATGTAGGTGGACGCTCCCGGAATCACGGCGTTGGCGACCGCTTCCACTTCAGGCGCGTCGGCCGCGACTTTTTCCACCGCGACGTCCACGTCCGCGGCGGCTTTTGCGATGTCGGCTTTCAGCTTCTGGGCTTCGGCGACGGCTTTGGCGATGACACCTTTAAACGTAGTGCTCATTTGGTTTTCTCCTCAGTTTGAAATCGAGCCAGGTTGTCCGCGGCCAGCATGTCCTCTGGCACGGTGAGAGTTAAAAATCCTTTAGTCTGCAAATTCCGCAGCGAGAGATACACCGCGGTCGCGGCATCTTTCAGGGCTTGCCCTTCGCCCGTGATCAGCACCCACTTGGCCGAGCCCGAGCGCCACATCGCCGAGATCCACGCGGAATAGGCGGAGCTGACGAGCGCGTTGATGACTTCGCGTTCGAGTCCGGCGGTCTTCCCGCCCTCGAACATCGAAACCGGATCGGGGAAATCCACTAAGCCCATAGCTATACCTGTGGCGGAGCGGGAGGCAGTTGGCGAAGATTCGCCGGAATGTAGAGCGCGATGACGGCCGCCACTCCCCCGTGAATCCCGGCCCAGAGATAGCCTTTCAAGCACACGGAGGTGAGGCAGCCGTGTGCGTCGACGAAGCCATGTTTTGCAGCAGCGATGGCCGCGCCGCCGACGAGCATGATGAGAGCTTGCTGTTGATGGGGCAGGGAATTCCACCAGGCGCGAACTTTGGTGAGCATGTTGTTTTTCCTCTCAGGCAGAAGGAGCGTTGTAGTCGAGATAGATGGAGAGCACTTTCTTGCCGCGGTCCGGATCGGTCGACCAGGTCTTTGAAACTTCGCTGATGTACTCGGTCGCATCGTGAGCCGCGAGAGCGGCCTTGTAGTGCGGGTAAGCGTTCGAGAGCCGTTCGAGTGTCGCGAGGCGATCCGCGAAGCATGCCCCGAAGTCGGGATACTTCACCCACTCCGCGGTGACCGCGATCCAGCGGCCGTCGACGGCGTGACCGTCCGGCCCGTTCTCCCACTCCCGCGTCGGCAAATTCATCGTGCCGAAAATCGGATGGCAGTGCTGCTTCATCCCGAAAAGATTGTTCGCGTCGCGCGCCAACTCACTCAGACCGTAGTTCGATTCGAGCGCGGCTTCGCATGCCGCCATTCTTGCGAATGGGTGATTGGCTTTGACGGCTTCGTCCGTCGCCTGGTCGAGAAACTGCCGCTGGGTGGCGAGCATAGCTTTGAGTTAAGGCAGGGAAGGGAAGCGAAATCTAGTCGGTCACCCAATTCGAGCCGTTGCAGAACACCGGGGCCACCACGGTTCCGCCGCTGGTGTAGGTTCCGAGATAGGTTGGGGCGGTCGCGTCGCTCACCACGTTCCGCGCGCCTTTCAACGCCGTGTTGCACGTCGGCAGAACGGTCCCGGCGGCGCTCTTTATGACTGCCGTGTTGATGTTGCCGTTGTAGTCGATGTTGATTTGCGAGGTTCCGGGTGTGCTCTGAAAATCGGCGATCAGATTTTTCCCGGTTAGGTTGGTTGCGGTCAGGGTGGGGGCCACCGTAAACGCAGTGGTCGCGCCGCTCGAAGTGCCTTCGATGATGGGGGCCACGTACATGCCGAAAAAGCTGGAGCTGCCCGAACCGGGGTTGAATTCTCCTCCCGTATAGGCCGAGTAATTGGCGGACGAACCGGAAGCGGGAGAAAAGATTTCGTGTCCGAGTCCCGTGGCTCCGATGCCGCTGATCACAGTGCCGTAATTCGGCCCGGCCACGTTGGTGCGTGCGTTGCCGTTGGCCCCGATATCCACGTCGGCTCCCGCGACGCTGCCTTCATTGCCCACCAGTCCCGCCGCTGTGTTGGTGATCACGGCGAAAAATTCAAACACCTGGTTGTAGGTCACGCCGTCGCTCGGCTGGAAACCGATTTGCCCGTCATCACTCAACAGCCCCAAATTGTCGTGATCGAACGTCACCTGCGGATCCGATTGCGCCGTGGTCCCGCTTCCGCCCAGGATGATTCCCCCGCCGCCGCCCGAAAATCCCGTGATCGAACCCACGCGGTCGATGATCAGCGTCGGGAGAACATCGCCCGTTCCCGCCTTGCCGTAAATCCTCCACGGGATGTTCACCGAAGCCGAACCGTTCCAGTTGTTGGTGACGAAGTCGATTTCTGGCGAAGTGAAGACCGAGGTTGCGGTCGCCACTCCGGGGTTGACGAGTTGGAATTGCCCAACCGGAGCCGAGCTCGCCAACTGTTCGAGCGTGAGTGCGCTGATCGCAGCCGAGCCGGTAATTCCCGTTTCCGCGACGCTGGTTTGATTCGCGTGGTTCGTCGGATCGTCGAAGGTGATCGAACTCGAAGTGTTGGTGATCAAAGAAACCGGCTGCCCGTTCAACCAGGTCAGCGTCGTAAATCCGGCGAAGGTGACAACCGCGCCTTTGCCGACGAAGCCCGACTGATTGTTGGGGAACACCGTCATCCCGGTTCCCGAAATCGTGACGATGCCGGAAGTTTCCGAAGCCGTCGCACTCAGGCCCGCCGCCATCGTGGTCGAAGTGCCGGGCACATCCTGCAGCGTCCAGCCGTCCGTCGCGGAAGCGAGAGACGGTCCCCACCAGCCGCCGTTCCATCCGAGATAAGGCGAGGATTGCGGCGTAGTGGAAGTGGCCGGGGTCGAATTGGTCAGGTTGACGTTGCTGCTGCCCCCGCTCCCACCGACGAGAGTCCAGCTTCCGCCCGGTGTGGGGCAGGAGTACACGCTCCCGTTCGAAGTGTTGAGGGAATAGACGTTGGTTCCGGGACAGGTGCCGGAAGGCGCGCCCGCCTGCACCTGCTGGCTGATGGGATAGTTCGACGGACCGGGCGCGCCCTGCGCGAAGCCGAGCGCGCTCGCAAACAACAGCAGAGCAGGCAGAAGAGAGAGAAAGTTTTTGATTTTCATTTGGGACCGATCGCGAACCAGGTGTAGGGGGCTCCATCGGAGCTGTTGACGGTGACGCTTGTATTCGTGATGCTGCCGGAGTAGTTGGTCGTGCCGATTCCCCCGGTCGTGAAGAGAACAACCGGCGTCCCGCTGAAGGCAGGGCTGAAGGTGATCGTGCCCGAGCCGGTGCCGGTGCCGAACTCGATCCGGAGCGGGGAAGACGGCGTGAAGATCGGTCCGGTTCCCGAATCCGCGCAATTTCCGTTCGCGTCCGCCGATACCAGATCGCCGGAGGCGAGCCCGGCGGCGCAGACGAAGAAATTCGTGCCTGTCGAACCTTGTACTCCCGTGATCGCCTGCGAACCGGCGACGACGAACGACAGCGCCTCAAACGGCCCGCCGTCCGCGCCGTCGTTGCCCAGGCGGAGCGTGAGCCCCGTCGAAACCCGCTTCAGCATGGGGAACGACAAGCCGGTTCCCCCGAACCACAAATTCGCGGTGGCGCCCTCGAGCGCGAAACCGCCGGCAAAATTCGCGGTGGCCCGATCGGAAGAGTCGACGCCGAATCCTTCGTTCGCGGTGTTGGCGAAGTTGCGCCAGAAAATCGAATCGCTGTGGGCCAGGGCAACGGCGCCGGCGGTTGCCGGATTCGAGGCGTTCGAAAGAAACTGCGCCGCGGAGCTGGTCGTCGTTGCGTTGACTGTGGTCGTTGCATTGAGCGAGCCGACACTCCAGGCCGCGGTGGAGGTGACATTGCCGCTTGTGAAGTTGACGGTCGAGTGCGGAACGCCCCCGAAGACTCCGGCGTTGTTGCCCTGCAGCGATCCGGTCGGCGATCCCGGCCCGCTGGCTGCCGGCATGCCGGGGAAGGGGCAGACTACGACGATGATCCCGATGATGTTCGATCCGGAGTACTCGCACCAGTCGACGCCGGCGTTGCTGAAGGCGACGACGTTGCCCTGGCCGTCGCTCAGTCCCGGATTCGAGCAGCCGGAGCCCACGCTCGGATTCGCTTGATTGTTGAGCGCGGTCAGCGTTCCGCTGCAGGCCACCGATACCGTGATGTCGGTGTAGAGCGTCGCCAGCGAGCCGGTGCACAACGAAGTCGGATTCGCGCCAGGGTAGCTGGTGCAGACGGCGACGGTGACGCCGGCCATGGGCTGGCCCACGCCGTTGACGATGACCGGAGTGCCGGACAAGGCCGAGCCCTGGCCATGGGCGAAGGAGGCTGCCCCACTTAGGTAACCCAGAGTAACCAGCACCAAAGAGAGCCAGGTAACTAGGCTGAAGTGGTCTGGTCGACGGGGAGGGAAGACGTTAGAGTAAGTCATGGTGTTTCAAATTCCTCACGACTGGCGCGTGTTCGTGCTCGATGACACCGAGGAGCGGCTGGCCTGGTTCCGGCAGCAGTTGCCCGAGGGCGCCGTGCGCTCGGCGAAGACGGCCGCGGCCGCGCTCGAAATTCTGTCGACGGAAAAGTTCGACATGGTGTTTCTCGATCACGATCTGAGCTTCATGGATGCCGGCTTTCCGCTGCGTCAGCACGGCAATGGAAAAGAAGTCGCGCGCTATCTGGCGTACTCGAAGTTCGCCGGCAAGATCGTGATTCACTCCCATTCCGACCAGGCCCAGGCGATGGCGAAAATTCTTCCGCAAGCCGCGGTGTGCCGCTTCGATTCCCTCGAACTCACTGTGACGCCCGGACCGGCGCGCGGGGCTGCAGGTTGCCTCTCCGGTATGGCTGCTGCGCATCGGTAGCGGCCAGCGATTCCTTCGTCACGCCCATTTGCCGCGCCAACACTTTCGGATCGACCGTGGTTTCGACTGGCCCATGTCCGCGATCGACGGTCACCGGAATGCGTTCGTCGCCGCGCTCGATCGCCTGAATCACGCGATGCCGGCCATCGGTTTCTGCGGTCGGAATGCCGTGCTCGTCGTAAACGATCTTCACCGGGTAGGCATCCGGCGCCGGAGTGGGCGCCGCGATCCGCGCCTTGGCCGCGTTCACTTTGCGCAGGCTGGCTTCGAGCGCCGGCGTCAGATCCTCGTTGAGATTGGTGGTGCGCGGGGTGGTCTCGGATTCTTCGCGGAAGGCGTTGCCGTGGCCTTCCTGCTCGATGCGGGCGGCGTTGGCCCGGAGCCGATCAAGAATGGGATCGCCGGAACCGAGAACGCTCTCCGCGATGGAGCCAGCGCTGCCTGGCGGTTTCGCGATGCGGGGAAGCGCCGCACGCGGCTCATCCATTCCGCCGGCGAAGGGCCGGTTCTCTCCGGTCGCGTCCAGAATTCTTGCGACTCTGGGTTTCGGTTCGTCGAGCCCGCCGGCAAAGGGTTTGTTTTCTCCGGTCGCGTCGAGTTCAGGAGCAGCGATGCGTGGCGACTTCAAACCGAAGTCACGGCCCGGAACTTTAACTTGCAGTGCAGCGGCTTCATCCGCGGGAGTTCCGAGGTTAGCCAGTTCGCGAACCGGAAGCAGTTTTTGGTTGAGCGCTGTTTCCGCCCCACGTGCAGCGAGACGGATCACCGGCGGCGCGATGCGCGGAATGGCTCGTCCGGCTCCTTCGGTCGCGATGGCGGTCAACGCTTGCCCCGCACCTTGTGCCGCAGTGTCCTCGGCCGCGTTGGCATAGTGCGAAACCGGGTCGGGCGAAGCGTTGATGTCTTTCACGGCCGCGGGAATTTTAGGCACCTCGGCCGCCGCGGAGATCATCGGTTTCGCTCCCCGGTAAGCCATGACGCCCGCCGGGCCGCCGAGCAACGCGGAGACGGTTTCCCCCGTTCCTGAAGGGGGCTTTAGCATGTCCCAAGCACCTTTAGCCGCGTCTTCCGTTCCCTGCGCCACTCTGTTGAGACCGTGGACGGTGGCTCCAACCACACCCGGCAAACCGGTGTACCCCAGATATTCCTTGTCGGTTTTCTCGGTGGGTTGGGTGAGAACCTGCATCACTGAAGGCTGACCAGACGTCGCCGCGGTCTTTGTTTTCTCTCCGCCGGGTGTGTCGAGCGTTGCTCCTGGCGGCAACTTCATCGCCGTGTCGTTCTGCTCCGGGGCGCTTTCGAGCGTGGCTCCGGCCGGAAGCGCGATCTTGGGGGAGACCGGTTGCGTGCTCATCTGGGCTCCGACTTCGCGCCCCATCGCCGGCTGAATGTCCGCGGCCGCGGGATTCGAAATGTCCATTTGCGGCGCGCCCGAAAAATTCTCGTGGTGAAAAGCGATGCCTTGCGGCAAGCGCGTGATCGGCGTCGTCGGATCGGTGTCGAGCTGGGGCCGGATGTGCGTGGGGTTCGGCAGAACTCGGCCGCCGAAATCCGCGGGTGCGGATTCGCTCGGTTCGGCGAGGCCTGCCGATTGCATTTGCTCGGGCGAGAGCTGCGAATATTCTTCGTCCGTGAGCGGACGCGAGCGTGCGATGGGAGGAAGTTTCTGGTACTGCTCCCAGGGAATGGTTGGAGTGGCTGACATCTCTTTACGGAAGCTTGGTGTAGTTCTTCAGATCCGCGGTGTCGCCCGTGCCGCTGTACTGATAGCGAGAGCCGTTGAGCTTGATGATGTGACCGGCCTGATTTCCGCCCGGTTGCGTTTCATCCACTTGCGTCAGTGCGTGGTGCGCGTCGGTCACAATCTTGCGATGCTCTTTGGGATCGTCGGAGTTGAGTAGGTTTTCGCGCGCCTGGTCCAGTGCCTGTTGTTTTTTCTGCAGCTTCGCATTCACCGCTTCGGTCAGGTCGCGAATTTGTTGGCGTTGCTCAGGTGTGATTGAATTCGCTTTCGTGGGATCGGTGCTCCACTGGTTGATCGAGGCTTCGAGTGATTGCCACTTCGACCGGCCGCCGACGATGCGCGAAATTTCCGCTTCGTTCATGCGCAGACCTGACCCTGCGCCGCCCGCCATGATGGTGAGCAATTCCGGCGCGACCAGCGCGTCAGCCTGCGGCGTGCCTTGTGCCAGCGATTCGCGCAGCCGCCCCATGCGCGCTTCCGCGTCTTCAATCGGTTTCGCTAGCGTGTCGAGTTTGTTGTTGTTGTAGGTGTAGCTCCGATCGGCACGAGCGTCCGCAGTCCCGCCTTTTTCCGGTCTGGTCGTTGCGAGCGCGTAGGCCTTCACCGCGTCGGCGATGCTGGCCCCTTGGTTTTTCTTTTGGTAATCGTCGATGAACTGCTGCTCCGGTGTGTCCGGCTTCTCAGGCTTCACCGGCTTCGCGCCTTCCTTCGCTTCGTTCATCGCGGTGTAGGCTTCGAGGTAGGTGTACGGTTTCTGTGTTTGCGGATTCACCCGCGGCTGGCCGTTCTGGCCCGTCATCAAATCGTGGATCGTGGTCTCTTCCGGGGTGAGGCCGGTTTTCGGATTCTTCGCAGCATCGGCCTGCGCCTGGGTGAGATTCGTTCTCGCGCCCGCCTCCGCGATCTGTCCTTCGTCCTTCTGCTCCGCCAAATCCTGATTGACGGCCGCGCGGTCCTGATTCAGCAACAGTTGGTGATGCAGATCGGTGCCGGGGATCGCCATCGCGATCGAAGGAAACAACGCCGAACCCAAGCCCGCGCCGATTCTTGCGATGGTGCCGAGCACAGGATGACGCTGCTGGAATTGCTGGAGGCCGCTGCCGGTGCGCTCGACTCGTTCAAGTTCGCCCTGGTCGTTCGAGAGCCGCGTCGGTGACGTCACGTTCTGCGGCAAGGCGGGCGCGATCCGCGGGCTGGCTCCCATACCGCTCAGGCTGGGCGGTGGCGGAGCGGAAGCCGCAGATGTTGCCGGGACCGAAGGAGCAGGCTGCGCTGCCATCTGGTCTTCCCTCTGATCCGCGGGCCGCGCAATCAGCGGCGGAATTCCGCTCGGCCTTGCGATCGAAGGCGTGGCGATCGAAGGCGTTGGTGAAGTTGCGGAAGGCGAGGCCGCAGAAATCGACGGAGTGTTAGCCGTCTCGCTCGGCCGCGCGATATCCGGAGGGATGCCCGCGGGGTCCGGCTTCGCCGCGGATGCCGCATCGAGCACTTGCTGGGGATGAATCGCGCCCGAGGCCAAGCCCTGCGCCAGTTTCATCTGCGCCGGGTGCAGGCCCAGCATCGCCAGCATGTCTTCGTCGGGAGCCGGGTTCTGCGCGGATTGCAGTGGGATGCCTGAATTGGACATGGTTCGAAACTCGGAATCTAGAGACTTTCGAGACCGCGTTCCTGCATCGCCGCGGCCAGCGCCTGGTCAAACAGGGGACGCAATTTGTTGCGTACTCGGGTCGAGAGGCGAACCGCGAGGGCGACGATCTTTCCGAAGCGCAAATACAGCGGCATCACGATCGCGCCCAGCGGGGTCTCGCGGAATTCCTGATTCAGCCAGGAGCGCAGCAGCGCGGTACGGGGATCGCGTTCGCCGTAGAGGGCTTCGGCGATCCAGCAGCCGGTGATTCCGCCCGGCATCACTGACTTGGCCACGTTCGCCGCGGCGTTCATTCCGGCGGTGAGATTCTGGAACCATCCGCTCTGTCCGGCCTGAATTCCGGTTTGCGTCGCCTGGTTGCCGAGGCCAAGCGCCGAGAGCATGGTCGAGTTGTTCTGCCCGTAGAGGCTGGAGAGTCCAGAGAGGCCGGCCTGCTGCTGCTGTTGTTTGAGTTGCGCGTTCTGGCCAGTGACGCCGAGCGCCGTATCCGCCAGCGTTTGCTGGCCGCTTCGCACCGAGCTGTCGAGCGCGGTGTCGAGGCCGCCGGAATTGCGAGTGCGCGCGGCCGTCAGATTGCCCTGGCCGACTGCTCCCGCTGTCGAGCCTCCGACCGACTGGCTCGCGGCCGTGTTCATGGCGGCTTCGTCGGCCGCGCCGAACCCTTGCGGATTGGTGGCTTCCGCGGTGAACTTCGGAAACAGCGAGTTATAGAGCTGGTTCTGGTTGGCGTTCGCAGTCTGGTACTGCTGCTGCGTTTCGCCGTAGGTCTTGTTGGCCTGGCCCTGCTGTTGTCGCGCCATTTAGAAGATGTCCTTCACGAGGCAGCGCCAATCGGCGGCGGGCTCGTTCCAGCGGAAAAGTTTCTTGAGTCTTCGTCCGAACGATTTCGCGATCTGGGGCGGGAGCCAGGCGTGGGCGGTGCGGATGCGCTGCTTCTTCATTTCCGCCGCGATCGCCTGGTGCAACACGCGCAGCATTTCAAGACGCATCGCGGGAGTACCCCACTCGGGATCGGAGAAGCCGTAGATTTCGACCGTCATCCGCGCCAGAGCCGCGCCCACGGGCCGTTCGCCATCGCTGACCAGCTTCATCGCGGCGAACGCTTCGCCAGGCAGGAACCCGCTCTTGTCGGGGAGTTCCACGAAATTCGGAGGAACGGGCAACGGGTAACCGAACTCCGATTGCCGGTGCCAGTGCTCAATCTGCGGCCAGTCCCAATATTTGAGATCACGCACTTGCATGGGAACAAAATTGCGGAGACTCTTCGCACGCGGGACAAACCGGCCAAGGGGCCGGGTAGGGCTTCAATCCGTCATCGTTGCAATCTGCGCAGGCAACGAACATCGTCACTGGCGAATATTCGGGCAGGATGAAAGTCTTCCAGAGCGTCCAGCCTGATCCGTCGCCACAGTTGCCACACTTCACGCGGGCGGTCCAATCGTCGCCCCGCCACCGATCACCGGAGTCGGAGAAGCAGCCGTGCCGTGATACGTGGGCGCGGAAAGTGGAGCGGCATGCGGGGCGGTCTGATTCCCCGCGCGCACGCGCCAGAAAAGAGTTTGATTGCCGAGAAATCCTCGGTACTGCGTGGCGCCGAGGGCCAACGGAATTTGCGCCGGGTTCGCCGGGAAGTTGGCGGTGGGGGAATATTCGAGAACGTGGTTCACGCCCTGCTCGCTGGGCACGATGTTGGCTTGGAAGATTCCCCCCGAGGCCACGACGGTGAGCTTGGTCGGCGGAGCGGGCGCGGTGGGCGCGCCGACTCCGGTCGCGCCGGTCTGCGATTTCTGCGCGTTGATTTCATCTTCGAGCGAGCTGACCAGATCGTAGAGCTTGCCCGTCGGGTCAAACGTCTTCATGTAGTCTTTGTTTTTTGCGGCGAATTTTCCCATTCCGATTTCCCCGAACTAAAGTTCGCTAACTACAGATTGGCTCCGGTCCCGAAGGGACTGATCGGGTGCTGCATCACGGTGGCTTCCATGTGCTGCAGGTTGAACTGCACGTCGGTTTCTCCCGCCAGCGGAGTCACGGAAAACTCGACCGCCATGCGCTCGGTCGAGACGTTGAGGCCGTGGTAGAAATCTTCCGTGGGTGCAGCGGAAAGCTGGACGCTCGGCGGCGACGGCCAGGGATTGGTGAGCGAAGCCCCGAACGGCGTGAGCGTCCAGTTGCCGATGCCGGAGACGAATTCGGAGACGCGTTTGTACAGTTTTCGCATCGAGCCCACACCCAGCGCGGTCTCGTTGTCGCGCGAGATGAAGAAGTACATGGTGTAGAACGGGCTCATCACCCCGTAGTCGTCGTCCGTGAATTTCGCCGGATCGAGATAGTAGACGTTGCCGAATCCCGGCTCCGCTCCGGGTGTGACGCCGTTGCCCGCGCCCAGCGAGAACTGCACGTTGCCATCGGTGCGCGCCAGCATCGCGCCGCAGTTGGCCTGGATATTCCAGGGACACCACTTGCGCGCCAGGTCCGAGGCGATCATTTTGCCGGTGAAGGAGATGTGCACCGAGGCGGCCTGCGCGATCTGGTAGGCGGTGTCGATCTCGCGGTAGTCCATCACATAAAGCTGGCTCGGCGCCGTGGCGTCGCCTTCGGGAACTCCGATGTAAATCCGCCGCTCGCCAATATCGTTCACCAGCCACATGGTCTGCTCCGCGGCCGGGTTGATGTTGTCAAAGATCGACTGCACTTCCTGGGAAATCTTCCAGGGCTGGCCGCCTTCAAAAATTCGGAGCGCGTAGTTGGGGTTGATTCCGTTGCCGCCGCCCGATTTTGAAACGAACACGATGCACTCTTCGCCGGAATCGAGCGCGCGATAAGCGGCGAGCCCCGTGTCGTTTGAAATTTCTGACACCGACCAGCTCGACGGTTCCTCGCCATTGTCCGAGGTCTGGTGCATGCCGCCCGAAGTCAAAAATTGCAACTGGTCGCGCAGGGTTTCGCAGCCCCGCAGCGGATTCGGATCGGCCGTCGGTCCCATGACTCCAGTCACGCCGTCGAAGGCTTCAAAGTTGTCGACGTAGCTGATCAGGAACGAAGTGAAGAAGGGATCGTAGGTGGGAACGATTTCGTTTTCGTCGAGGGTGATGGTTTCCCCGATCGGAATCCCGATGGCGTACACGTCGAGGATGGCGTCGGCGGGAATCGCGATCGGCAGCACGTCGTTGAACAGTTCTTCGTAGAACCCAGGGCCGTCGGCGACGATCTGGGCGATCGGGATCAAGGCGCGCGCCAACAAACCCAGGGACGGCGAGTAGAGATCGTAGTAGAGCGTTCCGGCCGCGGCTGCGCTGGCGGTGGCATAGAAGCGCACGTTGTATTGCGTGGACGGCTCGACGATCGCGACCCCGAAGGAATTCTCGAACGCGGTTTGCGTGATCTCGCCTCGGCGATTTCCCGAACCGTCGCCGGTGATCTGCCAGGCTTGCCCGAAATTGTTTTCGCCTGCGACCAGCAGTCCGCCGGCGCTGCCTCCCGGCAAGGTCCAGCCAAGCGGCGTGGTCAACACTCCGGAGCGGTAGCCGCCCTCAAATCCCATGTTGAGAAAATTTTCCAGTTTGTTCGACATGCCCCAGGTGACCAGGCGCGAGGCGTAATAGAACATCCCGAGACAAGGCCCGAGTACCACCTGGTTGAACAGATCGTTGCCGTCGATGTCGATGCCCTGCGCGCCGAACAGAGTGTTGTCCGAGGTGTCGATCACGACCGAAGTCGCCGTGTTGTTGGCAAGGATCGTGGCCGCGACGACGATCTTGGTTCCGTCCGGACTGACCGGATTCGGAAACGTGATCGGGCTCGTGATGGTGAAGAAGTTATCGCCGCCGGCGCCGGTGAACGCGAACACGCGCGCCACCACATTCGGCGGACCGATGGGAACGTTGGTGATCTGCCATTGCGTGTTGCCGGCGGAAACGAAGCTCAGGGCAGGGGAGGGCTGCGTCAAATATCCCGAGCGGGTGAGGAACATCACGACGACCTGGTGCACGCCGGGAGAAGACTGGCCGCCAAGAAAAACCGTGCCCGACGCGAGTTCGCTGGTGACGGTGACTGCATTGGGAGCGGTGCCGAAGGAAAAATAAATTCCCCAGTCGCCGCTGCCGGCGTTGAAAAACCCCACCACTTCCCAGGTGGGCGGATTGTTCTGGCCGCTGGAGCCGATGGCGATTCCGTTGTCGAGACCGCTGCCCGATCCGGCGATGACGATCTGATCGCCGACGTTCAACTGGGGCTGGCCGCCTGGCACCACGGCTTGCCCAATGGGCAGCGAAACCTGACCGCTCGAGGCCGGGAGCAATCCAGTCTGGTCGACCAGGTAGGTGAACTCCGTACTCGAGAGAACCGAGGCGATGGTCTGCAGGCCGTTGTAGCCAGGGTTCTGGATGGGATTGACGAAGGTCGGCGTCGAGGTCGAGCCGTTGACCGGAAGATACGAGGCTCCGCTGGTTTGCCCCACCCAGTAATAGCCTTCGGTCGGCACTCCGCTCAAACCGGAGAAGATCATCGACTGTGTGCCGATGGGCGCGCCGATCAGCGTCGCGGTGACGCCGGTGAGGACCTGCTTCACCACTTCACCCGAAGTGAAGGTTCCCGCGAACACCGAGCCCTCGAGCGTCCAGGTGGGCGTGCCCACGTCCTGCACGAAAACTTCCAGGCCGGGATAGTAGCCGTTGGCGACGCTGGTCTCGATGGTGACCACGTTGCCGGCCTGGCTGGCGGCGGAGACGGAAAAAATGGGATAGCGGAAGGCGAGTCCGACCTGGACCAGGTTCAGAGTTTCCTGGAAGTCGGCGATGGTGATGATGTTGGCGCCGGGGCCGTCCTGGCTCACCCGGTCAAACTGAATCGTTCCATCCGGCGTGCGGTAGATCTGGCGCGGGATGTCCATGCCCTGCAGGCCATCGGAGAAGGCGATGTACTCGGCGCCCGAAGCGGTAGAGGACTGCGCGTAGAGTTCGTCGATGATTTGCGCCAGCTGGGTGTAGGCGCCGGGCGCGTTGAGGATGTCCTCGTACCAGACCTTTCCGTCCGAAGTCATGTAGAGATTCAGCGGATCGAGGTTGGGCTGGTCGAAGGTTTTCTGATAGGTGACGGTGGGGTTGCCGGGGAAGGGCGCCGCGAAGATTTTATGCAGGCAGGGCCGCGAGGAGACGCTGCCCGGAACGAAGGCCACGTCCGCACAAGCCGGCGAGGCTCCTTCGGGAAGATCCGGAGGAGCCACTTCGGTGTTCAGGCCGAGGAAGAGAGAGCAGGGGACCTGAACTTCTTCGACGTTGGGCGCTGGCATAAGACGGGGAAAAACTGCGAGTCGAAATGAAATTCGACGGCCAGCGGGCTAGATATTTTTGTGGAAGACAGCTTGCCCTTCGAGCTTCGCGGCCAGGAGCGCAGCCGAGTACGCGCCCGCGGCGAATTCCGTCCCGAAGGTCGAGGCCGCGCCGAACTTCACTTTGGAGTTGGCCTGGGTTGAGCCGAGAATCGGGTTGACCTGGTTCAGCAGGTTTCCGCCCGCGTCCCAGATGTCGAGCGAGACGGGAGCGAGCGAGGCCGGGATCTCGGCGACGTTGCCCTGGAAGGCCGGATCCTGCACCGCGGTTTCAAAGTTCACGGTGTCCCCGCCCGCAACGTAGTTGCCGGTGAGGATCAGGTTGAAAAAGACGATGCCGCTCTGCCCGTCGGAGATGACCTTGGTGATGGAGACGGAAGTTGCGAATTTGCCGAACGCCGGGAAAATCCAGAGTGCGAACAGTAGCTTCAGGATCGAGTTCATGGTGTGACGCTCCTTAAATCGAAGATCGGGAAATCAAAAATGGAAATCGCTTCAGAACCAGCCCCAGCCCGTATGCGCCCGTCCGGTGTAGCCTCTGCGCCGGGTGTTGCCGCGCTGTTTGTACAGGCCTTCGGCGGCCATGATGTCTTTCAGGCTTTCATCGCCGCGCGCGAATAGAGCTCCCGCAAGAGGAGATCCGCGCGACTCCGCCCACTTCGCCAGCGAGTAGTAGCCCAGCGCATTTTCCGAGCGCAGAATCAGCACCAGACTCGGCGTGGGGACGAGCACCAGCTCCGGAAGGAAGGCGGCGTAGAGCAGGTCGATGTCGTTCTCCTGCGTGGCCCCGCACATCTCGATCTGGTCCTGCTGCCAGATCCAGTCGCGCAACCAGATGCCCTGCGGACGCGAAGGCAGCCCGTCCCGCGCGATGAACATCGGGTTGAAGGGCAAAGTCGATCCGGTCTGCCGCTCCCGCAATTTCATCGGCATCAGCAAGTCGACCGGCAGCGCCGGAGTCAGGTGATTCTGTACGCCGTCAAAGTAACCAGAGTAGTTAATGGCCACCTGCACGCCGGGATCGCGGAGCGCGACGGGCAAGACTCCGGTGAGCACGATGCGTTTTTTCAGCGTCTGGTAGCCGCGCGACACCAGCTTGCGTTGCAGATGGCGATAGCCGGAGTTGAGGATCGGCTGCACGTAAGGCTGGTTGTCCGAGAGCAGATTGCCCGCGAGGGTTTGGGTCGCGTCGTTGCCCAGCGAACGCATCAGCTGGAGAACGTACTCGGCGGAATCGTAGGGAGTGGTGACGACGACGGGCATTTAGAATTGAACGATGCCGAGTCCTGTATTCAACGCAGAACAGCAAGCGCTGCTGAAAAGTTGGAGTGAAACATTTCCCGGCCGGGGTTGGAGACAACTTCTCGGGATGAAGGAATTGTGGGCGCTGCTGCGCAACCTGACGCCGCGCCCATTCCAGAGCTAGGCCGTCTTGCCCTTGCCGATCTCGCTCTCGAAGCACTCGTGATCGAATCTCCAGCCGCACAGCATGTGCTTCTTGATGCCGCGGGTGACGCGGGTTCCGCAGCCGGGGCACTCGACCAAATTCTGAATCGGCTGATCCCAGGGAACGTTCTGCCCACGCCGCCGCGCCGCTTCGCGCATCATCAGCGTGATGTTTTCGTGTCCCGCGTGACGCGCGGTCGGAATGGTCGGGCCTTCGTCCCAGTGCTTGGTGCCTTCGCGGATCATCTCTGCATCCCATTCGGCGAAGATTTTCTCCGCCGCGGCGATTTCTCTTTCGGTCGGAGTGGCCGGGCTGTCGCCGCGGATGACCCAGCGCGGAACGTTCAGCACCACATCTTTGCCGTGAGCGCGTCCGGTCTTCATGCCGACCAGATCGTCGAGGTTCAGTTTGTCGCCCGCGGAAATAAACACGCCGCGCTGAAACAGGCTCTTGGCGCGGGGTTTGAACGGTCCCACGCCGATGATGTCGAGCGCGAACAGTTTCCCCGAGTCGCGGCGGATTTCAACGGTCGTCATCTCGGTGGGCACGCCGTAGGGCATCGTTCCCGGAATGATGGCGGGCTTCGAGTAGCGCTCTCCGGCTTCGCAGGCCGGAATCAGCAGCGAGCCGATCGAGGGGTGATCCAGTTTGTGTTCGTAGGGGGTGACGTTGAACAAATGGATGAGATGCGTGGCCGCATACTCTTCGTTTTCGAGCGGCTCGGGCTGAATCTCTTTGTCGTTCTTGGCGGCCAGTTCTTCGGTGCGGCTGTCGCCGCGCACCTGGCGTGCGTTGACTCCCATGACTAGTCTCTCCTCTGTTTGATGGAAAATCCGTGCGCCGGAAGATGCAAATCCTCCGGAGCTTCGGTGATGGGCGGCGCGATGCCTTTTTGCTTGCGCAGCGCCGCGCGGAATTCTTGTTCATTGCCGATCGAGACGCGGTCGGCGGTGACTTTGCCGGGGTTCACGTTCGAAGGCAGATTGTGGAAGGCTCCCTGGACGTCCTGGGCGCAGGCTTCGAAGCGGTTCTCCCACTCGCGGCGCATGGTGTCATGACACGCCTGCAAGCCTTGCTTCAGCCGCGCGAATCCGAGTGCGCGGCTGGCTTCGAGCAAGGGGACGATGCATTCCAGATTGGGTTCGCGGTCCTGGGGGAAACTGAAGCAATGGTCGTACCATCCCAGCTTCGGATACGGCCCCATGGTGTACACCAGAATGCCGTTCACCGCGCACGGCACCTGTCCCGAGCCCTCGCACAACTTGCAGCGCCGCAGGTAGCGGCCCACTTGCTCGACGCCCATTCCGCGGCAGGTGGAGCAGGTGACGTTCGCCAGATTGTCCGCCGCCCACTGCGCTTCCGGTCCGGCGTATTCTTCGGGCGCAAGCCATTTTTCGAGCACCCACTCGCTGCGGCCCGCGTAATACGGCGCCCAGCGGTATTCGATGCTTCCGTTGTCGCCCCACTCGCCGCCCAGCAGGTAGTAGCGCGATTCCGACCAGATGACGCGATAGAGCGGCCATCCCATCGGGTTTGTTCCGTGGACGTTCGGCTCGCCGTGCCAGAGCTCGATCGAAGGGCGATCGCCAACGACGGGAATCTCGGGGCTGCGGTACTCGTCTTGAGGAATTGAGTTTTTCATTTTCGGAGATTCGGTGAGCCGCCCGCTCCCGCGAAAGCGGCCCACCCTTCGAACAACTTCAGTCTAGTGCCCGTAGTAGCCAGCTGGAATCGCAATGCTCGATCCATAGGTTCCCGCGTGCACGTTCTCATCGCCGAGGTTCACTCCGGTCCACAGATAGAACATCGTGGATGAAGCGAGTCCGCCGGACGCGCCGTAGGCCGGGAAGGTGGTCTGTCCGCCGACTTCGTAGAAGTCGATGGGCTGATTCTCCACCCGGAACAGGTGCTTCAGCGGCAGGCCGTCGATGCGGCCTGGTTTGGCGTGCAGCGAGCCCAGCCCGCCGCCCACGATGGGACGCCCAGCCAGCCGCTTCGGAGGCGACTTCGCCAGGTTGTCCTTCGAGTTCGCGCCCGAATTGTCGATGATCGAGGAGATCAGCAACCCGGAATTTTCCCAGGCCGCGACCATGTCGATGTTCATGTTCCATTTCAGGTCGACTTCGTCCGGAGCCTTGATGCCCATCGCCACCTGCATCTGCGCCAGCATGAGCCGCGCTTTGGCCGGGGTGAGGGCCTGCGAGTTGAAGTTCACCGAAGGCGTCAGCAGCTTGCCGGGGTACGCCGCCCGCGACAATCCACCGATGGAGCCGACGTTGGAGTTGACCTGGTAGTAGTAGATTCCCAGGAACCCGGTGCCCGCGACACCTGCGGAACCGTTGACCAGCAGCAGCGTGCCCGCTCCCACGCCGGCCGGAACAGCAGCCGTGAGGTTGAGCTGGTTGTTGACGGTGTCGACCGATTGCACCGTGATCGTGCCCAGGAAGGCTCCCGAGAGCGCGGACCAGCAGTCGTAATCGTTGTTGTCCCGGAACATCTGGGCGTTGTTCATCGTCAGCTGATTGGTGGCTGTCGAGACCACGGTGTCCAGGGTGTTTGAGCCGTCGGTGTTGAGCAGCGCTTCCATGAAGACGTTGAATTCGGCCATGGCCTCTTTCATCGTCCGCATGCCGTAGTTCTCGATGGCTTTGGTATCGTTGTTGGTGGTGATCTCGGTCAGCTTGGTGTACTGCCAGCAGCTGAAGGGATAGACCGGGACCAGCGTGTAGTAATCCGTGGTGAAAGACGAGCCCTGGCCCATGTCGGCGCCGTCGAAGGTGCCCATCTTGTGTTTGCCGCCACTCAGCAGGTACTGAGGGACGCGCGTGGGCCGGTAGGAAACGACGTCGACGTCGCCCCGCGGCTTGATCTCGCTCCACAGCGTGTCATCCATCGGAAACAGACGAGGCAGTTCCGGGCGGACGTGTTCACGCTGCAGGGCGAGGGTCTGGGTGACCGATGCGATGCTCATTGAATTCTCGTTTTAAGTGAGTGAACTCGCGGCTGGCCGTTTTACCCCGGCGGGGCATCAGCTTCGGCGGTGCTGTGTGGTGTCAGCGCTGCGGCGTGGTGCTAGTCAGAAGCAGTCCCAGTTTTCTCGGGTGTCTGTATCCCGCGACTTGCGTCTGAAAAAATTAAAAGGTCGCCCGCGATGCTCCCGGCGGGGATGTTGTCGACGATGAGGTGGCCGGTTGTTACGCGCTCAACCGTCATGTCGCCGCGATAGGTTCCGTTCACCTTCGACCAAACTTGGAGGCTCTGCCCCTTGTGAAATACCGCCGGGTTGCAGGGAAGCACACGATGCTGCAATTCCCCATGCTCATCTTTGCCTGATTGAACGGCGCGAATCTGATCGAGTACACTAGCGGAGCGAACGGCGCAGCTGCATTCCACGGTCCCGGTTCCTCGCCCCATATCCCCGCCATCGACGCAGCCGTAATAAGCGATGCCACGGGATTCAAAATTGAGCAGGCAATCCGCTGCGTGCCCGGGAAAGCGTAGTTTCTTCACAATTGTGGTCACGTAGGAAAATCTTAGGCGGGCGCTTTGTCGCCCCAATACACTTTTCGTCCGTCCTTCAGGATGGCGGCTTTCTGGAAGCTCATCTCGAACGGAGTTTTCGCCTTGTCGATCTCGTGCGGCTGCGGGGCTTTGTCGGCCGAGAGTTTGATCCAGCCTTTGGGCGCGGGCGCGGCTCCGGCTCCGTCTTTTCCCGCTGCAGCTCCAGCCGCCGGTTTGGACGCGGGTTTCGGGGCTTGCCGGAAAAACAGGCGCGTCGCTTTCTCCGCCGGTCCCATGACGGCTTTCCCGCCCACCACTTTTGAAGGCAGCAGTTCCTTCATGCGCGAGAGGATGAATTTCTTCATTCCCTCGCCGTCGCGGTTCTGTTCGAACTCGCGGAACGTTTCGGCGAAGTTGGGATCGGCCTGCAGCAGCGGATCGAGGAAGCGGTTCACGTGCACTTCGATGGCAGCCAGAGTTTCATCGTCGAGGGTTTCGCCCTTGGGGATGTATTGTTGCACCGCCGATTTGACGAGCGAAGTTTTCTCCCGATTGATCGGGCCTGCAGCTTCGTTCAGCCAGAGCTGATGTTCGCGGGAGTCGAGTTCCTGTTCGCGCGTCGCGGTCTTCGGATCGACGGCGGCCGGCGTTTCCAACTTTTTCGCTGCGATCGTTTTGTACTGGCCCAGATGATCGGTGATGCCTTTCAGCTCCGCCTTCACGCCTTCGATGTCACCCTTCGCGAGCAGGCGGTCGATGAAGGCGAAGCGCCCGAAGATGTTTGCGCTCTCCAGCTCCGAGTGGATCATCGACGCGCCCCACTTCTGAAAGCCGGGCAGACCGCGGGCCGCGAATTCGTTCACCGCGAGAGGCAGGAGTTTCTTGAAGCCCTCGGGAAATTGTTCGGCGATGGTCGCGAGCACAGAGCCGTCCCCCTTGTCGAGCAGGGCATCGATCTGCCGCCACTCCCC
>Ga0210398_10001213_pt1 | contig 27374 bp, 12 predicted proteins | sample IncBWC4OmetaG_FD_161047 | JGI IMG/M metagenome (GOLD analysis project Ga0210398, IMG submission 161047) | Forest soil microbial communities from Barre Woods Harvard Forest LTER site, Petersham, Massachusetts, United States - Inc-BW-C-4-O | ecosystem: Environmental > Terrestrial > Soil >... | reverse complement strand
GCAATCCGCCGCCCACGGCCGTCGCGTTTCGCCCCAGTATCTACCAGTTCTGTCGTGATGGTCATCATGCCGACAGTTTATACTGTCGCATGGCTCACGAATAGGAGGTCCTCGGCCGGACGCTTACCCAACTGGGCAGCGTCACCGCGCTCGATGCGCGCTACGCCGAGGCGCTCGGCAAAAACCCCTGGGTCGCAAAAATCACGATCAAGTTTCTCGGCAAGCCGCACGCTTGACACGTGCCGGATGATAAGAGCCATGCAAGCACCACCTGGTCAAGCTGGGCACACCCCACAGGCCAGGCTTTATTTCATTTTTCTGCCAAGCAACCCCAGCCGTCCGCTCGGCCACAAAACTCGCGGCTTAGAGTATCGAGCTTCAACTCGGTTTGGGTGATTTCAACGTGGGTTGGCATCAGAAAAACGATCACCCGCACGTCCCACATTTTTTTCTGCTCAAAAAATTTACACCTAACTCGCTCAAACCCCAGCTTGCGAACAGCAGCGCAAAAACCGTTCGCGTCGGCTTCCTTCTCAAAGACGAAGTTAAAATCAATGTCCCGAGGCTTCTCCAAATTATCCCCGCTGGCCTGCATCCGGCGAAGCACATCGCCGTTTTCATCATTGGGAAAGGTGGTCATGGGTTTCACTTTAGATGTGAACCGGCGTTTTGCCACTGATGATCTCTCGGACTTCCTCGGATGAATGCGAGTAGTGCCGTTTCTTTAAGAAGCCAGCATACTTGAGCTTAAAACAGGGAGTCATGTCACCATCGAGAACGTTTACGCCGACGAACGACAAGAACTCCAAATCCGGCATCTGCTCAATAAATTTCAGGCTCGGTACGCTTCCAGAGTCCACCAAAATTGCCTTCCGCAGGTGCCTTAGCACTCGAATAAATGTGAGGTCTTTAATCTTTTTGCAGTGGTCGATTTCTAGTTCCTCCAGGGTCTCGGCCAGTTGAGCGAGTGGAGTGATGTCTTCCAACAAGCGGCAATGACTTAGGTCGAGTTTCTTTAGTTCGGGAAGCATCTCGATCCCGCGTAACGAATGCAGCGATGATAAGATCACGGAAAGGTCGGCGAGATTTCTAAAAACCTTCATGCAGCCCAAGTCCCGACTTTTAGGTTTGTAGCCCCGCAGCCATAGCCGTTCCAGCGATTTGGCCGAAAACAAAGTCATGTCCAGTTTTGGAGTCCAGTCGGTGCTAAGATCGGTTAGCGCCGGGAGCGCGGATACATCGATGTCGTTGGGAAAAACTGCTGACAGATGCGATAAATGAGGCAATTCGTACAAGCCGCTATAGTCAGCAAAACCCCCTTGCAAATGGACAGCCTGCACCTGCTTGCACTCCCGCAGGAAACCCAAGTCGTTTAGATGGTATCCGTGATATGGGCTGATGTGGAGCTGCTTGATTTGCTTCTCTCGGCAGTATGCCACGCACTCACGCAGCCGGTCGCTCTCAACGATGAGTAATTGTCGTTCTCCGGCCCATTTTGAAAACTTAAATCCGTCGATGACTATTTCCGGCATGTTGATTCCGCAGGCAGGTTTTAATCACGGACACGGATCGTTCTGATTAGCAATCTTGTTGCCCGGCGAGTTGATTTCGTTGTACGTGTTGCCTCCTGGGCCACCTTCGGCTCTCATGCGCATTTCTTCCTGAACAAACGAATCTTGGTCGCCATTAGCAGGTGTCCAATCAGTCTTCACCGCAGGATCGTTATACTGTTCGCTTATTCTCTGAGCCGAGTCGGCAGCGCGACCCGCATCGCCCTTGCCAACGTAGACTTTTCCGCTCTGGAAAGTTATTGTATACGAACCGCTGCCATTATGAACCAAGACTTGAAGGTCGCCGACGAAGTAGTCGTGATCAGTTTCGACCGCCAGATTGTAAGTCGTTTCCGGTTGCGTCAGTTCGTGCAAAACGGTGCCCGTTACCATCGCAGTTGTTCCATATCGTAGGCGGACTAACATGCCCGCCTTAAGATCAACCGCTGCAACCCAGCGTTTTTCGTTCTCAACCCAAAACGGATGGGCGCGTGTTGCTCTGATTGTTTCAGAGCCAATCTGCACATCGACCCAGTAGTAGGTGAAGTGCCGCAGCGCGGCAGTGACCTTGTGCTCGACAGTCTGTCCTAACTTGAAGTCGTAAGTGTAAACCGTGTCGCCAGCTTTAATGTCTTCGATCTTTTTCTCGCCGTCCGGCGTGGAAACAAGCGTGCCTACTGCGAAACATGGTGGACCGTCATCATCATCGTCATCGTCATCATTTGGTGGCGCAGGAGGCGTGGACGGACTCTGATCGCATTTTTTGCTCTGTGCTTGTTGCTCTTTTTGTGCCTCTTGTCGGGCGTGGAGCCTGTTTAAGAAGTCCTGGAGCGCAATTTCACTTTGCCCTTCCATCTTCCAAGCCGCGAATGCTCCAACGCCAGCCGCGACTGCCCAACCCACTAAAGCAGCGTCTCCTTCAATCGCGTCATCAACACCGGCAACTTTTCCGGTTGGATCAAAACTGTTTATCGGATTGTTCTCGACGTAGGCATACAGGTTGATGCCGCCGCGCTCACCGAGAGGATCACGGTTTAGCCAGCGGCCCAAATTCGGATCGTAGGCCCGCGTCCTGCTAAACCAGAGGCCCGAGGCTTGGTCGTAGTAGAAGTGAGTGAACCCAAAATCGGAAAGGTCGGTGCCGCTGACCAAGGTGCGTCGGCCAAACGGGTCGTAATCGTAGCGGGCAATCAAACCGCCTGCGCTGTTGGTCATTTCGCGGACACTGCCGAGATGATCGAGAGTGGCGAAGTAGGCCGTGCCATTGATCTGCTCGCCAAAGTCGTAGAAGCGCTTGGTCACGTTGTTGCTGCCGTCGCGTTCCTCGCAGGGCTGATCGTCACCCGGACACCAGACCCACTGCTTGACGACGGTGCCGTTTGAGGTCTCCTGCACGCGGTGACCGTGGCCGTCATAAACGTAGCCGGTGACGGTCTGCACGCCGTTGATGGTCTGCGTGACGGAAATCATCCGGTTTCTCGCATCGTAGGCATAAGCCTTCCCATTGCCGTCATTGGTGAGGTTACCATTGGCATCAAAGGTCAGCGTGCGGGCCGCGCCGCCAGACACGGTGATATTAATCGTTTTCGTCGTGGTCGCAGCGCTGTTGTCCAGATCGGTGGCCACAAGCGGGATGGCATTCGCCCCCACCGTGACATTGGCCATGCCCCGCCAGTTATTGCTGGAATCCACCGCGGCCGGTTGGCCGGCCAGCGTGACTGTCGCCGGTTTGTTCACCGTGCCGGTAAAGACCATGCTTCCGCCGGGACTTTGGCCGGTCAATTGGTTGAGATTGTTAAAGCTTGATCCGGTCACGCTGGGATCAATCTGCTCGGAAGTGCGGTTGCCGGCAAGGTCGTATTGATAAGCGTAGTTTTGAACCACAGAGGACACGGAGGGCACGGAGGCAGCAATGAGTTGATCGGCAGGATCGTATTGGAAATCCGAGACGAGTGCGGTTGCTGCGTCAGATTGTTTACTCCAACTGGTGATCAGGCCGACCGCGTTATAGCCGTAACCAAAGGTGCTAAGGTTGGCGGCGGAAGGCGTAAGATTTTGGATTTGCGAAAGGCGCTGGTCATCGTTGCCGGGCGTGGCAGCAGAATTCGGATAATAGCTGTAATTCGTGGCCTGGCCGTTCGGATAACTGACCGAGCTGAGGCGGGCGGTCTGATCCAAGTAGCCATAGCCAAAGGTGCCGAGGAGATTGGTAGCAGAGGTCACGCGGCCAAGCGGGTCGTAAACCACGCTGGAAGCATTGGCGATGGCGCCCGGGTCGTTGATCGAAGTGTTGGTGACGCGGCCGAGTTGGTCGTAGGTGTAACTGATGGTGGAATTCGGGAGCGGTCCAGTCACAGAACCCAGGAGGCCGGACCCGAGAGTGCCAGCAACGACCGGGTTGTAGGAATAATTCGTGGCGCCGGTGCCGTCGGTCATCGAGGCGATGCGGAGATAAATTGGATCATAAGTGTAGCTGACGGTGGGCGTGGGGACTTGCGCGTTGGCGTAGCTGACCTGCGCGAGAGAATTATCGAGGTTGTATTGGTAATTGGTGACTTGGGATTTGGCGTCGGTCACCGATTTCAAGCGGCTGGTGGTGTTCTCGTAGGCGTAGTTCAAGCTCGTGCCATCAGGATAAATTTTGCTGGTGACGCGGCTTTGCGCGTCGCGGATCCAGGTGGTGGTGTTGCCCGCGGGATCGGTGATGCCTTCGAGCGCGCCGCAGTTGCACCAATCGTAAAGGGTTTTCCGAGAGAGAGGATCCTCCATCACAACGAGGTGCCGCAGGGCATCATGAAGTTGATGCGTCCAGCGACCGAGGCGATCCTGCGTCCATTCGGCATCGAGGAGGTTGTAGAGAATTTGATTAAACGTGCCATCGGGATACGTGACCTTGGTCGGGCGATCAAAGACATCGTAAGCGGCCGTGACGGTGTAGCCCTCGGAGTCGGTCACCGCTTGAAGCCGGCCAAAGCCGTCGTAAGTGAAAAGGGTGATCGCACCGGCGACAGGCCCGACGACAGAGACCAAGTACCCAATTTTGGTTGAATCCGTGGTATTGGCAGCGCCGGCCGGATCGTAGAAAAATTCCGTCACTTCATTCTTCGCATCGGTAATCGTGCTCACCTGCCCGGCCGCATTATAGGTATAAGTCGTCTTCTGGCCGGAGGCATCGACCGCGGTCAGCGGTTCATGCTGGGTGTTGTACGTATAAGTGGCGAGGAGGTCGTAGCCCGAGCCGTTCTTCTGCTTGACCTGCAGCAGATCGACCTGGTTCGTATCGTAAACATAGTCGGTCTCGCGCCCCAACGGGTCGATCGATTGGGTTTTGTTGCCGTTGGTGTTGTATTGATATCTATAATCCTGCTCCGTGCCATCGTCCAAAATCCGGGAGACTTCAGTGGGCTCATTCGCGGTGCTGGCATAGTAGGTGGCTCCCGTCCCGACATAAGAGGTCGTCCCCTCGCTAAAGGAGAAACTCGTCCCCAGCCCGGCATAGGCATACCAAACCCGGCCTTCAAATGGCTGTTTGACGCTTTCGATCACCGGCGCAATCGGACTCCCATTCGGATCATGCAAAAAGTGAGTGATCTTCGCCTTGGAATAGTCCCCCGGCACATATTCCTCCATGGCTTTTTTGTCCCAATAGAAAGCATCCCGGCCGGCCAAGTATTCATTGGCGAAACCGGCGGGCGCGACAGTGTCTGCGTTGGGCACGGGATCATCACCAAACCCGTTGAATTCCAAGCGCTCCTTGGCCCCCAGCGGGTCGGTCGCCTCCAGCCAGCGATGGTATTGGTCCACATCCCCTGCAGCGAACTGAGTCGTGCCATAAGGGGTCGTCAGGCTGGTGACAAAGTCACCTTCGCCGTAAGTGAAGGAAGAGGTGAGACCGAGGACATCGGTGATGCTGGTGAGCTCGCCAGCGCCGTTATAAGCAAACGTGGCAAAGCGACCGAAGGGATCGGTGACCTTGGTGATATTGTAGAAGGCGGGACTGGTGGGATCCGTGCTGTTTCCGTAGGAGAGAACCGTGATCTGATTAAGGGCATCCTTCACCGTGACCAAACGATAGTTGCTGTCATAACTGTAAATGATCGTGTTGCCCTGTGGGTCGATATATTTGGTGCGCAAGATGTGCGTGCCGTCGGACACGCCGAAGATCTCCTGGGTGCCGTCGGGATGATTCATGGTATAAGTGCCGTCAGGATTTTGCACCAGCGTGTTTTGCGTGAGCAGTTGTGTCGCAAAAGTGCCGCCGCCGACACTTGACGAACTGAACCCGCTATAACTGAGCTGGCCGCCACCCGGCCCAAAACTCACCACAGTGGCGGTGGAAGGGGCTTCGATATAGTTCAACCAATCGAAGCTCCATTTGTTGCCCAGGTTGCTGATATAGGTCATGTCCGCCTGCTCGCGGTGATTATAATGCGCGGTAAACTTCATGTCCGGGCCCACCGGCGGCGTGTAGCCGACCGGAGTATCCATCAGCATGAGGGTGACGCTGGACTGCTCGAAGTTATAGGCAGCCATGCCGTGGCAGGGCGGGCAATCCTTGGCCGTGGGGGCAACGCAAGGCGGCGGGGGCGTGTTGGCCGGGGGGGCGTAACCTTTGCCGAAAATGGTCCTGGCCTCATCCATGCCCACCGCGCGCCAGCCCGGAGGGAGCGTGCCGGCCGGCACGAGGAAGTAACCGCTCGCTTCCTCGTCAAGCGTTTCGGTTGAAACCAAGGTGTCCACGCCGAACGTGCGATCCTGGGAGAGATATTGGTCTGAAGGTCGAGAGCTGAGAGCTGAGAGTTGAGAGCCAGAGTCCCGTTCGACAGGCTCAGGGCAGGCCGACACGCGCTTGGTCAGCGCGGAATAGTGGCCGGCTTTCCAATGGATGATGCTGGGCACGAGCACGGGCGCGCCGGGCGTGCGGAAAGCGACCTGAAAATCAAGGCCCACGCGATTCATCAGATTGACCAAGGTGGCCAGGTCCGTGCCTTTGGCGGTCGATTTCAGCTCGTGAATCGTACGCGGGCCGGTGTTGTCCGCATTTGGGCGCAGCAATTGAAATATCTGGCCGACAGCGAGCGGGCCGCAACGGAAGGCGAGGTCAGGCTGGTTCTTCATCGACCACAGGTTGGAGCACGCACTGTTAAAACGCTCCGTGCCGGGGCCGCGAACATCGCGGCCCGCGGATTCCTTGAGCAACGCTTCCAGCCTTTCCGTATGCCCCAGGCCGGCATGCAATTGGGCCAGTTCACCCAGCGCACGATCGACAATGGCCTTGAGGAGAGGATTGGTCGCATTTTTGCCAAGCGACCAAGCGGCCTCGAAGGCGGCGAGCGCCCGGGACCAGCGGCCTTCATGGCGATAAAGCAGGCCCAGGTTCGTGAGCAGCGAGGCCTTCCAGCGCGAATCGGGATGTTGGTCGAGAAAATCCGTGAGCGGAGAAAGATCCTGGCGGTTATGGCGATAAGCCATGAGGGCACGGGCCAGGTCGGCGTTTTCGCCGGGCAGAGGATCGCCCGGTTGCGGCGCCAACGGCTCCTCAAAGCAGCGGGACGTGATCAGCTCGCGGTCGGTGGGATTATTGAGGTGAGAGCTGAGAGTTGAGAGCTGAGAGTCGGCAGACGGCGGGTCAAATTTGGGGATGGCGGGCGGATGCGGAGTGAAACTCGCCGGCTGCTGGGCAAAAGCCGAGGCGGGGGGTTGGAGCAGTCCCTGATCGACCGAAAGCGGAGGTGGTGAAGGGCTGAGGGCGGCCACGACGATATTCATCGGCACCGCGGCCATGAGATTGACCGGGATCAACAAGGCCGCGACGGCGCGCAAGACCCACGGCATTTTTCCGCTGAAAACGAGCTGGCGAGAGGGAGTCATGATGAATTTAACCGCGGATTGGGACTGATTTATATTTTTAACCGCTAATGAACGCTAATGGAATTTTTTCCGCGGATGTCGCGGATAAACACGGATAAATACTTTTGAGGTTTTTAACCACTGATGGATGGTAGGGCGGAAAAGTGTCAGGTGTCAGGTTTTCAAGTATCAGGATTGCGTGCGCGGTGCCCCGCTCTTGTTACTTGATACTTGGTCGTTGGTGCTGATCGAGAGCTGGATGTTGGGCGTTCGACGTTCGATGTTGGGCGTTCAAGGCGACATAGTCGCCTGGGCGGGCGTGAGGAGGGTCACGACGGGCGGAGCGTCGTTGGGGTTGGGCGGCGGTGGTGGCGGCGGGCCGTCGCCGGGCGGAAACCCGAGCAGGGCATTGAAATTGTCCGCCAGTGGATCCAGCCCAAGAAAAACATCCATTTCGAACGACAGCCCATCGGTCGGGTCGATGGCATCGGGCACCATGACGGCATAGGCGATATTGCTATAGGGAGAGACGCCGGAAAAGTTTACCGCCTGGACGCGATACTGAAGGACACTGCCAGCCGGCACATTCGTATCGATATAACTGGTGGTGGAGGCATCGGTATATCCAGTGGTATTATCCACCTGGGCAATCTGGACAAAGGCCCCGCCGGAACTTCTTTCAATGCTATAGGATATCGCTTGATTCACCGGTGTCCAGGCAAGGGCCACCTCCGTCGGGGAGACCACGCTGGCGACCAGGTTGACGGGGGCGGGCGGCGTTTGGACTATTTGATATTTATCATTTAGATACTGCGCCACTGCGGCGCGATCGGCATCGGTGAGGACGTGGTCATAGACGATCATCTCCGCCACATCGCCGGCAAAAAACCAAGTTGGGGAATCCGGGAGGCTGCCCATTTCCGGGGTGCTCGTGAAACCAACCTGGTTGGTCGTGCCGGAATATTGCAGAACGCCATCAAGGCGCGCCTGCCAGAGGTTGGTTGCACTGCAGGCGTTGTATAAATGAGGAACGGTCAGGTCTTGCGAGAGCTTGCCCACATCCTGCTGGGTCGTACTGCCAAAATCATCGTAAATATGGCCATCCCGGGCATCTGGATACGACGAACCATAACTATCCCCAAAGCACCAGGGCGCGGCATGCAGCTGCGGCAGCTTGGTGGAGGCCTTCAAGACGACAAACAACTCCCCGGCCGTCGCTCCATTCATGAAGTTGGTCACGGTGAAATAGCTGCTGGTGCCGTTAAAATGCACTGAGGGCCGGCCGTTAAACACATTTGGGACCAAGGTCGGCTGGTTCGCCGTTGTCGGTTGGGTTGCTTGATTGGCATTGTTACCGCCATTCGACTGATCCTGCCACAGGCTGATGTTTGATCCCTCCCCAACCGTTCCAACCTCAGCCTTGAGCCAAAGTTTGATACCCGTGGTTGGCAGCTCCGACCCGGTGATCAGCGTAGTCGCCGAGCTTTCATTGCTATAACCCGATGAGCCCGCATTACCTTCCGCCGATATGCGGTAGGTATAGCTTGTTCCAGGCGTCAAACCGGTATCGGTAAAGCCCAATGCGTTCTGGACCTGCACAAGCTGGACATAGGTACCTGTGCCGGTCTTTCTCTCCACGTTATAGACTAGGCTTCCACCGGAGGAAGGCGGCGTCCAAGCCAGGCTCACACTGGTTGGCGACACAGCCGAGGCGACCAAATTGGTGGGAGCAGCAGGAATGGCAGCCAAGGCGTATTTTTCTGTCAAATATTGCGTGACCGCAGCGCGATCGGAGTCGGTGAGCACGTGATCGTATACGATCATTTCCGCCACGTCACCGGCAAAAAACCAAGTTGGGGAATCCGGGAGGCTGCCCATTTCCGGATTACTTCTAAAACCGACCTGGTTGGTCGTGCCGGAATATATCAGAGCGCCATCAAGGCGCGCCTGCCAGAGGTTGGCTGCGCTGCAGGCGTTGTATAAATGAGGGACAGTCAAATCCTGCGAGGGCTTGCCCACATCCTGCTGGGTCGTGCTGCCAAAATCATCGTAAATATGGCCATCACGGGCATCTGGATACGACGAACCATAAGTATCCCCAAAGCACCAAGGCGCGGCATGCAGCTGTGGCAGTGTGGTGGAGGCCTTCAAGACGACGAATAACTCCCCGGCCGCCGCTCCATTCATGAAGTTGGTCACGGTAAAATAGTTGCTGGTGCCGTTAAAATGCACCGACGGGTAGCCGTTAAACACATTGGCCGCCAAGGTCGGTTGGTTCGCCGTTGTCGCCTGGCTCGCATAGTTGCCGGCAGCCTGGCCGCTCTGATCGGTCCAGGTGCTAATGGATCCATTGGTCGCGGTCACCCCGGTGTCTGACTTCAACCACAGGCGCATGCCTGCAACGGAACCACTGGTAAATGGCGGGGAAATATTGATCGACAGGGAAACCGTCTGGGCCGTGGCGACGAGCACGTCGGTAGCGGATGAAGTGAAGCTCACGTAGGCTGAAGCGATGCCGTTGGCGTCGGTCAGCACGGATACCTGGGTTGAGCCCGTCCCACCCGGCGTGGCGGAGATATTGCTTGCGCCGGTGGTGACAGCCAAAGTGACGGGGGCATTGGCCAGAGCCGTTCCATCGGATGCGTGGGTGACTTTCACCGAAACCAGGCCCTGCGCTCCGGGCATGCCGTTGGAGTCCACAAGCGAGGTCAGCACCAGCAACGCTCCGTTGACATAATCCTGCACTACGGTCCGGCCATCGCCGGAGGGGCTGGGAAGGTTGCGGTCATTGGTGGAGAGGCTGAGGCCTTGGGCGGTTTCCCAAGCGTCGTCGATGCCGTCATTGTTCACGTCGGCAAAGAGCGGATTATTGGTGCCGGCCAGGATGTCGTCGATTTCGGAAGCAGTCGCGGCATCGCCTTGCACCGAGAATGAGGTCAGCGTTGTGCTCGTGCTATCGAGGAAGCCAAGGTTGGCCGCGACCATCGCACCATTCGCGTACAAATCCCAGGTCCCCTGCGTAAAATCGAGGCGGGCCGTGAGGCGAATCCAGTTTTGCGACTGGTTGCCGGCGGCGAGTGGCGCGGTGAAATCGGTGGAGGACCAACTGCCGCCGCCGGAGCCATTGCCGTTGAACGCTTCCAAGTTCCCCTGCCCTCCATTGAGCACAAAGGCAAAGCGCGCGCTGCCGATGTTGAAGGTGGTTGCGGTCGTGACGTCGGCTTCCGCCACGGGCTTGGCGTAGAAATCGACAAAAACGATATTTGGGGTGCCGACCGGCGGAACGAACGGAGCGAAGCCCTGCGTGACTTGCGCCGGGGGCACGCTGGGCTGAAGCACGGCTGACTGCGATCCAGAGTAAAAGTCCTGGTTGGTGACCAAGGCCGAGCCTTGGTTTACGATCCAGCCGAGCTGTTGATTGAGCGAACCCAGGATGTAGCCTTCGCTGGCTTCGAAATCGGTGAAATACGGCAGGCTCTCCAACACGGTCACCGTCACCGGCGCCGAAGAGGTCGCGACGTTCTGATTGTCGTAAACGACTCCGATAAAAGTGTAGGTGCCAGGCGGAAGCAGGGAGGCCTCGGTGAAAGTCCAAGTGGAGCCGGAGGTGGGACTGGTCAGAGTGTTGTCCAGGGTGCCATCGCGGTAGAGTTCCACTTTTGCGACGCTGCCGTCGGGGTCGCTGGCGGTGAAGGACAGGCTCACATTACTGGATGATCCGAAAGTGAGCGAAGATGCATTGGGGGTGATCGCCGGCGGCTGATCGGTGACAACCGAAAGGGAAACAGGTGGCGAAGTCGTGGGATTGTTAAGGGTGTTGGTAGCGACCGCGGTCAGGGTGTACTGACCGGCTGAGAGTCCAGAGCTGAGAGTCAAGAGATAGGTTCCAGGCTGGCCCGAGACGGGAGTGCCCAGGCCGAGGCTGGTGCCGCCATTGAAGAATTGCATTTTACTGACCGTGCCGCAGCTAGCGTTCGCCGTGGCGGTGAGCGTGAGGGCAGTCGCGGCGGCAACGACGTTGTTGTTGGCCGGCGATGTGATCGACACGCCCGGCTGCGGGTTCACGACAATATTTTCCGGCAGTGAAGTCGCCGTCGCGCCGAGGTTGTCGATGGCAACGGCAGACAGGACGTAGTTGCCGGCAGCCAAACCGGTTGAAAGTTGAAAGCTGAAAGTCCCGGGCTGGCCGGAAACGGGGGTGGTCGCGGCGCCAAGCAGCGTCATGCCCTGATAAAAATCCACTTCCTTGATCGTGCTGCTATTTGAGGTCGCCTCTGCGGTGAGCGTAATTGAGGCTGGTGCGTTAAACACCGCGCCATTGACCGGTGCCGTCAGCCATACCAATGGTGGGAGGAGAATCGAGTAGCTGCCATTCGTCACCGAGCTATCCGAGTAGCCGGTCTCGAAGGCAATGGCATTCAGGGTTGTGGATTGAGTAATGGATATCGGTTCGGCGTAGAGGAGGCCATGGTTCTCTGTGGGTACGCTGCCGTCGGTCGTATAACGGAACGATGCTCCAGTGGTGGTCGAGGTGAGCGTCACCGCCTGCACGCCCGTGTAGGCGCCTGCAGGGGGACTGAAGACCGGCGCCGATGCGTTGAGCGTGTAGGTGCCACTGGTCACCGTGCTGTCAGCGTCGCCGGCCTCGAAAGCAATAGCCATGAGCGTGGTCGTCGCGTTGATTGAAACCGGAGTTGAATAAATTACGCCATGAGTCACGGAGCCGCCGCTCTCGGTCGGCGTGGTGCCGTCCGTCGTGTAGATGATCGAGGCGCCGCTGGTCGCCGTGGTCATAGCCACGGTCTGCGCATTCGCATAAGTGCCGGCGGGAGGAGCGAAGACCGGTGCGGCAACTTGGGTAAGGAATGTATAATTACCGCTGGTCACGGGGCTGTCGATGAAGCCGGCCTTGAAAGCGATGGCCGAGAGCGTGGTCGCAGTACTAACGGTCAGCGGGGTTGAATATAGAGTTCCATGAGTGACCGAGCCCCCACTCTCGGTCGGCGTAGTGCCGTCCGTAGTATACGCGATCAAGGCGCCGCCCGTCGCCGAGGTGATCGCCACCGTTTGTGTACTTGAATAATTGCCGGCAGCGGAATTGAACGCCGGCGCGGCGACCTGAGGCGGAACGATCAGTTGAAAAATTACCCCGCCACCATTGGTGGTCGTGCCGTAGAAGTTGCCGTCGCTACCTTGCACCATGGCTCCTTCAGGATTGAACCCATTGGTGCCATTGAACGAGGCTAACATGGTCAAGGCGCCCGCCGGAGTTATTTTGAAGGCGGCGCCGCCTTCACTGCTGCCTCCCTCCAAGGTCGTGCCATAGAAGTTGCCGTCGCTGCCTTGCACCAAGGCTGCCACTGGAAGGTCCCCGATGGCGTCGGTGAATGAAGTCAAGGTGGTCAAACCACCCGCCGGGGTCATCTTAAAGACCGTTCCGTGGACAGTGCCTAATTGGCCAATACCCCCATATTCGGTCGTACCGTATAAGTTACCGTCGCTGCCTTGCACCAAGGCTGCTTCCGGATTTGACCCATCGCCAAGGTTAAACGAAACCAAGGCGGTCAGGGTGTTCGTTGGAGTCAGTTTAAAAACGGTCCCGTAATTGCTTCCGGATGTCGCGCCATAGGTCGTGCCGTAGAAGTTGCCGTCAGTGCCTTGCACCAAGCCCGCCCTAGGATTGAAGCCATTCGTACCGTCAAATGAATCCAAGGTAGTCAGGACGCCCGCCGGAGTTATCTTAAATACAGTGCCATCGTTGGCACTGCCTCCACTACTGGTCGTACCGTAAAAGTTGCCGTCATTGCCCTGGATCAGGGCGGCGTAAGGATTGGCCCCATTGGCGCCATTGAATGAAACCAGGGTGGTCAACGCACCAGCCGGTGTCATCTTAAAGACCGTGCCATTGTTATTGCTGCCTCCGGCTTCAGTCGTGCCGTAGAAGTTGCCGTCGCTGCCCTGCACCAAGCCTGCTTCAGGAAAGGCCCCATTCGCACCGGTAAATGCGACCAAAGTTGTGAGGACGTCCGACGGTGTCATCATAAAAACAGTGCCGTCGCTGCCACTGCCTCCCTCGGAGGTCGTGCCATAGAAGTTCCCGTCGCTGCCACGCACCAAGCTCGAGGAAGGATAAAGCCCTCCGTTGTTGGATGATGAAAAGTTGTAGATGGCATTCAAACTGGCGGCTGGCCAATTGATCGTATAGCTGCCGCTGGTCACAGCGCTATCGATCAAGCCGGCCTTGTACGCCATAGCCTTGAGTGTGGTCGTGGAACCGATGCTTACCGGACCGGTGTAAAGGACTCCATTGGTTTCGCTCGGAATGCTACCGTTGATGGTGTAGTGGATGGATGCGCCGGTGGTGGCCGAGGTGATCGTCACCATCTGCGCGGTGGCATAAGTTCCCGCAACGGGACTGAATGTTGGTGCGGCAACGGTCGGCTGAGTGATTGTATAGAGGCCACTCGTCCCCGTGCTGTCGGTGAAACCGGTTTTGAAGGCGATGGCTTTAAGCGTCGCCGTCGCACTGATTGAAACCGGGCTGGAGTAAAGGGTACCGTGGGTCACGGAGCCGCCACTTTCGGTCGGTGTACTGCCGTCCGTGGTATAAGCGATCGATGCGCCGCTGGTCGTTGAGGTAATTGTCACCGTCTGTGCGCTCGTGTAAGTTCCCGCAACGGGACTGAACGTTGGCGCGGCGGCCACCGGCGGCAGGTTGATGGTGTATTTGCCACTGGTCACCGTGCTGGTGGTGTAGCCAGTCTCGTACGCGATGGCTTCGAGGGTGGCCGTGGCGCCGATTGAAACCGGGCCGGAATAGACGGTGCCCGAGGTCGTGGTCGGCGCGGTGCCGTTGGTGGTGTAACGAATCGTGGCGCCGCTCGTCGCCGAGGTGATCGTCACCGATTGCGCGCTCGTGTAGGTGCCGGCCGCAGGACTGAAGGCCGGCGCGGCCACCGTGAGCGTGTAGGTACCACTGGTCACCGTGCTGTTGGCATAGCCGGTCTCGTACGCGATGGCTTCGAGGGTGGTCGTGGCGTTGATCGAAACCGGGCCGGAATAGACGGTGCCCGAGGTCGTAGTGGGCGCGGTGCCGTTGGTCGTATAGCGGATCGTGGCCCCGCTCGTGGCCGAAGTGATCGTTACCGATTGCGCGCTCGTGTAGGCGCCGGCCGCCGGGCTGAATACCGGCGCCGCCGCAGTCAGGTTGATGGTGTATTTGCCGCTGGTCACCGTGCTGTTGGCGTAGCCGGTCTCGTACGCGATGGCTTCGAGGGTGGCCGTGGCGCTGATTGAAACCGGGCCGGAATAGACGGTGCCCGAGGTCGTGGTCGGCGCGGTGCCGTTGGTGGTGTAACGAATCGTGGCCCCGCTCGTGGCCGTGGTGATGGCCACCGTCTGCGCGCTCGTATAGGTGCCGGCCGCCGGACTGAAGGCCGGGGATGCCACGGTAAGCGTGTAGGTACCGCTGGTCACCGTGCTGTTGGCGTAGCCGGTCTCGTACGCGATGGCTTCGAGGGTGGTCGTGGCGTTGATCGAAACCGGGCCGGAATAGACGGTGCCCGTGGTCGTGGTGGGCGCGGTGCCGTTGGTCGTATAGCGGATCGTGGCCCCGCTCGTCGCCGAGGTGATCGTTACCGATTGCGCATTCGAATAGGCGCCGGCCGCCGGGCTGAATGTCGGCGCCGCCGCGGTCAGGTTGATCGTATATTTGCCGCTGGTCACCGTGCTGTTGGCATAGCCGGTCTCGTACGCGATGGCTTCGAGGGTGGTCGTGGCGTTGATTGAAACCGGGCCGGAATAGACGGTGCCCGAGGTCGTGGTCGGCGCGGTGCCGTTGGTCGTATAACGAATCGTGGCCCCGCTTGTCGCTGTGGTGATGGTCACCGATTGTGCGCTCGTGTAGGTGCCCGCCGCCGGGCTGAACGCCGGTGCGGCCACAGTCAGGTTGATCGTGTAGGTGCCACTGGTCACCGCACTGTTGGTGTCACCGCTTTTGTACGCGATGGCTTCGAGCTTGATCGTGGCGCCGATTGAAACCGGACTGGAATAGACCGTGCCCGTGGTCGAAGTCGGCGCAGTGCCGTTGGTCGTGTAGCGGATCGAGGCGCCGCTCGTGGTCGTGGTGATTTTCACCGACTGCGCGCTCGTGTAGGTGCCGGCCGCCGGGCTGAACGCCGGCGTGGCCACCGTGGTCGCGTGGGCGGCAGCAGCCAATGCCATCAAACCAAAGAACGCAAACAGCACCCGGGTGAGATAAGCGAGAATTGGTTTTATCCGGACCGGGGCGTACATGTGGGTTGAGCTGGTGGGGACTGGATTGTTAGCAGGAGCGGGGCCAAACGCTGAGGAGAACACCCTGCGCAAGACAACCGTATTTCACGTTAAGATTGGACGACATAATCTCTGCTCATTCGGACAATAAGGCGGTTTGCGGTGCGGACGGGTCGTGGCGCATGGACTTTCGCCTTCATAACAGCCGCCCGTTTCAAAACCGCACAGACAATCTGCATATTAGAGAAATCTTCAGGAAGCCGGGAGGCTGATCTGACTTGCAACCAGCAATTGCACACTGGAAGTATATTGCATACGAGATGTCAACATCCTTCCCTGCCAGGCATTTTGAACCGCCCTGCTTCGCTCTTCGAGCCGTTTCGACAAGCCCATCGACTGGCTCAGGGGTCCCGAGCATTGTCGAGGGACTCAAGGCCCAGAGCCAGTCGAGCGGGCTACAAGGGCAGGCAGATGAATTTAAGCAGGAAACCCAGAAACCAGGAGTTTGGACTTCTGCTTCGATCTTTGTGTCCTTTGTGCCTTCGTGGTGAAAACTCCGATATTGGAATTTATCCGCGATGGTCCGCGCAATCTGCGGGGAAAACAAAAGGCGGCTCGCTCCGAGAACGATAACGAGTAAGAGAACGAGAATGATGCCGGCCAAGCCATCCTTCGCCAAGGCTACGGAGGCCAGGGCCGCAGCGCGAATGTCCAAAATCGATTCTTACCGATTGGCACGGGCCAGCCCGGCCTCACGGCAGGGCCGCAAGCGCGCTCTCGCGGGTCGCGCCCATGGCGACGGCGTTGTTCAAGGCCGCCTCGTGATTGATCACGCCGGGAAAACTCGCGTTGCTTTTCATCCAACCCTCGACTTTCTGCCCGAAAATTTCCGGGTTCTCCTCGGCGATGATTTGCCTGACCTCGATGGGATTTCCCGGCAGGCACATCACCACCGGAACCGGCCGCCCGTATTTGGTGAAGGCCAGGTTGATGTAAACCACGGCATGGAGGCATTGCGCCAGGCTGCGTTTCAACGCGGCCTCCGTCATGCTTTTCCCGGCCACGGTGAAAAGCCGGATCAGGCTGTGCGCGATGCTGCCGCCGTGAATCGTGGTGATGACGGGTTCACGCATGCCGGCGAACTCCAGGCAGGTGCGCAGCGCCAGCACATGCCGGATTTCACCGACGAAGAGCGCGTCCATGTCGGAGCGCAAAAGATCCTCGATGCTGTCGTCCAACGATCCTTCGTCGCGGAAATTGCAGGGTAAGTGGGAAATAATGCCCGCACTGGGCGTCAGCACATATTCCACCGGATCCTCAAGCGTCACGAGGTGCCGGTTGGCCCTCGTCCATGATTCGGCGAGGCTCGCGGCCAGCGTGGTCTTGCCCGAGCCCATCGGGCCCGTGACGAGCACCAAGCCCTCCGGTTTCTCCGAAAGGTAGCGCAGCGTTTCGGGGCTGTGCTTCAGCACTTCGGCCAGCGGCGGAGGCCGGTTTTCCTGGACACGGATGGCGATGTGGTCGCCCTGCTCCGTGTTGAGGAGCTGCACGCGCACCTGCACGCGGCCCGCCCGGTACATCACGGTCCGCTGGTGTTCGCGCCGACCCGGCGCGAACGATTGCACGTCCCCTATTTTTTCTTTGATCAGCAGGGCCTTTAAATTTTCCGAGGAAAATATTTCCCGCACCCGGGATTCATCGTCGGTGAACTTGCGCCATTTCTGGGCGGCGAGCAGTTCGCCGTGGGAACGATAATAAAGATGCCCCCGGCTGAAATGCAGGTCGGTCGTTTTTTGCTCGGCAGCGACGGTCAGCAACTCGGCGATGATTTCGTCGGTGAGAGTAACCGGGATTTCAGGGAATTCAGTGATGACGCTGGCGTCTCGCATGGCGTGAAGCGGGTTGAATGCTGGAAAAACGACCTGGCTGGCATATGGATACATTATCCAATGATTTGCAATTAATCAGTTGGCGGACTGGTGGGTAACTTCGCCGCGCCGGCGGCGCGGCCAAAATCGTGCTTTGCGTCGGTCTGTACAGTTTTCACCGCCGAAGGATAGCAGGGAAAATCCAGCGGTTTAGAAATTAGCGCGGTTTCGGTTTAAATAGACCCATGACGTGAGATTCCTCGCACGGCTCGGAATGACAAAAAAAGGATGTGTCGCAAAGACCTGCGATGGGGCCGATTAAATCAGAAACGCACTAAATGAAACCCGGCTTAACCCCGGCTGGCGAAATCCGCCATGCTCACTGTAAGCAGAGCATTGTGCTTGGAAATCCGGTTTGAGCCGACACCAGCCGCTTCGCGTTCCTTTGCGACCTTCGTGTAAAAATAAATTGGAAAACCCCGGCGCGCCCGGCGGTCGTGCCCTACCCGCCGGCTGGTTCAAGCCAGCAAGTTTTCGTAGTCGGCCGGCGAGAGCAGTGCGTTCGCATCGGCCGGGTTGGCCAGCTTGAGTTTCAAAATCCAGCCGGTGTCGTAGGGCGATTGGTTGAGGGTCTCGGGCGCGCTGTTCAGCTCCTCGTTCACCGCCACGACGGTGCCGGCCACCGGCGCATAGAGGTCGCTCGCCGCTTTCACGCTCTCAACCACGCCGAAGGTTTCGCCCGCCTTGAGGGTCGTTCCGACCTTGGGCAATTGCACGTAGGTAATGTCACCGAGCGAATTCTGCGCGTAATCGGAAATACCAACGGTCGCGGTGCCGTCGCCCGCAGGCTTCAGCCATTCGTGGGACTTTGCGTAACGCAGATCGGATGGGACGTTGCTCATGATGGTAATTAGGTTTTAGTCATGTCATTCCGAGCCGTGCGAGGAATCTCACGCTTTTTCGGGAAGAATGCACCCCGTCAAAACGAGATTCCTCGCCCGGCTCGGAATGACAAAGAGTATTTTATCGGATACTAGCCTTTCTTCAATTCGACGAAGGGAGGCTTGGCCAGACGCAAATCGATTTTTGTGCCGCGGATGTCCACCGCGAGCGGTGACGCAGCCGCTGCCGTCCCGACCAGCGCGGAGCCGATGGCCTCGTTGAGCACGGGCGAAAGCGTGCCCGACAGGACTTTGCCCACGGTCGCACCGTTGGGCCCGAGCACGGGCGTGTCCGCGCGCACGATGCGACGGTCGCCGGTCTTGAAAAACACGACTTTGCTCGGCGCGCCGGCTTGTTTTTCGGCGACGAGCGCGGCGCGGCCGATGAAATCGGCGCCCTTGTCGAGCTTGACCGTCCAGCCGAGGCCGGCGGTGAGCGGCGAAATATCCTGGGTGATCTCGTGTCCGTAGAGCGGATAACCCGCCTCGAGGCGCAGGCTGTCGCGCGCACCCAAGCCAACCATTTCGAGCCCGTGCGGCGCGCCGGCGGCGAGCAGCGCGGTGGCGAGTTTCTCCGCCTCGCCCCCCGGGTGATAAAGCTCGAAGCCATCTTCGCCCGTGTAGCCGGTCCGGCTGATCATACACGGCACACCCGCGACCGAGCCTTCGGTGAAATGATAGTATTTCACGAGGTCGAGCTTCACCGTCGTAAGCGATTGCAGGATGGCCGCGGCGCGCGGGCCCTGCAGCGCAAGCAGCGCGTAGTCCGCGCAGCGGTCGGTGATGGTCACGGCAAACTTCGCCGCCTGCCCGCGGATCCACGCGAGGTCCTTGTCGATGTTGCCCGCGTTGATACAGAGGAAGAAATCTTCCGGGCCTCGCATGTAAACGAGCAGGTCGTCCACCACGCCGCCGTTCGCATAGCACATCGGCGAGTAGAGCACGCGGCCGGGGAAAAGCCTGCCCACGTCGTTCGTGACGAGGTGATTCAAAAACTTCGCGGCGTCCGGCCCGCGCACATCGACTTCGCCCATGTGGCTCACGTCGAACAGTCCGGCGGCGCGCCGCACCGCGAGGTGCTCGGCGAGGATGCCCTTGTACTGCACCGGCATTTCCCAACCGGCAAAGTCCACGATGCGTCCGCCATGCGCCACGTGGAAGGCGTGCAACGGCGTGCGTTTCAATTCACTCATGCCGCAGATTGCCCCGGCAAAGTATCAAGTAGCAAGTAACAAGTGCCAAGATGGCCGCGGAAAAACCAAATCACAAAGCTGCAACGCCAAAAATTACGAATGCGTACAATCAAATTCCAAAGCTGCTCGTTATCCAATCCGTGTCCATCCGCCTGTCCTCCATAGCTCCTAGTCATGGAGCGAAGGAGGATGTAATCCGCGGTTTAAACTCCGGTCTGATGCCCCGCACTTTGTTGTTCGCAAATCGCCGCACACCCTTACACTGGCCCGATGTCCTGGATCATAGTCACCGCGCTCGTCACCCTCGTTGTCTCGGCGGCCTGCTCGCTTTTCGAGGCGATGATCCTGAGCACGACCGTGGCTGAGGTCGAGTCGCTCAAGCACACCGCGCCCGTCCGCGGCCAGCAGCTCGAAAAGCTGCGCACTGAGCTCGACGAAACGCTCGCCGCGCTGCTTGCGCTCAACACCATCGCCACCACGCTCGGCTCGGTCATGGTCGGCGCGCTCGCCGCGAAGCAGTTCGACAACCTGTCGCTCGGCCTCATCATCGGCGCGCTCACCCTCGTGATGCTGGTGTTTTCCGAGGTGATCCCAAAAAACATCGGCGTGGCCTACCGGCGGACGCTACAGCCGATTGTTGTCATCCCGCTCGCGGCACTGCGGCGCGCGCTCAGCCCGGTCACGTTTCTCAGCAACCTGTTCGTGCGCGTCATCATCCACGAGGCGCCGTCGGCCCACAAATCCGACGAGGAGATCATCCTGCTGGCCGAGCGCGGGGCGCAGCAGGGCACGCTGACCAAGAGCGAGTCGAACATCATCGCCAACGCGCTTTCGCTCGACGACGTGCGCGTGAGCGAAATCATGACACCGCGCACGGTGGTCACCGCGATGCGCCGCAACGCCACCGTGGGCGAGGTATTCCATGAATACCCCAACCTGCCCTTTGGCCGCATGCCCGTCTACGGCAAGAACCTCGACGATATCGCCGGCCTCGTGCGCCGGCGCGATTTGCTCAAGGCCAAGGCCAACGACCAGGACTTCGAACTCGTCGAGAAAATCATGCAGGAGGTGCATTTCATTCCCGAAACCGTGACCGTGGCCAACGCGCTGCAGGTTTTCCTGAAAACCCACCAGCAGATGCTCGTCGTCGTCGATGAGTTTGGCTCGACCTCGGGCGTCGTCACGATGGAGGACGTGATCGAACACCTGCTCGGCCGCGAGATTTTCGAGAAGGACGACATGGCGGTGGACATGCGCGAGCTCGCCCGCTCGCGGCTGCAAAAACAGGCGCGACCGCGCCGCCCGGGCGAGGGCTCGGCCACGCCCTTCCCGCCACAGACCAAGCCGTGAAGGACGGAACCCATCGTTCTCGTTCTCTTAATCTTTCTCATTCCCCCAGATGCTTCAATTCGAGTACGATAACGAGTAAGAGAACGAGAATGATGCCGACCTCGGAATGACAACCTCCTGCCACTTGATACCTGATACTTGATACTTTCCATCGCCACCTCTAGCCCATCGCCTCTGGCCTCTCGCCTCATCTTTGATGCCTCCCGCCTCCCACCTTTTTTTTGCCTACTTTGTCGATAATTTCAGTCCGTTCGTCGTCCGCTTCACGGACAATTTTGGCATCCGCTATTACGGGCTGGCCTACCTGCTCGGCTTCATCGCCGGCGGCGGGCTGCTTTATCGCTACGCGCACGCCGGGCGCTCGCTTGTGCCGGCGGCGAAAATCGCCGACCTCGTGACCGCCCTCGTGATCGGCGTGCTCATCGGCGGACGGCTGGGCTCCTATCTGCTATATGGCGGCTGGCAGCGATTCCACACCGACCCGCTGGAGATTTTTCGCGTATGGGAAGGCGGCATGGCCAGCCACGGCGGCATGATCGGCGTCGCCCTCGCGCTGGCGTGGTTCGCCCGCGCCAACAAAATTCCCTACCTGCACCTGGGCGACCTCATCGTCTCGGTTGCGCCCGCCGGGCTTTTCTTCGGCCGCATCGCGAACTTCATCAACGGCGAGCTGTGGGGGAAAGTGACCCGCGTGCCGTGGGCGGTGATTTTTCCGCTGAGCGAGCAACCGGGCACGCCCGTCAAACTGATGTTCCCGCGGCATCCCTCGCAACTTTACGAGGCGGCGCTCGAAGGCCTGCTGTTGTTCGCGTACCTGCAATGGCGTTTCTGGAAAAGCGACGTCGTGCGCACGCGGCCGGGCCGGCTGAGCGGCGAGTTCTTCGTCGGCTACGCGCTGGTGCGCATCTTCTGCGAAATTTTCCGCGAGCCCGACGAAGGCGTCTCGCTCATCCTCGGGCTGAGCCGCGGGACGTTTTATTCCCTGTTCCTGATCGTCATCGGCGCCGTGCTCATCCTGCGGAAAAGCCAGCCGATCGAAGACAGAGCAAAACTTACAGGCTCTCGCGTTACAGAGTGACATCCGAAGGTAGGGACGGACCAACAAGGCTCTGCACTTGTCGCCGCCGGGCCGTCCGTTATCTCGGCGCGCCCGGCGGTCGCGCCCTACCTTTAGTCCAGGTTCCCCCTTCCGCGTTTTCGCGATCGGCTTTTTTGTTACTGCGAAACACTTATAGGTTTAGCCGCGCCAAGGATGTTCTTGGCGTCGCGGGCGGGCCGGCCATGATTGATGGCTCATTTCCATGTCGTCCGATTCGTCTTCATCCAAAGTCCGCCCATCGCTCTCCGAGCCCGAACAGCGCGAGATCACCCGCTTGTGCATCGAGACGGGATTGCTGCTGTTGCAATACGGCGCGGAAAGCGCGCTGGTCGAATCCGTCACCCGCCGGTTGGGATTGGCGCTGGGGATCGAACGCATCGAGGTCGCGATCATGGCCAACGCCATCACCCTCACCTCGCTCAACGGGGATCACTGCATCACGACCGTGCGGCGCAACGAGGAACGCGGCATCAACATGCACGTGGTCACGGAGGCGCAGCGGGCCGTGCTGGCCGTCGAGGCACGCGAATTGGACCGCGCGGGTTTCCGCCAGCGGCTGGAGTCGATCCAGCCTTTGCGCTATCCGCGCTGGCTGGTGGCCTTGATGATTGGGTTTTCGTGCGCGTGTTTCGCGCGCCTGGCGGGAGCAGATTTGCCGGGCTGTGCGCTCACCTTTGCCGCCAGCACGCTGGCGATGCTGGTCCGACAGTGGTTCTCGGCCTTGCATTTTAATCCGCTCGTGACGTTTTTTGCCGCCGCCTTCGTCGCCACCTCGGTGGCCGGGCAGGGCCTGGCTTATAAAATCGGCGAGTTTCCGAAACTCGCCATGGCTTCGTGCGTCCTCCTGCTCGTGCCGGGCTTTCCCATGATCACCTCGATCGCCGACATGGTGAAAGGCTACATCAACACCGGCCTCGCGCGCGGCATGATGGCCGTGCTCCTCGGCGGCGCGACCTCGGCCGGCATCATGCTGGCCATGACCGTCTGGCATTTTCCCGAAGCCAGTTTGGCAGTAAATCCCTCCTTCGCCGGCCATGGGCTGATCGGGCTTTTGCAAACCATGGCACTCGCCGCCGTGCCGGCCGTCGGTTTCGCCCTGGTCTTCAATGTGCCGACCCACGCGCTCGGGTATTGCGCGGCCGGCGGTGCAATCGGGCGCGGCCTGCGCTACCTGCTTGCACCCACGGTCATGCCGATCGAACTCGCCACCTTTGTCGCCGCGGCCATCGTAAGCCTGCTCGGCGTTTACATCGCGCGACGCATGCGCGCCCACCCCAAGGTCTTCACCGTCGCCGCGATGATCCCGATGATTCCCGGCGTGCCGTTTTTCACCGCGCTGACGGCGGTGCTGGAAATCCAGCGCAACGGTCTCACCCAGGACCTGCTCTCGACCGCCATTACCTCCGGCCTGCGCGCCGCCTTTATCGTCGCGGCGCTCGCCATTGGCCTCGCCGTTCCCGGGCTGCTCTTTTACCGCCGCAAGCCAGTGGTCTGAGACAAATTTTTCTATTGACCGCAGAGGCCGCAGAGGGTTGGTCCCGAGTCAGGGCATGGCCCCGTCGCCGTCCGCCCGGCCAAACGACGGCATGGTTGGGCCCCACCAATTACCTTGCCGGTATATCGTGCCCAGTTCGGGGTGGTCGATGTCATGGCCCTGTTGGTCGATTTCGTCAACTTCCAGACCCGGGTACACGGCAAATACCTGACCGTTCGCACCGAGGGCAATCGTCCGCTTGATGGCACCGGTGAGAAAACGATCATATTTTAAAACGCAGACAAGCTGGTCATTGTGATAAATGGTGGCCTCTTTGGGTTGCCGCTTGTCGTCGTAACTAAAGCGGATGTCTGCGGTCCTGCCACCAGGCCATCTATATTTCTTCACCATCAGGAGATCGTTGGAATATTCAAATGAGCCGTACCACAGCACGTTCTGACTATAAATATCCTTCCGAATGAATTCTCCGGAAGTATCATATGTAGATCTCACAACTATACGCAGCTCGTTGTTGAGAAATGTGTCCTGAGCCTGCAGAAGGCCATTGCTTACAGCGTATTCATCTTCACTGTATACCGTTCCGCTACAATAATGCCGGCTGCGCGCCAAGATGCCAGCCGGCGAATAATAGTTTACCACACGGTCGCCCTTGGGTTTTCCGAGGGCAGTATAAGTTATCTCTTCAACGCTGTCGGAACCAACTTTCCTCATGACATATTCCGCCAACTCGCCGGCCATGGTGAATTGGTCAATCCGAACCCGGTCACCGCGGGCGTTGCGCCGAATCCGGTTCTGGCTGATCCTTTCGCCGTTGGCCGCAACGGTGGCAAAGCCCGAAGGGAGCCTGGCGTCCGCCTCAAATTGATAAATGGTCTCGGAGGTCATCTTTCCGTTCACCTGCCGTACCACCTGCGTGATCCGGCCCAAGCGATCAGTGGTAACATCGACGCACTTGGTCGGGGATTTTGCACCCGCCGGCACTTCGCCGGCGTAGAGGGATTCGCCTGACTTGGTGGATAGTTCGTAGAGGTAGCGATGCACGTCGCCCGAGGCAGGCGAAACGCCCCACCCCAAAGCCATGCAGCAGATAGCGACCTTCCACCATCTGATTAGCACCGGATTATTCATCATGGGATCCATCGACCAGAGTCTATCCTTCGATTCTGACCAAACTGACAGGCCCCAGGGGGTGGGCGAAAATTATTTATCCAATCTTTATAAACTGCCTGTGCGGCCCCGCCTCACACCACGGTGCCACTGGGAATGATCCCTCCTTTGGGCACGACGAGGACGCCGTCGCGGATGACAATGCCGTGGGCGTAGTTGCCGTCAGCTTTGCCGTCCGGCGAAAGCTTCACGTCGTCGCCGATGCGGGCATTCTTGTCGATGATGGCTTTCTGGATGCGGGCGTTTTTGCTAATGCCAACATGAGGCCGGCCGGCTTCGGTGTCGGCCGAGAGTTCCTCCGGGGTCTGGTAGGCGTCGGCGCCCATCATGACGACGTCCTCCATCTGCGCGTTCTCGCCGATAAACGAGCGGATGCCGATGACGCAGCGCTTGAGCGCATTGGCGGTGAGGATGGAACCATCGCCGACAATGACATGGTCGAGGGAGCAGCGGTTGATTTTGGCCGGCGGCAGGAATTGCAGCGACGTATAAATGGGCTTGGTGGCGTGGAAAAAATTAAAGGGCGGCATCGGCTGCGCGAGGGCGAGGTTGGCCTCGTAAAAGGCGCGCACGGTGCCGATATCTTCCCAGTAGCCTTCAAAAATGTAGGAGAACAGGCGGGCGCGGCCGAGCAGGCCGGGGATGACCTCCCGGCCAAAATCCGTCATGGTGTTGTCGAGCGCGGTCGCCAGCGTGTCCCGGTTGAAAACATAGATGCCCATCGAGGCCATGCAGTGCTTCTCGCCGGCGGGCGTCGTGGTGAGGCGGCGCTCAATTTTATCGCTGAGCGCAAGGCCGGCGATGACGGCGGGGTCCTTGGGCTTCTCGACAAACTGCGAAATGGAAAGATCGTCGGCCACGCGCATGACACCGAGGCCCTCGACCTGTGAGACCGGGATGGGTTTGGCCGCGACGGTGACGTCTGCGCCGGTGGCGATATGCTGCTCGATGATCCGGCGAAAATCCATCCGGTAGAGCTGGTCGCCGGAGAGGATCAGCACGAGGTCGTGCGGAAAGGTGCGGAAATGAATGAGGTTGCGGCGCACGGCGTCGGCCGTGCCCTGGTACCAATTCTCGCTCTTGTGCGTCTGCTCGGCCGCAAGGATGTCCACAAAGCCCCCGCCGAAGGGATCGAAGCGAAAGGCGTTCTGCACGTGGCGATGCAGCGAGGCGGTGTTGAACTGCGTGAGCAGGAAGATGCGGTTGATGTCGCTGTTCAGGCAGTTGCTGATGGGGATGTCCACCAGCCGGTACTTGCCGGCGAGCGGCACGGCGGGTTTACAGCGCTCCTGTGTGAGCGGATGGAGGCGGGTGCCACGGCCGCCACCCATGATGACGGCAAGTACGGATTTGGTGTGATTCATCGCAAAGTTGGAAAGTTAGCTTGCAAGCTTGCACGACGTTTGTCGACACGAGTAGTTTCGCCAGTCAAAAGAATAAAATTATGTGTGGCATCGTCGGATACGTCGGAAAACAACACGCGGCAGGCATCCTGCTCGAGGGCCTGAAGCGCCTCGAATACCGGGGCTATGACTCCGCGGGCCTCGCCGTGCAGCAAGCCGGCGGCTTCGCCGTCGTCAAGAAGATCGGCCGCGTGGACAACCTCGTGAAAGAGGCCACCGAGCACCGACTGACCGGCAGCACGGGCATCAGCCACACCCGCTGGGCCACGCACGGCGGCGTGACGGAAGCCAACGCCCACCCTCACGTCAGCAGCGATGGCAAGCTGGCCCTGATCCACAACGGTGTCATCGAAAACTACGTCGCCATCAAAAAATTCCTGCTCACCAAGGGCTACACGTTCAAGTCGGAGACGGACACCGAGGTGCTCTGCAACCTCATGGCCTACCACTACGCGAAGGAGCCGGCCGGGACCAACGGCCACAGCCGCTTCCTTGAAAGCGTGCGCAAGACCCTGCGCCACACCGAGGGCACCTACGGCATCGCCGTCCTCTGCACCGAGGCACCGGACCAAATTGTCGGCGCGCGCAAGGGCTCGCCGCTCATCCTCGGCGTGGGTGACGGCGAGCATATCCTCGCCAGCGATGCCTCTGCGCTGATCAGCCGCACGCAAAACGTCGTCTATCTCAAGGACGGCGAGCTCGTCCACCTCACCCCGCGCAATTTTTCCATCACCACGCTCGACCAGGCCGACGTCTCGCCGGTCGTGGACAAGATCACCTGGGCCGTCGAGGACGCCGACCTTGGCCACTATGCGCACTTCATGGAAAAGGAAATTTTCGAGCAGCCGCAGGCGCTCGAGAATGCCATGCGCGGCCGCTTCAGTGAGGACGGCAGCACGGCCAACTTCGGCGGCCTCAACGTCACCCCGGCGGAATTCAGCCAGATCGACCGCTTCGTTTTCTGCGGGTGCGGTTCCGCCTGGCACGCCAGCCTCGTGGCCGAGCACCTCATCGAGCGCTTCGCCCGCGTCTCGGTCGAGGTCGATTACGCCTCGGAGTTCCGCTACCGGAACATGCCGCTTTTCCGCAACACGCTGTTTTTCGTCATGAGCCAGTCGGGCGAGACGATCGACACGCTCGCGGCCATGCGCGAGGCCAAGCGCAAGGGCTATCGCGTGCTCGCC
>Ga0210398_10001212_pt1 | contig 27388 bp, 25 predicted proteins | sample IncBWC4OmetaG_FD_161047 | JGI IMG/M metagenome (GOLD analysis project Ga0210398, IMG submission 161047) | Forest soil microbial communities from Barre Woods Harvard Forest LTER site, Petersham, Massachusetts, United States - Inc-BW-C-4-O | ecosystem: Environmental > Terrestrial > Soil >... | reverse complement strand
GACCAGCGTCCACGGCGCCATCAACATGCTGGGGTTGGCCAAAAGGCTCCGCGCCAAGATCCTGCAGGCCTCGACGTCGGAAGTCTACGGCGATCCCAGCGTCCATCCGCAGCACGAGGACTATTGGGGCCACGTCAATCCGGTCGGCCCGCGCTCCTGCTACGATGAGGGCAAACGCTGCGCCGAGACGCTGTTCTTCGATTATTGGCGGCAGCATAAATTGCGCATCAAAGTTGCGCGCATCTTCAACACCTACGGCCCGCGCATGCATCCCAACGACGGCCGCGTGGTGTCGAATTTCATCGTGCAAGCGCTGCTCGGCCGCGACATCACCATCTTCGGCGACGGCCGGCAGACCCGCTCGTTCTGTTATGTCGACGACATGATCGACGCGCTCATTCGGCTGATGAACGCCGCCGACGACGTGACCGGGCCGATCAATATCGGCAACCCGGACGAATTCACCATGCTCGAGCTGGCGTCGATGGTGATCGAGCTCACCGCTTCGCGCTCGCGCATCGTGCATCGGCCGTTGCCGCAGGACGATCCGCGGCAACGCCGGCCGGACATTTCCAAAGCCAATGACCTGCTCGGCTGGGCGCCGCACACCGGCCTGCCGGAAGGCCTGACCCGCACCATCGGCTATTTCGAAGAGCTGTTGCGCGACGACGCGGTTCGGCCGCTGATCCTCCACGAAACACAGAGCGCCGAGGCCTAAAATGCTCTGGCGTGCCGGTCCCCGATGCGCCGATTGATCTTCATCAATCGCTTTTTCTCTCCCGACCATTCGGCGACAAGCCAGATCCTTTCCGATCTTGCCTTCGATCTCGCCGGCGCCGGACGCCAAGTGCGCCTTGTCACCAGCCGGCAGATCTATGACGATCCCAAGGCAGCGCTGCCGCAGCGGGAAACCATCAACGGCGTCGACGTCCACCGCGTCGCATCGACCGGCTTCGGCCGTGCAGCTCTGATCGGCCGCGCGATCGATTACGTCTCGTTCTACCGGTCGGTCAGACGCTGCCTCGATGAGCTGGTGCGGCCGGGCGATATCGTGATCGCCAAGACCGACCCGCCGCTGATGTCGGTCGTCGCCAGGCCGGTCGCGCGGCGCGGCGGTGCGCGGCTGGTGAACTGGCTGCAGGACATTTATCCGGAAACCGCGGTCGAGCTCGGCGTGCCGTTCATGCGCGGTCCCACAGCCGCGAGCTTGGCGGCACTGCGCAACGCCACTTTGCGCGAGGCGGCGGCGACCGTCGTGGTCGGCGATCTGATGGGCCGCAAAGTCGAGGTTTTGGGCGCGCCGGTCGAACGCATCCATGTCATTCCCAATTGGTGCAACGACGAAGACATCCGGCGCGTTGCGCCGGCGGACAATCCGCTGCGGCGGGAGTGGAATTTGGCCGACAAATTCGTGCTGGGCTATTCGGGCAATCTGGGCCGGGCGCACGAATTCGAAACGGTGTTGGCCGCTGCCGAACGCTTGTGCGACGAGCCGCGCATCGCGTTCCTGATGATCGGCGGCGGCAAGCGGTTCGACGAACTATCGGCGGCAGTGCAGGCGCGCGGCCTTGCCGGCGCGTTCCGCTTCCTGCCCTATCAGGCCAGGACGCTATTGTCCTATTCCTTGGGCGCCGCCGACGCCCACTGGGTGTCGCTCGATCCGCAGCTCGAAGGCCTGATGGTGCCGAGCAAGTTCTATGGCATCGCCGCCGCCGGCAAGCCCATCGTCGTCATCGGCGATCCGAACGGCGAACTGGGCCGGCTGGTGCAGCGCAATGCGTGCGGTTTTGCCATCGCGCCCGGCGACAGCGAAGCGTTGACCGCCGCATTGCGACAGTTGCTCAATGCGCCACAGACGGTTTCGGAAATGGGCGCCCAGGCCCGGCAAATGCTCGACGCGCACTTCACCCGCCGGCAAGGCCTGGCGCGCTGGCGACGATTGCTCGATAAACTCGATGCCGGGTAACATCCTTGTTCTAACAGCACGCCAATGATAATCTGATAAACCAGGATGCCGGCCGAAACATATCGAACAATGTCCGTTAGTTCAGTTTACGCCAAAGAGTGCGACAGCGCCCACGACGGCCAACGGTGGTACGCCGTCCAGACGCGGCAATATGCCGAGAAGCGGGCGCAGGCGCAGCTCGAGCAACAAAAATTCCGCACCTTCCTGCCCAAGCGCCGCAAGACCATCCGCCATGCGCGCAAGCTCTCGACCGTCACCGCCGCGTTCTTTCCCGGCTACCTGTTCGTCCTCCTCGACCTCAACCGGGATCGGTGGCGCAGCGTCAACGGCACGTTCGGAATTTCCACCCTGGTCATGGCCGGCGACCTGCCCTGCCCGGTGCCGGCGGGCATCGTTGAAACCATGCTGGCGCTCGCCGATGCGGAGGGCTTGCTGCAGTTGAGCTCGAACCTGAAAGTCGGCGCGCCGGTGCGCTTTGCCGCCGGCCCCTTCGCCGAGCAGCTCGGCGTCATCGACCGCCTGGATAATGCCGGACGCATCCGGGTGCTGTTGAATATTCTCGGCCGCCAAGTGCCGGTACGCCTGAACCGGAATTACGCGCTGCCTGCCGCCTGAGATTCTGAACGACCTTCGCCGCGCGCGATGAAATCCGCATAGCTTCGTTCCAGCCCGGCGCGCAATGGCATGCGCGATGTCCAACCCAGCGCGGTGAGCTTCGCAATGTCGAGCAGCTTGCGCGGCGTGCCGTCCGGACGCGAGGCGTCGAACACCAGCTTGCCGCGATAGCCCACGACGTCGGCGATCAGGCCCGCGAGCGCGGCGATGTTGATCTCCTCGCCAGAGCCGATATTGAGATGCTCTTCGGCCGAGTAGTTTTCCATGACGAAAATGCAGGCGTCGGCCAGATCGTCGGCGAAAATGAACTCGCGCTGTGGCGTGCCGGTACCCCAGACCGCGACTGTGGGCGACGCCGATTGCTTGGCCTCGTGCAGGCGCCGCATCAGGCCGGCGATCACGTGGCTGTCCTGGGGGTGGTAATCGTCGCCCAGGCCGTAGACGTTGGTCGGCATCACCGAGATGAAATCGGCGCCGTATTGCCGCCGGTATGCGGCGCAGAGCTTTATCGCGGCGATCTTGGCGATCGCATAAAATTCGTTGGTCGGCTCGAGCGGGCCGCCCAACAGCTCCTCCTCGGCCATCGGCTGGCGCGCCAGCCGCGGATATATGCAGGACGAGCCGAGGAACAGGAGCTTTGAGACATTGGCGCGAAATGCCGCATCGATGACGTTCGTCGCAATCATCAGATTCTGATAAATAAAGTCGGCCGGATACGCGCTGTTGGCGGCGATGCCGCCGACTTTTGCCGCGGCCACGATCACCGCGTCCGGCTTTGTCGAACGCAGATAAGCCGCGGTGTCGTCCTGGCGCAGCAAATCCAGGCGATCATGACCGACCGTCAGGACCTCGCAATCCACGTCCGCAAGCCGCCGCACCATGGCGGAGCCGACCATGCCGCGGTGACCGGCGACAAAGACGCGCCGTCCGCGCAGATCGAACAGCGGCGCGCTGACCGCTTTGGCGGTGGCGGGCGGATCAGTCGCTACGGCCATGGCGCTGCTGCTCGAACCGGACCGCCTCGAGGTCGGCCTTGACCATGTCTTGCACGAGCTCGTCGAACGTCACGCGATGCCGCCAGCCGAGCAAGTTGTGCGCCTTGCGCGGATCGCCGATCAGAGCTTCGACTTCGGTCGGACGAAAATAGCGCGGATCGACCTCGATGAGCACATGGCCGGATTTTTGATCCAGTCCTTTCTCGTCGGCGCCGGTGCCTTTCCAGACGATGCTGCGGCCGACGCAGGCGAACGCCTTTTCGACGAACTCGCGCACCGAATGCGCTTCGCCTGTCGCCAGCACAAAATCGTCGGGCTCGTCCTGCTGCACGATCCGCCACATGCCTTCGACATAGTCGCGGGCATGGCCCCAATCGCGCTTGGCGCTGAGATTGCCGAGAAACAGCGTCGCTTGGAGGCCGAGCTCGATGGCCGCCACCGCGCGGGTGATCTTGCGCGTTACGAAGGTCTCGCCGCGGATCGGGCTTTCGTGGTTGAACAGGATGCCGTTCGAGGCGTGCATGCCGTAGGCTTCGCGATAGTTCACGGTGATCCAGTACGCGTAGAGCTTTGCTGCCGCATAGGGCGAGCGCGGATAAAACGGCGTCGTTTCTTTCTGCGGCGTCTCCTGCGCGTTGCCGTAGAGCTCCGACGTCGAGGCCTGATAGAAACGGGTCAGCTTTTCCCGGCCCAGGATGCGGATCGCCTCCAACAGCCGCAGCGTGCCGATCGCGTCGGCGTTGGCGGTGTATTCCGGCGTCTCGAACGAGACCTGGACGTGAGACTGCGCGGCCAGATTATAGATCTCGTCGGGCTGGGTTTCCTGGACGATGCGAATGAGGTTGGTGGCGTCGGTGACGTCGCCATAGTGCAGATGGAAGCGAACGCCCTCCTCGTGGGGGTCGCGATAGAGATGATCGACGCGGGCCGTGTTGAAGGACGACGACCGCCGCTTGATGCCGTGCACGACATAGCCCTTGCCGAGCAGCAATTCGGCAAGATAGGCGCCGTCCTGCCCGGTCGCGCCGGTGATCAGCGCCGACTTGGAACGCCCGCTGTCCATGTGTAAACGACTCCGCTATCCCGCGACCGAACGGCACCCAGAGACGCCTTCGGCCCGGCGCCCAGGCGCTTGCGATATTATTCCGGGAATGCCTTCGCGCGCAAAGACGTTCGCAAGCCGCACGCGCCAGTTCGGCGATTTTAGGATATACAGCCGGCATCCGCCGTTCTATTTTGCAAAAAATCCGATCCCCGACAGAAGGCCGCGCCATGCCGGACGAGATTCTCACCATCGAGCAATTCGACGACAAGATCGGCCAGACGTTCGCGCTCGACGAAGCCGACACGCCGGCCATCCCGCTGACATTGATCGAGGCGAAGGCTTTACGCAATTACGCCAACGCAAAGCGCGAGCCGTTCTCGCTGCTGTTCACCAGCCAAGGCGACTTCGTCCTGCCGCAGCGCATCTATGCGTTGCGGCATGGGGTATTGGGTCCAGTGTCCATCTTCCTGGTGCCGCTCAGCCACCAGGACGGCATCAGCACCTATCAGGCGATATTCAATTGACGGTTTTCAACCGATTTCGGCGGCCGGTTTTGGCTCCGGCTGCCAATACATGAACCAATAGACGTTGTCCTCGGCATATTTGCGAAAGCCGAGCCGCTCATAGAGCCGCTGCGCGGGATTGAATTTTTCCACCGAAATGCTGACTTCCTTGCCGCAGAGCCGCGCCTCGGCAAACACCGCTTCGATCAGCCCGGTGCCGATGCCGCGGTTGCGCCAGTCCGGCAACAGCGCGAGGTCGACGATGAGGAGCGTCTTGTCCTGGCGATCGAGATAAAGCCGGCCCGCCGGGACGCCGTTGTCCTCGATAACGTCGAAAGCAGCATTGGCAAAGTAAGCCAGGTAGTGCCGCCGCTGCGCCGTGAACTGACTCTCCAGGAAAGCGATCTTCTGCTCGTCGGTCCAGTCGGCGACGGCCGCGAGCTCTTCCCAACGGGTGGAAACGTAGAGACGGCGCAGGAACGGGACGTCTGCCTCGGTCTCGGGACGCAGCACGAAACCCTTCCCGGCCAGAACTTCGGGCATCGCCAAGCGATGCAACGCATCGGGGGCGGCGTCCGTCATGGCCGCGGCCGCTGCACTGTGCAGTCGAAGCGCAGTGCTGTCAGTTCCGGGACGGATAAATGCCGAACAGCGATATACAGAAGTTTATCGCCAGATAGGGCTGCATATTGTCGTGCGGCTGCGAGCCGCCGACAGGCGAAATCGCGTTGCCGGCAAACGCCGTATCGACCGTCGGCGTATAGTTGTAAAGCCCGGTGAGGTCGGCGTCGGAAAGCCAAGTATTTGGGCCTGGAGTCGCCGTCTTCTCCGGATCCCCTCCTGTTGCGACCCGTTGAACCGTAATCGTATGGCTGTGCTGCGGGGTCTGTGCTTGTGTCAGTGTCACCAAGGTTTGGCCTTGGGGTTGCCCGATCACGGTCGTCTGGCCGCTTATCCCGGTGCCCCAATGCATCGGCACCTGGCCCTGAAGATTGGGCATGTTGAAGGTGGTCACACCGTCGCCGCCATAGATCGTACCGATGAGCGAATACAGGGTTTCGTTCTGCGAGATGTCCATGGGCTGGCCGTTGCAGTACGCCCACTGCGACGGCGCGAACTGGAAGCCGAGAGCGCGGATTTCCCCGACAAATGGTTGGGACATGAAGGCCTCTCCTCAATTACGACTGGGAAACACGCCGGCCAACGCGATGCAGAAGGTAATGCAAAGCGACGGCATCATATTGGTGTGCGACTGGTTGTTGCCCACGGTCGAGCATGTGGCCGCCGCCAACGTCTCGGGTATGAGCGCCGGCTGACTGCCGACGGGCGGGTTGGCATAGAGCGAGCCCGAGGAGGAAGTCGGCACTCCAGGCAGCACCGAGGTCGAGATCGCCGTGGCGTTGGCGGCCGGAGACTTGGTCGCCATCATGAAGTGCTGGTGCGACGGCACCGTCTGCTGCGTCAGCGTGACACCGGTTACGCCGCCATTCTGGCCCAGGACGTAAGATGACAAGCCCGCGCCGTTGCCGAAGCTCATCGGCAGGGCCGACTGCAGATTGGGAAGCGCGAAGTTGTTTACGCCGTTGCCGCCGTACGTCGTCCCAAGCAACGAGAACAACGCCGCGTTCTGTTGGATAGACAGCAACTGGCCATTACACAGCGCATAATTCTTCGGCGCGAAATTGCCGCCAAACATGGTGATTTGGCTGAGGTACGGCGACGCCATTGGTGAGCCCTCCTGAATTCCGGTGACGCGGTCGGATCAATTGCGCGATGGATAGATGCCTTGCAGGGCGATGCACCAGTTGATCGCCAGGAACGGCTGCAAGTTGGTGTGAGCCTGATTGCCGCCACTGTACAGCGACACGGTGCCCACATTGATGGTGGTCGTCGAGCCGCTGCTTGGACCATAAAAGAAGGTGCCCTGCGCGTTCGCCCCGAGCGAGGCTCCGGTAGCCGGCTTGGCACGGGTGCCGCTCGCACTCGTTCCGCTGAAGGTATGGGTGTGGACCGGCATCTGGGTCGAGCTGATCGTGATCGTCTCGGTGCCCGCCTCCTCGCCGATGACGTAGTTATTGCCGGTGGGGTCCGTGCCGAATTTCATCGGCACCCGGCCTTGCAGGTCGGGAAGCTGGAAATTGGACGTGCCGTTGCCCCCGTAATAGGTGCCGATCAGCGAGAACAGGGCCGTGTACTGGGAAATCGGAAGAATCTGCCCCTGGCAAAATGCCCAGCCAACCGGCGCAAAGTTACAGGCCCAGGGACGAATTTCGGCGACAAACGGCGCAGCCATATTTGCCCTCCCACATGTATCGCGTTCTCAAACCTTAGTTGATCATTCGGAACAATGCAATTTGAATCCGACGACCCAGGTTTGCATCGCCATAAACCGTGGCATGCGCATCATGTCTCTTCAATATGACCGTTTGATGCCGCCGCCGTTGCCAACACGTCGCGGACCCAATCGTTGACCTCGGCATCGATGACCATGTGGACGCGGTCGGCGGTGCCGCCATTGACCACGCTGTGGGGATCGGACAGCCGCAAGTACCAGCTGCTGCCGGCTTCGAGCAGCACGCGGCGGCGGTTGAGATAAAATTCGACGTCCGGATTGGTCACAACCGGCACGTGAATTCGCACCGTACCTTCCTCGAAACTCAACTCGAGGTCGTTGTGCTCCTTGATGACCGAGCCGACGGTCAGCCGCATCAGTCGCACCGCCTGCAGGGGCGCTGCGAACGTCGCTAGCACCTGCTGAAAATAGGGGCAGGCCTCAAGCATCGGCGTATCGGCGAAATCGCGGCAAGTCGGATCCGAATAGATCATCATCACCGGATGGGTGGCGCCGGCCTTGCCGCGCAGCGGAATGACGCTCCAATCCCCATCGTAGTTCTGTTGTACGAAATGCCTCGTCCAGCCCACGGTGCTCAACCCGTCGAGGTCCCGCGCCAGGAGGTCCGGGTCGAAGGTGAACGGTAACCGCAGCCGATCCGGCAATTGCATAGTTGGCTTTCCAAGTCGTCCTGAATTTCCTAAAGCGCCCCGGGCGCACACCGAGCATCGCCCATGGGCCGCCGGCAAATCAACCCGTCCGTGCGGCGCGCAAAGCTTCAAGCCGGCTATAGGGGTCGCGCAGCCATCGTTCCGCGGCGGTGCGGGTCGCGGCACTGGCGCCGCGCTGTTTGGCTTCGCTGTCGGGGGCGAACGTCATACCCGGGGTTTTGGCGTCGTAACGCGTGGCCTCGGTCATTGCGGCGCGGTCGGCCTCGTCACAGGTGATCCCGAAATGCGGCAGGATCGCCGTAAACAGCGCCTCCGGAAGCTCCCGATAGTTCACCAGCAAGCCGCCGCCTTGGCCGTAGTGTCGCAGCACCGGCTCGCACACCATCGCCAGCACGCGGGCGTAATAGTCCTCCGCGGCGCCGGGCCCATAGGAGCGCTCGATGCCGTAGAGATCGGGCCCGATGCCGCGCGGCAGCATCTGGGTGCCCGGCTGGCTGACTTGCGACGCCAGCACTTCGACCGGATCGCGATAGAGAAAAACCCACGGCACCGCCGGAAAGGCGCGGCGAAACAGCGGCAACGCCAGCGTGTGCCAGCAGTCGAGCTTGACGAAATAGCACCGCTCGCCGCCACCGCGCTGCTGACCGAACGCGCCGACGATGGAGGTCAGCCAAGCGGCGTGACGCGCCGCGTCCAGATCGGGCCAGCCGTGCGACGCCTGGACCACGGTATCGATCGGGCTCGCCTCCGAGACGACGAGATTGGAGGTCAGCGTCGCCAACATCTGCGACACCAAGGTCGAGCCGCAGCGCGACATGTGAAAAATGAAGCCGTTCGGCTGCAGATGCGGATGGCGATCGAGCCAGGCGGAGAGCTTTTCTATCGACGTGACATAACGAAATAACCGGTTGGGCGGCTGCAACGCGCCGCGGTAGACCTCGCTCTCGAAGAACGGCTGGCGCAGACGGCGCGCGCCGAAATAGGACCAATGGACATAGAGCGCCCCGGCATGCGGCGCGACGCGGGTCGGCAGCCAGCCGATCGGCGGCTCCGGTGTTTCATTCACGCTTGCGTCGAGCAATCCCTCGAGCCCGGGCAGGCGCGGCCGCATCGCCCGGCGCACGTCGTCGGCGGCGATCGCGAAGCCGCGTTGGCGCGCGATGTCGGTGAGCCGGGTTATGAACTTTGCTTCGTCGGTCGAATACGGCTCCAGCAATTGCTCTTGCAGCGAATGGTCGGCAAGGACGAGCGCGCAGAAGGCATCGAGCGGCGTCGAGCTGGCGCTGGACGAAACGGCAGGCTGGTCTTGCATCATTAGCATCTCTAGCAGATGGCGCAGAGTCCACACAGTGGGCCGGATGGCGCTCGCCCATGACTGCGCCGAGAGCAACCGCACGGAGCACCTTGACTCCCTCGGCCTCGACAGCGGGTACCGCGCCCCATAAACTGCAGTCGCTATTGCACCGAAAAGAAGCCATGCCGACCGACGAAGCCGCAAACGCCGCCGAGAAGACGGGCCAGATTGGCGACGCGACCATGATTTCACGCAGCCCCTCGGTGGTTACTGCCGAGGTCGACGGCGAGATCGTCATGATGAGCATCGAACAGGGCCGTTATTTCGGCCTTGACGATATCGGCAGCGACATCTGGAAGCGCATCGAGCCGCCCTGCTCGTTTGCCACCCTCGTCGACGGGCTGGCCGCCGACTATGAAGCGGATCGCGCGACCATCGCGGCCGACGTGCAGAGCTTGCTCGGCCGCATGGTGGAGCAGGATGTCGTGAGGCTCGCTTGATGGCGAAGCTCCGCCGATTTGCTGCGTTGCCTATGGCCGAGAAAAGCTGCACCGTGGAGGCAGCCTTCTACCTTCTGATCGTGCGATTGGCGTTCGGGCTGTTGCCCCTACCGCGCGCTCTGCGGCTTTTCGGCATAGCCCGGAGCGAAACCGGCCATGGCCGTATTGCTGCGGCAGAAGCGGAACTCGTCGGTCGCGCCATCGGGCGCGCGGCAAGATACGTCCCGTTCCGCGCCGTCTGCTTGCAGCAGGCGTTCGCGGCGCTGCTGATGCTGCGTCGGCGCGGCCTTGCGGCCACCGTTCATCTCGGCCTCCTCCGCGAGGACAGCGAGCTGAAGGCCCATGCCTGGAGCTGTTGCGGGGAGGTGCCTGTCACCGGCGTCGCCGCCGCGAGCGGCTTCGCGCCGATCGCCGCCTTCGCGACGTGAATTGAGGGTAACGGACTCGGGTCATCCAGTCTGGGGATTCTGCCATGCAAAACTTTCCAGCCGCCGCGCGGGGCCGCACAAGGCCTGCCGGCCGCCTCGTCTTGGTGGGATCGGGAATTGCTGCGGTTTCTCACATGACGCTGGAGGCAATCGGTCACATCAAGGCGGCAGATATTGTATTTTATCACGCGACAAACGCGGTTGCGGCGGCACACATCAAACAACTCAATTCCAATGTCGTCGATTTGCGCCAGTATCACGAGGACGAGAAGGTTAGAACGATAACTTACATTCAGATGGCCGAACTCATGTTACGGCAGGTTCGGCTGGGCAAAAAGGTTGTTGGAGTCGTTCATGGACATCCCGGCATCCTGGTCATGGCGGCAAGACGCGCGCTCGCCATTGCGGAAATTCAAGGATACGAAACACATTTGCTTCCTGCGGTTTCGTCGATCGATTGTCTGTTTGCCGATCTCAGAGTCGATCCGGCCAACTACGGAGTTCAGATTCTAAAGGCGGGCTCGGTGCTGAAGAGCGAGGTACCGCTGGCGACTGCCGGACATTTGGTCATCCTTCAGGTCGGATTTGTCGGCGATCAGACGTTTTCGTTCACCGGCTTCAAACACACGCAGCACGCGTTGTTCTTCGAGCGGCTGATCGAGAGATACGGCAGGCAACATGAGGCGGTATATTATGTCGGTTCAAATCTTCCGAGCTTCGATCCTACAATTGTCTCGCGCCCGCTTGTTGAGTTTCTCGATCCGCAACTGTGGGCGACGATGGCGCCCGGAACGCTTTATTTGCCGCCACTGGGCATGACATTGCGCTCGGTCATTATCGAGGAGTCGTTCAACAACGGTCATCCCTACGGTGAGTTCGAGAAGATGGCCATCGCGAAACTGGCCGCTCACCAGGTGTCGAAGGACTATAAGCTGAAGCTCGCGTCGAAAGCGGTATTGGAAATCATGGTCGAGCTCGGTACGGATCCGCAGGCCGCGGATATGTATCGTCAGTCCCCGCGGCAGTATTTACTTCGGCGCACCGGACTTACCGAAGCGGAGCGAGAGGCACTCATAAATCGCTCAGCAAGGGTGTTGCAAAAAGGCATACAATCCTGAAAGCCGAGGGACGGGCACGACGCGCGCCAGGCCGGACCTGCTGCAGCCAATTTGTTTCGTTTATTATGAACTTGTCGCTCTCTTAGAGACCGTGGGACGAACCGACGCGGTTGACCCAGCAATTGATCGTGAACCGTCGATCTGCCCATGCACCCGATGGAACGCGAACCGGCAGTACCTTGTGGCGAAGCCAGCTCGGAAAGACGATCAGCGTGTCCGTGTCCGGCTCGACGTCGACGAACGAAAGCGGCGGAGGCTCGGCGCCGGCGACGGACCGCTTGGGGAAGCCGAAGAGGCGAAGTTCGCCGCCACCGAATCGACGGGGCGTCGCCGCGAAATAATAGACGCAAGACAGGACACGCACGCGTTCGATCCCGCTGCGGAGGTCAACGTGGTCGCCGATGTGCCCACCATCTCCATAGGCGGTGATTTCGAACTCCTTTGGCTCGACCTCCGGTTCGATCAAATGCAGCGTATCAAGTGCTTGACCCGAGATGGCAACAATAAAGGATTTGATCGGATTCTTGAACGCGCCCAAATCCTTGAAAGTTAGACAGTCGCGGACTCTCGGGTCTACAAAGGAATGGCCGGTTTTTCGGTTGTGCATGGGGGCAGGCTGGAAATCGTCCTGCCTGTCGGCAACGAAACCCAACAGCGCTTCGACGTATTCGGCGCCCATGACATTGCGGAAAATAACATGCGGGCAACGCGAGTCGGCGGAGACCTGCATCGGCGTTGCCGCTTCCACTCTTGGATCGGTTTGCCTAACCATGGTCATTGGATAGCCGCGGGCCGCGTGAACCAAAAAGGATAGAACTCCTGCTGCTCGAACAGCCGTGCCTGCAGTTGCTCCTTATCCACGAGGTCGCCGAGCGCATGCTGGCATAGATTGCAAGTTCCGGCATAGCCCGCCTCATTCTTCTTGATTGCGATATGTTTAAAGATTCCGTTCATAGGATTGCTTGCCAGAAATTGCAGAACCGGATCGTTCTGCATGAGTTTGACAAGATCGCGCAGCCGGTGCGTCTGTAAGCGGCCGATCATGACCCCCTGATTGTCGCTATTGAACCCGCCGCAAGGTCGCGCGCTGCCATCGGGGTCGAATACGATTTGGTCGATCAGCCGGCAAGGCCCATCGACCGGTTCGAGTACGGCGCCTCCCAGATCGCGTCCCCGACCTAGGGGTCGCGCCTGGCGGAAGCTGATGAAGGCGCAATGATCGAGACCTGTGGCAGCCAACTCCTGCCTGAGGGGCGTAGCCAAATCGCGCTTGCCGGGTGGAAGTTCCCAATCAATCCTAACGCGACGACCGAAGGTTTCGTGGAAACACTTGGCGAGCGTAGCAATACGGTCGAACTCGATAAATTCCTGGTGGTAGACACCGGTGCTGACTTTCATGTAGTCGCCTGCGCACTGCATGAAGCCGGCCGCAACGAGCCGCGCCAGCATGGCGCGGGTATTCTCGGGCGTGGTTGCCCAAAATCCATTGGTGAAAATGCTAATGGCGTTCAGGCGCGCGGCTCGTCCGGCTGCGATCAAGGCGATCAAGTCGTCAGGATAGAGGAACGGTTCGCCGCCGCTCAGGTTGAGGGCCGGAATATTGGCCTCCGGCATCTGCGCGATGACGCCCAGCATGGCATCAAGCTCAATACGCTGCGCCTTTGCGTGCGGTCCCGAGCGGTTGTAGCAGTGTCTACATTCGATGTTGCAGTGATAGGTGAAGCGGAAAGTGACCTGCTGAATTTGAAACGCGAAATTCGAAAGCCGTAGCAGGCAATCTTGGACGCTGCCACCAATGCGGTCGAGACATAGCCATTCGGCCAGCCATCGCCAATCGAATTCGGCAACGATGGCGTTCGCCGCGTTCCGCAGGCTTGCGAGGGCGGCGATCTTGTCCCGATGCGGCGTACCCAGCGCCGGTGGAAATGCTCGCAAATGGGCGCGGTAGAGGCCCTGCAAATGCCTGTTCGGGACATCAAGAAACATATCGCGCATCGCCCATATAGTTCCAGGACGAGCGGGGCCGTCACCGCAGGCTTGGGCCCTAAGTTGCAACAGATCGGCGAAGCTGTCCGCTGGGCGCTCGCCTAAGCGCTGCACCATGGGCATGAGCTCCGTCGCGTCGCGATCGTATCGAAATCGGCGCGAGAAGACGCGTCGGAGGTCTTCTGGCCGACAGCGGAAGCCCTGAAAGCTTTCGGCTGACGGTACCGCAGGCACGCCGCCCGGCAACGCGATTAGGGAAGTGACCTCATTGGGCCGTTCCGATGCCCGAACACTTGACCCTTCAGGGGGCAGCACAATGGTCATGGCCTAATTCCTGCTCAGGGTGTCCGGCGCGGTTGCTCCGAGCTAGTTGGCATGAACCATATCAGTCGGCGGCACTCGGCGGAAGCGAAGGCGCGATGGCTGCCCAAATCCATTGCTTTGTCGGGCAATTTATGCGATAGTATATTGGACGTTGAGAGCTTCATTGGAAACGGCCCGGACAGCATTCATGGTACCTTCGCAGGATAACAGCGACACCGAGACGGATCGAAGCAATTCGCTGCAGCCATCTGTCCGGCGGCCGTGGCATGCACCACAATTCATTTTGACCGATGTTTCGACAACTTATGCCCAGGGCAACGGCACCACCGACAACACTAGTGCGGCACCCTCGAGCAGTTGATCAACTTTAACAAGGCGTGATAGATCCGCCCCGTTGAAGTGCGGTCCGCAAGGTCTCTGAATCTAACACGCGATAGACCTAGTCCGATCGAGGCCGCGCTGGCAAACCTCTGAATTCCGCGCCTATTTGCGGGTCACACGGAGTCTTTGTATCTTCAAGCAGACTTGGGTTTCTCTGAGCCGACCGCCTGGCGGCATGCGAGGATGAGCACGTTCGCAGGCATCGTTACGCTCGATGGCTCGCCGGTCGATCGGCGAGCGGAAGATTGTGCGTCGCGGGCGATTACCGCCTTACGCAAAGGGCGGACGTTAACACGTCGCCTCGCAGACGCCACGTTCGTACAGCGCGCTTTATCGATGCCTGGCGGCGGACACGGCGAAGCACAACCCTTCGCGAGTCCCGACGGACGAGTGCTGTTCGCGGCAATTGCCCGCCTCGACAATCGCGACGATCTTGGCGCGGCACTCGGGCTTGCACCCGCGGAACTCGCACGGGCTTCGGATACAATGCTGCTTCGGCGCATGCATGAACGCTGGGGCGAAGCCGGGGTGGCGAGGTGTGTTGGCGCCTTTGCGTTCGCGCTATGGGACGCCGACGCGCGTCGGTTGACGCTCGGACGGGATTGCCTCGGCAACCGGGCTTTGTTCTTTCATCGCGGAGCGCAGTTTGTCGCCTTCGCCACCACACTTGGCGCCCTGCTTGCGTTGCCCGGTGTCCCGCGCGCGATCGACGAGATTGGGATTGCAAATTTTCTGGTCCTCAACAACCGTGAGCAGCGGCGCACATTCTATGACGGTATCGAGCGGGTTCCGAGCCGCACGCTGGTGACGATCGACTGCAACCGGATTCGCCATCGGTATTACTGGGCGCCCGATCTTGACGCACCACCGCCGTACTCGCGTGAGGAGGACTACATTGAGCGGGCGCGCGAGCTCCTCGACGTCGCGGTCGCAGCCGCGACGAGCGACACGCCCCGCGTTGCGATTTCGACCAGCGGCGGCTTCGATTCATCAGCCCTCGCCGCCACCGCCGCGCGACTCGGCCGCGCCGAAAGCATTACCTGCTTTTCCGTGGTTCCACCGCCCGGCACATCGATCGACGTCGGTCCGTTCAAATATTTCGACGAACGCGAAAAAGTCGAAGCGCTTGGGCACATGCACCCCGCGCTAGACATACGCTTCATCGCGCCGGACCGGGTCCATCCCGTCATCGCCGATGACACCCGCTTTTTTACGCGCGCGAACTTGCCCACCCACGGCCCGGCAGCTTTGGACTTCGGTATCCATCTCGTCGATGCCGTGACACGCTCAGGTCACGACTCGATGCTGATCGGAAACTACGGCAATTTTGGTCTGACGTGGTCGGGAAGCTGTTCGCTTTTGGCACTTCTGCAAGCCAGAAAATGGGGCGCCTTCGCACGGGAGTGGCGCGCCGTAGCGCGGGAAAGCGGGCGAAGTACGGCTCGAACCTTCGCCGGCGAGGTGCTTGCGCCGATTGCGCCAGTCTGGATGCGCCGACTCGTCAATCGCCTGCGCGGCCGCGATCCCGATAGCGTGGCGCACTTCAGCACGCTCAATCCTGCGTTCATTTTAGAATGCGGCCTGGCGCGGCAATGGCGGACGCAGGGCTTCGATCCCTGGTACGGCCAACCGGATTGGAATGCGGCGCGTTGGCGCGCGTTGCGCGTATTCGACCTCAATCAGTACGCGCGCGATGTAAGAGGAATGGCGGACGAGATTTTCGGATTCGAGATCCGCGATCCCCACGCGGATCGCCGACTGCTCGAGTTCACGCTCGCGGTTCCGGAACCGATGTTTCGTCGCGACGGCATTCCACGGTCGTTTGCACGGAAGGTCTTGGCCGATCGGCTGCCTCGGGAGATTCTCGATGAGCGTCGGCGCGGCGCCAGCGCGCCGACTTGGTTTCGTACCCTCGATACCAGACGACAGGATCTTGCCCGAGATATCGAGGACCTCGAAGCGTCTCCCCTGGCGCGGCGATTGCTCGACATACCGCGCCTGAAGCATCTCATGGCGCAATGGCCCAAGGACAAATACGAGGCCGAGAACCGCCGCCCTGAATATCGGTCCGCCCTCGCCCGTGGCGTTCACATCGGCCGTTTCGTGCGCTGGGTCGAGGGTGGCAATGCGTAAACTGATGACTTACTTGAGCGCGGCTACCGTTCATGCTCGCGGTTTTGCGGGGTGCCGCCCATGACGTATGCCTATGATCTGAGCGGCCTCAAACTCGAGTCCGATTTCGGCGTGCTCGCACTCGATTCATGGCGGGGTGCGCAAGATGCTCAGGCGGATATCGTTCTCCGTGTGGGCCAGGTGCCGTCGCGACTGGAGGCACCCGATCACGTCGCATCGATTTTCCAAACCAGAGGTCGCGACGAGTATTTGCTCACCCTGCCTGGCAGCGGCCGCATCCTGGTCCAGGACGGGCGCGAGGTAATGATCGAGACCGAGGCGGGCGCCGACCTGGCCCATATTGGCGCCTTGATTGCCGGTCCGATCCAAGCGGTTCTCTGGCATCAGCGCGGTCTGCTTCCGCTCCACGCCAGTGTGGTCACGGTCAACGGCCGGACGATTGCGTTGGCCGGGCCAGCCGCGGCGGGCAAATCCACAATCGCGGCCCTGTTGGCGAGTCGCGGCCACCCTGTGGTGGCTGACGATGTCTGCGTGGTCGATGTCTCGACCCGCAATGACTTTTTGGTCATGCCGGGCGTTTCGCGGATGCGGCTGTGGCGGGACGCGCTCGACCATCTTGGCATCCGAAGCGAAGGCTTGCAGCGGGTGCAACCCAGCAAAGAGCAATTTTTCGTCGACCCTCACGGCGGCGTCGCCGACGCACAAAAGCTTTCCGCAGTAGTGGTGCTGGTCCGCAGATTCAACAATCCGCTTGCCGTCGACCTGCTGCGCGGAATCGGCGCCATTCAGGCGCTTCTCCATATTGTCCCTATGCGGCGGGTGGCGCGGGCGCTCGGCCGCGACAGCGAGATTTTCTCCGCGTTGACGCGGTTGGCGGCGGGCGTCGCGGTTTGGCGACTCCGCGTACCGGACAATCTCACCCGCCTTGGCGACATCGCCGACAAGGCGCTGACCGTATTGGAGGCGTGATGCCCATGGAAGCGGGCATCTGGTGGCTGGCATCCTACCCGAAGTCGGGCAACACCTGGCTGCGGGCGTTCCTATCGGCCCTGCTATCCGGACGGCCGGTCGACATCAATGACATGCCCTTCGTGGGCATGAGCGCCGACGCGCGTGTCCCGTTTGACGAAACGCTCGGGATCGACAGCGCCGATCTCTCCCCCAAGCAGGTTACCAATCTTCGCCCGCGCGCCTATGAAGTCTGGGCGACGGATGCCACGCGGCCGGTTCATTGCAAGGCGCACGACGCCTATCATCTCACGCCAGCGGGGGAGCCGCTGTTTCCCACCGCCGCGACGCGCGGCGCGGTTTACGTAGTGCGCGATCCGAGAGCCGTGGCGGTATCGTTCGCCCACTATGTCGCGCAGTCGATCGACGAGACGATCGCGTGGATGGATCATCCGGCTGCAATGCTCGGATATTTGCCCCAGCGACTTTCCCAGCGCCTGCCGGCGCGGCTGCTGCGCTGGAGCGCGCACGTAGAGAGCTGGCTCGCAGCTCCATTCCCGGTCCACCTCGTGCGCTACGAGGACATGTCGGCCGATCCGCACGCGACTTTCACCGAACTAGCCGCGTTTCTCGGCCTGCCCTCCGACAACGAAACCATCGCAAGCGCTGTCGCAGCTACGACCTTTTCTCGGCTGCAGGCCCAGGAGCGGGAGGCCGGATTTGTCGAGAAGCCGAACTCCGCGCGGGCATTTTTCCGCGAAGGCAAGACCGACGGTTGGCGGCGGTCGCTGACGGCGAAAAACGCAGAGCGCATCGCCGCGTCGCACGGCGCCGTGATGCGGCGACTAGGCTACGATGAGACGCTCGCTCCTATCAATGTTGAACGCGAGAATGCTTGAGGGTTTGTTTGCAAGCTGCGTTCACACCATGAGACGGCCGCCGTTGACTGTGAGGGTCGAGCCCGTGATGAAACCGCTTTCATCAGCGGCCAGGAAGGCCACGCAGCGCGCGATCTCCTCCGGCTCGCCGACCCGGCCGATCGGAATGAGCGGCACGATGTTTTTCTCGACTGCCTCATGCGACATGCCACGCAATATCCCGGCATTGATGTTGCCGGGGCAGATGACATTGACGGTGACGCCGCAATTCGCGTTTTCCTGCGCTAGCGCCCTGGTAAAGCCGATCTGGGCTGCTTTGGCGGCCGCATAGTTCGTCTGCCGGAGCGCGCCCCTTTGTCCGCTGATGGAGGAAATATTGATGATGCGGCCGAACTTGCGCGCGCGCATGCCTTCGATAACCGGCCGGCACATATTGAACAGCGAATTGAGATTGACGTCGATCACCGCGTTCCACTGCTCGCGTTCCATGCGATGCAACATGGAGTTGCTGGCCATGCCTGCATTGTTGACCAGCACGTCGACCGGTCCGAGATCAGATTCGATCTGTTTGAGCCAGATCGCACAGGCCGCGAACAAGGATACGTCCCATTTGTAGACCGGGATGCCAGTCGCGCGCTTGAAGGTCTGCGCCGCTTCATCGTCGTTCCGATAATTCGCCGCGACCCTGTAGCCTGCCGCATGCAGCAGCTTGGCGGTGGCCGCCCCAATTCCGCGCGTGCCGCCCGTGACCACCGCTACCCGAGCCATGAACGCTCCGCCTCATTGCGCAAGTGAGACTTTAATGCCTTGCGGGGACACGCCGCAAATTCAGGCTTGAAAACGTAGTACAACTTCAAGGACCCGGCGATCTTCCCCTCGGTGTCGGCATGTTCGCCCGCTGGGTCGAGTCGGCAATGCCCGAAGGCGCGCTTTCGTCATTCTCGAGGTTTTTTGAATTTGATAAGTCTTTTCGTATAATGGCCCGTGCCCAGGGCTCCTGGCGTCTGCGGCAGCCCCATGCGAAACGAGCCGAACGTGCACTTTTACTGCATCGCAGGGCTGTCCGTAGGCAGCGAGATCGTGTTGCCCGGCCTCAACGCCGCCGCGCCCGATCACGGCACACTCGGCGTCACGATTCGAGCCCGAGTAGTGCCGGCGGCATTAGCAAATGCGACCGCATCGGGTCCGACCTGGCAAATCGCCGGCCAGCAATTTCTGTTGCGCATTCCCGGTGTGGCGCGTTTCCTGCTCACCGCCGGCAACGAGATCGCATTTGAAGCCGAGCCCGGCGCCGATACCGGCGATATTCCGATCTTCATCCTCGGCACCGCCTTCGGCATCCTGATGCATCAGCGCGAACAAATCGTGCTGCATGCGAGCGCGGTGCGTGTAAACGACTGAGCGATTGTGTTCTGCGGCCCCTCGGGAGCCGGAAAATCGACGCTTGGCGGTCTTGCGGTTGCGCATCGTCCCGGGCTGGAAATCACCCTGCCGCTCCGCGACGTAATTCAGTAATGCGACGACCCATGCGCTGCCGAACACGTCGTGGAAGATAAGGTGCGGACACCGCGGGTCCGCGGAGAGCACCGACGGCGTCACCACCGAGGCAACGGTTCCGTTCATTGCGGGCCATCCACCTGCTGCTGCGCGATCCAAAACGAATGGCATCCTCGATACCTGAGCGGCTTCCTCGGAAGCTGCGCTTTGTCCATCGGTCCTCCGAACGCATGGTGGCGCAGACGCACAGAACAGTTATGTGTGGATTGCCTCCCGGGCGCGGCGATCGCACAAGAGGTTGTTATTTTTCCCGCGTTAGTATAGGTTATCTTGCTGAATCTACCAGCATGGGCGTTTGATTATGCGCTTGGGCGAGCTGATGGGCGACAGGGAAAAAGACCAAGATCCTGCGGACCAGCAGACCGGCTCGCGCAAGCAATGGCACCCGCCGCAGTTTTTTGTGGGTGGACTAGCCTCGACCCTAACCCAGGGCGGCGGCACAACTGACGGCGCCGTTTTGGGCAGCACGAATAGCTGAGGGCATCCAGCCAACGTCGCGTTGTCAGGCGCCGCCAATGAGCGCATTTGCCGGCCCTTGGCGCGGCGGGTGATCGACCTGCCGCGGCTCAAACGCCTGATGGCCGAAGGACGAAAACGAAGCCGAGCGGCGCCGGCGCGATTACCGTCTTGCGCTCGCCCGCGGCATCCATGTCGGGCGTTTCATCCACTGGGGCGAGGGCGGCAACGCTTGAATGGGCGCAGCGCCGCATATTGCCGCGCGGCAGACATCCCCCGCCCGAGCGCTTTTTGAAGTCGAGGGTTACTTCGTATAAAGACACCGTGCCGGCGGCCACGCGGCCGCGGCACCTGTATCCAGGCCGGGCCGAAACGTGCATTTTTATTGTATCGCAGGACTGTCCGTGGGCAGCGAGATCGCGTTGCCCGGCCTGAACGCCGCCACGCCCGATCGCGGCACGCCCGACGTCACGATTCGAGGTCGTTCAGTTCCCGCGGCGTTTGCGGATGCCGCCGCATCGGGCCCGACGTGGCAAATCGCCGGCGAGCAATTCCTGTTGCGCATTCCCGGAGTGGCGCGCTTCCTGCTCACTGCCGGAAACGAGATCGCATTTGAAGCCGAGCCCGGCGCCGATGCCGACGATATTCCGATCTTCATCCTCGGCACCGCCTTTGGCGTCTTACTGCATCAGCGCGAACAGATCGTGCTGCATGCCAGCGCGGTGCGCGTGAACGGCAAGGCGATCCTGTTCTGCGGTCCCTCGGGAGCAGGAAAATCGACGCTGGCGGCTGCGCTATCCCGGCGCGGCTATCGTCTTATCACCGACGATTTCTGCGCCATCACAATGACCGCAGCGGGAACACCCGTGGTTCATCCGGATGGACGCCAACTCAAATTATGGGCGGAGGCGATCGAAAAGCTCGATCTCGAGGAAAGCCGCGGCGAGCGCGTGCGCAGCAAGCTTGAGAAATTCTATGTCAATCCGGGCGAGGCTCACCTCGAAGCCCTGCCGCTCGGCGCGGTTTACGCGCTTCGCGAGGCGAGGCCTCCGCTTGTGCCCGGCATCGAACGGCCCAATATGGCGAATGCCGCCCTGCTGCTGCGGCGCAACGCCTATCGACCGCGGCTGGTCGCGCGCCTCAACCAAAAGATCCTGTATTTTCACGCCGCCGCCACCATCGCCAACAACGTCGGAATTTTTCGACTGACCAGAAAGCTCGACTTTGCCGCGATGCCGGAGGTGGTCTCGTCGCTGGAACGGCATTGGCTCGAGCTCGGCCTCATGGAGAAGGCGGCCTAACGTTGTGGATTTGCAAAAGCTCATCGTCGTTGTATCCCGGCGTCGCGGCTTAAGTCGTGCCCGGCCGAGTTCACGGATCAAAGCAATACGGAGCTGGCATCTTGGTCGCCGCTAAAGACAGGCTGCATAGCTTCGGCTGCATCGGGCTGCTCATATTGATCGGCTGTGCCCTGTGTCTCGACCTGTTCCACGGACTGAGCCTCGGCCAAGACCGGATTGGCTATCATCCGATTTACCGCTTTCGACAGTCGCTCGCTGTCGCCATCTCCCGCTTGCATGAACCTCCGGCCGGCGGATACCTCGCTTACGGGTCGGTATTGAATGTGCTGACTGAAAGCGGCTTTGTGATATTCGACGACGTGCCAAGGCAAATACTGAACGAACCGGGGTTGGAAGCGCTTTTCAACGATGGGCCTCGCCTCGACCGAATCATCCGCGCTGCAATAGATGTCTCGATCGATGCCGGGGCGCCGCCGGACATTATCCGCGCCAACGAGCTCGGCTTGGCGGATTATATGTATGTCAGCTTCCGGCTTTTCGGCGACAAAATATCGTCGTTTTACTATTTGTTCTTTTTGCTCGCGGCGGTCACCTGCCTGTTTTACGTCCTGCAATTCCACAATCGCCCCTTCCTGCTGTTCTTGCTGGTTATTTTCCTCGGCGAGCTATATTTCCTGGAAAACTATGCGCACAGTTACGGCGTGCAGATAAACACCGTGACCAACAGCCGGCTTTTCTCGGGCCTTTCGCTGGTGCCGTCGCTGCATATTCTTTTGCTGCTCTGGCAACGTCAGCAGGCCCGTGCATTCACGGTTGCGGCCGCGATCGTGCAAAGCTTGATTTTCGCGTTCCTGTTGTCCTGTCGCACCGAGGTGGCATGGCAAGCCGCGATGATCGCGGTGGTCGCGTGCGGCATCGGCTTATCTATGCTGCTCGGCCGAACAGACCAAAGGCATCGTCCTTTGATCCATCGGCTGGCCTCACTGTGGCCCGCCGCCATCTTTTTGGTCGTTGTTTTCGCTTACTCGGCTGCCGTTTCGATGACTGCCGATCAACGTTATGCAATGGAGCCGAAGGCGCACATCGTCTGGCATGAATTCATGATAGGCCTCCTGCGCAACAGTAACGAATTACGGCGCGAATATATTGACGACGCCCCGCATGGCAAAGGTGACAAGGGCGTCTATGCGGCCGTCATACGCGATCTCAATGCCCGCAACGATTCAAGCTCGCCGATCGCCCGCCGGCTCGACGATGGGCACCTAACCATCGAGCCCATGGGCGGCTGGGCCGAATACGACAGGCTTGTTCGATCGCTGGCTTTGCGGATCGTCCGCGATCATCCTCTGGCCGTACTTGAGACGGTGCCGGCCAAGATCAGGGAACAGAAGTTTTGGTATGACAATCCGCGCAGCCACAGCATGAGCTGGGGAAATTTGCAGCTCCCCATCATCCTGATTGCGGCGGGGGCGCTTATCTGCATGGCGGCGGGAGGATTTACGATCGGCACCGCAATGGCGGGCAGGGCCGCCGGCGTCATCGCAATTGTCTTATTGTTTGCCACGGCAACCCCCATGATCGAGCCCAGCGAGTTTTCGATCGGCACGCTGTTTTGCTACCTCGGCGTGGTTGCGATTCTGGTTCCCTACGCGGCGATGCAGTTGACCCGGGCGTGGCAGCCCTGACAAAAATCATCGCCTGCGGTTCCGAGTCCGCACAGGAGATCGGTGATGGCCGGCGCGACGCCCTTGTAGGAAGCCGCATTGACGCGCAGCACCGATGACGACGAACAGCTTTTTCCGTCGCGGCCACGCCGGCGGTTGGCGCGACGAGTTGACGCCGGATCAGGCCGCCCGCATCGAAGCGGACCATGCGCCGGTGATACGGCGGCTGGGCTATGGGTCGTCGCACACAGCAGACTCGCCCGTTCCGAGTGGCGCGAGCGCGGCAAGATAGCGCGCGGCGCGCACCGATGGCATTTGTGGATATCAGCTGGGCGGTGACGCTTGCTTTACGCCAAGTTTCTTTCGATGCGGTGTTGTCTGCCACGCGCCCATCATGCTCAAGCGACGCGGCGTCGAGAGCGTGCTGCATTTCAGCGCCTGGATCGGACAGGACAAGCCGATCGACGCTCGGACGCCCCGATCGGAGAACGGAAGGCTTCGAAGCTCAGTCGCCGTAGCCAACCCGCGCGCTGACGTGCTCTACTTGCCGACATTCCAATTGAGGGCACGAGATGCGCGGCGAAAATTCACGTCCGCTCTCTTTCCAGACATTGACCGCCGCAGGGCGAACCTACGCGCTCGATGTGGCATCGTCGCTCATTTTGTTCCTCGCCGCTTGCCTGATGGCGGGCCGCGTGTGGCGCTTTCCCTTCGATGATGAACTGATCACGCTTACCGCCGCCCAAAGCGGTTCGGTGCTGGACTTGATGGGCTACTTCCTGCACGGCGATGGGACCCATCCGCCGCTCTCTTTTCTGCTTTACTATATGCTTCACGAGAGGGAATTGAGCGAGGCGGCCATGCGGCTTGTTAGCCTCGGCATGACTGCCACGGCGCTCCTTCTGTTTCATCTTCTCACGCTTGCGCTGATGACACAGCGGACAGGCGCGATCGTGAGGCCATGGACCCGGCTGATCGCAGTGCTGATGTTCGGATTGAGTCCGTTGGCCTTAGGCCAGGGCGATGCCATCCGTTGGTATCCGCTGTTCGCGCTGCTGTTCTCTTTGTTTTTCGTGCTTTACCTCGCGGCCGGCAACCAAGTGAGCCGGCTAGGCTCTGCCGTTCCACTCGGCCTTGCGGCCTCGACGAATTTCACCACCGCGATCGTGATCATACCCTTCCTCGTGTACCGGCATTGGTTGGAGCGGCAATTTCGCCTCGGATTCGAAGCCCTGTATTGGTTGATATTTTCGCTCTTTGGCAGCCTCGGACTTATTACCGCATGCTCGCTCTTCAGGAATCTCTTTTTCGCCGATTCGAGCGTGAGAAATTATTGGCGATCGTCCGTGGCGATCGAATTTGGTGCGGGTCCGCTACGGGCCGCTGCAACCAATATCCTCGGCTTTTTCGGTGGGGATTCGCTGGGAGTCGGTCAGGCCTGGGTCATCCTGCCTGTCGCGTCTATCACGGCCATCGCGCTGGTTCGCGAAATCGACCGGAAAAGGCACGCAAACCCAGTTCATCTGTTCTTGCTGATGTTCGCCGCGATGGCGTTAATGGTGCTGCCCGGATTTGGAAAACCGCGATCGTTCCTCTATCTCGCTCCCGTGCTCGCCGCCATCTTGACGTTCTTTCTCGATCGGGTTGGTGCCCGCAACATCGGACGCGCTGTGCTTCTCACTTCACTTATCCTGATCGCTTCCGTCGGCACCATCGCCAACGTTGCTCATAGCACGCGACCCTACAAGCGCAATGCTGTGGTGCCGTTCGCGGACATTCTCGATTTCATCCGCACCAACGAGGCGGGGAAGACCCTGATCGTGTCAAGCGATCCGGTCGTGGTCTGGGAGTTGCGGCGTCAGAACGGCTCGCTCGATCGATGCGTCAGTCGCTTCTTGGCGGAAGCCGCCTGCTTTGCGGCGGACCGCCACTATGACTCGATTTTTGTTGTATTTGGACAAAGCAACATGTCCCGCAACGCGGCGGCGATACAAAGATTCCAGGCGAAGCTGAATGACGTAATCTCCGGAAGACACAAGGTCGCGACAATTCACGCTGGACTGGACGAGGATGCGGAAATCAAGAGCCAACTTGTCGGTGTACCGCTGGACAAGTTCATCTTAACAGTCGATCTGTATCGGTAGATCGGTCGCGCGGATTCCGCCGGCCGCGACCGCTATCGACGTCGGGAATTTGCAGTCTGATTTGATGACTGCCCTAGAAGTGGGGCATGTGGGAACCAAAGCGACAACGGACCAGGATGGACCGATGGCGCATTCCGACGGCAGACAACTCACGCTTTGGGCCCAAGCCATCGAGCAACTCGATCTCGAGGACAGCCGTGGCGCGCGCGTGCGTAGCCGACCGCCGGAGGGTCTGCGACACCGACCGGCAATTTGGCCAATTCCCTCACCATCGGATGCGTTTCGAGCCACAGCGCACGGGCCACAACTGTCGGATCAAGGCCGGTTTTCTCCCACCACAGCTTCATCGCCGTAGCGATGAACCTCGCGATGGTGTCCTCGACACAGCGGCACGGTGAACTCATCGCTGACCTTGCGCGCCATCGCCCGGCTTTGAGCAAAGCGCAGGTGATGAGGATCCGACGGCTGACGACCGCAAACCAAACACGGCTGCTTGGCGACATATCGGACGTGCTCGCGATCCCGCACCCGGCGCGGCTCCGGCAAAGCCAGGACGCTCTTGTCGATCGTCTTCGATCGCGCCCTGCCCTTCCGTTCCCTGCTGGGATCAAGATTTTGCGCAGGCAGGGGCTGCGCAACTTCGGTTGGCGACCGAGGCTCATTTTTTGCAGAACGAACCCACCCACGGTCGAAGATTCAGATGATCGGAATCAAAGCGACAGCGTCACGACGACAAGGGAAGGATCCTCGGGATCCGCTTTGACCTGGAAGCCGAGATTTCGGCACATGTCCAGCATCGCGGCATTTTCCTGAAGCACCTGGCCGTGAACCGTGCGGATCGCCTGGGCGCGGGCATAGGCGATGATCAATTGCATCAATTGCCAGCCGAGCCCGTGCCCCTTTTGATCGGAGCGAACCAGGATGGCGAATTCCGCCGTATCAAAATCCGCGTCGCTGTGCAGACGCACGACGCCGAGCATCTCTCCGGTCGCCTCGTTGATCGCGATGAACGCCATGGCGCGCGCGTAATCGATCTGGGTGAAGCGGGCGATGAAGGTGTGGCTGAATTCCTTGACCGGGGCGAAGAAACGCAGGCGCAAATCCTGTTGCGTCACGGCGGCGAAGAACGGCGGATAAAGCTCTTCGTCTTCGGGCCGGACCGGACGCACCAGGAGCGTCGTTCCGTCGTGGAGCGTCACATGCCGCTCCCATTCTTTCGGATAGGGCCGGATCGCGAAACGCGGATGGCCGGACGGGCCGCGCTGCAGCTTTGCGACGGGCGCGACTGACACGCGCGCGTCGACGGCAATGACGCCGGTCTCGTCGGCCAGGACGGGATTGAGATCGATCTCGCGAATTTCCGGAAAGTCAGCCACAAGCTGCGCCAATTTGACCAGGAGAAGCTCGATGGCGCGCTCATCGGCGGCGGGCACGTTGCGATAGGCTTTGAGAATGCGCGACACCCGGGTTTGAGCGATCAGGCGCTGGGCCAGCGCCAGGTTCAGCGGCGGCAAGGTCATGGCCTTGTCGCTGATGACTTCGACCGCGGTGCCGCCTTGGCCAAAGACGACAATCGGGCCGAATGTGGCATCGTCAGCAACGCCGACGATCAGCTCGCGCGCCTTCGGACGCACGATCATCGGGAATACGGTGACGCCACTGATCCGCGCGTCGGGTTTTGCCGCCCGCGCTCGGTTGAGAATGTCCGTCGTCGCTTCGGCCACGGCGCGCTCGGAGGTGAGGTTCAGCCGCACGCCTCCGACCTCGGATTTGTGGACAATGTCGGGAGACTGGATCTTGACGACGACGGCGTTGCCCGCGGCGAGGTGCGGTCTTGCCGCCGCCACGGCTACATCGGCGTCGCGCGCCAGCACGGCCGGCGTCACCGCGATTCCATAGGCGGAACAAACGCCCGTGATCTCGACCGGGTCGAGCCAGGTGCGCTTGTCGCGCAGCACCGCCTCGATGATCGGCCGCACCGCGGCGCTGTCGGGCGCAATGTCCTGCGGCAGGCTCGGCGGCGTCTCCATCAAGAGGTCGCGCAATTCGCGGTAGCGCACGAGATGCATGAAGCCCGCGACCGCATCCGATTCGGTGGCGTAGCTCGGGATGCCCGCGGCATCGAACGCTTCCGCCGCCGGATCGCTGC
>Ga0210398_10001211_pt1 | contig 27393 bp, 25 predicted proteins | sample IncBWC4OmetaG_FD_161047 | JGI IMG/M metagenome (GOLD analysis project Ga0210398, IMG submission 161047) | Forest soil microbial communities from Barre Woods Harvard Forest LTER site, Petersham, Massachusetts, United States - Inc-BW-C-4-O | ecosystem: Environmental > Terrestrial > Soil >... | reverse complement strand
GATGATGGCTTTTGGCCGCATACGAACCGTCACCCTTGTCAATCTGGCCGGCAGCGCAACCATGTTGGCGTCGATGTTCTGGCTCGCTCGCACTCACGGCATGTACGGCATTGCGATGGCACGTTTCGCCTATGGGGCTATCGCGCTGCTTCTCTACGCTCCCTTGCTGGTCATGCTTTATCCCGCGCTGATCCGCCGCAGCTTTCGATTTCCCCGACTAACTCGGCCGCGTCACACCACCGCAGCTGTGCCTACACACGCCAACCTCCTCGGCATTCGCGTGGAGGCCCTGAATATGCATCGCGCCCTGCAAAGGGTCGCCACTCTTTTGCGCAACAACCGCAAAGGGTATGTCTCTGTCATTGGCGTACACGGCATCATGGAAGCCCAACGCAATCCGCGGCTCGCCGCTATCTATGCCGACTCTGCAATTACGATTCCGGACGGCATGCCCACTGTCTGGGTCGGTCGTTTGCAGGGCTGCAGGCAGATGGAACGTGTTGCGGGTCCCGACTTGATGCTCGAGATTTTTCGTAGCCCACAATTCGCCGGCTATACACACTTCCTCTACGGTGGCGAGGAGGGAGTCGTGGAGGCTCTCGCCGCGAATCTGAAACGGTGGTTTCCCTGGGTTCGCATCGTTGGTGCCATCACCCCGCCCTGGGGTGACTTGTCTCCTCAGCAGGAGGACCGCCTGATCTCAACCATTCGGCATCTCAAGCCCGATTTCATCTGGGTCGGCATCAGTGCGCCTCGTCAGGAGCAGTTCATGCACCGCTATCTTTCCGTCCTCAACACCAGAATCATGTTCGGGGTCGGGGCCGCGTTCGATTTTCACACCGGCCGTATCAAAGACTGCTCCGCATGGATCAAGCGCGCCGGTCTGCAGTGGCTGCATCGCCTCCTGCAGGATCCCCGTCGGCTGTGGCGCCGCTATCTGCGGAACAATCCGGCCTTCCTCTGGCATATCATGCTGCAACTCACGGGCCTGCGAACTTACGGGCCCCTGGAAACGGTCTTCGCGGACGATGCTCCAGCAGTATCGCTCGCGCGTCCGTCGCATCACATCTCCACAGCGCCCGCTGAGCTATCCCAGGGTCACTTAGTACGGCGTCTTTGAGGTTCGGTCATAGGGCTGCCCGAACTTATTCAGATGAGTCGACACTCGCGCCGGCATCGCGGGAATTGTGAGTTGTCCCAGGTCATTTTGCTCGGCGGATACCCGTATACGGTGCGCCAGACGGTCGAGAACCGGCTGTGGTACGCCTTCCGCCCATGCATGCAGTTCATACTCGCCGGCCGGCACATCGTGGAATGTAACCAGCCCAGTCGCATTTGCCGTCGCGAAGAATGGCGTCGACACCGCAACCACCACGGCACTCATTTCCGGGTGAATATTGCAAAAGATATAAGAGATGCCTTCGCGGGAAAATGTCACCGTTTTACTCGACCCGTCCTCATACAAGCCGAGATCGAATCGTTTTCCGTCGAAGAGAGAAAAGACGTTGTGGTAGAAAGGGTCCTGATTTGGAAACATTACCTCACTACCGACCGGAATAACGAGAAGATGAGGGATAAACTGCCGGTTCTTTTGCAACAAGGTATACGTCTTCTGTGGTGGCGGAGGAGGCGGGCCGATCGATTGCAGTGGCTTTAACCAAACTACGGCAGGCGGCATTGGCGACGGAAACTTCCCTGCGTAATCGATTCGCAGATGAAGCTCCTGCCCGAAACACAGCGACGTTGTCATCAACAACCCCGCAATAACAACTCGCCGCAGCAGCACGGACTGCATCAGAACTTATACCCCGCAGCGACGCCGATAACATTACTCGTCGCGGCCGGTGCGTTGACTGAATAACTCGCGAGATGCCGGTACTCCAGCGAAAACAAAAGCCAGGCACTTGGGCTATAGATGACATTTCCCATAAACGTTTGTGAGCGCGCCAGATTTTGATAATTGCCTGCGGCGGCTCCGGGGTAACGGCTGATCTCGCCAGCGGGTACGCCGTCAAACCCAAAGACGCCGTTGAATGCGATCCGCTCCGTAGCTTGTTCCTGAATCTGTGCCCACCCGCCCCGATCGTCAAAGGGCCGCAGATAGAATTGCCCGGGATTATCCAGGTCCGGGCGCACTCCGTAGTCCTTGTAGGCGCCCCCGCCCAACCCTCCGAGGGCCAGGCCACGATAGAAGTTGCCGCTTAGTTCCAACCTTCCAGGTAAGGGCTGCCGGTAATCCAGTGTGGCTGCCCACGAATCGAAGTCCTTTTCATAGATGGTGCGATGTTCCGAAAAATATCCGCCTGCACCGAGTACAAATCCGTGGTCCTCTGCACCGCTTGCAATGGCCAGCCGTGTCTGGACGCCGGGCCATCGTCCCAATTCGTTGGTCGAAGCGGGGTAAACGGGGCTCGTCGTGCTGTAGGGTGGATCCGCAACATCGATCAGAGCTGCCTGGGTGCGGAATCGAACGGTTGCACCGATCGGGAGGTCATGGCTGACACCAATCTGCGGATTCCATGTCCACAAATTGCCCGACCACGCAAGGGATGGAATCGCAACAGCTGCCAAAGAATCCGGCTGCATCGGGTTGATAAGAGGCCGGTCCAGCGAGAAGAACAGCTCCGTCTTATCCCAGTCCAGGTCCGCGTGCGCCGTGCGCAACCGCAGTAATCCCGCTGTATTGTAGGTTGCGCCGCCACCCGTACTTCCGAAGAAGTCAGTTCGTACATCTGCGCGGCTGGCGGCCCCGAACACATGCGGTCCGCGAGCGTCGATTCCCAGCACCGTCTGACGCATCGTTGCGCCCGTGCTGCCAGCACCCGGCAAGGCCACCGTTGGCGTCGCGGGCATATCAACCTGGTTGGTGTTTACAAATCCATTGAGCAGTACTAATCCCGATACCTTAATTGGATATTTCGACATGCTTTCCACTTTTGACTGTTCATGTGTTGCGATCTCCGATGCCTGCACAGCCTGCGTCTCCTTCAACGCTTCAACCTGAGCCGCAAGTTGCTGCGCATCCACCGTCGGATCCGGATCCTCCTTACCGACATTCATCTGCCGGCGCACATCGTCAAGTTGCTGGCGCAAATCACTCAATTGCCGCTCCGACTGCTCCAGTTGCTCCTGCGCGCGACCGACAGCGTCGGTTAGCAGTTGAACCTTTTTCGCCAGTTCCTCCGGAGTGAGATTCTGTGCATCCATCTGAGCTATCGATATGCAAAGGATTACTGCCACTCCAGGGAGGGCGCGTCTCAGGATGCGCACATTCCGCCATAAGCGAGAATAGCTACGCCTCATCAGCCACCTCTGCTTCTGATTTGTCCGGCACAACATCTTCCTCCATCACCCCGCGGGCGATGGTCATCCGAAATATGGTTTCACCGGGACGGCTGCTCACCAGCACAAGATAGCCTCCGTGTTCCGCCGCAATGCAGTGCGCCAATGTTAGACCAAGCCCCGTGCCTTTCTGCTTTCCCTGACTTACGAATGGCTGAAACAGGCTTGTGCGAATATCATCCGGAACGCCCGCGCCATCGTCCGTGACTTCGAAATTGATCTGATCGCCGTGCACATCCAGTCTTACCGCAACATGGACTCGATCTCCCGTAGCGCAGCGGGACTGGCAGGCGTTGAGCAGCAGATTATACAGAGCGCGCTCGATCTGCTTTGCGTCAACGATGGCCACAGTTCGGGCGGCTTCACCATAGTCAGCCGTGAGCGATACATTGCCTGCGTCCGGATGCTTATTCACAAGAGCGACGGCCCGCTCCAGGAGCGTAGCCACGAGCTCAGGAGAGCGCCGAATTGCCGAACCGGTTCGGCTGAAGATCAGCATCGATTCCAGGAGCTCAGTAGTCCCGTAAACTGCCGTTCGAATGTCCGACAGTATTTCGGACCGCTCGGCCTCAGTCAGCCGCGCCGAAGCCAGGAATTCAGCGTTCGCATACACCGCCGCCAAATAATGACGCAGGTCATGGGAGACGGAGCTTGCCATCCGACCAATCGTTGCCAAGCGCTCCGATTCCAGAAGGGCACGGTTGGTCTGCTGGATTTCGTGCCTCATTTTTGAAAACGACGCGCTCAAATCGCGCACTTCCCTCGTTCCGCGGTAGGGCAGAAGATGTGCACTGTCGCCCGATCCGAATGCGCGAACGCCAGCAGCCAGCTCCTCCAGAGGACGCGTGACCGCATGCGACAGGGCCAGCATCAGCAGAGTGCCAAGCACCATAGCCAGCAGGCCCGCAATCACCACCATCCTGTCGATCTGCCGGATGGACCGATTCGCTGCACTGAGCGATCGCAGCACCACGAGATGCAGGGGCGCCGACGCTCGGGACGTGAGATCCGTCGCAACCGCCAGGTACTTCTCCCCTCCCACATCGAGCGTCCTGCTACCGGATTCCGGGACTGCTGCGAACTGCCTTATCAGGGAGCCCTGCACAGAAGCAGGCAACGTGCTTGCCAGCACGCGGCCGTTGCTGATGAATGTGGCGTCGACCATGGTCGCGTGGCTGATCTCCTCCAGCAGACCCTGATCGATTGCGAAACCGCTGATCACGTAACCGAGCAGAGCGCCGCTGGCTTCGCTGCCGAAGTACAGCGGCCGCACCGAGCAGGCAAACAGCCGGTCCCCGCTCACCAGATACAGAGCGTTGGGCGAGTTCAGGACCACCTGTAAGTCGGTCGCTACCTTCCCATCCGGCACCGAGCTGTTCGTAAATGCGGCCACGACGCGCCCTTCCACGTCGGCCAGCGCAAACAGGTCGTCCCCGCTCACATTGCGCCATTTCACCGCCTGATTCTCGATCGTGGGCTGGTCGTTGGTCGTCATCAGAGCCTTCAGCAACGGCTCGTCGGCCAGCAGCGCATTCTCGTGATCCAGCGCGCTCAGCCGCTGCGCCTGCAAATCCTGAAATGTGCTGACGGATCGTACCAGGTTGGCGGAAAGCCCCTGGGTCACTTCTTCAAGCAGCTGATGACGAATCAGCAACAAGCTGGCCAGCATCGCCGTCGCAATCACCACCGCCATGGCTGCGATCAGCAGTGCGCGCGTTCTCACACCCCTGCTTATCTGCATGCGCGCTGTTCCCGTGCCGGCCCGCATTCTGCCGCCCCTCTATGGGACAAATTTATAGCCCGCTCCGTAAATGGTCAGCAGATGCTTCGGATTTGCCGGGTCCGGCTCAAGCTTCTGCCGCAGCTTGAGTATCTGATTATCCACCGTTCTCGTCGTTGGGTACGAGTTATATCCCCACACCTCGTTCAGCAGCACATCGCGGGTCAGTACCCGCTCAGCATTTTCCGTGAAAAACTTCATTAGTTTGAATTCGTGCGAGGTCAACACCACCAGCATCCCTCCACGCCGCGCCACCATCTTCTCGAAGTCGAGCTCGCAATCGCTGAACCGATACACCGTGGCTGAAACGGGGCGCTTCCGCCGTCGGATCGCCGCCTGTACCCGCGCCATCAATTCGCGCGGGCTGAACGGTTTCGTCACATAATCGTCCGCCCCCAGCTCCAGCAGGAGCACCTTGTCGACGACTTCTGTGACAGCGCTCAGCACAATTACCGGCGTCTCCACACCGATGCTTTTGATGCTCTGGCACAACTCGCGGCCGGAAATCTGTGGCAGGATCAAATCCAGAAGGACAGCCACCGGACGGTGGGCACGAAACAGATCGAGGCCGGTTTGGCCGTCGCCTGCGATCAGAACCGAGTAGTTCTCTTCGACAAACATGCGACGGAGAACCTTCTGCATCCGTGGGTCGTCCTCAATGACCAGGATCGTACCCAGTTCCGTAACAGGAGTATTCTCGCGCGGCGTTGCCGCAGACAATTCCCTTTCCGTAGCCATTTCCATGTGTCTCATTTTCCGCCCTCACGGGCATTGCGTGACAATTACCCGGCCACAAATGACAAAGTATTGACATTTTGACGCAGCCCTGAGCCAACTGTCTTCCTGTTTCAGCGAACCCCCATGATGTGCTGCATTTCATCAGTTGCTGGCACGAATCGGGACGACGAACCAGTTCGCTCCATCGCAGCCCGATACAGTGCCATATACTCTCCGGCGATCACTTTCCCTGAAATTTGCGGCATGACAACCGGCCCGTTGCACTGGTTCCCCAGTGCCGCGCGAATTGCTGTTGCAAAGGCCTCCACTGCATCGTCGCCGAGGGCAAAATAATGACAGCGGTCGCCCCCCAACTCGCGAAACGGCGGTATATCGGAACACACAATCCTGCATCCCACCAGTAGCGCTTCCGCTACTGGCAGTCCGAAACCCTCCATCAGAGACGGCGCCAGCAATGCTTCGCAATTTCGATAGCACCATTGCAGTTCCGCTTCGGAGATCCCGCTCAGGAACAACACGTTCTTCCCGAGCCCCTCCGTCTCGATTACTCGCTCGATGCGCGAAGTCTCGGGTCCGGGAATCCCGACAATCACCAGAAGCATTTCCGGATGAACCGACCCCTCGCGCAGCAGCCGCGCGAGCGTGTTGAGTGCCAGGACAATATTCTTGTTCCGCCGGTGCTGCGCCACACAGAGAAAGAATGGCACATTCCCTGACCGGGGAAGCGGACTGCGCCCAACCCGCGCCCTGCTCGGCTCCACGCAGTTATAAATCCTGACCGCCTTATTCGCGATCTCTCCGGGTGCCCATTTGCGCAGCCGGCCGAGTGTTGCGTCGGATACACATGCCAGGGCATCCGCCGAACGCAGACATTGCCGCAGGATCAACTGGTTGAAAAATACTTTGGGAAAGCCGAAGTTCTCAGGAACATCCAGCGCATAGAAATCATGCACCGTCACAATCACCGGACAATGCAGTCTGCGCCGGTTCAGCGGCGCTGGATACGACAGATGCACGACGTCCGCTTTCAATTGAGAGGCGATCGCGTGAAGATCGAAATAGTACCAGAGATTCCGCGCCCGGACGGAGCGATCCAGGTGGACGCAGTGAATATGCAGCCTGGGATCCTCGACCGCAATCGTTTCCCGCAACAGCCGGTGTTCCCACGGCGCCGCAATCAGATGAATTGCCTCGATTCCAGAGTGCTGGAGCAAACAACGCGTGAGGTTAGCAGTGTGACGGGTCACTCCCGACAACTGCGAGTTGGCAGAAACGGCTACCAGCATGAGTCTCATAAGGCAAACTTCCCCGCCTGCCTGGCGAGCGATCCGGCTGGTTCGACGGGCGTACGGGAAAATGCATTGCTGCACACAGGGTTCGTGTTTGGACATGCCAGCGTGAGACCGGTCAGCGAGATAAACCACGAAGGCAGGGACAAATCGAAAGGTTCCGTATCTGCCAGCCCACGGATGAGGACGAAAATCAGCAGTCCGAGAAAAAAGGTCCGGGCGGCGCCCGTCGGAAGCCTTCGTATCTGTCGCCAGAAAGCGGCGTACAGGCCCGTGAGCAGACCAACCCCGGCAATGCCGTACGCATAAAACTGCTGCAACAGCTCATTGTGCGCATGGCGCGCCTCAAACGGTCCGAATGGCGGAACGACCTTCCATACGGAATGAAAGCCATGGCCGATCCAGGGCTGCTCGAATGCTGCGGTCAGGAAATACACCCAGATTCCCAACCGACCGGTCAGCGTCTCCGCCTGGTCCCCGGCGTTGGTGTAGACGGTGTAGTAGGACGCAAGCAGTCCCTGGAAGGCGATCACGACAACCAGGGCACAACCCGCCAGTGTCAGTTTTGTTGTCCTTGTCATGGATCGGTCGCGAAGCAGGATGAACGCCTCGCCCGCAATCAGAGCCACAATGCTCGTCTTGCTGAGGCTGCGCAGCAAAGTCAAAGCAAGAAAGGCAGCGGGAATGCTCCACAGCCGGGCGCGTGCTTTCGCGAGGTATTGTGCCAGGAAGAATGCAAACGCACAAACATACCCAATCTGATTGGGCCCCAGCAGTTCCTCGTCTCCCAAACGAAGATCGGATTGCGCGGGCATCAGCCACGCGATAAGCGCAAATGTACATGCACCCCAGATGTATCCCTTCATCAGCGCGTGAATCGTCTCGTTCGCGGGATACGCCCGCACCAGAAGAACCACGATGGCCACGTCAGCCGCAAGTGCGAGCCAGAACGCGGCCGCCGCGCTAAGAGATGCGGTGCTGCTCCACAACAGACTGCATCCGGAGAATCCCAGGAAGGCCAGCACCCAGCGAAACGACCAAACTGCGAGCATCGACCGCAGCGAATAGACCACTTCGCCGAATGCGGCGAACATCGTAACAACCAACAACAGATAGTTGCACGCGAGTCCCGCTGCAACCCCGGTTTGTGCATCCCTGAGAAACAGACGAACAGCCACAAGTACGATTGCAACCCGAAAAGAGAAGAAGAAACCCACCACGCCCGGCAACAGCACTGCTGTGTGCGCAGCGGAAGCAGCCCCGAGCGACGGCGTCGAACCTCCCGGTACGATTCCCTGCTCAGGATTTGTGACGAAAGGCCTCACCTCGCACGCTCCGCCCGGTTACGCTTTAACTGCTCGGACGCACTCTGCAGGCTTCCGGCAATCTCGCGCGCCAGCGCTTTTCGCGGATCCGCAAAATCCACCAGTTCCCACCGCTGCCGCAACAGCACGAACCCCGCTGTCACACCCTCTGCGACCAAAGTGAACAGCAACGCCACCAGCAGGCGCGGCGGAAACGACTTCTTTTCCGGAATTCCCGGTGTGTCGATCACGCTCACCACCGGCACGTCTTTCGCCTCCTGGATGCGCGCAATCTCGTATTGCTGCGTCAGCAGTTCGTAAACAGCCTCCTGGACGCGCACCCGCCGGTACAAATCCGAATATGGGACCGCCAGCCGCGGAAGTTGTCGCAGTGGTGGATACAATTCCTGATGTGCCCCGTCGGCCGCCGCACCACTGCCGCCGGACTCGGAACCCCCATCGGGGTCGGCAACAGATGTCCCGCTCATCTTCACCAGTTCGTGCTGCAATTCCGCTACGCGCGCCTGCGCTGCGCGCACACGTACGTTCGTGTCGCCATAAATCTGCCGCAGCGAATCCACCTCCGACTGCGCGGCGATCTGCTCGGCCTGCAAGCGTGCCGCTGCGTCCACCATGGCCCGCGTCTGATCCGGAATGTCGATGGTGGTATGCGTGCTCGCAAACTCGCTCAGCGCGATCTGCGCCTGCTTCAGGTCCGTCTCCACGCCCCGCAGCCGACCCTCGATAAAAACCCGCTCCTGATGCGCCGACGAGGTGTTCGTTCTCACCACCAGCAGATTCAATTCATCCAGGTAGCCCTGTGCAATATCCCGCGCGCGCCGCGGATCGCGGTCCTCCACTTCGACCGTGATTACTCCGCTCCGCTTGTCGTCCACGATCGTCGTGTGCCGCGCCAGGTACTTCGCCGTGTCCACGCGATACCGCTTGTGCCATACCTGCTGGAGATGAAAGCGATCGATCAGATCGCCGCTCACCGTGCCGCTGCGCAGCAGATCCACGAAAAGGGCGCTCGAATTCCTTGCCCCCAACAGGCTTCCCGCCAGGCTGCCCAGGCCTCCAAGTTCGCTTCCACTGCGCCCAGCCAGCGCCGCAAACAGCGCCATGCTCGAGCCTGAATTATCCGGCGGCATGATCCGCCCCGTCGATGTATAACGCTTCGGAATGACGAAGGCGATCACCAGCCCCACCACAAGCGCAAGCCCTGCCGCGCGTGCCAGCAGCCTCCGATGAGCCCAGAGCACCGTCGCATTCGTCACCCAGTTCGCCGGGTGCGGCTCCGCCGTGGTCTCTACAACCTCGGTCACCGGCTCCAGCAGTTGCGTGTCCATGCGTATCCCCGAATCCGGCCTCTACAGAAGGTTCGCGATTCCCGCGGTAATCGCGATCGACGAAGCGGCCTGTGCGCCCAGCAGCAGATTCCGCCAGAACAACCCCGCCCCGATGATCTTCTGCGGAACTACCACCACATCCCCCGGCTCCAGCTTCGTATCCAGCACGCTGCTGCCCCATCCACCCGACCGTCGTCCCACCACCGACCCATTCGCCCGAATAATGAAGACCTCCTTGCGATCCGCAGCCGCCGTCGATCCACCCGCGCGGCTCAGATACCACCCCGCACTTCGATTCGGTGTGAACGTAATCGCTGTCGTGTTGTAGACCTGCCCGCTCACCAGCACGAAGCCCGGCCGCTTCGGAATCTTCAGCACGTCGCCCTTACGCACCTCAATATCCGCCGGCGTTCCTGCCCAGCTGTCGATATCCGCGGTGATGTGGATCACCAGGCGCCCGATCGCCGGCGCGCTCCTCAGCCGCGCTACCACCTGCTGCTCCTGCGCCTCGATCAGCTGTACCGTTCCGCCCTGCGATCCGCTCGCAAGATTCGGCGCGAGCCGCGCGGCTGCGGAATTCGTTTCGATCTGCCGGATCAGCTGCTCCCGGCTCTTCTCTTCCAGGTCGCGAACCTCCGGCCGCGTCAGGACCGCGCCTTCCGGATACGCTGTTTCGCGGAATCCACCGGCACGCTGCAACACATCGCTCAGATGTTCGCCATCCTTAAATCCATAGCTGCCTGGATGCGCGACTTCGCCCTCGATCGTGACCGATTCTCCAATATCGTTCCAACCCGTGATTTGATGGATCGTGAGCACATCGCCCGCTTTCAGCACCGCATCCGAGCCGGAAACGCCCTTCACCGCATCTCCGATGCGAACATCCGTCCTCTCGCCCAGTACGCGCGTGCCGTTCTGTACGCGATAGCTCATCAGATCCGCATCGTCCAGCAGCGCGTCGCGCCTGAATCCTCCCGCCATGCGCACCAGCTGCGCGGCCGTCATACCCTGCGACAGCGGATAGGACCCCGGCCGCAACACTTCCCCGCTCACCGTCACTCTGGGAGCATCTACTTCATACCGGCTGAAGATGCGAATCGTGTCGAACGGCTCCAGCGTCAGGGTTTCATTGCCGATCAGCACATCCGGCACATTAAATTCAATCGTCTCCGGATGAAGATCGGGAGGCGTAAGGCGCACGATCTCGCCGCGATCCGCCGGCTCCGGCAACAGATCCTGATAGCTGTGCAGCACGTCGTTCAGCTTCATCCCATCTCGATACGCAGCTCTGCCCGGGCGCACGACGTGACCTTCGAGATAGATGACACGCTCGCTGTAAGGCACAATCGGAGCTACCCGGACGCGATCGCCGTCCTTCATCGTGAACGCCGCGAGTTTTGACGATGCGTCGTCGCCGCCATCGACCGTCACCGTCTCACGATGTTGATGGGCATCGATACGCTCCACGGTGATGTGGCCCAGCGCCGCAGCCACCGTCAGGCCTCCCGCATCTGCCAGCACCGCATCGAGCGTCTGCTCATCCTTCAGTTCATAAATGGCGGGCCGTCGCACCGCGCCCGAAACCGCAACCTGCGGGCCGGCCGTTGGCACCAGCAGCGTGTCTCCCGCCTCCAGCCGATCGTCGTTGGCACGCACGCCGTGCAGGAAAAAGTCGTACAGATCCACTTCTCCTACCAGCTGCTTGCCGCGGTAGTGACGAAGCACCCGCAAGGACCCCGCTGCCGTCGGCCCGCCCGCCGCGTACAGCGCGCTCAGCGGAGTCGCCAGCGAGCTGACGTCATACGCTCCCGGCATCTCCACATCTCCGACCACGTAGACCCTTACCGAACGCAGTGCCGCCACCGTCACTGACACCTGCGCGTTCCGGTATTGCTGCTGGAGCGCGTGTGCGATCGCGCTCTGCGCGCGCTCCAGCGTCAGTCCGGCCACCTGCACCTCGCCCGCTTCCGGCAACGTCAGGTGACCGTCCCTGTCCACCACCCGCGTAAATGTCTGCGAAAGTCCGCCCCACAGATCGATGCTCAGGCTGTCTCCTGGGCCGATCACGTAGTCCGGTCCGATGGGCACATCGAGCGATGGCACACTCGTCGATCCGCCCAACCGCGTCGCTGTAATCGTCTCGCGCTTCAGAAAAACTTCTGACCCGAACCGTTTCAGCCGCGCCTGGGTATTAGGAATTTGCGTGTACAGATCGCGCAGCGACTGCAGATTGTAAGGCGTGGGCTCGCGCAACACCTCGGGCGCATCCGTGATGTTCGGCTGTTTTTCCTGGCGCTGTCCGTTCGTCGTCGCCGCCAATGGACTCCTCTGCATCGACGGCAGCTGGCTCTGCGCCGGCAGAGATCCGCCACCCAGGCTCAGCGTGGAAGGCAGGTTCGCCGTTCCTGCCGCCGAGCCCGGCAGCGGCGACAGAGCCCCGGGCAGCTCACCCGACATCGATTGATCCGTCAGACTTTCTGCCCCGAGTTCCGTCGCTCGCAAATCCGTGTCCGAGATGTAACCACGTACCCGCAGATACAGCGTGATCTTCGAACGCACATTGCGGTCGGTGGCGATCGCGTTGTAGAGCATCTCGTCGGTCACGGTTCCCGGGTCAACCGTCACCCCTTGCTGTTGCAGTTGATCGGCGAGCTGCGATTTCAGCTCGATCACCACCTCCGGCTTCTCCTGCAGGATGCCGAAGATCTGTCGTGCAGTGAGCGATGCATTTGGAGCGCTCGTCGTACCCGCACTCATCTCCTGATCGTTCTGATCCGACGATGATCCAGCCGTCGTTCTGCTTGCATCCGGCGACGACGCGCCATCGGCAGAACTTGAACCGGTCGATTGCGCTCCATTGCTGTCAGGATTGCTTTGCGTGCTCTGCGCATGCATGGCGAGGGTCGCCAGAAGAAGGACCGCGAGCACGATCAGGCCTGCTCCGTTGTGCCTCTCCCTCCCGAACTGTGTGCGTGTCTCCATGAATGCTTTCAATGGGTGTACATGTCCGGTTCGCCCAGGCTGCCGGCAGCTGGAAGATGCCGCAGGAAAACCACAATCGACCAGATCTCCTCATCGCTTAGTGTTCCCTTCGAGCCAGGCATGCCCGAAGGCCAGATTCCATAGTCGATGACCCACTTCAGTTGCCCATCGGAGTAATCCTGCACATCGCGCGATGCGAGCGATGGCGCGGGCGGAGACATCGTGAACGGCACACCGGTGTTCTGCCCGTCCATGCCGTGGCACGCAACGCAGTAATGCCCGAACGCCTCTTTGCCGTCGCTGATCGTCGCCGGGGTCGCGGCCAATGGATTCTTCTGCCTCCGGTTCCCAATCAGAACGCGATGTTTCGCGGTCGTCATCACCCGCGTTTCAAACCGGCCGGGGGGTGTCGCCTTGCATCCTCCCATTGCGATCAAGCCCACGCCCCCCACGACCAGCAGCACCGACCTCATCCGCCGCATCGTTACTCCACCACGTGCAGCGTCAGTTCCATCGAGCCATGGCCCGACCCGCAGAAGACGGAGCAGTGACCGACAAAATCCCCCGTCTTCTCCGGTGTGAACTCCACCTCTCCCGTCTTCCCCTTGCCGGCTTTCACCTCGACATTCAATTCGCGGAATTTCAGTCCGTGCGGGACATCCACGCTTTTGAGAATCAGCTCGACCGGTTCGCCCTTCTTCACGGTGATCTCCGCGGGCTCGTACGAAAATCGTTTGGCCGTGACTTCAACCTGGTGCGGCTCGGCTGGGGTCCCGATGAAATGCAGCGGTGCAGACCCAAAACTAACGATGGCAATGACCGCCAACGCGGCCAGAATGACTCTCATGGCTTCTCCGGCGATGAATGGCGATTTTCCTCCGGCCTTGATGCAGGGAATTCTGTTCCCTCGCCGCAGTGATCAATCTGTGACAACTTGCTGTGCCACTCAAAGCTGTTTCTACCCTAGCCATCGCCCCGCAGGGGTGTGTCATGTGTCTGTCAGGGGATTGTCAGGATCCTGTTGGCTCGCACCAGCGATACATCGCGCACATAAATGTCAGAAGAAACGCCTTGCTTTCGGGCGCAGCTTGCCGGTACAGCCAGCGCCACTCGTCACGATGACAGGCACAATAAAACCGGATGCCCACCGTGGCACGTTTCACGCGGGCATCCGGCAGACCAAGCGCTTTCCTGGCCTGAAATCAGGTAAATGTTGGCTTGCACAAATCCGCGGCGAGATCGACGCGCGGCGGTACGGAGCCCGGGGGAGGGCCGCTTCTGTCGCAGAATAGGTGTCCCCGACAACCCAGTTGTCACCGATTTGTAATTAGTTCTGTGTCGCCTGCGCGAAGTTAACCCGTGGCGGGCGACGGCCCGTGAAGACAGGCAAAACCGTGCTTTTCCCCTCAGGCGACTGGGGTCCGGGGAACCGGGCCCGCGGCGCTGGACGCGCGCTCTTTCCGAACGCGGTCCGCGAACGCCGAAGGCTCACTCTACTCGCAGAAGACTCTCACCTTCGTCGTGTTTCCGTCTTTCCCGTCCACGTCGACCTTCAGGTCGTCCAGGTGATCGATCAGCTCTTCAAGGTTCTCCGGCTTGATCTGCGACAACGTGAGCGGCACGCCATGGCTGCTGAGCGCGTGGTCAAGATTGTCATGAGCCTGTTGCGGGATCAGGCTCGCCAGACGAACCCCCGCACGCAGCAACTGCATCGGCACGCGCACGTTCACCGTCGTCATGCCTCCCTTCAGGCCCGTTGTCGATTCGTCCGCCTCCACCTGCACGCGCAGATACTTCGCCCGGGCCTTGGGCTCCTTCGAACCATTTCCGGCGTTCGCCGTCGCCGCTCCGCTGCCGTTCCCTGGCTCCAGCGCCACAATCAGGCGTTCTGCCTCGTCAGCGTTGATCTTTCCCGCCGCCAGCATCTCAAGAATTTGTTTTCGGCTCTCGTTCATAACCCCTCGCTTTCCTGTTCCCTCTTCGCTATCGCCCGGCCGCTCTCTTTACAGAATCCGTACCAGTACCTGGTTCTCCTGCGAACGCACGTGGACATGCGTCCCGGGCAGGCTCCATAAGATCCCCCAAAAAGTCGTAATCGCCCGCAGCGGATTGACTCTTCCGACCATGCACGCCATCAGCAGCACCAACAAAATCAGAGGCGACAAAAGCAGTAGCGGCAGCCACAGCATGATTAGCGGAACCCAGCACCGGAACCCTCGCCAGTGCGGATTCTGTACCTGCACCAAAGCCAATGTCGGAATCATTCCCTCACCCTCCCTCACTCCACTGCAGCTCCCGAATCGGATCACGGTCTCTTGATCACTCCATGCGGTGGCCAGTGGCCTGTTCCCTATTCCCTGCTCCTCATCACTTCCAGGGCACGGATGGCTTCGGCGGCGTCAATCTCGCCCCTTGCCAGCCGCTCCAGTACCTCGGCTCGTGGTGGCTCGGGATTTGTCTCGAAGAATTCGAGACTCCCTGCTATCCGTGTCAGCCGCGCCTTGATGGTCGGATAGCTCACCCCGAAAACCTGCTCCATCTCCTTGATCGAGCCATGACTTCGCAGGAACGCGATCACGAAGACCTGATCCTCGGCGTTCAGCTTTGCCAACTGCGGGAGCTCAAACGCGCCCTCGATGGCGATGTCCTTGCCCGCCAACCGCACCCTTTCCACGATGATCGGCTGCCCCTGTGTGAGCCGCGTCAGCTCCTGCCACTCGGAAACTCCGCCAGGACCGCCATTCTGTTTTCCGCTCGGCATTCGTTGTCACTCCCACGACCAAACTCATCAGGTACAAACGATAATGCGCCGATAGCTCGCTAATGTCAATTATAAAATTGATTTTGTTAATGCATTGTCCATAGTTCCTTGTAAATCTTAATCAGCCTTCGAACGGCAGAGCGGCGCCGAAGCGGGCTCGTCCGTATCGCCCTCGGGTACTAACCCCCATGAAATCGGGACTATACTGGCGTCTGCAGTTTGCCGCAGGAGAAATGATGCTGGCTTCTCGTCGTGAATTTCTTGGCGGCCTCGCGGCAGCGGGCGCCATGTCTGCACTTCCCTCCACCTCATCCTCAGCCCAATCCGTGCCGCCCAGTTGTCCCTTCCGCCTTTCCGTCATCAACGACGAGATCTCCCAGGACTTCGACCACGCCTGCTCGGTCGCTGCCAACGACTTCGGCCTTCACTGGATCGAACTGCGCAGCATGTGGAGTAAGAACGTCACCGACCTGAACGCCAGCGAGCTCACCGAAGCCAATCGCATCCTGAAGAAATACCATCTGCGGGTCACCGATATCGCCAGCCCTCTCTACAAAGTCGACTGGCCCGGTGCTCCGCGGAAGAAGGATCAGGAGCGCGACCAGTTCCACGCCGACACGGACTTCAGCCGACAGGACGTCCTCCTCGCCCACTGCATCGAGCTCACCCGCACTTTCTCGACTGATCGTGTGCGCTGCTTCGATTTCTGGCGCCTGGACGATCAGGCGCCCTATCGCGACGCGATCAACAACAAGCTCCGTCAGGCGGCGGAAACCTGCGCAAAAAGTAACGTCATCCTGATCCTCGAGAACGAAATGTCGTGCAACACCGGGACCGGTGAAGAAGCGGCCGCGGTGCTCAAAGCCATCCCCAATAAAAACTTCATGCTCAACTGGGATCCCGGCAACGCCGGCACCTTCCCGAACGAAGTCCCTTACCCGACCGCCTTCGACCTGCTTCCCAAAGACCGCATCGGGCACTGCCACGCCAAGAATGTCACGCGCCAGCCGGGCGGCAAATACCAGTGGGAACCGGTCGGGACAGGGGTCGTCGACTGGGTCGGCCAGTTGCGCGCGCTGCGCAAAGACGGCTATCACTACGCGGTCAGTCTCGAAACGCACTGGCGCGGTGCAGGAACTCCGGAAGCCTCCTCCCGCATCAGCATGGCCGACTTGAAAAAGGCGCTGGCGGAGTCCGGCGCAGCCTGCTGATTCAACCCGGCGCGTTTCACCTTCAATGGAGAAAGCATGATCACTCGTCGCGACTTCCTCGACACCATGGCCATCGGCGCAGCGGGTCTCGCCGTTGGCAGCACAGCCAAAAGCTATGCGCAGATCGTTGGCGCCAATGACCGCCTGAACTTTGCCATCATTGGTCTCAATGGACGCGGCTACGCACATCTTTCCGCGCTGGCCGCCAATCATGACACCGCCCGCGTTGCTGCCGTCTGCGATGTCGAGAGCAACATCCTCGCGAAGTTTGCCGCCGAGGCCGAGAAGGAACTCGGCTACGCGCCGCAGACCGAAGGGGACTTCCGCAAGATCCTCGATCGCAAAGATATCGATGCGATCACCGTCGCAACGCCTGACCACTGGCACGCCCCCATGGCGATCCTCGGCGTCGAGGCCGGCAAGCATGTTTACGTCGAGAAGCCCTGCAGCCACAATCCCGCGGAGGGCGCGCTGCTCATCGAGGTCCAGAAGAAATACGGCAAGGTGGTCCAGGAGGGCACGCAGCAGCGCTCCTCGCCCCACACGATTGAAATCGTCCAGAAGATTCACGACGGCATCATCGGCCGCGCCTACTACGCCTACGCCTGGTACGTGAACACGCGGAAGTCGATCGGCTACGGCAAAGATGCCCCTGTTCCGCGCACACTCAATTGGGATCTCTGGCAGGGCCCCGCGCCGCGCCGACCCTACAAGGACAACGTCCAGCCGTATAACTGGCACTGGTTCCGGATCTGGGGCACCGGGGAGACGCTCAACAACGGCACGCATGAGGTCGACGTCTGCCGCTGGGCTCTCGATACGGGGTATCCCTCCCGCGTCACGGCCTCCGGTGGGCGATACCAGTTCAAGGATGACTGGCAGTTTTACGACACCCTCGTGACCAACTTCGAATACGAAGACAAGCAGATCGCCTGGGACTGCCGCTGCTGCAACGGAATGAAGATCTACAACCGCGATCGCGGGTCGACCATCATGGGGACCACCGGCTCGGTGCTGGTCGATCGCGATGGGTACGAGGTCTACGATCTAAACGGGCACAAGACCGATGAGTTCCGCGTGCAAAAGCAGACGACCTCCACGGCGGATCTGGTCGGACGCGACTCGATGACCAACGCCCACTTCGCCAACTTCATTGCCGGCATCACCAAAGGCGAGAAGCTACACGCTCCGGTTGAAGTGGCCAACGTCGCGGTCACGATGCTTCAGCTGTCCAACATCGCGTGGGAGGTCCAGCGCGAATTGAAGCTCGACACCAGTAACGGCAAGATCGTCGGCGACGCGGAAGCGATGAAGGGATGGGGCCGCGAATATGAAAAGGGATGGGAGCCGCACCTGTGAATGCCGGCATCTCTCGTCGCACCTTCGTCCTGAGCGGGGCTATCGCCTCGGCTGCAGCCGTGGTTCCCACCGTCGCATTCGCCGCCGACCCGGCACCGGACGAATCCGCCATGCCGGTGCGCCTTGGCCTCGCCAGCTACACCTTTCGCAACTTCATGCGCGCCCAGATGATCGGGTTCATGCAGGAGCTGAACGTCTACGATCTGAACCCCAAGGACGCGAAGGACCATCTGCCGATGGATCCGACCGCCGAGGCTCAGGCGCTGGCAGGCTATGCGGCCGCAGGCATTCGCCTCCACGCTGCCGGCGCTATCTACTTCCAGCAGGCCACGGACGACGACATCCGCAGCAAGTTCGAGTACGTCAAGCGCGCGGGGATTCGTGTCATCGTCGCGGGCGATCCGTCGCCGGAAACCCTGCCGCGCATCGAGAAGTTCGTGAAGGAATACGACATCCGCCTCGCCATCCATAACCACGGCCCGGAGGACAAGCTTTGGCCGTCGCCCCTCGACATCCTGAAGGACATTCAGGGGATGGATCCGCGCATCGGCTGCTGCATCGATGTGGGACACACGGTCCGCGCTGGAACCGATGTCGTGGAAGCGATCCACGCTGTGGGACCACGGCTGTTCAACATGCACATGAAGGACCTCACCGACTTTCATGACAAGGGCAGCCAGGTGGCGGTGGGCGACGGCAAGATGCCCATCCGTGGCATCTTCGAAGCGTTGATCGCGATCCAGTACCCTGGATTCGTCGATCTGGAATACGAGGTCCACGCCGACGATCCTATGCCTGGCGTCTCGAAGAGCTACGCCTACATGCGCGGCGTACTGGCCGGGATGGGCTATGTGTAACGCCATCCGCGCCTCAGGATTTTTCAGCAGAAGGGCTTCGACCCCCTGGCGGTTCTAAAAGGAATCAAGGACATCGGGAGGGGTCGACCCCCTCTGCATTGGCGACTTGGTTAACCCATCGAGGGTCCGTATTCTCAAAGAGCCAAAACGATCGCTGGTGTAAGCCGCACGCGGAAAAGCAAAAGCTCTGCCTCGGTTGCAGACAGAGCTTTCTCTTTTTTAGTGTGCGGTCTTTGGGAAGGACAGGGCAAGAGGAATCGGTAGGTCGGAGGGTACGGTAGGTACTGCCGGCGAGAAAGGGGCGCTGGTTCGGTTAGCTCGCTGACGTTCGTGGAAGCAGCGTGGCCTTGATCCATCGCTGAGCCGGGCGTTCAATCCACACCATAGCCAGCACCGCCGCTCCAACCAGCAATCCATAACTGAGCCACGGGTCGAAGCGCGCCAATCCGGTGACATTTAATACGTTCGAGTTATGAATCATGTTCCACAGGTTAAAGTGCAGAATGTAAAGACAATAGCTGGCTTGTCCAACGGCCACAAAGGGGAAGAAGCCGAAGAATCGCGCGATCAGGTTGTGTCCCGCGAGACCGAGCACGGCCAGAGCGAAGAGCGGCATCATCAAGCCGTCGTGCATCATTGCGTAGGGAAAGTGATCGCCAAAGTAAAGCATCGTATAGATGCCCGCCATCCCCAGTACACCAAAGAGCAACCGCCTGCGGGAAGCGCGCGGGATCAACGCGTCCAGATCCGCCAGCACAATCCCGAACAGGAATGACGGTACATGGGGCGGCGGCGAAAACTTGAGCGCACGCATCCAGAACCCGTCGGTGTAGCGACCAGGATGCATATCCCCATCCGGATGCAGGCCCATGTACAAACTCGGGAGCACCATGCCGAGGCACCACAGCCCGAGCAGAATCCCCACCAAAGCGCCGATTCTCTTCGGCCGCTTCCACAAAATGACGAGGGGGAAAATGAGGTAGAAGAAGGCCTCGGTGCACATGGTCCACGCCGGGGTATTCCAGAACGTCGAAAGCGATGGGCTCCAGCCCTGCAACAGCACGGGGGTGAGCACCAGTCCCCAGGTGAACTGGGCATGGCTGCGGGCATGCCATTCATCCAACAGCATCCCGATCGAGATCAATAGGGCAAACAAATAGATGGGATACAACCGCGAGATGCGGGCGATCCAGAAGCTCCGCGTGCTCAACTGTCCCTTCTGCGCCCGGTCGGAATAGTTGTAGGCGAGCACGAAGCCGGAAAGCAGCAGAAAGAAGCTGACCGAGGTGAACCCGTTGTCGACGATGGGGGCAAACGGACCAAACCATTTTGGATTGCCAAAGTGAAAAAAGACGATGTTCAGGGCCGCGAAGGCACGCAAGCCCGTCAGCGCCGGCAGGCGCTCCTTCTTCGCCTTGACCACTACCGGTTTGGCAACCGGGGTCTGTCGGGGGGGACCCGGGCTCCATGTTTCCGAGGGCCGGGGTACGACTTGTACTTGTGCGCTCAGAAGATCTCCTGGTTAGAGTTGTGCCTCCGGTCCGGAGCATGAGCCGGGCTGCCGATCAGGAGACCGAATCAGGCCGTCACGAGAGAGCCGACCTTCTCCCCGGAAATCACACGGCGGATATTACCCGGCTGGTTCAGATTGAAGATGATCATAGGCAGATTATTGTCTTTGCAGAGGCTTACTGCCGTGGTGTCCATCACCTTTAACCCCAGCCGCAGAATTTCCATGTAGGTAATCCGTTCAAATTTGACCGCGTCCCTTGTGATGACCGGATCGGCATCGTAGATGCCCTCGACTTTGGTCGCCTTAAGTAACACATCTGCTTTGATTTCCATAGCGCGCAAAGAGGCTGCCGTATCGGTGGAAAAATAGGGATTTCCGGTTCCGGCCGCAAAGATGACCACGCGACCCTTTTCGAGGTGGCGGATCGCCCGCCGCCGGATATAGGGCTCGCATACCTGATTCATCTCAATGGCGGACATGACGCGGCAAAAGACATCACGTTTTTCCAGCGCGTCCTGGATGGCGAGGGCATTGATCACAGTGCCCAGCATGCCCATGTTGTCAGCGGAAACGCGGTCCATCTCGCGGGCCTGCTCGGCAACGCCACGAAAGAAATTGCCGCCGCCCACGACGATAGCGACCTCGACACCCATGGCGTGAACTTCGGCGACTTCCCCGCTGATTTCGTGAATGCGAATGGGGTCAACACCAAAGCCCTGACCTGCGGCCAGCGCCTCGCCCGAGAGCTTGAGAACGACCCTTTTGTACATGCCAAAGGCAGTATCGCACGTTCGCCGGCGACGAACGAGTCACCGAAGACACCCCCGGTCAGGCCGTCTCTCAGTCCGGAACCCCGTTTTCCGGGCTTCCGTAATCGTGGCGCTCGACACTTCCCCGGGGATCGCGGATCCAGTGCCTGAGGCGGTCCGCATTCACCCCCACGCGCACCAGATCCAGTTCGCCATGCTCGTAGTCGGCAATCAGCATCCGCATCGCCTCACCATGGGGCTGCACATAAATCACGTCGACTTCGCCGTTGCGGTCCCGCTCCACGACGAAGGGTTGCCATTCCCCGCCGAGAGAATCGCCCACCAGCTTCTCCAGCTCGGCTGAATCGGAAACGTTGCTGAGGTGATCGAACTCCGCAATCTTCATCCCTTTGACGCCGCCGCGCGTCGCCACCCACGCGCAGAAGTTCACGAAGCCCATCATCGGCACGCGCTCCGCCCTTGCGTCGTACCTGTGCTCGACGGCGGAAACCACAGCATCGAAGTCGTGATGCCCTGCCGCGCTGACGGTCATGGGCAAAACCACCGCAACAACCACGGTCAGAAGAATCCCAGCCCCAACCAACTTCACTGGCGTCATGGCTGCTCCTCCTTCTGCGCTTTATCCGCGGACTTTTGCACCTTCTCATCGGTCTTCTTCTGCGCTTTCTCCTTCGCCTTGGGAGTTATCTCCCAAGTGTTCGCCGGAATGCCGAAATTTCCGCTGAGATCCTTCAAATCCTCCGGGCGAATCGGCCCGGAAATGTAGACGAAGTCCAGTTCCTTCGGCTCGGCATTCAGAATGAACATCCCCTGCACCTCGCCGTTGACGAGCTTCATATAAATATCCGCATCGTCCGAATCAGTTTTGGATCGCGTCTTGACCAGCACGCTCCACTCCGGCGTGTCGAACTGGCGCCGCACCGCATCCAGATCGGCCGCCGTGTACTGTCCCTCCTTGTCGAACTCATAACTGCGCACGTACACACCGTTGAGCTTCTCGACGATCCGCTTGCCTTCCGCGTCGTCCTTGTCATTCATGAAGCGGACAGCAAAGTCCAGCATCTTCCGATCCAGGGACACCTCGGTGTAATTTGCCGCGCGCTCCACCAGCTGCTTTTCCAGCGTCACCGGAAAGGGCGACTGCGACGACTGGCCCATGGCGGGAAGTGCTGGTCCAGCAGCCACTGCAACCAGCGAAAGTGCGACTTGAAGACATACCATTTTCATGACTGATCCCTTTCGACTTACTGATTCATCTCTATTACTCATCTCGATCAAGAATTGCTCTGCCTGCGCCCTTTTGGCTCAGCTTCTCCTGCACTCCGGCCGCCTTCACCTTCGCGTTCACGTCGCGCAGCGTCGATCCCGTGATGCGGAGCGCCAGCAACACCTGTTCCTTCGCGCGTTCCCCGGCCAGGCGCTGCTGCCGATCCCGCTCCACTCCGCCCAGCACCATGGCCGCCACCAGCGCCGCGGCCACGGCCCATCTCCACGCCGGCATCCCGAAGCTCAGCCATGGGCGCGACGGACGCCGCTCCGACATCCGCCCCATCACCCGATCCGCGAATCCTTCGGGCGCAGATCGCGCCTGTAACTGTTCCCGCAGCTCTCGCTCGAATGGATCCATCGGTTCAACCACGGCTGTACTCCTTCAGGGTTCGTTCCGCCTTGGCCCGCAGCATCTTCACGCCACGCTGCAAATAACTCCTGACCGTCGCCAGCGGCATCTTCAGCTCTATTGCGATGTCTTCCGGCTCCAGGTCTTCCTGATAGCGCAGCAGCAGCACCGTGCGCTGGGCCGGAGGCAGCGTCAGCAGCAACTGCTCTACTCGATTCATCAGGGGCATGAGATTCGGCACCACTGGCCGCAACGCCATCCCATCCTGATACTCTTCCGTTGCCGCATCTCCCCGTGCTACCCGTCTGCGCAGGGCATCCGTCGACCGGTGACAGGCCACCCGTCGCAACCACGCCGTCAGGTGCTCTTCATTCTCGAGGCGCGGGAGCACTCGATGCAGTTCAAGAAAAACATCCTGCGCTACCTCCTCCGCCACGCCGCTCTCCCCCAGGATTCGAAACGCGATGGAAAACACCCGCGCCTGATGGCGCTCGACGATGGCTCGAAATGTCTCCGCCGACTGATCCAAACGTGCACGCCCTCGATCGCTGTACACGCATATACGCAGATCGGCGTTCGGGCTGATGCAAAATGCGCAGAGAATTTCAGTTTTTGGGAATTTATTCCGGCAGTTGGGGTCGGCTTGGCCTGGTCGGTCCGAGCTAGCGCCCGCCCTTAGCCGCGCCGCCTGCGGTCACGCCCAGGGCAAAGTCTGCGTCGTCGGAACTCCGGCTCATGACCGGATGCTGTCCCAGCGCCTGGCCGGCCGCCTTCGCATCGGTAGCCACCCGCTGCGACACCTGCTGCGCCACCGACGCGTAGACCTGGCTCATCGGCGTCATTCCGTTGTTGGCCTTCAGCGCCTGGAGCAAATAATAGGTGAAGTAGCCGTGATGCAACTGGTCGCTCTCCAGCGACTCCTCATCGGAGCGCGCCGCGGCAATCACGATTCGCCCGGTGCCATCGGCCATGCGTTCCAGGGTCGCCGCTCCGGGAGCCGTGTTGGCGATTCCCGCGCCCATCAGCTTCGATGTGTTTTTCACCGCGCCGCCGCTGTAACACGTATCGAGAATCACCGCCGTCCGCAGCGCCTTCATGCGGGTTGCGACGGCATTCGCCAGCTCTACCATCGGGAGCGCCGTGGCATAGAGCGCATCCTGGTCGGGGGTCTGGGTACTCTTGATCTCGGTATCGTAGGTCACGATGTAATTCGCACCGCCGGCAGAATCGAGTTCTCGCGGTGAGCCATGCGTCGCCACGTAAATCACCACGACATCGTTCGGCTGCGCATTCCTCGCGATCCAGTTGAGCTGCTCTTTAATGTTTCTGGTGGTGGCCTGATCGTCGGTCAGCACGCGCACGTTGTCCGCCGGAAACCGGCCGATGGCCGGATCCTTCAGCTCCGCTGCAAACGAGCTTGCGTCGGACGTGGTGTAGTTCAACGACGGCACCGCGCGATCGCTGAAGTGGCTGATGCCGACCACCAACGCCCATTTCTGCTGCACCGGACCGGCAACCGCCGGCGCGCCTGATCCCGATTGTCCCTGCTGCGGTGCGCCCGCGGTCAGCGCGCGTTTCGCCGGGGGCGTCGCCAGAACAAAGGGATTCAGGCCATCACGCATGGCGTCGGAGCCGAACATCTGCGCCTTGCCCAGGGAGTATTGTGCGAGGCTGCCGTGGCCCAAACGCTGTTCGACCAGGCTGCGATAGTACCAGGCATCGCCCAGTTCGCTGCAGGTCTGGACGGCGTGCTTGAGCAACTGCAGCGCGTCTTCGAAGGCGTCATCGCTGGCGCCGGGACCGGCTCGCTCCAGCGCCTGCACAACCAGATCTTTGCCCGAACCGCAGCGCTCATCGTCAGCGCGTGCCATCGCGCAGCTCAAAACGACGAGCATGGCCAGGCTCATCGCCCAGGTTGCGCAGGCTCTGCTCATTTGCCGCTGCTCAGCTCGTGGGCCCAACGCATCTTCATCGCGCTGACCACCGTCGCACTGACGCCGTTCTCCTCCAGATGCCGTCGAGCCGTGGAACTCAAATCGAAGTCCACCGCTTTGGCGGTGCGCACGGTCTCGGCAATCGTATCGTCCGCGACTCCGGCTTTCACCATGGCGATGACTTGCGCGTCAGTCAGCGCGGTCGACCCCGAGTTGCTCGGGCGCGCGGGACCTTTGGTTGTGGTGGCCGATGTGTGCCGGGGCGATGGCGTCGTGGTCTTCGAAGGAGCGCCTCCCGGTTGTTTGGCCGGCGGCGCGCTGGCAACTACGGCCGGTGGAGACGCTGGCGGAGGCGCTGCCGGCGGAGGAGGTGGAGGAGCGTTTTTCGCTTCTTCCAGCTTCCGGTAATGCGCCAGAGCTGTTTCAATCCGCTTCTGCGGTTCCAGAAAATACTTTTCACCTGGCTTGGCATCCACGGCTTTGCCGTAGTTGATGGCCGCCTCGTCGAGAAACTTCATCGCCGCCTTGGGGTCCTCGGCCGCGTAGCCCAATGCCTCATTCGCGACGCCAATGTCGTACAGGCGGTAGGCATCATCCTCTTTCTTGCTCAGCGGTTTGGCGGTCTCGTAGGTTTCGAGAGCTCTCTCCCACAAACCGGCCTCGGCGGCCTTGTCCCCTTCATCGATGGGGCCCTTGTCCTTGGCGAGGAACACTTCAATCGACTCGTTGGTGTTGACAATGGTCTGCGCGATCCGGTGCACAGCCGAATCCAGCAGCAAGGAACGCAGCTCCGCGTCGGTGGGCGCCTTGCCTTCACCACTATCGTTGCCGGAGTTGCCCTTCAGCCGGTGCCAGGAATTGCTCAAACTTCCCATCACGCCGTGGGAGATATTGTTCCCTGAGGCGTCGAACTCCTGGTCGTAATTGACCTCGACATTGTCGGAACCCAGCAAGTGGCCGTCCCTGGTCTTTGCCTGGAAAGAAACCGTGAGCGAGGCGGTAACACGCACGTTCGGCACCGTCTGCGGGCCGTTCTTGCCCGCCATCAGATTCGGCTGCTGCGTCACCGTCCGTTTCGGAGCACCGACGTTCGTAATTTCACAGGTGACCGTCGTCTCCGGATTGGTATCATCTTCCCGCAGTTTGGAGTCGTTCTTGAGCAGCTCTGTTTCGAGTTGCGACTGCAGATCCTGCGCGAGGTTGCTGGTGTCGCCGTGCACCGTCACCCGTACGCGAATGGAACCGTCGGGCACATGGATCAGAGCCGGCAACTTGCGTTGCAGGGTCACCTTCGTTTTTGCCGCTCCGAAATTCTGGCCATAGCTCGGCATTGCAACCACCACGGCAGCGAAAACTGCCGCGGCCCCGACTTTACAGACACTCATCTCTGACAACTCCCTTTGGACCCTGGGACCCGAAGCTGCTCCGGCTTGCTGCTCGTCGGGGGTTTGCCCCCGGCTGATGCCGATCCTGCATCGCTCCGGGAGGGCAACATCATAGCAATTTCCCGCTGGACCCGGACAAGCTTTTCTTCACCATCCCAGTTTTTTGACCGCGCCCTTCTCTCTGGTCGTCTCGGACACGCGCACTTCCCATTTGTTGCGCGCGGTATGCGTCCCACGGGAGTTTCCCGTCGATGCATTGATGCAACGCGACATTTGTAAGTTTGCGGGCGAAAAAAAGGCGCGACCGGTATCGATCGCGCCCCATCTGTAGTCATCGGCTGGTTTGTGCGTCGGCTGGTTCTATGCATCTGCACGCTGCTGTGGAAGCCGCGAACTGCAGGTAACGAGTAACTCACGTAATCAAAATCTGGCAGCCGCAGTTACTCCAGGCCGCCGGCTCGCTTCAGCGCGGCAATGTCAATTTTCTTCATCTGCATCATCGCCTGCATCGCGCGCTTACCGCTTTCGGCATCTTTACCCTGCAGCAGCTCAGACATATTCGCCGGAACGACCTGCCATGCGAATCCGAACTTATCTTTGAGCCATCCGCATTGAACCTCTTCGCCGCCCTCACTCAGCTTTGTCCACATTTCGTCGAGTTCCGCCTGCGAATCGCAGGGGACGACGAAGGAAACCGCATTCGTGCGGGGCTCGTCGGTTCCGGCATTGAGCGCCACAAACTCCACGTCGCCGATCGTGAATGTCGCGGTAAGCACCGATCCGGGCTTGACAGGGCCGCCTTCGCCCCATCGCGTCACGAGGCCTGCTTTGCCGTTTTTAAAAACGGACAGATAGAACCGAACCGCTTCTTCGGCGTTGTCGTTGAACCACAAAAACGGCTGGATCTTCTGCATAAAGGACCTCGATTCAGAATGAGACTCTCTTCACTGACCGCTGACGGCGATTCATTTCTGCACCGCAAAGGCGCATCGGGCGGGGCTCGCAACCGCCGGCGATGGCGCCGATGACCAGCAGCGGCTCTCTTCCCGTCGCTACCGGCTCCGGCAATGGAGCGTCCACCGATTCGTGCGACCAATCCTGCTCGCACACAAAGAAGCGGAGAAACGCCCGCCTCTGCTGCGTGTCGTGGTCGCGAATCGTGCCTCGCAGCACGGGATAGCGCGCCTCCAGGGCATCGAGC
>Ga0210398_10001210_pt1 | contig 27397 bp, 19 predicted proteins | sample IncBWC4OmetaG_FD_161047 | JGI IMG/M metagenome (GOLD analysis project Ga0210398, IMG submission 161047) | Forest soil microbial communities from Barre Woods Harvard Forest LTER site, Petersham, Massachusetts, United States - Inc-BW-C-4-O | ecosystem: Environmental > Terrestrial > Soil >... | reverse complement strand
CGCGAATCGTAGGAACTGATGGTCTTGGTGGGGCTTTTCACTTCGTTGTATTTCGCCCAGACGGTGTAGTCGATGTCCGGCGAGATCTGGCCGAAACGGTAACTGCCGTCCTGGGTGGCGATGAAGCTGCGGATGGTGTTGGCTTTCGAGTCCTGAAGATAGATGATCGCGCCTGAGAGGACTGCTTCGCCATTGCCGAAAACCTTGCCTTCGAGAGTCTTGTATTTGACATTCTGGGCGAAGGCCGCGCCGGCGGCCAGCAGGAACAGCATGGCCGCCAGGGTGGAGCGGCGTTTCCATTTCTTCATTCTTCTTCCTCTTCGACGGGCTCTTCCTCTTCGTCATCGTAACCTTCGTCGACTTTGACGAGCTCGAGCGGTTCGGTGGTGACGACCTCGTATTCAGAGCCGCATTCGTCGCAGACGATCACGTCGCCTTCGTCGACTTCATCGGCTTCAATATCGAGCGCGGTCTCACATTCAGGGCAAAGTGGCATAAGAACCTCCATTGGATCGGAGTAGTTGGGATTTATACAATGACGTTTCTACTGCAACTCCGTTAGTGTTGAGGAGAATCGTGCAGGCGTCAAGCAGCCGGCGCCTAATTCACCGTTTCGCAATCTATTCTTGTTCTTCTCTGGAGCTGTGGAATGAAAGCAAACGCTCGCACCAAATTGAGCCGTCGACTCGCACGCCTCGCTATCCTCATTTTACCCGTCTGCTTCGCCGGTTTTCTGCTCTTCGCAACGAGCTCCACGGCATCTGCTGTGTCTGACGCAGCAAAGCACGATCTGGATGCAACAGGTTCGCCAATCGAGCCGGCACCCGTTGATGCCACTATCGCCGCGGTGCTGAACCAGATCTCGGTTAAGCAGATCCGCGGCACTATCGAAGGCCTGGTGGGTTTCAAGAACCGAAGCACGGTTTCCAGCATGGATACAGACCTTCCTGCGGGCCAGGGGGTAACTGCCGCTGCCGATTGGATCATGCAACGCCTGCAGAGCTACTCCGGCGACTGCGGCGGCTGCCTGGAGGTGAAGCGCGATACGTTTACCGAGCCACCGCAGACGGGGCCGAATCCACGGATTACGCAGCCGACAACGATCACCAATGTGTACGCCGTGCTGCGAGGAAAAGATCCCGAGCAGGCAAAGCGGATCATCCTACTGACCGGGCACTATGACTCGCGGAATAGCGACACGATGAACACCCACGATCTGGCTCCGGGGGCGAACGACGACGCGAGCGGCGTGGCGGTGAGCCTGGAATGCGCGCGGGTGCTGTCACGGCTGAAGTTGCCGGCGACGCTGATCTTCGCGGCGGTGGCGGGCGAGGAGCAGGGACTGAATGGCAGCGCGCATCTCGCCAAGCTGGCGAAGAGCGAGGACTGGAAGATCGAAGGCGTGCTGAACAACGATATCGTCGGGGGCAACACTACTCCGGGGGATACGCTGCAGGACAAGTCTGCGGTACGGGTCTTCTCGGAAAGCCTTCCTGCGAATGCGACTCCTGAAGAGATTCGCAGATTGGTCATGCTGGGGTATGAAAGCGATTCGCCTTCGCGGGAGCTGGCCCGGGCCATCGCCGATGTTGGCAGCACCTACGACGCGATGCCGGCGGGCAAAGTGGTCAAGGCGACGGCGGGGTTTCATCCTGTGCTGGAGTTCCGGCGCGACCGCTTCCTTCGCGGAGGCGACCACACCTCATTCAACCAGGAGGGCTTTCCTGCGGTGCGGTTCACGGAGTGGAGCGAGGACTTCAACCATCAGCACCAGAATGTTCGCACCGAGAACGGCGTGGAGTATGGCGATCTGCTGAAGTTTGTGGATTTTGATTATGTCGCCCGCGTCGCGCAGCTAAATGCGGCGACGATGGCGGTGCTGGCGTCGGCACCGCCTCCGCCGGAGAAGGCTCGGGTTGTCACGCGCAATCTCGATAACAACACGACCTTGCACTGGGACAATGGGCCGGGAGCGCCGTCGAGCACCGGGTACGAGATCGTCTGGCGAGAGACGGCGGCGCCGCAGTGGCAACGGGTGTTTCCGGTGAAGGCCGGGGAAACCTCGGTGACGCTGCCGGTATCGAAGGATAACGTGATCTTCGGCGTGCGGGCGGTGGATGCGGCGGGGCACCGGAGCGTCGCGGTGGTTCCGATGCCGGAGCGGTAAAAGGCAGGCGGGGAGTAGGAAGGAAGCACCGCCTTGGTGAGAGAATAGGACCGTATGCCACGGATGGGCGGTATTCTTTCGTTTCCCGATTTCCGAGGATTGACGCGCAAGCTGGTCCTCTGGAACCTTGGCGCCTTCTTTGCGTTGCTGCTGATTGGCGTCGCATCGAATGCAGCGGCATTCACGATTGTGACCTGGACGGCGCTGGTGCCGCCGCTGGTGCTGGCGGGGCGGGTCTGGCAGCTGGTGACGTATTGTTTCGTCCATCAGGGGATTCTGAACACGGCGTTCGAGCTGCTGTCGCTGTGGTTCCTGGGTAGCTTTCTTGAGTCGAACCATGGATCGAGGTGGCTGGGGGAGATCTTCTTCTTCTCGGTGGTGGGAGCCGGACTGGCTGCGATGGCGCTCTATTTTGCCCTGCCGGCGGGCGGGGGCGTGCTTACCGGATGCTACGGAGGGCTTTTCGGGTTGCTGATCGCGTTTGGCGTGCTGTATGGGGATCTCGAGTTCATGATGTTTCCCCTGCCGATGATGATCAAGGCGAAGTACCTGGTCGGCGTTTACCTGCTGATCGCTCTGGCGATGCTCTTCTCGGCGCAGCGGTTCTTTGCGTTCGCACAGCTGGGCGGAGGGTTGTTCGGTTATATCTACATCAAGATGGCTCCGCGGCGGGGATTCGCATTTGCCGGCAGCGAGAGATTCTTCGGGCTGCGCAACAGCTATTACCGCTGGAAGCGGCGCAGGGCGGCGCGCAAGTTCGAGGTGTACATGCGCAAGCAGAACCGCGATGTGCACTTCGATAAGGACGGCCGGTATATCGATCCCGACAAAGACCCGAATGACCGGCGCTGGATGAATTGAAGACAGGGCTCAGAATCTTTTAATTCGTCCGTCAGAGATTCTTAACGAAAAAATCGGTCATGGCGCGGTAGAGGGCGAGCTTCGCTTCGTGGTCTTCGAAGATGTGTCCCCGGTCGGGAAAGAACATCGCTGACGGATATTTGGCTGTTTCGAGGAACTCGTTCAGGAGGATGAGCGAGTTTTCGACGTGCACCTTTTCGTCAGTCATTCCCTGCACGATGAGCAGCGACCCGGTGAGGTTTTGGGCGTTCTCGGTGGGCATGGAGTCGAGATAGCCGTCCTGATTGCGGACCGGGTCTTCGAGGTAGCGCTCGGAGAAGATTGCGTCGTAGAGGCGCCAGTCGGTGACCGGAGCTCCGGCAATTCCGGCCTTGTAGGCGATGGGCTTGTCGAGCATGGCGTGCAGGACGAGGAACCCGCCGTAGCCCCATCCGTAGATGCCGACCCGGGTGGGGTCGATGTAGGGGAGAGACCGAAGATAGCGGACGCCGTCGCGCTGGTCGGCCATTTCGAGTGACGAGAGGCGCAGATGCAGCGGCTCCTCGAACAGGTGCCCGCGGCCGGCTGTGCCGGCACCGTCCTGGGCATAGATCACGTATCCCTTTTGAGCCATCATACGCAGCCAGAGGAAGGTATCTCCGCCCCAGACATTGCGGACCACTTGCTCGCCAGGGCCTCCGGCGATGTAGACGATGGCAGGGTATTTCCGGGAGGGGTCGAAGCCCGGCGGACGAATCATGAGCGCATTGAGATCGGCGCCCATGTGGGTCTTCACGGTGAGAAAGTCGACAGGCGGGAGGTTGTATGCCGCAAGTGACGGCACGGGATTCTCATTGATGGGAGTGAGCAGCGTGCCGTCGGCGTGTAAGACATCCTGCCGCGGCGGAGTTGCGCTGGTGGAGAAGGTGTCGACGAAGAACCGGGCGTCGGGTGAGAAGAAGGCCTGGTGAGTTCCCCTCTGTTGCGTGATGGGGGTGAGGTTAGATCCGTCAAGGTTGACGCGATAGATCTGGCGATCGAGCATGGATTGTTGCGTGGATGTGAAGTAGAGCTGGCCGCGGGCTTCGTCGATGCCGTCGAGAGAAGTTACTTCCCAATTTCCGCTGGTAAGTTGGGAGAGCTGGCGGCCCGTGACGTCGTAGAGGTAGAGGTGACGATAGCCGGTGCGTTCGCTTGGCCAGACGAAGCGCTTCGAGTCGCGCAGAAAGTGCGGGCCGTCGTTGAGGTTGATCCAGTAACTGTCCTTGTCGGAGAGGAGGACGCGCGATCTGCCGGTTGCGGCATCGATGAGGAGCAGGTCGAGGTTTTTCTGATCGCGGCTGAGGCGCTCGACGGCGAGCTGGCGGGAATCGGGTGTCCAGTTGACGCGCGGCAGATAACCCGGCTTGGCGCTGTCGACCTCGACGGGATGGCGCGGGCCGCCGCTCACCGGCTCGAGGAACAGGCGAACCACGGGCAAAGGAGTGCCGGGCAGCGGATAGACGATGGAGTTCTCATGGCCGTCGGCGGAGCGGAGATTGTACTTTCCGGTGGCGTGGTCGTCAGTCTCGAGGTAGGCAATCCGGGAGGAATCGGGCGACCACCAGTAGGCGGCGCGGAGGCCGATTTCGTTGCGGTAGGGCCAGTCAGGCTCGCCTTCACGGAGATCGGCAGTACCGGGCGGCGTGAATCTGCGCGAGGCTCCGGTGGAGATGGTGGTAAGCCATAACGAGTGATCGCGGATGAAACTTGCGTAGCGGCCGTCAGGAGAGAGCTGCGCATCGCTCAATTCTTCTGTCCCGGAGACGAGGGTACGCCCGTGTCCGCTTTCGAGGTCCAGCCACACCAGCGAGATGGGGGTGATGAGCAGAAGTGCGCGGCCCTCCGGTGACCAGGCGTAGTCGGTGAGATGGGCGGGGATGGCGGGATGATCATCGTCCTGCGTTCGACGCGCAGGCGCGGCAGCGCCAAGGGCTGCGGCGAGCTGCGTGGCAGACACCAGGAGGTTGGAATGCGAGGTTGCCGTATCAAGCGACCAGATTTCGGTGGCGGGCGGACCAGCTAGGTGAGGTGAAGGTGGACCGGGAGAAGGTGGCGGAGCTGGTGGAAGGTTAGTCCGCAGCCAGGCGAGGCGGGCGCCGTTACTGGTCCAGTGCGGCTGTTGGAGTAGTTCACCGTTGAGGTCTGGTTGAGCCAGGATGCGGTCGGGGGTGAGTGACCGAATCTGGGACGCGGGTAGTTGCCAGGCAACGGCGGGAGCTACAACAAAGATGGCAGTCACGTAAATAAAAAGTTGCAGTCGATACTTGGCCATGTTTAGCTATTTTTTCCAAAACAAGTTGTCGATATGCTTAGAGTAGCCGAAACGATCTAGTTACTTTTGTTTCGGAGACGAGATTACGCCAGATTACGCCCACAAAAGATGTACATTCGAAAACGAAACGTATCGGGATACTATCAATATGCTCCTGATGCTCCTGGCAAGGTATCCTCGCCGTTAGCCAACTCTGAACACTCTTGCGATCTGCCTATTTCCCCGCTGCACTATAGGGCGATGCTGGGGAGTTTTCGCAGAGTGCCGTCAGAGATGGCTCGGGAGTAAAGCCTTTGCCTGGAGAGATATATAGTGCCCTATGCGGCGAATGAATTTGTGTGGATCACGGACTCTGATCTGAGAGTAACTGCCAAAGAATAGATCGACAGCCGGCGGTATGCGGCGAGCAAGGAAAGAAAGGTTTCATTGATGAGAGTTGCCAGCAAGTTGGGACGCGCACTCGGGCTTCAGATTGATTGGACAAGGCAGTTGAACCTGCGGTTCCTAAACCCGCGGTTCCTGGTCGTCATGTTGGCTGTTTTGCCGGGAATGAATGCCGCGCTCTGCGGCGCCCAGACCAGCGTCACAACATATCACAACGATATTGGCCGTACTGGACAGAATCTCAAGGAAACTATTCTGACTACTTCGAACGTGAACGCGACCCAGTTCGGGAAGCTGTTCTCGCAAGCGGTGGATGGCCAGATCTATGCCCAGCCGCTTTACCTTCCCGGTCTCACGATCGGAGGGCAGACGCATAACGTTGTCTTCGTGGCGACGGAAAACGACAGCGTATACGCATTTGACGCAGATAGTAATGGCGGTGCGAACGCCAGCGCGCTGTGGATGGCATCGATGCTGACCGCCGCTCATGGCGCTGCGTCCGGCGCTACGGCTTTCCCGGCTTCGGAACTGGCTGCCGATATCACGCCGCTGGTGGGCATCACGGGCACACCTGTGATTGATCCCTCGAGCAACACGCTTTACGTGGTGAGCAAGACCCAGGAAGGCGGGAATGCCGTGCAGCGGCTCCACGCCCTGGACGTTACGACGGGCAATGAGAAGTTCGGCGGCCCGGTGGTGATTACCGCGACGGTTGCCGGGACCGGGAACGGCAGTGTAAGCGGACAGCTAACGTTCGATCCGATGTGGGAGAACCAGAGACCGGCGCTGCTGCTGGTGAACGGCATCGTGTACATCGGCTTTGCCGCTCACGGCGACAACGGGCCCTGGCATGGCTGGGTTCTGGGCTATAACGCCGCGACCCTTAAACAGACGGGTGCTTACAACGCTTCTCCGAATGGAGTAGGAGCAGGCTTCTGGATGTCGGGTTCGGGGCTTGCGGCAGATGTGTTGAATCCGTCGACACAGCCATACGGACGCATGTTTCTGACCAGCGGCAACGGGGACTATACGGCGACTACTCCTTACGCGGGCAGCATGGATTTCGGGGACAGCATCCTCAATCTGGATCTGACGAATGGCGTACCGACGATCAAGGACGAATTCACGCCATCCGATCAGGCGGATCTCGACGCGGAAGATGGTGACCTGGGATCCGGCGGCGTGATGCTGATTCCTACGCAGACCACGGGCAGTGTGCCGAACCTGCTGGTTCAGGTGGGCAAAGAGGGAACGCTCTATCTGGTGAACCGCGACAAGATGTCGGGCTATAACAGCACGGACGCGGTGGTACAGGAGATTCCATATGGCGTGGGCGTGACTGGCGCGTGGAGCACAGCAGCCTACTGGAATGGAAATGTCTACTACTTGGGCCGGGGCGACTACCTAAAGGCGTTCGCGCTGGTAAACGGACAACTCTCCACGAGTCCGACGGAGTCGAGTGAGGTTTACAACTACCCGGGGGCGACGCCATCAATCTCCGCCAGCGGGAATACGCAGGGCATCGTCTGGACGATCGATTCGGAGGCCTATGCCACGAGCGGCGCAGCCATCCTGCAGGCCCACAATGCGAGCAACGTCGCGACGACGCTTTACTCGAGCGGCACCAATTCTTCCCGGGATAATCCGGGGCCGGCGGTGAAGTTTTCGGTTCCCACAGTAGTGAATGGAAAGGTCTATGTAGGGACGGGAACGCAGGTCAGCATCTATGGGCTGCTGAGTGGAGCGCAGCAGGCGGCGGCGCCGGTACTGTCTCCGGGAACCGAGTCGTTCACGGGAAGCATCTCGGTGACGATTACCGATTCGACATCGGGCGCGACGATTTACTACACGACGGACGGCACGACGCCGACCACCTCTTCGGCCAAGTACTCGGGCGCGATCACGGTCGGCGCGACCGAGACAATTAACGCGATTGCCAGCGCAAGCAACTACCTGGTGAGTCCGGTGACCTCGGCGACTTATACCGATATTACTCAGGCGAGCGCTCCTGCGATCTCGCCGGCTGGTGGAACCTACACCGCCGCCCAGACTGTGACCCTTACCGACAGCACGTCCGGAGCGACCGTTTACTACACGACGAACGGCACTACGCCGACGACTTCAGCGACGAAGTACACTGGCGCGATCACGGTCAGTGCGACCGAAACAATCGAGGCGATTGCCGTCGCTTCAGGTTTGAACAATAGCCCGGTGAGCACGGCGACTTTCACGATTGTCGCGCCGGGCACCGGTATCAACTATCCGCAAGGCTTCGCAGCGTCCGCCGGCCAGATTGTGCTGAATGGGAATGCGCAGCTTGACGATTCGCGGCTGCAGTTGACCGATGGCGGGCAAAATGAAGCGTCTTCGGCATGGTATGTGACGCCGGTGAACGTGCAGGCTTTCACGACGGACTTCACCTTCCAGTTATCAAACCCGATGGCCGACGGAATGACCTTCGCGATCCAGAACAATAACAACACGATCGTGGGCGCATCCGCAGGCAATCTCGGTTATGGGTACATTCCGCACAGCATCGCAATCAAGTTCGATCTGTTCAATAACCAGGGAGAGGGACCGGATTCGACGGGACTCTATACCGACGGCACTTCCCCGATGGTTCCAGCCATCGATATGACTTCTTCGGGAGTCAATCTTCACAGCGACGACACGATGGCAGTGCACATTGTCTATGACGGGACGACCCTGACGATGACCATTACAGACAACGTCACCGGCGCGTCGTTTTCGAACAGCTGGGCGATCAACATTCCGACCACGGTTGGAGGCAATACGGCTTACGTTGGATTCACGGGCGGGACGGGATACTCGAGCTCGTCGCAGAAAATCCTGACTTGGACTTTCAATAATAACCCCGTGTTGCCGACGCCGACATTCTCCCCGGCAGCGGGGACTTATACGACGGCGCAGTCGGTGACCATCAGCGATGGGTCGTCGGGCGCGACCATCTACTACACCACGAACGGAACAACGCCTACAACGTCCTCGACGAAGTACACCGGGGCCATCTCGGTCAGCGCGTCGGAGACCCTCAAAGCGATTGCCGTCGCCAGCGGGTACACGAACAGCGCCGTGGCAACGGCAGCCTATACCATCGCTTTAGTGTTGCCGACGCCGACGTTCTCGCCGGCAGCCGGGACTTATACCACGACGCAGTCGGTGACGATCAGCGATGGGTCGTCGGGCGCAACGATATACTACACCACCAACGGAACAACTCCTACAACGTCTTCGACGAAGTACACCGGGGCCATCTCGGTCAGCGCGTCGGAGACGCTCAAGGCGATTGCCGTCGCCAGCGGGTCGACCAACAGCGCCGTGGCAACGGCAGCCTACACCATCGCTTTAGTGTTGCCGACCCCGACTTTCTCGCCGGCAGCGGGGACCTATACTACGGCGCAGTCGGTGACTATCAGCGATGGCTCGTCGGGCGCAACCATCTACTACACCACCAACGGAACAACGCCTACAACCTCTTCGACAAAATACACCGGGGCCATCTCGGTGAGTGCATCAGAAACGATTGAGGCTATTGCTGTCGCCAGCGGGTCGACCAACAGCGCCGTGGCAACGGCAGCCTATACCATCGCTTCTGTGTTGCCGACGCCGACATTCTCGCCGGCAGCCGGGACTTATACCACGACGCAGTCGGTGACCATCAGCGATGGGTCGTCGGGCGCGACCATCTACTACACCACGAACGGAACAACGCCTACAACGTCTTCGACGAAGTACACCGGGGCCATCTCGGTCAGCGCGTCGGAGACCCTCAAAGCGATTGCCGTTGCCAGCGGGTACACGAACAGCGCCGTGGCAACGGCAGCCTATACGATTGGCAGCCCCACCGCGGCGACGCCAACGTTCTCGCCTGCGGGGGGAACTTACAGTACTCCACAGTCGGTAGTTATCAGCGACACCACCCCCGGTGTCACCATCTACTACACAACAGATGGCACGACACCGAGCAAATCGTCGCCGCAATACACCGGGGCTATCACCGTCAGCACGACTGAAACCATCAAGGCTCTTGCGATAGAGACGGGCTACTACACGAGCGCAGAGGGCATAGCGGCGTACACCATCAATTCATCTGGCACTACTCTCAACATGAGCGCTGGATTTACCGCATCGTCAGGCATGGCCATGAACGGGACGACTCAGCTAAGCGGCACTGGTCTGGTGCTGACCAACGGTGGTCAATATCAGGCCGGCAGCGCGTGGTACTCGACACCGGTCAATGTGCAAGCGTTCACTACGAATTTCACTTTTCAGCTGACGAGCGCAGTGGCCGATGGATTCACGTTTGCCATCCAGAACAATAACAGCACTATCGTTGGAGCGTCGGCGGGCAATCTCGGATACGGGTACATACCGAGCAGCGTGGCGATCAAGTTCGATCTGTTCAACAATCAAGGCGAGGGTTCGGATTCGACTGGACTCTTTACGAATGGAACTCCTCCGATGACACCGGCCGTAGATATGACCTCATCGGGAGTCAATCTTCACAGCGGCGACACGATGGCGGTCCAGCTTGTCTATAACGGCACCACCCTCACGATGACCATTACCGATACGGTCACCAAAGCGTCCTTCTCAACGAGCTGGACCATCAATATCCCATCCACCCTTGGCAGCAATACCGCCTATGTCGGATTTACAGGTGGAACGGGATATTCAACCGCGGTCCAGAAGATCCTCACGTGGACTTTCACGACTCCTTAGCCCTAGCGACGCCTGAGCGAGGCGGCTTAGCCTTGAAGACCCAAGAGTTCCTTATCGACCCTGGCCTGTAATTCTTTGCTCCGGTCAGGGTCGAATTTGCGAGCGAAGAGCTTGGGGGAGACCTGAAGAAAGTCGAAATCATCCGACTCAAGTGTTCGCGGGTACTTGGGATTGGGACGCTCCCAGTCGATGTAGCGAAGATCATCGTTCACTATGCGGCCCGCGAACGCGGAATTAGAAAGGATGCTTTGAAAGAGTGACTCGTCGGGGATGAGAACGTGCTTGAAATAGCGAACGAATCGCCGGTTCTCGCGCAAAAACTGATCGAGATACAGGACGCACTCGCGGGAAAGTCCCCACCACTGTGACCCGCCGTAGGGTTCCCATCCGAAGGGAAATCTGCGGGCGATGGGAAGATGAAACGTCCGGCTGCGAATGAAGAATGTCCAATATCTTACCCGGTTCATGGCCTGAAAGTAGCCGCTGTGACTGGTCCAACGATTCGGCTTAGAGAGCGGGAATGACTCGATGAACTCCGCTCCTCTGTTCCTGGTCAGAAAATCCTCGATTTGAGCAGCGCTTTTGATGGGATAATCCTGGGCCGATAGAAGAATCGCGTAGTCGAAGGGGCGTCCAGCCTGAGCAGCGGTTTGCACGCACTCGATCATGGCATGGGCGATGCCGAAGCCTCCCCAGTAGCACCGGATTCGCCCGGTGAGAAAGACTTCAGGATGAGTGGCGGCATACTCCTTCAGCGGTGCAAAAACATCGTCGGAGGCACGCTTATCGATATGGATGACAAAAAATGCTCCGGAATCGCGCAGCACGTGAATCAAGCGCAAGATCTGGGCTGGGTCCCGATGGCCCATGATGAGATAAGCGACCTTCATTCAATCAACCTTGCAGGATGAATTTGTGGAATGCGCACAGAGGTTCAGCAGAGGAAGCTGTGAATTGAAAGAAGTATATCCCGAAGGTGTCCCTACCCGACGTTGTTAACGCGGGGAGGTCACGCATATGGAGCTCCGCAGCTAATCGAGTGGGCTGATATAAACATTTAACGTCCGATTCACTGGCAGCCCGAGGAGAATTGAAATTCAAATGACTGCGCGAGCGAGCGACTACACGATGGTGCTGCCAGTCCGGCACCATCGTCTCGACGAGACACACGTGGCTGTCGAGAGCGCCTTTGCCGAACACCTGCGGATGATGCGGTCGAGGATTGGAGGAGCAGCGGAGCGCCTGGTGATCGCGTCGCCCGGCATGTCAGCGGCCGCCTACGAAGCGGGAATGCACGGCTACGCGGTTATTGATGAGGACGCTGAGAAGATAAGCTTCCACACTCTCTTTGGCGAAGACGAAACGCGGTCGACAGGCGGAAAGGTCAAGCTGTTCCCACCGGTCATGCGGTCTCTTCATGGGCTGGCGAGGGAGAGTTTCTGTATTCACAGCGGCCTGTCGTGGGACGTGTGGCTTCCATTTGAATTCGCGTCAATTGTCTTCGGCATCATTCTGAAGCGGCGAACGGTCTTTGTCGTGGACATCGACTACCGTAACTCTGCGTACATGAGCTACCGCAACGGTGACTGGTCGCGCAAGAGCTATCTTCTGTGCAAGTACGTTTACGATACGGCTCGCTCAATACAAGTGTGGGTGGCAGCGAGGTACTGCTCGCTGGTTTTGCTTAAGGGCAAAAAGATGGCTGAAGATTTCGGGTCCGGGCGGCCGAACGTCAAGGCGTTTCTTGATGCTTCGCATAGCGCAAGGAACATCATTCCTCAGGAAAGCCTGGGGCAGAAACTTAGAACGGTGCGGGATGACGAAGAGCCGTTGCGTCTTGTCTATTTCGGCCGCCTCACCGCATACAAGGGAATCGATCGCTGCCTGCGCGCGGCGGCGGGCGCTCGAGCGACAGGCGCGAATATCACGCTGGATGTTATCGGCGGGGGCGAGCAGGCGCAACCACTCAGGGATCTGGCGCACGATCTTGGTGCGGAGGACTGGGTGAGTTTTCATGGCGCGATGCCGTTCAACCAGGATTTCTTCGCGCTGCTCTATTCGTTCCATCTGCTCCTCGCCGCGCCACTACGTGAAGATACACCGCGCAGCGCACTGGATGCCATGGCGGCGGGGATACCGTATCTGGCATTCGACACCTACTATTACCGGGAACTGCTGGAAAGTGGCGCGGGGCGGGTTGTTCCATGGCCTGAGGTTGAAGCCATGGCGAAGATGATTGTTCATCTCGAAAAGAACCGAGAAGAAGTCGCAGGCCTGATTGAAAGCGCCGTGGCATTCGCCCGCTCGAACACGCAAGAGATATGGCTGGAACGTCGAGAGGCATGGACCATGACCTCGGCCATCGAGAATTGGTCTCGCTAGGTCCGCGTTCTAAGATAGAAAGTTGCAGCACCTCATTCTGGGTCGATCGGCCTGGGTTGATCCGGGCGTTGGCACGAAACCAGAAAAGTGAAAACCTCCTGACAATCTGCTGACAGTCTTTGAGCAAGATTCTTCTAACCTTCAGGCCAGGGGTTCTCAATGACATGGAAGCAGTTCCGGCATCCAGGAAAGATGAAGTGACGGAGGGCCTGTTCCCCACACCTCTCGCTGTGACTGAAAACGGGCACAAGGCGCGCTCGCTCTTCGAGAGCGGACAACTCACGATCCGGCTGGCGAGGCTTGACGAGGCGGCGGCGATCGCTGCCCTGACGAGCACCGTCTTTGATGGAAGGGACCATTTCTCACGGGCAAAATTCGACAGCGCGGACGCAATCGAACAGCTGATGGCGGAAGGCAAGTTCCTGCTCGCGGAGAAGGATGACCACATTGTGGGGTTTGCCTATCTGAAGCCACGACTTGAGGCCACAAGACTCGACTTACTGGCGGTCTCTCCGGCGCAGCAGCGAACAGGCATCGGCTCCCAGCTGCTGTATGCAGCTGAAAGGCTGAGCAGCAGCATGCGGTGCCTGTTCATGCATATTCGAGTGATGAATCTGCACAGGGAGACGATCAAATTCTGCCAACGCCGCGGCTATGTGGAGTTTGGAATTGAGGCTATGAATCGGCATCAACCGATCTCACCGCACTGCCACGTTGTGCGAATGTGCAAGCAACTCGATATCGATCGTCTGGCTTTCTAGAGCCCCTTCAAACTTATCACTCTCCCGAGAGGAACAAAAAAAACCGATGTCATCTTCAGCGGATCCTCCTGAGCAAATGTGCGTTCACGATCGAGAACGCCGGTCATTTCTCGGCTACTTGTTGGCTACCGGTGCTGGTCTGGTCAGTGCGGCACTGGCGGTTCCATTAGTGCGATTTGCCACCTTTCCACTGCGTGCTCCAACAGAGGAAACAACTTGGTCCGACGTGGGAAAAGTTGATGATTTTGCAGCGCTCGCCGAACCAGTTGCCCGGACGATCGACATCAAGCGGGTCGATGGCTGGCGCAGCTCTGTGGTGCAGAACGGAGTATACGTTGTACCCACGGGAAGCGGTCAACTAAAGGTGCTTTCTTCAGTATGCCCACACTTAGGCTGCTCAGTTCGCTGGATTGGTAAACAAGATAAATTCATTTGCCCCTGCCATGGGGGCACCTTTACCAGTACGGGTGTCCACGTTTCCGGGCCACCTCTTCGCGCAATGGATGAACTCGAAAGCAGGGTTGAAAACGGCGTTCTCAAGGTCCGCTTTCAATACTTCCGCCAATTGGATGCCAAGAAGGAACTGGCCGGCTGAGATTTGGGAGAGGCGATGTCTGACGTAAAGAACTCCTTGCAAACTGACCAAAAGCCCGCTTTGGGGTGGATGGACTGGTTGGACAACCGTACGGGCATTCGTTCATTACTGCATGAGGCGCTCGACGAACGAATCCCCGGCGGCGCCCGCTGGGCTTATGTCTTCGGGTCGGGATTGCTCTATTTGTTTCTGTCGCAGGTGATCACCGGGGTTTTTCTCGCACTGTACTACGTGCCCTCGTCCGATCACGCACACGTGACGGTCTCCTATATTTCCAAAGTAGTCAGCTCGGGGTTATTTCTGCGGAGCATCCACGCCTACGGCGCGACCGCCATCATCATCGTGCTATTTCTGCATATCTCACAGACGCTTCTGTATGGATCGTACAAAGGAAGGCGAGAATTACTGTGGCTTACGGGTTGCTTTCTCCTTGCCCTGATGCTGGGCATGGCTTTTACCGGTTATTTGCTGCCCTGGGATCAGAAGGCCTACTTCGCATCGGCAGTGGGAACCAATATCATCAGCGAAGTGCCAATAATCGGCGCACCGCTGCAGGAACTGCTCCGCGGCGGCCCGCAAATGGGAACGCTGACCCTATCGCGCTTCTTTGTGCTTCATGTTTTTGTTTTGCCCGGGCTGTTGATAGCCTTCATCGCGACGCACGTCTTCCTGTTTCGCAAGGCTGGCGCCGCTGGCCCCATTAAGGAAGATCCCTTCCACCCTACGCTGCCGACACAAAAGTTTTATCCACGACAGCTGGTCATGGATATGGCGGCGAGCCTATTGATTGTTGTCGCTCTCGGATTGGTGGCATACTTTGTTCCAATTCATCTTGGCCCCGAAGCCAATACCTCAGACACGAGCTACATCCCCCGGCCCGAATGGTATTATTTGCCAATTTTTCAATGGCTAAAAATAGTGAGCGGAAAGTGGTCACTCCTGGGCGGCATTCTGCTGCCGGGACTTCTTGCGCTGCTATTTTCTGCCATTCCTTTTCTCGATCGCGGACGTGAGCGCCGGCCGTGGCGGCGTCCTGTTGTTGTTGCTGGATTCGCTATCTTCGTGGTGTGCTACTCCAGCCTGGGCGCGCTCAGCTATCACGACGACACACGCGATTTGAACGTGGCCGCGCAGTTGGCGCGCCAAAGACGAGCGGAAATCGATTACATGCGTCAGGCGTTCCGACCGCTGTCCACGCCGAGTTCTGTGCCAATCCTAGCACCGACGAACGTGGATCCAGTTATAAGCAAGGGTGCAGCTATTTTTGCGGCTGGACCTTGCGGTAGTTGCCACGGAAATAGGGGTGAAGGTACGGCAAAGGCTCCGAATCTGATCGGTGTCGGTGAAATGTACTCAGCCGATCGCCTCTCCTACGTATTGCACCACCGGACTCCAGACATGATCCAAGGAGGCATGCCTCCAGTCAATTTGGACAAGGCGGATACGGATGCTCTCGTTGCCTACTTGCGTAGTCTTAAGTAATTGTAGCCGTCTCTGCGAACAGGAAGCGCTTTCCAGAGAACCGCTTCGATCTGCCAATCCCTACTCCGTTCCCGACGAGTTTCATCCGTTTTCCAAAACGAGGAATCACTCCAACCACATTTAAAGCTGGGAATGGAAAGACTCGAACCGATCGTCCTGCAGGAGCGCCTGGGAGCCTTTGCCGTCGCGTGTACAGGCGGCCTGCGACACCGGGTCCGGCCGCCGATAGCATTTTCTGGTTCGAAGCCAGCTGCCGCCATAGTTGGCAGCCGGCGGTTAGTTCTCGACTACATGAATAACAAACAGCATTGAACCATGGCCTGACCCGCAAAATCGTCCGCATCTTCCCTTAAAATCGCCAACCGCGTCAGGAGTCACGTTCACTTCCGTGACGTGACCCTTGCTCATCGTGCCGTTGACGTGTAGACCCGGAACGAGAAGACTGTGCGGCACATCATCAGAAGTAAGAGCAAGCGTAACCGTCTCCCCCTTCTTGATTGTGATTTCTGCCGGCGTAAAGGAAAAGCGTTTCGCGTGAATCTCGATTTGACGGGGGGTCGACTGAGCAAGATTACTCGGCACCCATAAAGACACCAACATCAGACACGCCCAGAGACGGTATTTCATTTTCACCATTCCTTGTTAATTTAGAGTTTTGTTTTTTGGGGATCGCAGAACGCAGGTCCGTCGGACCATCATCGCGGTCTACGGAGCTAGATAGCGGAGGAGGGCTTCCTCATCCTGCCTCGAGAGCTTGGCGCGAACACGCATGTGCATTACGACGGTTCCGGTAACTCGGGGCGAAATTGTCATGGGCGGCTTATGGCAGCGCGAGCAGTTCTGCATGAAGACTTCTTCTCCGTTCTTCTGCCCGCTGTTGCGTACGGCTGGAGCTGGCGGCTTTTGTTCGGTGTTCGTCTGGGCTCCTGCGTACAATTTCATCCCGCTCAGCCACACGCACGTGGCAACAGTCGCGACAAAAAAGGCGATGCGATACGGTGATCTACGATTCGTCAACTTATTTCCTCCCTGGCCAGAGCGGCCAGACAAACCGATACGTGAAGCCGATATTCCAGAGATTGGCATCCTTTGCTGACGTAAAATTGCGCTCATAGCTCGAGATAATGCGCCAGTTGTCCCTTATGTAGTAGTTAAGAGCAACACCCGGCCGCTCGGTTTGCGTCCCCGGCACGCCATGTCCGCCGCCGTGATCCGGAAAGGATTGCTGCATGCGGCCGGCGATCTCAACATTCTTAAAAAATGAGTTGGCAACGGGTACCTGAGACAGCATGTAGCCAGCTTGTATCCAATAGCCGAGACCGTAATAGCTTTGATCGTATTCACCCTTTACGTCCAAGGGGAGGTGGGTTGGCTGCCATGATATGTAGACAGCTTCGTTGTTAATATGCCTTGGATCATCCATAAAGCGCTGATAGGATGTCCCCACTTCGAAGCGCTGAGTTGGAAAATAAACGCTGGCATCGAAGCCCGTAGCGTGCGCGGAACCAAATTGCGAGGCATTGCTGTGGGCCGAGTAGTAAGCCGAATACTGCACGCTGAACTTATCATTTTGCGTGGCTACGCCTCGCAGTTCACCACCAACTCCAAAGCCAGTTGTTTGAGTGCCTGCTGAATAGGTAAGTGGAAGGTTCTGAAACGTATCAATCCAGATGGGATCCAGTCTCTCCGTGACGAGGCCATAGGGCAGTATGAACTTGCCGCCGACCACCATCGCGTGGGTATCCGCGAGCCAGTCGATTTGCGCATAGTCCAACTCGGAGAACACCTGTCCGGTGTAGTCCCCGTTGCCATTTCGACGACTGAACACTCCCGTGAACTCTCCACGCGCCTCGCCGAGTACATGGCTTCCTATCGGAATAAGGAGGACGGGATCAATGGCCGGCAACAGTGTTGAAGTGCCACCATTAATGCTGTCGACGTAGCCTACCGCGCCGGAGATGACAGGAACGTAGCCAGCCTGCGTCGTTTCGTTGTCGGCGTCCTGAGCGCTGACCTTCATCGTGCAGAAGAGCAGACAACCTGCGAGCAACCATATCTTCATATCGCGATCGATTCTTTGTCCTGTTGTGGAATAGCTGCTATCGGTCTTGCTGTGCGCGACGCGCGCAGGTGAAGCATGCGTTCGCTCGCAGCGTCGATAAACCGAGTGTAGGGATGGGCTGTCTGGCACTTGCACATGCGATGTCATTCCTTTGTCACCGATAGCGCGACATGTGTTTTTCGAGAGCTAGAAGGCTTATAAACGCCTTATGACAAGTGAACGGCGCCATAGCTGCGACATGGTTTCCAAGCTTGCGGCATAGAGCTGCGGGGCGGCCTGAAGGTCTAACTGGAGAGGCTTATCAAAGGTGGAACGAATCGATCGAGAGTGTTGGCCTCAAGTCTGGATGAGACTCCGCCGTGGCAAGCGTCATTCGATTAGGAGCTCATCATGCGAGTTTTGAGCGATGAGGTTGTAGTACTGACGGAGAGTCTGCAGTCGGAAGACACGGAGGAGTCGTCACTGCTGAGAACGCTTGTGGTGCTTGCGGAGCACTGGAGGCTTATCGGGGGCGGCATGTTGTTCTGCGGCCTGATCACTGCATTGATCGTCCTGGTCATGCCTGTAACGTATACGGCGTCGACCGTGATCCTGACTTCGCAGAGCGGGTCCGGGGGAGCGGCTGCTTTGCTGGGTGAACTGGGCGGTTCACTCGGCGCATTGGCTTCGCTGGGTGGAGGTGGTCTGTTGGGAAGTCAATCCGATACCTTTGTCGGGGTACTCAACAGCCGCACGGTAGCGGATGAAATGATCGAGAAGTTTCACCTGCAGAAGGTATATCGGAAGCGAACGCTGGTGGACACACGAAAGAGCCTGGCCAAGCATACTCACATTGAGGGAACCAAGGGCTCGTTCATTCGCATTTCTGTTGATGACCACGACGCACACCGGGCCGCGGATATGGCGAACACATATGTGGATGAACTCTACCGCAGGAACCAGACTCTCGCCCTGACCACGGCGTCGCAGCGGCGGCTCTTTCTCGAAAATCAGGTGAATGCTGAAAAGGATCAACTGGCCAATGTCGAAGCTGCCTTTCGCGAGTTACAGCAGAAGACGGGTGTCATCCAACTGGCTGGTCAGGCAGAGATGACGCTGCGCTCCATGGCGCAGCTCCGGGCAGAGATTTCAGCGAAGGAAGTTCTGCTGGAGCAGCTGCGCACGACGGAGACTGAGCAGAACACGGACGTGCAGCGCCTAGAAAGCGGGTTGAATGCCTTGCGCGAACAGTTGAAAAAGGCGGAGAGTGATAGCAGCGCCGACAATTACTTTGTCTCGGCTGGCCGGATTCCCCTGGCAGGACTCGAGTATCTGCGCCGCATGCGAGATGTGCGTTACCACGAGGCGCTGTTTGAAACGCTCGCCAAGCAATACGAACTGGCGCGAATCGAAGAGGCAAAGGCTCCGCCCGTGATCCAGGTCGTAGATAAGGCTATCGTTCTCGACAGACGCTCGTGGCCGCCGCGAGCACTGCTGGTGCTGCTGGCGTTGTTCACTTCGGGCGTGCTGCTTTCAGGGTGGGTCTTGCTTAGAGACAAATGGAATAAAGTTTCAGCGGTGCCGGAAAACGCTTTGCACATCTCTGCCCTGCGGAAGATACTTCGGCATAAGAACAGACTGGCATGAGCTCGACTGAGGGCGGCAATCAAAAACGCCGGGGGCTTCTAACCGGGCGGCTTCGCGCCGATGTGCTTGCCGTTGCGACAGGTGAAGGTGTCGCCCGCCTGTGCAACCTCATTCTTGTCGTATTTCTCAGCCGTACTTTTGGTGTGCGCGCCGCCGGCGCCTATGCGGTTGCGCAGGCGCTCTATCTCTACCAGATGAACGGCACCGATTTCGGTTTGCGACAGACGGGGGCGCGGCTAATCGCGACAAACCCGGGCAGCATCAGGAGAATTGTCGGATTCATTCAGCGGCGGCGGGTTTTTCTCGCAGTGCTGATGATGGCACTTGGGTACTGGTATGGAAGGTTCGGACCGGTTCCGCAAGACGCGCGGGCGATGGTGAGCCTCTATGCGCTGGCGATATTTGGATATGGCCTCTCGGTAGATTGGCTGGCGTGGGGCATGCAGCGGTTCGCAGTGATGTCGGGGGCGCGCGCCACGGTGTCGGTTATGAACGTGACCTTCACAATTGTCTGTGTCGCGGGCTTTCACGCCGGACTGTTGATTATTCCGCTTACGGCTGCGCTGGCCAATGTTGTCGCAGGAGCGTCCCTCTGGGTGTTCTGGGCGAGAAGGAAGCTGGCAGAGGAGCAGGAACGAGCGGGGGAGCAAGCGCTTCTGGAGTTGCCGGGCTGGAGATCGACGACAGTGCTGGGAGTTGCGCTGCTGATGTACCAGGCCTTTTACTCAATTGACACGATCATGCTTGGCGCCATGACGGACAGTGCGCAGACCGGCTTGTACAGTGCGGCCTATCGACTGCTGCTGCTGGTGCTGGCAATTTACTACTTCCTGATGCAGGCGGTTTATCCGCGCCTGGCGGCGATTCCTGAAGGGCAACAACGGATTCACATGTTCAGGAAGCCGCTGCTGCTTGCCATTGCGGCGGGCACGGGGGCGGCGATGATCATGGCGATCGCCAGGAAGGAGCTGATCAGGCTACTTTTTGGCCCTGCGTTCGCGCCCTCGGCGGCGCTTGCCGGACCGCTGCTCGTTGCAATTCCCATGGATTTTGTCACGTCGGTACTACTAACGGTGCTGGTGGCGTGGGATCACCCGCGGCGAGCAATCACTGCGACCGGAACGGCTGTAGGAACCAATGTGTTACTGAACCTGTTTCTTATTCCGCGATACGGAGCCCGAGGTGCCGCGTATGCAACGCCACTTTCCTACATCCCGTTTCTTCTTATCCTGGTGTGGCAACTGCAGCATGCGTCGGGAGGCCGACAGTCGACGCAAACTACGGAAGCCGTGCCGTCTGCTCTGACTTCATAATTAGCTGGCAAACTTAAAGGGCAGTTACGTTAGAGGATCTGGCAGTTCTCCGTTGCGGAGAAGCACTCTTCGGGCGCGGAAGCTCCGGTTCAGGCGTCGCTTGCCGAAGAGGAGCAATATTGCGGGAACACCAATGCCCGCGGCGAACCAGACAATGAAGATGCCCTGACGAAAGAGATCGATACGCCACAGTTCGGCAGAGCCGTAGAGAATTGCTCCACAAGGGAGCAGAAGGCTTGTTCTGCCGAAGGAGGAGAGCCACGAGAACATGAATCCCATGAAACAACAGACGATGCCGACATACGGCCACGCAGCATAGCCCATCGTTTCGTGCAGCTGAACGAAGGCGGAATTCGTCGTGAGCAGAGGCTCGATATCGATATATTCGCGATAGAGATCGGTGCGGCTGCTGGCGATCTCATCCGTTCTGCTTGCGGCTCCGAGAGCGACGTTAAAGGGCGAGCCCAGATAAGTGATTATCTCGGAGATGCCTGCTTCGCCAAATGTCTGGTTCTGGGTTGCATAGAAATTGCTGTTTCGCGAAGAGTTCAGGACGGAAAGGATGAGAAAGAGAAGAGTGGCGCAGATGCCGAGTTTGACTGGGCTGATTCTGATGTCGCGTTTTCCGTAAGTGATGAGAAAGGCGGAAACGACCAAGGTGGCAATGAGAATCAGACGCGAGGATATCAAGACGGTCGCGGCGAGAAGAGCAATATTGGCAATGGCAAGAAATGATATCTTCCGGAATTTTACGGTTCGGTAGATGGCCAGAGACGCGGAATAAAGAACGAGGTATCGCAGAGAGGTAATTCCCGCGCTGTAGTCAACGTAGAGCGTGTTTTTCAGGCGATTGGCCTGTCCAAGGTAGATATACAGAGCCGCCTGCAATGGTGGCAGGGCGCGAAAGATCCTGACAAATGTCGCGATCGTTCCTATCGTACCCAAGATCGTAAAGGTCCAGTAGACAGACCGGGAATCAAGTCGCGGAAGAGTTATGCGTTCGCGGCTTGGAGACGCAAAGACGGCGCCAAGCCTCTGTCCGATGATGAAGCCGGTGAAGATGAGCAGATACCAGGAGAAGAGAATAAAAGACGAGAACACACTGGAGTGCTCAGTAACATCAAAGCCCTTGCGAAGGACTCCGAAGTCCGGGCATAACCATGCGCAGAAGCTCAGGACCACGGCAAGAAGCGCGATGCCGTAGGGCGTCATGATCCGGTTGATGTTCAGCTTCAGCGCCATACGGTCACTCAACACCTAGTTGCTTGATGCCGAATTGTGGACTACGGCCCAGATGTTCGCGAACTCGCCTGGTTACGGCGTCAAAGCCTTTTTCGCCGAGCAGGTAAGCAGCCAAGCAATAGAAATGGAAGATCGGATACCTATAAAATCCCATCTTCGCGAACCTGAGATAGAGATGGAAAAAACCAGATCGGTTAAGGGACAGCTGATCCTTGATGTACGGGTAGAAGTAGTTCGCGTAGTCATGCATCACCGCACTTGTCAGCTGCCTGCGTGTGGTCTGATCGTGATACCGGATGATCGCCAGAGCCCCCTCCACCATCTGGAGTCTTGCTTCGGGCGTGTACCGGCCCGGTACGAATTTGCCTGCTTCTATGGAACTTATTCCGAAGTCGGGCGGCTCTCCATTTCGGCAGAGAACGAGGGTTTGAGGGGTAAAGACAGCATTCTTGCGGGCGAGAACCGAAGCGGTTAGGTGTAGCTGATAGTAAAGGGTTCCATCGAACCTGTCGGTGGCGGCTGCGTGAGCACTATCACGGTCTACGATGTAACCGGAGATCACTCCTGAGCGCCTGAAGCAAACCATGACGGCCCCGTTGCCGGCGGCAAAGAGGCGCTCTTCATTGAAATAGCGCACCTCTTGATTGATCTCGTCCGGAGCGGAATCGAACCAGGCATAACTTTTCAGGACGAATCCTATGTCGGGATAGCGATCGATGATCCGGGCTGTGTGCGAGAGAGCGCCTGGGCACATAAGGTCGTCGTTGCCCATGAAAAAGCAGAACTTTCCCCCGGCCCTAGCGACCAGATTTCGGATGTTGCCATCGTAGCCTAAGTTTTGTTCATTTTCGAAATACTGGATGACATTTGGATATCGACTTGCGCAGTCAGCGACAATGGCAGCAATCTGCTTTCTTTCCGGTGAGTCATCTTCACAGATAACGACTTCAAAGTTTCGGTAATCCTGACAAAATATCGAATCCAGCAAAGCCCGGAGATGCCGCGCGCGGTTGTAGGCGGGGATGCATACAGAAAATTTGGCGCGCTCCGTCCTCATACGCCTCTCAATCAAATTTTCCCGTCGGCAATTACCGAGGACAGCACCGATGCGTAGCCGACGGCGGCGCGGCTTGCGGAATACTCAGCGGCGCGGCTTAGACCCTCGAAGGCGAGCTTGCGCTGCAAATCATCGCTATCGAGCAATTGCTCGATAGTCGAAGCCAGCTCGTCTGCTGAGTCGGGCGCGAAATAAAGAGCGCTATCGCCGGCTATTTCAGGCAGGGACGCCGCCCGGGAACAGATTACGGGCGTACCGCAGGCCATCGACTCGATCACCGGCAGGCCGAAGCCTTCTTCGAAAGAGGGAACGACAGTCATCAAAGCTGCGGAGTAGAGGGAAGCGAGGGCGTCGTCCGCGACCGCGTGCAGGCACCGCACGCCGGGCATCGTTATGAGTTGAAGCAACTTCGCGTCCGCTCGGGATGGCTTTGCTTTCCGGGGCAGCACGAGAATCAATGGGGGCATATCGCGACGCCTGGCGTAGAGATGCTGATAGGCGGTGAGCAGGGTCGTGAGGTTCTTGTGCGGGGCTGTGGAGCCCACGAAGAGGATGTAATGAGTGGGGATTCGGTAGTACTGCCGCACCTCGTTCGCGGCTTCGCTTTTGATCTTTGGACGAAAGGCCTCATTGACGGCGCAAGGGACGACGGAGATCCTGTCCGGATCTGCTCCGAGGCGATCGATGAGCATTTGCCGGGTGTACTGGGATGGCGTGACAACGTGAGTGGCGCGGGCGCAGGCGAGTCGCAGCATGAGTTCTGCGTAGAGGCGGGTGCGCAATCTGTTTCGATACGCAGGAAAGATCAGGTGGGTGAGGTCGTGGATGGTCACGAGGAGCGGGCCGGTGCGAAAGACCGGAATGTTGTAGTGTGGCGCGCAGAAGACCGCGGCGCGGCGTGCGACCAGGGGCAACCGCGCCTGCTCCATCACGGAATATATGCCGCAGTTCATCTCAATAACCTGATCGCACAGAGGGGCGACGGTTTGCACATGGACCGGCGTGGTGATGCAGGTAAGCAGGGTGTGCGGAAGATTCTGCTTGAGTTCCTGCAGCAAGTTGAGGATGTACCTGCCGATGCCGGTGCGCAGCCATCGCGCATCGATAACGACCTGGGAGGGACTGCTCATCTGCACGCCGCGATCTCGTGCACGAGCGATGGGGCGTTGAGCGCCGTATCCACGAGGTTCTGAAAGCTGTCGCGGAACGCATCAGCGCTGAAGCGGCCAGCGCGCTCACGGATGGTGTGTGGCTGGAAGCAATACTCACTGGATTCGAAACGGAGGATAGCATCGGCAACGGCCATCGCGGTCTGCTCGTAGAAGAACAAGCCCGTATCCTGCGGACAAGGCGCAGTGATATCCAGGCACCCCACGGATTCGAGCGCTCCTCCCTTGCCGAAGGCGATTACGGGACGCCCGCAGGCCTGCGCTTCGACGATCGCCATGCCGAAGTCTTCCTCGGCAGCGAAAAGAAATGCCCGGCAGTTCGCGTATTCCTCCCACAGGGTCGCCTCATCGACATTGCCGAGGAACTTGATGGTATTGCCGGCCTCGGAGCGGAGATGAGCCTCTTCGGGCCCTGTGCCGATAATGCGTAGTTCGCGGCCAAGCAGATTGCAGGCCTGGATGAGAAGGTCGATGCGCTTGTATGGGACCAGACGGCCAACTGTGAGGTAGGCACTGCGCGGCGCTCTCGAGAAATAGCCGGAGGACATGTCGACTGGCGGGTAAATGACCGTGCTGTCGCGGCCGTAATACTGCCGGATCCGGGCGGCTACATAGCTGGAGTTAGCGACAAAATGGGTTACACGCTGTGCTGCGCGCTGATCCCAGGAGCGGACGTAATGTGCCGAAAGGCTGAAGACGGATCTCGATAGCTGATTCATGCCACTGCGGTAGTGGTGGTACTGATCCCATAGATAGCGCATTGGGGAGTGGCAATAACAGATGTGAACTGTGGATGGGGAGACGATGATGCCTTTCATCGGTCCGCTATCGGAAGTGAGCACCAGGTCGTATCCGCTGAGATCGAGATGCTCAACGGCCAGTGGATATAACGCCAGAAGCTGACGGTATACGCGAGGCGCGAACGGTGCGCGATCGAGAAATGAGGTCCGCAGCGACCGGTGGCGGAGACTCTCGGGAAGCTTGTGCCGATCGGCGACCAGGGTGAAGAGATCCGCATCGGGATACATATGCGCCAGGACTTCGGCGACTCGTTCTCCGCCTCCTTGGGAAACGAACCAGTGATGGACTATGGCAACTCGCACTTGATGGGCAACCCTTAGCTGGCTTCGGCCAAATATTTATGGGCTAACCGGATTACTGTATCGAGCGGCGCGAGCGAGGTTGTCCGGGCGGGGTCGGGAGATTGTCAGACGTTTGTAAAATGCGTGGGTAAGAGATTCCGAGGGTCAGCCCGTTTTCGTTTATGCCACGCTTGAGGGGCGTGCGATCGAGGGTTCCGGATCTTTCGCGTGCGGTGCGGCCAGGATCGCGTGGGGAAGAGACAGGACGAAGGTGGTGTGGCCGGGGTGGGAATTCTCAAGATAAACCCGGCCGCTGTGCTCCTGGGCGATCCTGTTCGCGATAGTCAGACCCAATCCGATGCCGCGCCGCTTGCCGTCGCTCACGAAGGGCTCGAAGAGGGTGTCACGGATAGCGGCGGGCACGCCGGGGCCGCTGTCGGTGATTCGCAACTCGATCAGGTGCGGCGTCTCCGTGAGTCTAACCTTTACCAGCGGCGGGGGCGGTCCGGTGCGCGCAGCCTGGGCGGCATTGATGAGCAGATTAAAGATTGCCCTTTCGATCATCCTTGCGTCCATCCGTCCTTCGGACGGCGGCAGATGCTCCACCTGAATGGCGACGCCGTGGGCCTCGGGATGGACTTTCACCATCCCGACGGCGCGTTCTATCAGACCGCCGAAAGACTCGTAGGTGGGATGAAGAGACTTCCCCGTGCGGCTGAAAACCAGCAACGACTCGAGCACATCAGTCATTCCCTGGACGGCCAGTTGCACATCCAGCATGAGTTCGTCTCTTTCCGCGGACGGTGTGGCGGGGTTACTAAGGAACTCGGCATTCGCGTAGATGGCAGAAAGATAATGGCGCAAATCATGGGATATGGAACTGGCCATTCGACCGATGACGGCAAGGCGGGCCGACTCGACGAGCTCCTGCTGTGAGCGGCGCAACTGGTTCCGCATTGTGTCAAAGGCCAGGCTCAGTTCTCTCAGCTCCTTCGTGCCTCCGCCTGTGAGGCGATAGTCGAAGTTGCCGGAGCCCAAGGCGCGCGCACCTGCCAGCAATTCGTCCAGCGGGCGCGTAATCGTGCTGGAGATATAAAGAGCAAGCAGCGTGCCGACAACCAGTACTAGCAGTCCAAGGGCAAGGAGCAGCCGGTTCAGCCGCATTGCGAAAGCACTTGCCTGATCGTAGGACTTGAGCACGAGCAGCCGGACCGGAACCTCGGAGAATGTAGCAATCGGAACCGATGCTGCCAGATAGTGTTCCCTGCCAAGCCAGAGATCCTGTTCGCCGGTCCCCGTTACAACTGCCCCGCCCTGCCGCTGCAAGTCGAGATTGTGCTGGGCGTCGAGCGTGCTGGAAACGATCTTGTCAGCGGCGAGAAAGATCACGTCGGCAGCCGCTGCCTCGCGCACCTGGCGGCTGACCCGGTCGTCAATTGAGTAACCGGCAATGACGAATCCGAGAGGCGTGCCCGTGGTTTCAGGGCCGAAGAACAACGGCCGGAAAGACACCTGGTACAGACGATGATTGCTAAGCAAGTAACGCTGGTCGGAGTGCGACTCGAGCAGGCGTTTCAGCTGCAACTCTAGATCATGGCGATCCGGGACACCGGCGGTGTCGTAGACGGCGGCGATTGTTCCGGATGGGGTCATCAGCGCGAACAGATCGCTACCGCTTACCTTCCAGAATTCAGCGCCGCCGTCCTGAATTGTTTTCAGATCGTGGGTGGTCATCAGCGCCTTCATGTACTGGAGATCCGCTAACAGGGCGACTTCGCGATCAAGCAACTCCTGTCGTTGGCGCTGAAGGTTCTGAAAGGTGACGGTGGAGTGCAGCAGGTCGGCAGCAAGATTCGTGCGGATCTGCTTTTGTAGACTGCTGCGGATGACAATGAGGCTCAATACGGTCAAGCCGCAGGAGAGCGAGAGGAGAGAGAGAAGGAGAATCGTCCGCATGCGCATGATGGTTCTCTTTCTCACGCGTCGAGTTTGACGCTCATTGGGTCTGGCTGACGAATTTGTAACCCATTCCGTGCATTGTCCGAATGTATTTCGGGTTGGATGGATCGGTTTCGAGTTTTTGCCGCAGCTTGAGAATCTGATTGTCTACGGTACGGGTAGAAGGATAACAACTGTAGCCCCAGACATGGTTGAGCAGCTCTTCACGAGACAGGACCC
>Ga0210398_10001208_pt1 | contig 27423 bp, 17 predicted proteins | sample IncBWC4OmetaG_FD_161047 | JGI IMG/M metagenome (GOLD analysis project Ga0210398, IMG submission 161047) | Forest soil microbial communities from Barre Woods Harvard Forest LTER site, Petersham, Massachusetts, United States - Inc-BW-C-4-O | ecosystem: Environmental > Terrestrial > Soil >... | reverse complement strand
GTAATGCTTGTGCGTTTCACTTGCAGGCGGCGAGAGGTGCAACGCGCGCGTGTAGCGAATGTATGTTTCGACCGGCAGCACCGGCGTGGCCAGCGGCGCAGAAATCGCGCCCACCGCGATCATCAGTGCCGGGTAGGCCACTCGCACCCACCTTCGCTGCCGCGCCTCGAGCCACATTTCCCACAGGACGCTGCCGGCCGCAAACAAGAGCGGAAAGGCGGGAAAGAGGTAATACACGCGCGGACTCATCGTAACGATCACGCCCGCTGTGAACACCCAGGCCCAGCCCAGCGTGCGAAATCTCTTCCCTTGCTCCGCCAACAAGAAAAACCATAGGCCTGCTAGCCACAAGGGCGCGGTCAACGGATTCATCGACCCAATTTCCTGACCGAAGAAACTGAAGAAGCCCAACGGCACGTTCCGCCCGCTGCGTCGAATGTTGGCCTGCAATTCGAGAAATGGAAAGTGGTGCCGAACATTCCACCAGAGATTCGGGGCAAAAATCACAAACGCGACCACCCCACCAATCCATAACCACCGATTCGCGAGCAGCTTCCGTTGGTTCGTGAGCAGTAGTCCGAGGACAATCCCAGCGCCGAAGATCATCATCGAGTACTTGTTCTCGAGACCGATGCCCGCGACCACGCCGAACCAAATCCACAGCCTCTCATTTCCGGTTTTGATGATGCGAATCACGAGATACGCGCAGGTCATCCAGAACAGTGGCTCGAACGCATTCATCGTGAAAAGGCTGTCCGACCCGAGAATGCCGGGCGCAGTGAGCGTGGCAATCGCCGCAAGTACCTGCGCGAAGCGCCTCCCACCGAGTTCGCGCGCAATCAGCGCGGTTAGCACAACCTCCACCGCCCCCGCGAGCGCCGGCAAAAATCGGATCGCGAGCAGCGACTGACCCAGCGTATGTCCCACCACCCAGGCAATCATCGCGATCAGCGGCGGCTGATCGACATAGCCCCAAGCGAGATGACGGCTGCAGGCCAGGAAGTACAACTCGTCACCCAAGTACCCATACCTGTGTCCGGCGTACAAATGCACCACCAGCTTGCACGCGGCAATCAGGAGTACAATCGTGGTCGCGCCCAGCATCGGGCAAAGGTACCTTTCGTCATGGCTCTCTACCGTGCCCCCCGCCATTTGCGACTGCGACTCCACCATCATCCTCGCTTGCTCCAAGTTGCCAGGGTTGCAATTATAGGGCCAAGCGCAAGCATTTTCAGTGGTGGTATAACTGGGCGGCCCGTAGTCGGTTAGAGCCGATGAAGAAAGTTGCCGGCCTGTTGAAACGGCGTTTCGAGAACATCATTGCCTACCTAACCCATCCGATTACCAACGCCACCAGCGAATCCATCAACGCCAAAATTCAGTGGGTGAAATATACCGCTCGAGGATTTCGCGACAAACAGAACTTCACCAACGCGATCTATTTCCACTGTGGAGGTCTGGACCTGGCTCCTGGGACCCACTGAGAACCCGGTTGGAAATTCTTGAGGCGCTGCCATGACACAGCAGCGCAGCACACGAAACTGACTCACTGCTGCCCAGTCTGCTAGGTAAGTCCTGGGAAACGCCGTAACCGTCCAAATGGAGTCCTGGGGGCCTGTCTTCGTTTGTGTAGGCGCCGGGCTTCAGCCCGGCCGTTTTCGGCGACACAATTTGGGGGTCCGGCCGCTCGCGGCCGCTCCTCCCAGGCGACACTTGCCTTCACACATCCTACCAATTACGATCTTGCTTTATGCAAAACCCGTTCGCGCCGCAGAATCTTCTTCGCCTCGCCGTTGTCCTCTCGTTAGGCGTCACTACCATTATCCTCTTCCATCACGCATCAGGAGCGGCCGTATCCTTCCAACTTTCCACCAACGCGTTCTCTCCCGGCGAGTCGATCCCCAAGACATTCACCTGCGACGGCCTTGACGTTTCTCCCCAACTGACCTGGAACGATCCGCCCGCCACCACGCAATCCTTCGCGCTCATCATAGACGATCCTGACGCACCCGCCGGCACTTGGGTCCATTGGGTTCTCTACAACCTGCCTATCAGCGCTCGCGAACTCGCGGAAAACGTCCCCAACCGGGAGCAGCTCTCCAACGGCGCCCACCAGGGCCGTAACGATTTCAACAAATTTGGCTACGGTGGTCCCTGTCCTCCACCCGGCAAGCCTCATCGCTATTTCTTCAAGCTCTACGCGCTCGATACGAAACTTCACCTCAAGCCCGGCGCCATCAAAGCCGACGTCGAACGCGCCATGCAAGACCACATCCGCGCCCAGTCCCAACTCATCGGCCTGTATAGCCGCTGACAGGCTACTGAATCGACGCGTGTTGACGCGCCTCCGATTGGAGACCGGTTGCTGACGCTACGCGAGGCAGCGGGAGTGTTGCGCCTCAGCACGCGCGCGGTGAGGGAGTACGTGCACCGTGTGCTGAGAGTCATCTGATTAGCGGAAACCGAACATGTGGGGACTGGAATCTCCGTTCCCACTGAGAACCAGTTCAGGATGAGTCGGCTTCTAGGGATCTGGTAGAATTCCGGAATGAAGAGACGAACATTGCTGATGGCGGCGCCGTTGGCGGTGCTGGTGCCCTGCGAGATAGCAAAAGCGATGAAATCGACGTTCGCTTCAGTTGCACATGAGAATTTGGCAAGGGGGGAGAGAGAGCAAGCCGGCGCGATGGGAGGATCAACTGTGGCATATGAACTGCGGATTTATCACGTGGTCCCCGGAAAGATAGAGAACTTGGCAGCCCGCTTCCGCGATCACACGATGAAGCTTTTTGCGGATCATGGAATCAAGAGTGTTGCGTATTGGACTGGGCTGGACGAACCGGTGAAAAGCAGCACCTTCTTTTACATTCTGGAGCATCCGAGCCGGGAACTGGCGGCAGCGAACTGGAAGGCCTTTCAGGACGACCCGGAGTGGAAGAGCGTGAAGGCGAAATCGGAAGAGAATGGGAAATTGGAGGAGAAGATTGACTCAACGTTTTTGACGTTGACGAATTTTTCGCCGCGGTTGGGGTAACTACGCTTCCACAGGAGTTGGAGGCTAGAGTTTATTACGGAGCACCCCGTGCCAGGCTCTCGATTGGGACTACGCCTACTGCGCTGATTTAAGGCGCTAAAAAAAGGCTTGCGCGTCTTGAAGGGAACGAGCAGCATCATCCCGAATCCCGACTAGGATGCTTGCGTCAGACTGCACACGAGTGAGTTGTGGGATCGCAGCTTCAAGAGTAGTCGTGGCTTCTTCGGTTTTTCCCAATTGGAATAGTGCGACCGCAATCCACAGGTTGGTTTGAGCCTGTTCTTTGACCTGAATCGCACTGAGCTCGTGTGATTCGCTCACTTTCTCCGCCTTAACATAGTTGGTTTCGGCCTCTCGGAGAGTGGCTAGGGCACCCTCGAAGTCGGCGGCGTGCAGTTTTGCCATCCCAAGACTGAATTGGATATCAGCACAATTCGATATAGCTGCTGACTGGGATTCGCAGTCCCGCCTCCTCTCGGCGAGCAATTGAGAATAAATCGGAATCGCGTCTTTCGCCCGTTTACCTTGCACGTATCCGTTCGCGAGCCTATCTAGGATGTAGTTCTTTCGCTCTGCGAGAAGTGGTTGCTTCTGAACGAATTCCAAAGCGCTCTCATATTGCTTAATCGCATCGGAAGCATTGCCGCCTCTGAGCGCTTCGTTGCCTTGACCGACTATCGCGTTCAATCGGTCCTCGAGGGCCAACTCCTCCTTTGGTATCCCAGCCGACACGGTAACGGAATCCCGCCGCTGAATTCGCCTATCAGTCTGCACTTTCACAAGTTTGGTGGCGTTTTTGTTCGGAAGGCGGTACTCGGAAATCTCGTAAGGCCGGGAACCGGCACCTGCAGCCGTGATCTTACTCCATATCCGTACGCAGAAGGGATTATCCTCAACCTCTGCTTTCCCTCCAACGGCATTCACGAAGAGTTTTATGTCGAGCGCCCCAGGTCGAAAGGTCACGACACAAAAGTACTTTGCAGTGCTGTCTCCCACTTGTTCAAAACTCAGTAGGAAGGAGGCGTCTGCCTCGGGCACAGAAATGGATTGCAGATTTTGGAGCGACAATTTGCCACCGAAATTGCGGTCCGCTTCAAATGCCTTATCATCTGTTTGCATATCTCCTTCGAATAGAGCAACCCGAGCCTGCTCCTTCAGGTCATATGCTACGAACCATCGTTCTGGATGAGTTTTCCCTAGGCGGACCGAAGCCCGCACAACCGCCTGCTTAGGCAGACCTTCCTCAACGTTCGACGGCAACGATAATGATTCTTGAGCTGGTTGGTTTGCAAGGGCCCCTGTGAATGCCCCAGCCGCTACGAGGAGTCCCCCGGCCCTAACGAACGACAGCAGTCCCTTGATCCGCAAATCAAGCCCCTTAATCAAGCGTGCACATTCACTCGGCGACGGTGATGAGCATACCGCCGCAAGTTCGTGAATGTAAATGGAAAGGCTACATGAACCTCGTAGGGGCATCGATAACCATTGAATTCCCATCGCGCAATGAGGCCCCAGTGGACGGTTAACAGCGAAATCGTCCACACGGGAACTAGAAGGAGCTTCCGATAACGATGTGTGTTCTTCCGTATCTTGAGAAGAACTCGCGACAAACGGATGTAAGCTATCGACATGATCCCTCCTTCCTACAAGCCACGAAAGAAGTTCATGGAGCTGGCCATCTCAGAGGCGAGGCGCGCCGGTGATCGAGGCGACTATCCCATTGGCGCGGTCATAACGCGACTTGTGAGCGGGCGCGAAGTGGTCATTGCCAGTGCAGGCAACCGGGTGAAAACTTCGGGATCGAGCATCAAGCACGTAGAGCTGGAAACGCTCAAATACGTATCGAGCGGCTATGGCCGCTACCTGCCTGATTTCGTCCTCTACTCTACTCACGAGCCGTGTGCCATGTGCGCGGGTGCCTGCGTGTGGTCTAGAATTGGAGCGGTTGTGTATGGCGTTTCCCAAGAAGACATTGCCGCTTATGGCCGCAAGCATGGTACGGAAGACCGCAAGTGGCGGGCCTGTCTCATCCCCTGCCGGATCGTCTTTAAGAAGGGTAATCACCCCATCCCCGTCACCGGCGGTTTCCTCAGGCAGGAATGCCAAAAATTGTTCAGTTACGGGTCTACATATCGTTAACTGACGCGACTGGATTTCTCGGCGTGCGTCTCCCACATTGTGGGCTCTGCCTGAGTCACGACCACTCGAAAATAATTCACGGACGATAAAACAGCGTTCACGTCAATTTGAATCGCGAAAGCCGCCTGGCTCCCGGACTTAACTCCGCTGCTCTTTCAAAAGTCATTTCAGTCCATCTTCGGTCCACATCAAGAGCGAGATAAATGGCGCATCCCCCTGTAAGCGGCACTTAGAGTTTTTCACTGCGTACCTTCTAAGCAGGATGTCGTGGGTTCGAGTCCCACCGGGCGCGCCACTCTTTTGGAACTCATTGACGCAGTAAGATTTGGATAAAACTCCGTTCACCCCGACCATGTGCTTTTTTGACAGGTTGTCGGGGATGGCGGGACTTTGGCGTTTTTGCTCTATCTTCTATCGATGCAATTGCTTACGCGAACCAACCTCAATTCTGCATCCACCGAGAATCAAGCCCTGTCATAGAAATGTAGTATCTGCGGAGCAGGGCATTAGGACGCCCAGGAAGTCCTTTTGATGAAGTGTAATGGGCCTCCGCGAATGTTCGCAGCGTCTCCGGGTGGCTGGGCACTACGTACAACCCCGGTTGTAGCCAGTAACTACCATTTGATTGCTCGATTCCTATTGCCAGTCTATATGTGGATCCGTACTATTCCTATAGACCGCCGATAGGAGATATGGTTTGGACTCTCAACCGACAACCCTCTTGCAAGGGACTTTGGACATGCTGATCTTGAAGTCCCTTATCGCAGGCGAGAAGCACGGATTGGGAGTCTCGCGGCGAATCCAGCAGATCACCGGCGGCACGTTTGTTGTCAAGCCAGGCTCGCTCTTTCCCGCATTGCACCGAATGGAAGAAGAAGGTTGGATTTCCTCTTTTTGGGGAGAATCGGAAAACAACCGGCGCGCGAAATACTACCGCTTGACCAAGGCTGGAAAGAAACAACTCGAAGCCGAAACCAAGCGATGGGACCGCATTTCTTGGGCTATCGCGCAGGCTTTGGAAGCATCGTAAAGAGGTGTTTAGCATGCCGCTCCTCGTTAAAGTACGAAGTTTGCTGCGAAATCTCTTTTTATCTCGTCGTGTGGATGCAGAACTCGACCAGGAGGTGCGTTCACACCTCGGGATGCTGATAGAGGAGAATACTCGTGCGGGCATGTCGCCGGAGGAAGCGCAACGAGCCGCGCGGATCGAACTTGGCGGTATCGAACAGGTGAAAGAACAGGTACGCGATGCGGGAATTGGCAATTGGCTGCACGCAGTGATTTCCGATTGCCGCTACGGCATTCGACAACTCCGCAAGAACCCCGCCTTCACGACCGTCGCTGTCCTCACCCTGGCCCTCGGGATCGGCGCAAATACGGCGATCTTCAGCAACGTCAATGCTCTCGTCCTCCGCCCGTTTTCTCTCCCGGATCTTGATCGTGTCGTAGCCATCTGGGAGACCGTTCCGAAGCAAGACGCCTACCGTGTCAGCGTCGCCCCAGCGAACTTCCATGATTGGACCGAGCAAAGCGAATCCTTCGAATATTTGGCAGCCACCCGCGGCTGGGATGCAAACTTAACCGGCGAAGGCGTTGCCGAACGCGTCGAAGGTTATCAAGTGACGAGCGACTTTTTCCCGTTGCTTGGCGTTCCAGCCGAGCTCGGCCGGCAGATCAGCAGCGTTGACCTCCAAGGAGCGGCAACCGTAGTCGTTCTCAGTCACGGATTCTGGGAGCGTCATCTTGCTGGTGATCGAACTGTCCTCGGCAAAAACCTGCTCCTGAATGGCCGCAAATTCACCATCATCGGCGTCGCTGGCTCCGATTTAGACTTTCCGGCAGGAGCTCAGATTTGGACTCCGTTCGATCTCCACTCCGTCGAGAGCACCGATCGGGAAACGCACTCACTTCTTGTTCTTGGCCGCCTGAACGAGAACGCCTCGGTGTCGAGCGCAACCGCTGACCTGCAAGCCGTCGCCGGTCGTCTGGCAGAACAATTTCCAGGCAGCAACGCCGGCCATGGAGTCCGTGTTATCCGATTGGCCGAAGACGCCACCGACGGAACATGGCAGTTCGTAATGGTGCTGATGGGTTGCGCCGTCTTTGTGCTATTGCTCGCTTGTGTGAACGTGGCGAACCTGCAACTCGCCCGTGCATCAAGCCGGCAAAAAGAAATGGCGATCCGGTCTGGCATGGGCGCGAGCCGCTGGCAACTGATCCGCCAGTTGCTGGTCGAGAGCACATTACTGGCCCTCGCCGGAGGGATTGCTGGCGCCCTGCTGGCGAACTGGGGAATGGAGCTTCTGCGGCGTGATCTCCCGCCGTTCATCATGGCGCACGTGCCAGGCCTCAAGCACGTGGCGGTCGATCTCCGCGTACTCCTGTTCACTCTCGCAGTCGCTTTGTGTAGCGGAATTCTCGCTGGCCTCGCGCCCGCCTTCCGTTTCTCAGGGTCCGACCTCAACGACGCCTTAAAAGAAAGCACACGCTCCTCAACGGCAGGTCGCTCTGCCGGTCGTCTTCGCGGTGTGTTGGTGATTATCGAAACCGCCCTCGCTCTCATTCTTCTCGTGGGGGCGGGGCTCATGGTCAGCGGGTTCCGCAATCTCCTTGCCGTAGAAATGGGATTCGACCGCACCCACGTGCTTACGTTTCACATCGCCTTGCCTCAGGAGAAATATCAGAAAAAAGATCAAATCCAGGGCTACTACGATCGCTTGCTCCATCAGCTCCAAACCATGCCGTCGGTGGATACCGTCGCTTGCGTTACCAGCTTGCCTTCCGGATGGAGCTGGAATTGGACCGAGTACACTGCAGAAGGTCACCCTCCGGCCTCTGCCGGAGAAGTGCCTTCCACGGTCTCGCAAATCGTCACGCCCGATTTTTTTGCAACCTTGCACGTGCCCCTCATCAAGGGACGTTTCATTTCCCTCGCTGACGGTCTCGACGCTCCGCCCGTAGCCGTTATCAGCGAAAGCATGGCTCATGCCAACTGGCCGGATCAGGATCCAATCGGAAAACACGTGAAGTTGGGACATCCCGAAAGTTCGGAGCCCGAGCGACGGGTCGTTGGAGTCGTGCGCGATATTCGCTCTTCGGCGTTCGAGCCAAAGGCTAACCCGACCACCTATGTGCCCTTCGCCCAGATGCCCCAAGGTTCGTCGGCCGTGCTTGTACGTACCTCGGCCGATCCTTTGAGCCTGGCCAGGAGCGTGACCCAGCTATTGCGCAGCATCGATCCCGGTACACCCGCGTACGACGTCCGCACTCTCGAACAAGTTGTTTCCGATAACGTGAGCGGTGTGGAGTCTTCCGCGCGCATGATGCTGGTCTTCGGCTTTATCGCTTTGGCATTGGCGGCGGCCGGCATCTTCGCCGTGATGGCCTACTCAGTAACGCAGCGCACTCTTGAAATCGGCATTCGCATGGCGCTCGGCGCCCGCCCATTCGATGTTCTTCGCTTGGTGATGGCATCGGCCATGAAGATGGCTTTTGTAGGCTTGACCTTCGGGCTTGGCGTGTCCCTGCTCCTGACCCAAGCCATTTCCAACGCCGTGTTCGGCGTCATTCGAATCGAACCGCCAGTCTTCGCCTCGTTGACGGCCCTCCTCGCGATGGTCGCAGCGGTGGCTGCCTACATTCCTGCGCGCTGGGCCACCAAGGTTAATCCCATCCACGCCTTGCGCGGCGACTAGGGAGTGCGAGTCCAGAAGCCGTCGCGCTGTGTAGGCCGCAATCGTGATTCATGCCCGAGCGACGGCGTGCTCGGAAAGCACGTGCCGATTGTTGCAGATCGGATGCGAAACCTCGGAACCGGACCTTGACGCGGGTCCGAAGTCCCGTGCGAGGAAGTGTGATTCCGCTGAATGCTGCTCGCGCTCCGATCTCCCCGAACGCCGCTTGGACCGTGAGGTCGGTCAGTCACTCTACAAATAGGCCAGAATGGATTCTGTGCAACATTTTTTTTGGCGCCACGATTTTTTCTGTCAAAAAAATAATACTAAATGTGACAAGTCGCGGCAAAACGCCTGCTTAAAGCTGATGAAAAAGGAGTAAGTAGTTTGTCACCGTTAATCACAAGTTCCTGATTGTCCCTCGCTTTACGGTCGCTCCGGCAAGTTCTGATTAAAGTGGACAACTGACTTCTAAGCAGAGGGTCGCCAGTTCGAGTCTGGGAGGGCGCGCCACTTATCTCTCCTGAATCAAACACTTGCAGCCATTTCCAAAACAACTTCGTTTTCAATTTTCGGTCCATTCGGTCCAACAACGGACTTTTCAGCCGGAAGCTCGAAGCCCAAACCAGCACGCTCTGCCACTGCTTTGCGAAATTGCACGTCGTTTTTTATCTTGTCGTACAGATCGGACATATCCTGTCCGGCATGCCCCAACCAAAACTTGATGAGACTTGGCGGAGTAGCCGTGAAATTTCGCAAGTGCGTATTTCGGAAGCGACGGAACGCGTGACTGCCGGTCGTTGTACACCCACTCTCCGGGTCCTTCCAGTTCAATTGCTTGAGGACCGGGTGCAGCCAACGCCGCAGGAAGTTCGACTGCTGTAGAGGCTTGCCGGTGCTAGAACAAAACAGCAGCCCGTTTTATCTCTCGCCAATGAACTCCCTGAGCATCGCCGCGACGGATGAGTGCAGATCAATCTCCCGATGACCGTTCTCTTCGTTCTTCAGGAAATCGTGGACCTGGTTCCTCCATACTTTCTGCTTGATTTTGACTGTGGTGCAGTCCCTGGAAATGTTCTTGATGTCGATTCCCAGGGTTTCACCAACACTTCCGACGCGACAACCATTTTCACCACGTTTGTGTAGGCCCGGATCGCCGAGGCTCCCAATCCCCCCGCTACCATCGTCGTGCCGATACTCTTTAGCACGAGATTCTTGATGGAATCGAGCGGCATGTCACCGATGTTTGGATTGAGCCAGTTATTCAAGCAGCTTTCCCATGTTGCTAAAGTAGACGGAGCCACGGGTCTGCGCTTGCGGTGCTTCATTTGATTGAGCCAAATGATCGCTTGCTCGCGGAAGGTGACGCCGTGGTTGGACCGTACGACTTTGTTGCTAATGGGCAAGAAACCGGCAAAACATTTCAAAGAAAAATGTTTCACGTTCTGACCGTTTTTTTTCGCCTACTTCGGCGTTTCTTACTCGACCCCGTCATTAGGGCAATTGGGTTTTAGTGCCAGCGCTACGTTCTGAAGAGTCGCTGTATTGATTCTGTGAACACGAATGAGAACGGCGCGTTCGGATAGCACGGTACGGCGATCCTGAATCTATTGCTTGCCATCGTCGCGCTTTAATTTATTCACTTACGACGCGAACGGAAATACAACCACCGAAGTCGCTTCTTCGGCCACGACCACGTTCGCATGGGATTACGAAAACCGACTGACGAGCGTGACCCTGCCGGGAACCAGCGGGACAAATCACCTTCAAATACCATCCTTTCGGGCGCCGCATCGAGAAAGTGTCGCCAACCTCGACGGACGTAGTGCGACCATGGCAGGGGAAATCGCTGAAGCGGAGTCTCCGGACGTTCAGGCGAAAGTCCAGACGGTGTCTGGAGCTTTGGCGTGTGGCCCGATATGGGCTTTGATGTACCGGATTCTCCAGACAGTGTCTGGAGAATTGGCCACGCGAGATAAAAGTCTCTCATTTGCCAGCGTTACTTTGAGAGAAACCCCTGCCGAACTTCGCTGTGAGGTCCGAAGCAAGCCGTTCGATTAGGGCCTCTCCGTATACAGCCCGCTTCTTTCCCTGTTGCTCGTGCTCCACGATCTTGCCCGACCTCCCAATACGTCTGGGTCATAATGGCATTGATGGAACGAACGGAATACTTCCTGGCCTGATCGAGTAGCTCGGCCACTCCGTTGAGCAATTGGGAATATGAAAGCTCTGCCGGATGAGAAATCTTTTTGGTCACAATGAATTCCTAACCTAATTCGGACAAGGGCGTCAATGTCGATTCGCGTCACGGACGCTGGTGACGCCTTGAACCTACTTGGAAGCAGCACAAGGATGGCCCGGAACGGAGAAGCGCAACAGGCGGACCTCTTTTCGATGCCGTAGAATTGATCTACGTCGATGCGGGAGAGGTGGGCAACGTCGAGAGCGAGCTGGGTCAGCTCAATTTCGTACACAGATTTTGATGGAGCCACATCGGTGAGAGAACCGAGAACGCAGCTTTGGGGATCGAGCTAGCGGATACTTAATGTCGGATTTATAATCGGCTCACCGGGGTGCTCCGGCAGCATCTTCAACACGTCGTCGTTGCCCGGTCCACCAGGCAACTCCCATGAACCCGGATAACAGCAACGGAAAAGTGGGGGGCTCCGGAATGGGAGTGACAGCGGCTGCCACGGTTGCCGAATAGCTTGCGCTTGCGAGCGCCGTGCTCGGCGTCGATCCGTCTTCTGCGCAGAACTGGTCGACCGTGGGATCGCAGAAGGCCCCATAAAGCGTGAATAATCCGGCTTCTGTGGTTCCCACCGCGAGACCTGCATTCCACGTGAACTGAAACAGCCCCAAGCCATCGGCAGGATCGTAGACCTGTGTCATGGTTTGTCCTGGCGCCAAATTCGGAAATGGGAAAATCGACGCGTCCGGCGTACCATCTGTGGCCAAAAACAGGTCGCTGTCGATTCCGCTACTGTCCAGGTAATCGAAGCTGCTTGTGTTGGTGATGGAGAAACCCCAGCCCACGGTCGTGCCCGCCGGCCCGGACACGTCCGCGGGAAGCAACGTGAACGTGAGGGAATCAGCCTGGATAATAGGAGGGGTAGAAACCAAAATAACCGCAACAAGAATTAAGTAAAGGTAACTTCGCATGTGACTCTCCCTTCGGTTAACCTGCTTCCTCAGTCTCGATTACGGCACCACCGCCTCGGCCGTTGAATAGCTGTAGTTCGTCCCTGTAACGTCCTGGACCGGCCCACCCTCAGTGATGGAAATGCGTGTCGCTGTGCTCGACACATTCAAGTAAATTCTCGTGGCCACCGCCGTCCCGACGCTCAAGTTCCCAAGGCTGAGAGGTAAAGCCGGCGACAACGCGGTATTGTAGGCGACTGTGCCAGTGCCCGAAAGCACGCGGACCGTCAGCGTATTGATGACCAGGTTCACCGCGTTCCCCGTTCCCGTGTTGGTCAGCACTACGTTGAAGTAGGTCGCCCCGGAAGGATCGCTGCCGACGCCAGCCATGGAGCCCGTGATACGAGGCACCCCTACGGCGACGGTGACGGTCGAAGTGGCGCTCCCAACATTGCCGTTGGAATCTCTGAAGCTGAAGGTAACGGTGGTTGTGCCGACGGGAAATAGGGTTGTGCTGGTTACGCCTACACCGCCGGCTTGCGGAGGAATCTGCACGGGCGCAGGAGTGATATTTTCAGCGGCCGTGGCACCTGCCAGGAATGCAGCCAGGGCCGGCCATGCGGCGGCCGTGGCGCCGGTTGCTTGGGTGGCAGGAATGGAGATGCTTGCGGGAGCGGTGACTTCAGGCGATGTCGCTAGAGCGGAGATCACTTCGCTGAGAGCTGAAGACGTGCTTGGCGAATTGGAGCCGTCCCCGCTGTAAACGGCAGTTATGGTGTGCGTTCCTGCAGCTAACGTGGAAAGGGTGACGCTGGCGCTGCCTCCCGTCAAGGTTGCGGGAGTAAGCAGCGCGGTTGCGCTGTCGAAGAACTGGACGGTGCCGGTGGGGCTGGCGCCAGTGACTGTAGCAGTGAAGGTTACGGACTGGCCGGTGGTGGCAGGATTGAGTGACGAGGTTACGGTGGTTGTTGTCGAGTGAAGGTTCACGATTTCGCTGTAGGCTGAAGACGCGCTTGGCGAGTTGTTGCTGTCGCCGCTATAAACAGCGGTAACGGAATGCGTGCCAACGGTCAGTGTCGAAAGCGTGAGCGTTGCGGAACCGCTCGACAAGGCCACCGGAGAAAGCAGTGCGGTAGAGCCGTCTTTGAATTGGACGGTGCCAGTGGGGCTGCTGCCAGCTACCGTGGCAGTGAACGAGACGGCTTGCCCCACCGTGATGGGATTCAGCGAAGAGACAATACTCGTTGTCGAGGTGGCGAGCGTCGTGTTGATGACTTCGCTGAAAACCGAGGAGGTGCTTGCGGCATTGGAAGTGTCTCCCCTGTAAACGGCTGTGATCGAGTGAGTGCCGGCGGTCAATGTGGATATTGTGAGCGTACCCATGCTGCTGCCGACCGTGACCGGCGAACCCAATACTGTCGTGCCATCCATGAACTGGATAGTGCCGGTGGGATTGTTGCCGATGACGGTAGCGGTGAAGGTAACAGGTTGCCCGACGTTGGCAGGATTGAGAGATGAGACAACGGTGGTGGTCGTGGCTGCCGCACCATTTTGCAGAGAAAAGATCTCAATATTGGCGAAGCCAGTAACAATGTTCCTGTTCAGCGGGTCGACGACTATCGACTGACCCATACTCAGAGCACCGGTTGGTCCTCCGCAGGCGGCAGCGGTGCCACCCGTTCCGCCGAACTTACCTAGATAGTTATCGTTAAGATCGAATATCTGGACTCGACACTGGTATTGTAATTTGGCGTTTTCGGGAAAGGCTGCTGAATCCCCCACGACGACGTTGCGGCTGACTGGGTCAATGGCGATAGAGCTTGGATAATTGAATTGGCCGTCGCTAAGTCCCGCTGTTCCGATCTGGCTGAGATAAACACCTGCAGGACTAAAACTCTGCACGGTGTCACCTATAGGGTCCGTTACGATAATGTTGCGGCTGACGGGGTCAATCGCAATTCCGCTGGGCGCATAGAATTGCCCTTTGCCTGAGCCATAGCTACCAAACTGGCTTTGGAACACTCCCGCCGAATTGAAGATTTCGACGCGGGCATTGCCTGGATCTGTCACCAGAATATTTTCCGTTGCGGAGTCGATTGCAACTCCAGGCCAGGTTTCAAACGCGGCAAAGGAAAATTGACCCGCGGCGTTGCCCCTCGACCCGAACACGCTCTGAAACTGGCCAGCCGAATTGTAGATCAACACTCGATCGCCGCCATAATCCACTACCACGACATTTTCATTGACCGGATCGACGGCAATGGCGGCCGGATAGCCGACGAGCAAACCGTTTCCATTGCTCTCCCCTGGGAAGAACTGGGGCCAAGTGCTTTGGAATGCATTGGGAGCCGGGCCGACCGCGATTAGTCCATCGCCGGCGAAATAACCTTTGAATTGACCGTTAGGTGCAAACAGCTGCAGAGTTCCGCTAACGGTGTCACCGGCAATGATGTTGCGCGTCACCGGATCGATGGCAATCCCAGCTGGCGTGACGATTCCTGGTCCCCCGACTCCTCCGGCTGGGTTAAATCCAAGAGTCCCAAGACTTGGATCGTCATAGTTGTCAGAGCCAGCAATCAGCCCGGAGTAGGCGTAGGTGGGCATACTCTTCGGCCCCGCCGAGATGACCATATTGATTGGGCCAAACTCTTCGTTTTGATAGAGGGCCAAGTAACCCGGGCCGGCGGGGGGAGTCTGAGAAATGACAGTACCTGCGGGAACGGTGCCGGACGTTTGGGTAATAAATGTATAGGTAAAATAGTCGCCCAAATAGGGATCGGGAAGCCCTTGGTTGAGTAGTCCAACCGCCGCTTCCTGCGTCAAGCCAACCAAATCGGGGATCTGATACTGCAGGGTGCCGGCGCCTCCCACATTTCCCAAGGAGACCGTCAAATCTATTGAAGTATTCCAAGGCGCCACGGTACCTGCTGCCGGACTTTGCGAAATGATATAGCCGAAGGGAACGGTACTGGAGGGCTGTGTCGTTACGGTTCCCACAGCGAAACCATTTGCCATGATGGGAGCGGTCGCAAAATACAAGATTCCGCTGGAAAGGACAGGGCTAAAGTAATCGATCGGTGGGGCGATGAGGTTGGGGACCGTGGCCGTGACGGTTCCGCCGGAGGACACGACGAGATTAACCGTCGAGTAAGGCACAGCGAGTGTTCCTCCCACAGGACTCTGCGAAATCACATCGCCGTCAGGCACGGTGGTAGAAGACTGCCTGGCGATGGTTGCGTTGAAATAGCCTTGATCATTGTTTTGCTCAACTAAAAAGAGATTATCCTCGGCAGTCCACTGCCATTGCCCAACTACGTCGGGGATGGCAACCAGTGCTGGACCTGCCGAATACACTATGTTCACCGAAGCGCCGAGGGAAGCGAATGAACCAGCCGCGGGATCTTGAGACACCAGAGCGCCGCGCTGAAGACTGGATAGCTCCGGCGTCAGAGTACCAACGGTAAACCCCGCCGCAAGGATCGCGGAAATCTCCCCCGATGTGAAGTCTGGGACTTGTACGAGCTGCAGGTTTGCCTCGGAGAAAGCGAAGTTGACGACCGTCCCGGCAGCAACTTCCGAACCGCCCGCGGGTGTTTGCGAGATCACCAGGAATTCAGGAACGGTGGCGGACATTACCGGCGTAATCGAACCTACGACCAGTCCAGCGGCCGTGATGGCAGCGCTGGCGCCGCTCTCGTTAGTGCCCACAAGATTCGGCACCGTGAAGGTCTGCACACCTAAAGAGACAGTGAGATTGACGGTGGAACCCGCTGCAGCAGTTATGCAGGAGTTGGGCGACTGGTTAACTACTGTGCCGGCAGCATAGTACTGGTCGTATTCCGTGGTCACGGTTCCCAGCACGAAGCCGGCATTTACAATTCCCGCTTCGGCAGCAGTCTGTGTAAGGCCGAACAGCGCCGGAACGATGGAGGTGCCAGGGGTAGGTTCAAGGTCCAGTTCGGCGTAGCCTGCGTCCAATATGGCGGGATAGGTTTGACTCACCGCCTTGAGCGAGAATAGTGCCTTGATGGCGCTCAAAGTGACACAACCGAAATTCGCAGGCACAGTTACAGGAACGATAATTTCTTGACTCGCTCCGCTGGCCAGGGTCACCGTGCTCAGCAAATTCACGGGGTTATACCAGTTATATTGCGTCGAGAACGTCAGATTATATGTGTCCTCATTCAAGCCTTTGTTGGTGATGGTGAAAGTCAGATTCAGGTTGGCGCTTGGAGTCACTTGGGCGTTACCCGAACTGGCGACTTCCACAAGATACGGCACCACGGGAACCGTGTCGGGAACAGTGCCAGGCTCGGAGCTGATGAGGTTTGTGTTCGCCACGGCTTCGGCCTGATCCGCCCCAATCGTTCCACCCGTAAAAATTAGATGATTCCAATCGCTTGAGCTGTAAAGCGTGAAGCAAAGGCTCGTTGCCGCCGGGCCGATGATGCTGCAGGAACTTGGATCGGCGTTGATGTTAGCGTTCACACCTGACTCCGTCGCATTGCCATCGCAGTTCCAGTCAATCGGACCATTGGCATTGGCCACATTCCGAAGCCCGGTGCTGTTTCCCTGGATGCCACCTGGGCAGTAATAGCGGGTTCCATAGCCGGGAATGGCCGGACCGGCGTTTAAGCCGACGGCCTCGTTGAGAGACTGTTTGTTTAAAGAAGGAATGGACGGGAATCTTGAGTAGTCCAAGAGGCCGTCACTACCATTGTAATAGAGGCCATACTCGGAAAAAGCGTAGTTCATTATGCTCAGGTAATTCGGTTTGTAATTAACTGCATCCAACCCGCCGTGCTGAAGGCCGAGATTATGGCCAAGTTCGTGCATTAATACGACAGCTTGCAGCAAGGCGCTGCCGACCGGCGGGTCGCTGTTTGCAAGCGCCAGGCCCGTGATTAGCCAGCTGCCAGGTACAGTACCGGAATAGCCAAGGGTGACCTGGGGGCCTGGGAAACCTCCAATGGTATGAGCCATCAGCGCATAGTGGAAAACGTGGTAGCGATGCAGCGAATATTCCATAGCAAAGGTTCCGGAAGGGTTGAGCGGATTGATGAACTGCAGCAGCTGAGCGTTGTTCCACGTCCCGTCAGGGTTTGCGGAGCCGAATGGAATGTAAGCGCTCTCTGGGAAGCCCGTCGAAAACGACTGAGTGCTACCAGAAGTACCCCACGACGTACCGGTTACAGGATCCATAATGCAGGTCGGACCGCAATCAATATGAAGATTGATGCCCGTCGTTCCATCCGGATTCGATACGGGCGCGAGTGCAAACGCTTGTACCAAGGCTAGGTTCGCTTCGGACTTAAGCATGTGATTATGAGTGCTACTAAACAGGTAATCGACTTGCACAAAAACGTCTTTATGATTGGGGTTAGCACCCATGGCGTGAAGGTCAATTTTCGTGCCGTCTGGTAATGGATAACCATTGATTTCGTAATCGTCACAGAGACCGTCACCGTCGCTATCGCCACCAGCGTTCGCGCAAGGTGCGCTGAGCATATAACCGTGGAGTACACCATCGCTCTGACCATTTGGTACGAACAGAGCTTCTCCCACGATCTGTCCTTTGTCGTTGACGCCATTCGCGGTCATTAGTTCCCAGCAGCCGGAGGAATTTGCGCACGGGGAAAGAGTGTTGTAGGGGGGCTGCATGTCCTCGTCCAAGAGCGTATTGAGGTCGATGATGTTATGAATGTTTTGCCACATCACAGCGTGTTCGGGCGAAAGCCAATAGGCATTAGGGTCGACAATGGAGTAACCGACGATGATAACCGCCAAGTGGTTGGCATTATTGTTGATGGCGGTAGCTGAGCTGTATGCGGACGGGTCGCTACTTGCTACTCCAAGGTCCTGCATAGTCCCGGAATTAAGAGGCACTTGAAAGGGATCGATCAGGAAGGCGTGAGAGCCCACCGGTGACGATCCTAAATAAGAGTTGCCTACCACCATACCGGTTTGATTGATGCTGAATGCACCGCTGCTCGTGCTCGTGCCCCCTAAGGTGCCGATCAAATCACTGGTGACTAACGGACCGGTGCCGTTGTGGATGAATCCGAGATTTCCCACCGTTCCAACAATGGTTCCAGCATTGTTAATTTTGCCGATGGCCACAAGAGAGGTGTTCAAGCTCCCGAGGATGCTGTATGCGCCATTGTAAAACCAAGCGTAGCTCAAGCCCCAGTCGCCTACAATTTGGCCGAGATCATTGATTGATTTGGCTTCGCTCTGGACAGCAGGGTTCGTGTCGCCTGTGGGAACGCCAAGGTCGGTGAGCGCTCCGTTAGCCCAACTGACACCGTGGGTTACAGGGAAAGATTGACAATCGGTCAGATACGCGGAGGATGAGCCCACGGCGACCCCGTTTGCATTGATATCCCAGACCTCGTCATTGCGAGGAATGGGCAAGCCTGTGTTCGGGTTGGTGCAAGTGAGTCCGGGAAGCAATGCGAGCCGAACGAGCGTGCCAGTCGCCGCATTGGGCGTATCCGGATTCCAGATATAGGCATTACCATAATAGAATTGATAATCAGCGCCGTAACCATAACCAGCGCCTTCAGCATAGTTTATGATGCTTAGGGCGTCCGGGATTGTGGAAGTAGAAACCCCAACTACTTGCCCGGCGTTATTGATGGCCATGGCATTGCTCATCGTATCGGTTCCGAGCGTACCTAAATCGGTAAAGGTATATCCGCTCTTCAGCGTCTGCTGCGCAACGGCAGGGAGGGTGGCGAACGCCAGCGTGACACACAGGAATATGGCTAATCGCTGTGCCCACTGAATGGAGTTCGCTATTCGAGGGGGCGCGAAATTTATTACCTTTACGGTCATACTAGCCCGCCTTTAACCCCACTGGAATCACAAGATTGTTCAACTTATTTCATCAAGAGCGCGCATCGACACAGCTATCCTGCGAGCATTCAGTATTGCCGTGGTTCGAGATCTCTGCGCGTGTTGGCAAGACCAAGCTCTTGCCCAGCCCCATGGTTTCGTGCTAGATTTTGCGGCCTCTACGGAGGTTCGACTCCGGTGCGCCAAGAAATCGCGGTGCATAATGCATGTACAAGCTGGCGGGTGTCTTTAGGAAGTCCACAAGAATTTCTCAGGATTTCTCAGGGACAGTTATGAGCAAGAATTCTGGGGACTTATACGAGTTCGGCCCCTTTCGCTTGGACCCTGCCCAGCGGCTTCTTTTGCGGGAAGAGAAGGCCGTTCCCCTTCAACCGAAAGCGTTTGACACCCTGCTGTTACTGGTGCGCAACAGCGAAAAGGTGGTCCTTAAGCACGAAATCCTGAATGCCGTCTGGGCGGACACCTTCGTTGAAGAATCCAACCTGACCCAGAACATATTCGTACTGCGCAAGGCAATGGGGGAAAAGGATGGAGAGCGCCGGTACATTATTACTGTACCGGGTCGTGGCTATCGGTTTGCCGAAACGGTTCGGACTCTTCCGCATTGTGAACCGCGCGTAGCTGAACCTCACTTGGAACGACAGCACCAAAATCCGCAATTGGAATCAATGGAAACTCCCCGGGTTCCATCTCTAGGTGATCCGGGGCTTCCCGGAATTGAGACCGTTCTCAATCCTAACCCGAAGGAGGTGAGTAGGATTGAACGACGGGTGCCGACGGCTTTGGTCTCAAGTCGCGGACGCTGGTGGATGGCGGCCGCAGCGATAGCCAGCGTACTGGCCGCGGTGCTCGTAGCTGAGGTGATTCGGCATCGCCGCAGAGCACCGCAGGAGCTTACGGAGCAGCAGCTCACGGCCAATCCCTTGGAAGATTGGGTGACCGGAGGGGCTATCTCTCCCGATGGCAAGTACGTGGCTTACCATGACCAGACGGGACTTTACCTACGTTCCATCGACTCCGGCGAAACTCACCCCGTCACTCTGCCGGCGGAGCTGCGCACCCGGATTTATGAGCTGTGCTGGTTCCCGGGAGGTGGAAAATTGCTCGCTTCCGTCGCGAGTTCAGACGGTGACGACATCTGGGTGATCACGATACTGGGCGAGGCGGATCCACACTTGCTGTACCGGCATGGCACCGAACCGGCCATCTCCCCGGATGGCCGGATGATAGCCTTCACAAATGATGAATCCGGCAAGACAGGGCAGGAAGTATGGGTAGGCCGGATCGATGGCGAAACACCTTGGAAGCTGGTCGATGCCGGACAACTCCAAAGCGTATTCCGCCCATCCTGGTCGCCCGACGGTCGTTGGATCGCGTACGCCAGGAGATGGAAGACGGCCCAGGGACCCTGGAAATCTGCCATCGAAGTCCGTCCCGCCAGTGGTGGGGCCGCTAAGAATCTTGTGTCTGAAGCGAGCTTGACCAGTTCGAACACAATGCTTAGCGCGGGGAACGATTCTTTTGCTGAAACTTGGTCGCCCGACTGGCGCTTAGTGTTCTCTGTCGCTACGGGTCCGGAGTCCCTGCAAACCCTCTTAAAATACAGTCTGCTAAAGTACAGCCTGTGGGAAGTTCGGGTAGAGCCGAGCACAGGCGAACCTGGGGACAAACCCAGACGGATTACGCAGTGGAGCGAATATGCGCCCACGAAACTGGCCATTACAGCGGACGGAAAGCGCCTGTCGGTAGTGAAAACGCGTGATTGGTCCGATGTGTATTTTGGTGAACTCGGCCCAGACGGCGGCAGTATGAAGGCGCCACGCCGTTTGACCCTTGATGACCGGGGAAGCCGTCCCGATATCTGGACACGAGATGGGCAGGCTATCCTTTTTGAGTCGACCCGAAATGGGAAACTGGAGATCTTAAGGCAGGGCCCGAACGACAACATTGCCGAAATGGTTGTCGCAGGCCCTCGAGACGTGCATGACGTTGACATTAGTCCAGACGGGGATTCCCTTGTCTATTGGGAATCGGAATCCACAAGCGTCACCGGTGGGAAATCAGCGGATTCGGTTCGGCTCATGTGTCGTGCCATCGGCAGGCCGCCCGAAATGGTGCTCGAATTACCTCGCGCGGAATTAACGGACTTCGATTGCTCGTCAAATCCGAAGGCCAGCTCTCCCTGTTTGCTGGGCCAGCGCGAAGGAAAGGACCTCGTTCTCTACTCGCTGGACCTGACTAGAGGAAAAGGAACTCGGTTAGCAAAGATCGAAGTTACCAATCCCGCGCGGCATTTAGGTTGGGATATCTCACCCGATGGCTCACGCGTGGCGTTGGTTGACCAAGACAAGTACAGGGGAAACATCGAGGTGCTAACGCTATCGGACGGGGCTTGGCATGAGGTTTCCCTTAAGCCTGAGGGAGAACACCTTCAGTCGATCGGCTGGGCAGCGGATGGGAAGGGCTTCTTCGTGACCTCTCAGGCGCCGAACTCCTACAACTTGCTGCACGTGACGCTCGCCGGAAAAGTGCAGCCCCTCTTGCGCACTGGCCGCAGACAATGGTTTTGGGGGCCGCGTCCGTCCCCCAACGGTAAATACCTGACATTCTCGGCCCAGACATACGACAGCAACTTGTGGGTGATTGACAACTTTTGATAGGAGAAGTTCTCGCTCCTTACTTACTCTCCTCGCCGACAGCGTTACTTTCTCGCTGGCGCGGGCTGGCGCGCACGGCCACTTATCCTACCGGTGCACCCACGCGTGCCGCCTAGTTCTCGCCGGCAAGCTGCTGCAAATCGAGTTTGGCCTGCCGACCCCTCTCGCGACCTGAATTCCAAAGGGGCGCAGGAAACCCGAAACCCAGTTGGACGCACAATGAGCGACCCGTAATGAGCCCCGGTTTACACAGTGGTTGCTCCCAGATGACGGCAAATCGGAAGTTATTGTTTTGTTAGTCGGATTAGTACCGACAAACGCTAGTGTTTATCGATTCTTGTGCTTGAGTCCGCCCTCCAGGCGCCGATCTCTCGCGACTACGCGCGATCTATTTCCCCAAGGCTCGTTTTGGGCCGCCGACGGATGCGCTTTCGCAATTTCAGTCCAACGTCGGTCCAATTCAAGGACGAGATAAATGGCGCGTGCCTCTGTAAGCGACACCAGAAGCGGCACTTAGAGTTTTGTACTGCGTATCTTCTAAGCAGAGGGTCGCCAGTTCGAGTCTGGCCGGGCGCGCCACTTTCTCCTTCTGTTTCATCTAGTTACAGACCTCTATCTGTTGCACTTGCTCTGGACGCGAGCCACTGTCACGATTTTGTAGCGCATCGCGTTCTTGGTGTGTTTTTTGGTTCACTCGTTCGAGGTGCTCTCTTACCTGATGAGCCAGACCCAGCTGATAGAAGAGTTTCGGTATTCTATGGTTGCTATCGGACGCAGTTGGAAATTATATTCTAAACACGATTAGGTATCGTACTCTGGCCCCACTTACCTCACTTTCCGCTCTTCAGGACGCCGTCAGTGCCCTGCCACCCGTCGCTCCTGGAAAACTGCGCGTATTCCGCGGGCAAGCCACCACCTACTCCACGATCACGCCGGCTGCCTTCCGGCCGCAGTTCGCTTCTCCAGCGGTTTGGCATTACTACAGTCTCTTCCTGCTTCGCGACATAAACAAAGATCTCGCCGCTCGCCATCCCATGAGCCAGGAGTTCTCCATTCTCGCGTTATGGCTCCAGGCTCTGGCGCAGCATTACGGGACTGGCTCGCAGTATCTGGACGTTACCCACTCGATCGAAAGCGCCGCCTGGTTTGCTCTGCATCTTGGCAAACCGGTTAGTGAAAGCGTTTGGCTCGATTCCACCGGGCCAGAGTGGCGCTTTCCCTTTACCCGCAACTGGTATGTATATTCCCGAAATCCCGGGAGCGGGTACATCTACGCCTTCGATGTGGACCCCTGGAATCCTTCCGACTCCATTCCCGCGGCCCTGGCCTTGGTCGATTTGAAAAATGCTCCGGAGCCCTTCAAGACTCCTCGCATGCTCGCACAACTCGGCTGCCTTATTCGTACCGCAGAGTCCGACAAATTCGATCTTCTCCGCCACGGCGTGGACCTAACTCCCATCGAGGTGGCCTGGCCCATGACCGGTTCGCAGTTCGTGCAGCGCAGCGTGGAAGACATGTTTCCCGGACCTGCGCGGGATTTCTGGTACCGCAGCTTTTTGAGCGTGCCCGTAACCGCGGATGTGGACGCGGATGGCGATATGGTGCTCAAGCGTGGTCTTTCCGTAACGCTTTACCGTGGCGAGACCCCAACGTATAACTCCGCGCTGACCGCCACCGAGCGGATGCTCAATCCTCCGCTGTTGCATCCTGTGCTGCAGCGGGTTGCGGTGCCCGCGGATGCCGCCAAGCGGGACCACCTGCAGGAAGTGCTCATGAGTGGCGCCACTCCCATCGTCCTGGAGGCCCCACTTCTCCACACGCTGCCCGCGGCGGGCAGCGATCTTTGGAACCACGAGTTGTTGTTCAGCGATTTTTCCGACTCGGTCCCGGTCTACTCGGACGCCATGCGGCAGGACGGCACTGCTAGCCTCCGCAATGTCCTTTTCCAATTCAGTTCCCTCGAAGAGATGTTCTGGGGACGCGAGGCCACCCCGCAGGAAACGCAAAAAATGCCGCGAGGCCTCTGGCTCGTGCGGCAGGAGCAACACTTGATAGCCTCGCGCCTGGTCCAGGATTTCCCGGACAAGCAGCTACAGATTGGGCTGGCGGTAAGGATCGAACTGTGTCTCGTACAGAGTTCGGGAAAGACCCGCATCATTTACAAGCTCGCCGATAACGACGCGCCGTGGGCCGAACTTTCGACCGTGCCGGAGCTGGCGAAGCCCATATTCGCGGCGCTGTACCTGTTGCGGAACCTCAGTCCCGCGTTGAAGGTGGAGGCGAGCCCCAATCTTTCCGTCAGCTGGAATGGGCCTGACGGAGCTCAGCTCCATCGGTACTTGCCAATCGTCTCCGCCGATGCCGCCCGGCTGGTCCGCCGGAAGGGCTCGGCCGGAGTGGCCGATTGGTTTTTCCTCCGCGATGCGCGCAACGATCCTTTCGCCACACCCAAGAATATCGGGCAGCAAATAACCTTCGAGACCACTCAAGCCTACGCCGATATTCCTGCAAGCTACTTTCGCGAGCAGATCGCGGCCGCGCGTTCTCGATTTGCGTCGCCCTGACTAAACTTTTGAGGATTTCTTCGGCAGGCTCGGCCGTCGGGAGCTCACGTTACCATCAGCTTATAGGCCTTGGTGACCGAAGCGTGCCTGCTGTCCGTGACGCGCAGATTCACGATGCCTCTTCCGGGTCCAGGCAACATCGGCTTCAGATTTGGTTAGTCATCGCCGAAGTGTGTATTTGCTTCACGCTTTTGGTAGGCGCGAGCCTACTGGTCAGAAGCGCAATCCGCCCCAGCGATGTTGATCTCGGCTTTAGTCCGAAGAACCTTCTGACTTTTCAATTGTCTCTGCCGTTCGCAAATACGGGGGAGGTGCTAAGGTAATTAACACGTATCTGGAAATCATCGAGAGAATTCGGGCGTTGTGCGGGATCGAGTCAGCCGGAGCCATCAGTGATTTGCCTGTGAGCGGAAGTGCGCAGAAGGTTCCGATCAAGTTTTCTGACCAAGTCCCAACCCCGACCAGAGAAGAGCCTGAGGCTGAAATGCGCGTCGTTACAGTCACCGCGCTCCGAGCCCTAAACGTTCCTTTGCTTGGAGGGCGCGCGTTTTCGAACGCAGATACGATAGATGCACCAAAAGTTGTCCTGATCAACCGGAGCTTTGCACGCCGATATTGGCCCTCCGAGAACCCAATTGGCAAACACTTTTCGATCGATGAAGTGTGCGTCCCGTCGCACCCCTGCGAAATTGTTGGCATAGTTGGCGATATGAGGAGTCGGGGCCTGCAATTAGACCCCGAACCAGAGGTTTATGTTCCACTCGAACAGAACTGGTGGGGCACTATGACGCTCGTAATCCGGACACGGTCCGCTCCTTTAGATGCACTTCCCGATGTTCGCCAAGCCGTCTGGGCCGTAGACAAGAATCTACCTCTTTCGAGAGTTGCTGCTTTAAGCTTGTCGTTTATGGCCGTACTGGTTCCCATAGCCGCGAGTTTGTCGCCACGATCTATTTCCCCAAGCCTCGTTTTGGGCCGCCGACGGATGCGCTTTCAGCAATTTCAGTCCAACTTCGGTTCAATTCAAGGGCGAGATAAATGGCGCGCTTCCTCGTAAGCGACACCAGAAGCGGCACTTAGAGTTTTGTACCGCGTATCTTCTAAGCAGAGGGTCGCCAGTTCGAGTCTGGCCGGGCGCGCCACTCTCTTGGAGCTCATTGAAGCAGTAAGATTTGGATAAAACTCCGTTCACCCCGACCATCTGCTTTTTTGACAGATGGCCGGGGAAACCGGACTATGGCGTTTTTTCCTCTTTCTTTCATGGATCGAGTTGCTTGCCTGACCGCTCTCGATTCTGTATCCACCGAGAATCACTCCCTGTCATAAAAATGCACGCAAAGTACGTGATGATGATTGCTACGCGGTTACGACAATTTTGCCGATCTGCTCGTTTGACTCCATGTAGCGGCTTCCACGATCTCCGCAAATGGAAAGACGCGATCTATGCGCGGATTGGAGTTGCCCACCTTAACATGATCGAAAACATACTGCTCAGCCTTTCCCCTTATCTCCTCGAACCCCGTTTCTGAATGGTTCTGGGGTTGCCGACTAAAATCGTATAGCTACCGATTCGTGTGTCACGGTCCAAGCAGGCGGACGCCTCGGAATAATTCTGGCGGTTGAACACTCGGGGCCATCGGCGCGGCAACTACGTTCTATCCGCCGCGCGCTCTAAAATCATCTCGACCAATTCTTACTTCGCAGCTGGCGCCGCCACCACCTTCGTAAACGTCGATTCCAGATCGGATGTCCACGTATTGCCGCCATCTGTGGACGATTCATATTTGAATGTGTATTGCGTTTTGGAGATCTCCTTCTCGGTCAAGCGCGTCTTCATCGGCTTACCTTGCATCATCGTCTCGGTTATCCAAGTCCAAGTGTCGCCGGTGACATTTCCTTTGGCCGTGATCAGTTCGCCCCAACTGTCGAATGCGTTGTAGGTGTACATTTTTGTTTCCGGGTCATATCCCAATACGGCCATGATCTTAAAGTCGCCCACGGGCGATTTGTTGTCCGAATGACCCACAATAAAAAATCCTCCGGACACCCATTCCCACTTTTGAGTTGACGACACCGGTCCGGCCATACCGTGCGCGGTAGATTTACCCTCTTCTTTCCAGTTGCCAACAAAATACGCGAGCCGCTTCACTTCCGGACCCGGTTTCGGCGGCCCTTGCGGAGCCTGCGCCTGTATTGAAACTCCGAGCAACAAAACACAAATCACAACCAACCCGATTGTTCGTTTCACGTGAGATCTCCTTTGCGTTGGAACCGCGGCTACGATTTCTCAGTGCACATACGTTCTAGGTGGACGTACACTCCAACAATTCCGCGCCGGGGCAGTCGACGGAAATCATACCTCTATCCCCCGAATGTGGAAGTGGATGGTTTGCGAGAATTGAGAAGAGGGGAGTTCGGGAAGAATTCGCTGGTTCCTATCCGTACCAAGTTCATCTCTACCGCTGTCTCGAGTCCAACGATTACGGACGGCTCCCTCTCAGGCAACAATGCATATATAGAGGGTAAACGGTTGTTTGCCGGTTGCCCATTGTATCGGTCGACTTCGAAGCTAAACGGAATTTTTGCGCAGCACAAGTACGTACCCCAGAGGTGTCCCTCGCCAAAATGTCATCGCAGGTGAAGAACCTTAAGAATCAGCAACATCCAGTTCGAAACTGAGAGGCGGAAGGATAATCAAGACAAGGCATGTATTACATGCGCCGCGGCTGTGCGAAATAACAATTCGCCAGCCACAGGTCATCGACGAGCTGATCTCCAGCCCGCTATCGGACTCCTACGTGGAATACTTGCGAAACAAGATGAAAGCCTTTGCCGGAAAGAAGCTTACAGAATCGATGGAAAAGGACTCCACCTATCGAGTTCAAAAACCTGCGGATTCAGATGATCGATAACACTCATGCTGTACGAAGTTCAGGGATTGCCGGAAGGCCGAGAGATTTCAATTCGGAATGTCCGCACTCAGTCGCAATGTATCTTGCGATTGCGTCCATCGAGAGATCGCAGCGATTCCGTTGCAGCCTTGAGGCATCAATGGACAAATCTAAAGACCCCTGAGTTGCGGGATTGTGTCGCGAAGCTGCGCGACGATCACGAGCTGGAACATAACGTAAGGCTCCGTGTAACGTCCGAGTATGAGTCTGTTGATCCTGCAACTTGAAACTGGCGGAATTCTAGGAGAACGCCCTTGGATGTTTGTGAATAAACTTGGGGTCTTTCGTCTTCAACACTTCCGCTCTGGCATAAAAATACTTCTTGAGCAGTTCTTGCTCGCCTCGGTCTAACTTTCCAGTTACTTAAGACAAGCAGAGTGCAAAGCAAGAAATGTTTCGGTAATT
>Ga0210398_10001207_pt1 | contig 27428 bp, 23 predicted proteins | sample IncBWC4OmetaG_FD_161047 | JGI IMG/M metagenome (GOLD analysis project Ga0210398, IMG submission 161047) | Forest soil microbial communities from Barre Woods Harvard Forest LTER site, Petersham, Massachusetts, United States - Inc-BW-C-4-O | ecosystem: Environmental > Terrestrial > Soil >... | reverse complement strand
GCGTCGGTCGCGTTGGCGAAAAGCGGTGCGAGCCCGCCGGTGGCGACCGTGCCCATCGTCTCGCCGCGCTCCTCGCGGATGCGGCGGACCAGCCCCTCAAGCATCCCGACATAGCCCCAGAACACCCCCGACTCCATCGCCGAGACCGTGTTGCGGCCGACAACGGCTGGCGGCTTCTTGATCGCGATATGCGGCAGCTGCGCCGCCGCCATCTCGAGCGCCTGCAGCGACAGGTTCGGCCCGGGCGCGATGATGCCGCCGCAATAATTGCCGGCCTTGTCGACGACGTCGAAATTGGTCGCGGTGCCGAAATCGATGACCATCAGCGGCGACTGGTAGCGATCCTGCGCCGCTACCGAATTGGCGATGCGGTCGGCGCCGACACCTTGCGCCGGCATGTCGACATCGATGCCGATACCGGGGTTGCAGTCGGCACTGCCGATAACCAGGGGCTCGGTGTTGAGATAGCGTCGGCACAGCGTCAGCAAGTTGAAGCTGGCGTCGGGCACGACATTGGCGATCACCGACGCATCGATATCGCCCGTGGTGAGCCCAGCGAGAGCAAGCAGCTGGGTCAGCCAGACGGCGTATTCGTCGGCGGTACGGCGGGCGTTGGTCGAAACCCGCCACGAGGCGCGCAGCGTGTCACCCTCGTAGACGGCGAAGACCGCGTTGGTATTGCCGGAATCGATCGCGAGCAGCATCGGATCAGGCCGCTCTCGCCGGAAAGATCTCGCCCGCGGCGATGCGTCGGCTGCCCTCGGGCAGGCCGAGCAGCAGCGCGCCGTCGGCGTCGAGATCGAGGAAGCGGCCGTCAAGCGTATCGCGCTCGAGGCGGACCTGGATCGCTTCGCCGAGCCCCATCGCGCGGGCGAGCCACGCGTCGCGGATCGGCGCGAAGCCGCTCTGCCGCCACGTCGCCAGCCACAGCGCCAGATGACGGATAAAGGCCGCCGCCATCATGGGCGGCGATATCCCCGGCGCGCCCTCCTCGCCCAGCGAGGTCGCTGGATAGGGCGTGTCGCGCGGCGACGACACGAGGTTGATGCCGACGCCGAGGATCACGAAGTCCGGCCGGTCGCCCGAGACCATCTCGGTTTCCAAGAGGATGCCAGATACTTTCTTGCCGTTGGCCAACACGTCATTCGGCCACTTGCACCGCAGATCGATATGGGGCGCGAGCTCGCCGATCGCACCGGCGACGCCGAGCGCCGCGATAAACCCCAGCTGCGCGGCCTCGGCGGCGCGGCAATCCGGCCGGATCAGGATCGATGAGTAGAGATTGCCGGGCGGCGACACCCAGGCGCGGCCACGCCGTCCGCGACCGCCAGTCTGCTCGCCAGCGATGATGATAAGGCCCTCGTCTGCCCCATCGCGCGCCAAGCGCTTCAGTTCGTCATTGGTGCTGCCGACCGTCTCATAGGCGATAAGCCGGAAGGGACGCGGCAGCGCCTCGCCTGTCATTTGAGAAACAGCGAGGCCGCGGCGGCTTGCGCGCTGCCGACGATCGGATCGGGCAGCAGGAAGAAGAACATCGTCACAATCCCGGTGACCAGCAGCACCGCCTTGAGCTCGACCGGCATCGGCCGGTCGAATGCGGCGGCCGGCTCGTCGAAATACATGACCTTGACGATGCGCAGGTAATAGAACGCGCCCACCACGCTGGTGATCACGCCGATGATGGCGAGCGCGGTCAAATGCGCGTCGATGGCGGCGAGGAAGATGTAGAGCTTCCCGAAAAAGCCCGCGGTCGGCGGGATGCCGGCCATCGCGAACATGAAGATCGCCAGCGCCAGCGCCAATCCCGGCTGCGAGCGCGACAGGCCGGCGAGGTCGTTGATGCCTTCGAGCATCCGGCCGTCCTTGCGCATGCAGAGGATGACCGCGAAAGTGCCGACATTCATAAACAGATAGATCGCCATATAGACGAGAACACCGCGAATGCCGGCCGGTGTCGCCGAGGCGAGGCCGATCAGCGCATAGCCGATATGGCCGATCGAGCTGTAGGCCATCATCCGCTTGATGCTGCTCTGCGCGATAGCCGCGACGGAGCCCAAGATCATCGAGGCGACCGCCAGGAACACGATGATCAGTTGCCACTCGGCGAGTATCGCGCCGAACGGTTCGATCAGGAAGCGCATGAAGAGCGCGATCGCCGCCATCTTGGGGGCGACGGCGAAAAACGCGGTGACCGGGGTCGGCGCGCCCTCGTAGACGTCGGGCACCCACATGTGAAACGGCACCGCGGAAACCTTGAAGGCGATGCCGACAATCACAAAAACCATGCCGATCACAAGCCCCGGCGACGCCGGCCCGGCGCCGGTCAGCACATGCGTCAGCGCCGTAAAGCTCGTCGTGCCGGCAAAGCCGTAAACCATCGAGGCGCCGTAGAGCAGCATCCCGGACGACAGCGCACCGAGCACGAAATATTTGAGGCCCGCCTCGCTGGAGCGCGTGGAATCGCGGTCGAAACTGGCGACGACGTAAAGCGCGAGGCTCTGCAGCTCGAGACCGAGATAGAGCATGATGAGGTCGTTAGCCGAGACCATGACCATCATCCCGGTCGACGCGAGCAGCACGAGCACCGGAAACTCGAAGCGCGCGATGCCGTGATCCTCGTTGTAGCGTATCGCCATGACGATCGCGACCGCCGAGCCGATCAGCACCAGGGACTTCATGAAAAGCGCGAAGGCATCGGTCACGAACATGCCGTAGAACGCGGTCTGCCGGCCGAGGCCAAGCCGCCCCGCGAGCGCCAGGATGCCGATCAGCACCAGCACGGAGAGCCAGGAGACGAGCCGGGTCGAACCCTCGCCGCGGAACACGCCAATCAGCAACAACAGCATCGCCGCGCAGGCGAGCGCGATCTCCGGCAGCGCCGGGAGGAAATCGGGGGTGGCGGCTTGCGGCATCGCGGCTACTCCGCGCTCGCCAGCCGAGGACCCGCCAGGCCGGCATTTGCCTGCGCCGAGCTGACTTGATGCACCAGATTGTTCACCGAGGCGCTGATCGGTCCGAGGAACGACGACGGGTAGACGCCCATCCACAATACGATCAGCAAGAGCGGGACAAACAGGGCTTTCTCCGGGGGGCTGAGGTCGAGGATGTTGCGCAAATCATCGCGGGTGATCGTGCCGAAGATGACCCGACGATAGAGATAAAGCGTATACGCGGCGCCGAGGAACAGCGCTGTCGCGGCGAGGAAGCATTCGAGCGTCGAGACGCGGAACGTGCCAAGCAAGATCAGGAACTCGCCGACAAAACCGCTTGTCCCCGGCAGCCCGCAGGCGGCTAGCGAGAAAGCCATGAACACAAAGGCGTAGGCCGGCATGCGCTCGACCAGCCCGCCGTAGCGCGCGATGTCGTAGGTGTGCATCCGGTCGTAGACGACGCCGACGCAGAGGAACAGCGCGCCCGACACAAGGCCGTGGCTCAGCATCTGGATGACGGCGCCCTGCACAGCCTCGTTGGTCACCGCGAAGAGGCCCATCGTCACAAAGCCCATATGGGCGACCGACGAATAGGCGATGAGCTTCTTCATGTTGGTCTGCGCCAGCGCGACGAGCGAGGTGTAGATCACCGCGATCGCCGACAGCGCAAACATCATCGGCGTGAAATAGTGCGAGGCGAGCGGGAACATCGGTAGCGAGAACCGGATGAGGCCATACCCGCCCATCTTCAAGAGCACGCCAGCCAGCATCACCGAGCCCGCAGTCGGCGCCTCGACATGCGCATCGGGCAGCCAAGTGTGGACCGGCCACATCGGCACCTTGACGGCAAAGGAAGCGAGGAAGGCGAGGAACAGCCATTTCTGCAGGCCGAACGAAAAATGCGCCGATGAAAGGAGGGTCGGAATGTCGGTGGTATGCGGGTCGGTGTTGAAGTACATGGCCAAAATTGCCAGTAGCATCAGCACGGAGCCCAAGAGCGTGTAGAGGAAGAACTTGAACGCGGCGTAGACGCGGTTGCCGTGACCCCAGATCCCGATGATCAGGAACATCGGAATCAGCACGCCCTCGAAGAAGATGTAGAAGACGATGATGTCGAGCGCGCAAAACATGCCGACCATCAGCGTCTCGAGCACCAGGAACGCGATCATGTACTCGCGCACCTGGAAGTGGATGGACTGCCAACTCGCCAGCACGCAGATCGGGGTCAACAGCGTCGACAGCAGCACAAAGAACAGCGAAATGCCGTCGATCCCCATGTGATAATTGATCTCGAACCCGCCGATCTTGATCCAGCGTACCTGCTCGACAAACTGGAACGCGGCGGTCGACGGATCGAAATCGCACCACAGCACGATCGACAGCAAAAACACGATGATCGCGGTCGATAGCGCGATGTTCTTGGCGTTGCGCGCGACGATCTCGGCGTCGCCGCGGGTCATCATGATGAAGCCCGCGCCGACCAGCGGCAGGAAGGTAACGAGCGACAGGAGCGGCCAGTGGATCATCGTCGTTCCTTGAGGGCGCTCACCGCGGGACCAGGTACCAGGTGATCAGCGCGACAACGCCGATCAGCATGGCAAAGGCGTAGTGATAAACATAACCGGTCTGCAGCCGGCTTGCCTCGCGCGCCGCTTCTCTCGTGCCGGACGCGATGCCATTGATCGTCCCGTCGACGATTGTCCCGTCGCCGGTCTTCCACAGCCCATCGCCGAGGCTGAACGCGCTGCGCACGAAGAGCCGATCGTAGAGCTCGTCGAAGTACCACTTGTTGAGCAGGAACAGGTAGAGCGCGCGGAACTGCTTCGTCACAACCGCCGGGATACCGGGCCGCCACATGTAGCAGACATAGGCGAGGAAGATGCCGGTAAGCCCCGCCGCCAGCGGCAAGTAATCGATGAATAGCGAATTGTGCACCGCATGGGCGATCGAATCGTCATAGGGCAGCACGAGGATCGCGTTTTTCCAGAACTCCGTCCGGTCAGCGCCGACAAAGAACTCGTCGGCGAGCCAGCCGGCGAAGATCGCCCCCGCCGCCAGCACGCAAAGCGGGCTCAGCATCACCCACGGGCTTTCGTGGATGTGATGCTGCGTCTCGTGATCGGCGCGCGACTCGCCGTAGAACGTCATGATCAGGAGCCGCCACGAATAGAACGCGGTCAGAAACGCCGTTAACGTGCCAAGGCAGTAGGAATAGCGGCCAACCGCGGTCTCGGAGGCCCAAGCCGCCGCGAGGATCGCGTCTTTTGAGAAGAAGCCGGAAAACGGCGGAATGCCGGCGAGCGACAGACTGCCGATCACCATCAACCCATGGGTGATCGGGATCTTCTTCCACAATCCGCCCATCCGCCGCATGTCCTGGTCGTCGGACATTGCGTGGATCACTGAGCCGGCACAGAGGAACAACAGCGCCTTGAAGAAGGCGTGGGTAAACAGGTGAAACATTGCAGCGCCGTAGGCGGAGACGCCGGCGGCGAAGAACATGTAGCCGAGCTGCGAGCAGGTCGAATAGGCGATGACGCGCTTGATGTCGTTCTGCGCCATGCCGATGCTGGCGGCGAACATGCACGTCGTGCCGCCGATGACGCCAACCACCGCGAGCGCGAACGGCGCATACTCGAACATCGGCGACAGGCGGCACACCATGTAGACGCCGGCGGTCACCATCGTCGCGGCGTGGATCAGCGCCGAAACCGGGGTCGGGCCCTCCATCGCGTCGGGCAGCCAGGTATGCAGGCCAAGCTGCGCCGATTTACCCATCGCGCCGACAAACAGCAGGAGGCAGCAGAGGGTCAGCGCCGGCACCTGCCAGCCAAGAAAATTCAACACCTCGTGCGTCGTGCCGGGCGCCTTGCCGAACACGGTGTCGAAATCGAGTGAGTTGAAGAGCACGAAAGTGGCGAAGATGCCGAGCGCGAAGCCGAAATCGCCGATCCGGTTGACGACAAAGGCCTTGATCGCCGCCGCGTTGGCCGTCGGCCGGTCGTACCAGAAGCCGACCAGCAGATACGAGCAGAGGCCCACCCCTTCCCAGCCAAAGAACATCTGCACGAAGTCGTTGGCCGTCACCAGCATCAGCATGAAGAAGGTGAACAGGCTCAGATAGGCCATGAAGCGCGGCTTCGAGTGATCGTGCGCCATGTAGCCGATCGAATAGATGTGAACCATCGCCGAGACGATCGTCACGACAAGGATCATCACCCCCGACAAGGTGTCGAGGCGCAGCGACCAGGCGACATCGACCCCGCCGGCGGCGATCCAGGTCGCGATTGTCTCTACCTGCGGCGCCGACTGACCCATGATCTGATGGAAGACGAGTATCCCGAAGATCGCCGACAGGATGAGCGCGCCGCAGGTCACGACTTGCGACCCGCGATCACCGATCACCCGGCCAAAGAAACCGGCGATTGCGGCCGCGAGCAGCGGAAGGAAGACGACAAGCGCGACCACCGGATCAGCCTTTCATCAGCCGGATGTCTTCCACCCGGATCGTGCCGCGATTACGGAAATAGACGACGAGGATCGCGAGGCCGATCGCGGCCTCGGCCGCCGCCACGGTCAGCACGAACATCGCGAAGACCTGCCCCACGAGATCGTGCAGCCGCACCGAGAAGGCGACGAAGTTGATGTTGACCGCCAAGAGCATCAGCTCGATCGACATCAGGATGATGATGACGTTTTTGCGGTTGAGGAAAATGCCGAAGATGCCGAGCGTAAAGAGGATCGCGGCGACGGTGAGGTAATGGGCGAGGCCGATCGTCATCCGCCTACTCCGCCGCCTCTGCGTCGACACCGGCGCCGACCGGAACATTGACGACCTTAACCGTCTCGCCGCTCTGGCGCGCGATCTGGTCGGCGATTACCTGGCGGCGCGTCCCGACGCGGCGACGCAAGGTCAGCACGATCGCGCCGATCATCGCGACGAGCAGGATCATGCCGGCGGCCTGAAACGCGAAGAAGTAGCGCGTATAGAGCAGATCGCCGAGCGCGCGGGTGTTGCTGAAGCCGCTCGCCGCGGGCAACGGCGCGGCGGCGACGCTCGCAACCTGCGGCGCGATGGCCCAGCTCCCAAACACGAAAATCAGCTCGGAGAAGAGGATCAAGCCCACCACCAGGCCGATCCATAAATACTGCTTCGCCCCGGTGCGCAGCTGCGCGAAGTCGATATCGAGCATCATCACGACAAAGAGGAACAGCACCGCGACCGCGCCGACATAGACGATGACCAGGATCATCGCCAGGAACTCGGCGCCCATCAGGATGAAGAGCCCCGCCGCGTTGAAAAAGGCGAGGATCAGGAACAGCACCGAATGCACCGGGTTGCGCGCCGACACGACCATGACGCCCGAGGCGATCGCCACGGCCGAGAAGAGGTAGAACATGATCGCGGGGAGGATCACCGGTAGGGAGCCTCGATCGAGAGAGAACGGGCGATTTCGGCTTCCCAGCGGTCGCCATTCGCCAGCAGCTTTTCCTTGTCGTAGAAGAGCTCTTCGCGGGTCTCCGCGGCGAACTCGAAATTCGGCCCTTCGACGATCGCGTCGACCGGACAGGCCTCCTGGCAGTAGCCGCAATAGATGCACTTCGTCATGTCGATGTCGTAGCGCGTGGTGCGGCGGCTGCCGTCCTCGCGCGGCTCGGCCTCGATGGTGATCGCCAGCGCCGGACAGATCGCCTCGCAAAGCTTGCAGGCGATGCAGCGCTCCTCGCCGTTGGGATAGCGGCGCAGCGCATGCTCGCCGCGGAAACGCGACGACAGCGGCCCTTTCTCATACGGATAATTCACCGTAACCGGCGTCTTGAACATGTAGCGCAAGGTCAGCGCCATGCCGGACAGAAGCTCGGTCAAGAGAAGGCCGCGCGCGCCGCGTGAAAACAGGCTCATCGGTTATCCCTCAGCCCCACCATTATCCCGGCCCCACTCCCCGTCAATGACTTGGCACCCAGCCCATCGCCATCAAGACGCCGGCGGTAAGCACTAGCCAGAACAGCGACAACGGCAGGAACACTTTCCAGCCGAGCCGCATCAGCTGATCGTAGCGGAAGCGCGGGAAGGTCGCGCGCACCCAGAGGAATACGAACATCACAAACAGTATCTTGCCGATCAGCCAGATTGGCCCCGGAATCCAGGTGAATGGCTCGATCGGGATCGGCGACAGCCAGCCGCCGAGGAACAGGATCGAGGTCATCGCGCTGACCATGATCATGTTGCCGTATTCGCCCATGAAGAAGAGCAGCCAGGTCATCGCCGAATATTCGACATGGAACCCAGCGACCAGCTCCGACTCGCCCTCGGCGAGGTCGAAGGGGGCGCGGTTGGTCTCGGCGAGGCCTGACACAAAGAACACCACTGCCATCGGCAGCAGCGGGATCACGTACCAGCCCGGGATAAAGCCCAGCCAGTAGTGATCCTGCGCCATCACGATATCGGTCAGGTTCAGCGAGCCGGCACAGATCAGCACGGTCACCATCACAAAGCCGATCGAGACCTCGTAGGAGACCATCTGCGCCGCCGAGCGCAACGCGCCGAGAAAGGCGTAGCGCGAGTTCGACGCCCAGCCGGCCATGATCGTGCCGTAGACCGAGAGTGAGCTGATCGCGAACAGGTAAAGAATGCCGACATTGATGTTGGAAATGACCATCCCCTGATCGAAGGGGATGACCGCCCAGGCGACGAGCGCCAGCGTGACGGTGACGATCGGGGCGGCGATAAAGACGACGCGATTGGCGCCACTGGGGATGATCGTCTCCTTCCACAGCATCTTGATCGCGTCGGCGATCGGCTGCAGAAGTCCAAACGGGCCGACCACATTCGGCCCCTTGCGCAGCTGCGCGTAGGCAAGAATCTTGCGCTCGGCATAGGTGTAATAGGCGATCGAGATCAGCAGCGGCACGAGGACGCACAATATCTCGGCGACGACGATGATCGTCGGCCACACGTAGCCGTGCCAGAACTCAGCCATGCGTACCGGTCCGCGCCGCGGCGCCGGTAACGAACAGCTCGCTGCACTCGGCCATGGTCGGGCTGGCGCGGCTGATCGGGTCGGTCTTGTAGAAATCGGCAATCGGGTAGACGAACGGCGTCGCGGCGATCGGCCCGACGGCGCCGAACGTGCCCCAGGCCGCCGGCGTTAGGGTGTCGATCGCACCGAAGCTGGGATGCGCGGCGCGCATCTTGGCGCGCAATTCGCCAAGCGAGTTGAATGCCAGCGGCGTGCCGAGAGCGCCCGACAGGGCGCGGACGATCGCCCAATCCTCGCGCGCCTCGCCGGGTGAGAAGACCGCGCGGCGGCCGAGCTGCGCCCGCCCCTCGGTGTTGACGTAGGTGCCGTCCTTCTCGGTATAGGCGGCACCGGGCAGCACGACATCGGCGCGCGCCGCGCCGCGATCACCGTGATGGCCCTGGTAGACCACAAAGGCCGAGCCGGTGTCGCTCAGATCGAGCTCGTCGGCACCAAGCAAATAAAGGACCTCGATCGCGCCGTCGCGGCAGCCGCCGAGGATGCCAGCGACGTCACGCCCGCCGGGACCTGGCAGGAAGCCGAGATCGAGCCCGGCGACCCGCGACGCGGCGCGGTGCAGCACGTTGAAGCCGTTCCAGTCGTCGCGTATCCGCCCGAGGCTCTCGGCGAGCGCGCGCGCCGCGCCCAGGACCTGCGCGCCGTCGGCGCGGGCGAGCGCGCCCGAACCGACGATCAGCAGCAATTTCTTATCCTTGAACTGGCCGGCCCAGCCGTGATCGCCCTGCCCCAACACCGCCAGCGTGTCACCGCCCTCGCCGAGCATTTCGACCGGGAAGGTCAGGTCGAGCGCCGGCCCGATCGCCGCTACTTTGAACCCGCCGGCGAGATAACGCTTGCGCAGCCGCGCGTTGACGATCGGCGCCTCCCAGCGCGGGTTGCAGCCGATCAAGAGGCACGCATCCGCCTCGTCGATATTGGCGATCGTCGTGTTGAACAGGTAGCCGGCGCGACAAGCCGCATCGATCTTGGCACCGTCCTGGCGGCAATCGAGGCTGGTGGCGCCGAGGCCGCCGAGCAATTCCTTTAGCGCGTACATCGCCTCGGCATCACAAAGATCGCCGGCAATCGCGGCGACCCGCTCGCCGGGCGTGCCTTTCAGCTTGTCGGCGACAAGGTCGAGCGACTCACCCCACTCGGCCTCGACAAGCTTACCGCCGCGCCGGATATAGGGCCGATCGAGCCGGCGGCGCGTCAAACCATCGACCGCGAAGCGGGTCTTGTCGGAAATCCATTCCTCGTTGACCGCCTCGTTGAGCCGCGGCAATACGCGCAGGATCGCGGCGCCGCGCGCATCGACGCGGATATTGCTGCCGACCGCGTCGAGCACATCGACGCTCTCGGTCTTGCGCAGCTCCCAGGGCCGCGCGTTGAATTCGTAGGGTTTCGAGGTCAGCGCCCCGACCGGGCACAAATCGATGATGTTGCCCGAGAGCTCGGAACCAAGCGCCTGCTCGATATAGGTGCCGATCTCCATGTTCTCGCCGCGGCCGGTGGCGCCCAATTCCGACACGCCGGCGACATCCGTCAGGAAGCGGATACACCGGGTGCAGTGGATGCAACGCGTCATGTGGGTGGCGACCAGTGGGCCGAAATCCTTGTCGGCAACGGCGCGCTTGTTCTCCTGGTAACGGCTGCGGTCGAAACCGTAGGCCATCGACTGATCCTGCAGATCGCACTCGCCGCCCTGATCGCAGATCGGGCAGTCGAGCGGATGGTTGATCAGCAGCATCTCCATAACGGCGTGGCGCGCCTTCTTGGCCTTTTCGGACTGGGTGAAGATGACCATGCCGGGCGCGACCGGCATCGCGCAGGACGCGATCGGCTTTGGCGCGCGCTCCTGCTCGACGAGGCACATGCGGCAATTGCCGGCGATCGCCAGCCGTTCGTGGAAACAGAAATGCGCCACCTCGACGCCGAGCCCCTGGCAGGCCTGCAATACCGTGGTGCCCGGCGGCACCTCGGTTTCCTGGCCGTCGATCGTCAACTTGATCGGATCGGGCATCGCGTTACTCCGCGGCCTGGCGCGATGCGTGCGCGCGATATTCGGCGATACGACGCTGCATCTCGGGCTTGAAATGACGGATCAGGCCCTGCACTGGCCAGACCGCGCCGTCGGCCAGAGCGCAGATCGTGTGGCCCTCGATTTCGCGCGTAACCTCGTCGAGCATGTCGAGCTCTTCGACCGTCGCGTCGCCCTTGATCATCCGCTCCATGACGCGCCAGACCCATCCCAGCCCCTCGCGGCACGGGGTACACTGGCCGCAGCTTTCATGCTTGTAAAAGGCCGACAGCCGGGAGATCGCGCGGACGATGTCGGTCGACTTGTCCATGACGATCAGCGCCGCGGTGCCAAGACCCGATTTCTCGGCGACGAGCGCGTCGAAATCCATCAGCACGTTGTCGCAAACCGATTTCGGCAACAGCGGGGTCGACGACCCGCCGGGGATCACCGCCATCAGGTTGTCCCAGCCGCCGCGCACCCCGCCCGCATGCTTTTCGATCAGCTCGCGCATCGGGATCGACATCGCTTCTTCGACATTGCACGGGTTGTTCACGTGGCCCGCGATGCAGAAGATTTTCGTGCCGGTGTTGCGCTCACGGCCGATCCCGGCAAACCACTTGGCGCCGCGCTTCAGGATTTCCGGACTGGTGGCGATGGTCTCGACATTGTTGACCGTCGACGGGCAGCCGTAGAGGCCGACGGCGGCGGGGAACGGCGGTTTCAGGCGCGGCTGGCCCTTGCGGCCTTCGAGGCTCTCCAAGAGCCCGGTCTCCTCGCCGCAGATATAGGCGCCGGCGCCGCGATGCATATAGAGGTTGAAGTCGTAGCCCGAACCGCAAGCGTTCTTGCCAATGAGGCCGGCCTCATTGGCTTCGTCGATCGCGACCTGAAGGTTTTGCGCCTCATTGTAGAACTCGCCGCGGACGTAGATGTAACCCGCACTCGCACCCATCCCGACGCCCGCCAACAGGCAACCCTCGATCAGCCGATGCGGGTCGTAGCGCAGGATGTCGCGGTCCTTGCAGGTACCGGGCTCGCTCTCGTCGGCATTGACGACGAGATAGCAAGGCCGAGGACTTTCTTTCGGCATGAACGACCATTTGAGGCCGGTCGGGAAGCCGGCGCCGCCGCGGCCGCGCAGACCCGATGCCTTGACCTCCTCGACGATCCAGTCGCGGCCCTTGAGGATGATGTCCTTGGTGCCGTCCCACACACCGCGCGAGCGCGCGCCGGCGAGGCGCCAGTCGCCCTCGCCGTAGAGGTTGGTGAAAACGCGGTCTTGGTCAGCCAGCATCGGCGCCCTTCCCGTTCTTGGCCGACAACTCGGTCAGCGTGGTCTTACCCGGGGCCGGCATCGAGCCCTGGCGTCCCGTGACTGAGCCCATCGGCGGCTGCGTTCCGCCGGCGAGCGCATCGAGCAGTTTTTCGGTCCCCGGGCCGTCGATATCTTCGTAGAAATCGTCGTTGACCTGGAGGATCGGCGCGTTGACGCAAGCCCCGAGGCACTCGACCTCGATCAGCGTGAACTTGCCGTCGGCGCTGGTCTCGCCGATGCCGATGCCGAGCTTCCTCTTGCATGCGGCGACGATGTCGTCGGAGCCACGCAGCCAGCATGGCGTCGTGGTACAGGCCTGCAAGAACCAGCGGCCAACCGGCCGCAGGTTGAACATCGTGTAGAAGGTCGCGACCTCGTAGACGCGGATGGGCGCCATATCGAGGATCTCGGCGACCTTGTCCATCGCCGCGCGCGGCAGCCAGTTGTCGTGCTGGCGCTGCGCGATGTCGAGAAGCGGCAGCACCGCGCTCGCCTGCCGACCCGCCGGGTATTTGGCGATGTGGTACTTCGCCTTTTCCATGTTCTCCGGCGTGAACTCAAAGCTCGCCGGTTGTTCGAAAGGTGGGCCGCTCGGGCCGTGCTCGCTCATCGATCGATCTCGCCGAAGACGATGTCCATCGAGCCGATAACTGCGACCAGGTCGGCCAGCATGTGGCCCTTGCACAGGAACTCGGTCGCCTGCAGAAAGGCAAAGCCAGGCGCGCGGATTTTGCAGCGATAGGGCCGGTTGGTGCCGTCAGCGACGAGATAGACGCCGAACTCGCCCTTCGGCGCCTCGACGGCGGTGTAGGTCTCGCCGGCCGGCACGTGGTAGCCCTCGGTGTAGAGTTTGAAGTGGTGGATGAGGGCTTCCATCGACTGCTTCATGTCGCCGCGGGACGGGGGCGATATTTTCCGGTTATCGGTCTTAACCGGCCCAGATGGCATTTTTTCGAGGCACTGCTTGATGATGCGCACCGACTGGCGCATCTCCTCGACGCGCACGAGGTACCGGTCAAAGCAATCGCCGTTCTTGCCGATGGGCACGTCAAAATCCATCTCGGCGTAGACATCGTAAGGCTGCGCCCGGCGCAAATCCCAGGCGACGCCGGAGGCGCGGATCATCGGCCCCGACATGCCCCAATCCGCCGCTTCTTGCGCGCTCAGCACGCCGATATTGACCGTACGCTGGCGGAAGATGCGGTTGTCGGTCAGCAGCCCCTCGATGTCGTTGACGGTCTTCGGGAAGGTCTCGCAGAACGAGGCGATGTCGTCGACTAGGCGCGGCGGCAAATCCATGTGGACACCGCCGGGGCGGAAATAGTTGGCGTGGAGCCGGGCGCCGGAGGCGCGCTCGTAAAACTCCATCAGCCGTTCGCGCTCCTCGAAACCCCAGAGGAACGGGGTGATCGCGCCGAGATCGAGCCCGAACGCGCAGATATTCAGCAAGTGATTGAGAATGCGCGTGATCTCGGCGAACAGTACGCGGATGTACTGGCCGCGCGGCGGCGGCTCGATGCCCATCAGCTTTTCGACCGCCAGTGAGAACGCGTGCTCCTGGCACATCGGCGAGACGTAATCGAGCCGGTCGAAATAGGGAATCGCCTGGAGATAGGTCTTATACTCGATGAGCTTTTCGGTGCCGCGATGCAGGAGGCCAATGTGCGGGTCGGCGCGCTCGATGGTCTCGCCGTCCATCTCCAGCACCATGCGCATCACGCCGTGCGCTGCAGGATGCTGCGGGCCGAAATTCATCGTAAAATTGCGGATATGCGGGGCACCCTCGAGCCCGGGATCGAGGTCTTCGAGAGTGCGCAATGGGACTTGGTCGCTCATGGCGCCTTCGAGCCCTTTTCCGCCTCTTCGGTGCTCGCCTTCTCGTCGCCCGGCAGGATGCGGTCCATCCCCTCCCAGGGCGACAGGAAGTCAAAGGTGCGAAATTCCTGTTTCAGTTTGACGGGCTCGTAGACCACACGCTTCTGGTCCTCGTCATAGCGCAGCTCGACGTAACCGGTGAGCGGGAAGTCCTTGCGCAGCGGATGCCCGTCAAAGCCGTAATCGGTGAGGATGCGCCGCAAATCCGGGTGGTCACTAAAATAGATGCCATAAAGGTCCCAGGCCTCGCGCTCCCACCAGCCGGCGACGCTGAAGAGCCCGGTCGCCGACGGCACCGGGTTCTCTTCATCGGTCTCGACTTTGAGGCGAATGCGCAAATTCTGGCTCATGCTCAGAAGATTATAGACGACCTCAAAGCGTTCGGGCCGGTCGGGATAGTCGACGCCGCATATGTCGCAGAGGATGGTGAACCGGCACTGCCGGTCGTCGCGCAGAAAGCTCAGTGCGTCGAGCACGCCGTTGCGCGGGACACTGATGGTGAGCTCGCCGTGATGGATCTCATAACCCTGCACAACGCCGGCAAGCGAAGCGGCAAGGTGTTCTGCGAGGGCGGTGAGCTTTTCGTCCATCGCCCGCCTCAGCGATCGAAGTTGCGGTTTCGTTTAATTTTTTTCTGCAGCAGCAGAATACCGTAGAGCAGCGCCTCGGCGGTCGGCGGGCAGCCCGGCACATAGACATCGACCGGGACGATGCGGTCGCAGCCCCGCACAACCGAGTAGGAATAATGGTAGTAGCCACCGCCATTGGCGCAGGAGCCCATCGAGATGACCCAGCGCGGCTCGGCCATCTGGTCGTAAACCTTGCGCAGCGCCGGAGCCATCTTGTTGCAGAGCGTGCCGGCGACGATCATCACGTCGGACTGGCGCGGGCTCGGCCGGAACACCACGCCGAACCGGTCGAGATCGTAGCGGCTCGCGCCGGTGTGCATCATCTCGACCGCGCAGCACGCGAGGCCAAAGGTCATCGGCCACAGTGAACCGCTGCGCGCCCAGTTCACGAGAGCGTCGAGGCTTGAAACGATAAAGCCGCGATCCTGCAATTCCTCGGTGGCGGCGCGCAGCAGCGCGTCCTGCTCCTGCCCGGGCGGGATCGGCATGCCGGCCGCGCCGCTGGGGCTCATCACTCCCATTCGAGCGCGCCCTTTCTCCATTCATAGGCGAAGCCGACGGTCAGCACGCCAAGGAACACCAGCATCGACCAGAAGCCGAACATCCCGATATCGCCAAGCGACACCGCCCAAGGAAACAGGAACGCGACCTCGAGATCGAAGATGATGAAGAGGATCGCCACCAAGTAATAGCGCACGTCGAATTTGACGCGCGCATCCTCGAACGGGTCGAAGCCGCATTCATAAGGCGACAGCTTTTCGGAATCCGGCCGCTGACGCGCCAGCACAAACGACGCCGTGATCATCACGACGCCAATCCCGCCGGCGATGACGAGGAAGACCAGGATCGGGAAATATTCGGCGAGCAGACTGTTCATCGCAGGCCCTCGACCCATTGGCTGACGACACTCGACCGGTGGCGCCGAAAAGGCGCCAGACCCCGTCGCCCCGTTTCCCCAAGGCCTTGCAATCGCGACCGATGGCGGGAGCGACGGGACTCGAACCCGCGGCCTCCGGCGTGACAGGCCGGCGCTCTAACCAACTGAGCTACGCCCCCGCATGCGGTCGCCACTATTCTTGGTGGGGCGCCAACTCGTACGCTTGGCCCCTTGGGGTGTCAAGCGGGCGAGCCACAGTCGACGCGGCAAAATTGGCACGCAGCCGTGGCTCGCCACCTCGCCTAGACGTGGTGATTTAAAGTCGCGCCGTCCAGCCTTTGGTCACCGTGGTGGGCGATGAGGGACTCGAACCCCCGACCCCCTCGGTGTAAACGAGATGCTCTACCAACTGAGCTAATCGCCCGGGACGATGACTTTGGTGACGCGACTGCGGCCGCGTCACCATACAGCCATGCCGAGCTTTGGCCTAGTTTTGCAGCCCCGGTTCCCGGAACCTAGTTCAGCGAGTCCCGCAAACGCCGGCCGGGCTTGAACTTCGCCTGCTTTGACGCGGCGATCTTGATTTTTTCGCCCGTGCGGGGGTTGCGCCCTTCCGAGGCCGCACGCTTGGCGACCGAGAAAGTGCCAAACCCGACGAGGCGCACATCGCCACCACTCTTTAAAGCCCCGGTGATCGAGTCGAACACCGCCTCGACAGCCTTGCTTGCGGCCGTTTTTGACAGATCGGCCTTACCCGCAACGGCATCGACGAGTTCGTTTCTGTTCACGTGTCGCCCCCTACCCTTAAGTTCGGAAGAAAAATTCGTTGAAAGCGAACCGGAGTGTAGAGCGCACCCAACGGCGGGTCAACGTTGGCGCGCATAGGGAAACCAAGGTTTTTTTATACCTTACCGGCCGTTGTCGCCGTCCCACTTGAAGTTGGGTAAGTGGCGACAACGGCCGGTAATTGAAATCAATGCGTTAGAGCGCCAGGGCGCTCTTCGCCCGTTGCGGGAATAACGGGAGCAGTTTCCGCGTCCTCGACCCAAGTCACCGGCGTCAGCGGCCCGGCGAGGGCATGCAAGAGCACCTCGTCGGCCGTGTTGACCGGGATAATCTTAAGGCCGCGTTTGACGTTGTCCGGAATATCAGCGAGGTCTTTTTCGTTCTCGGACGGGATCAGCACGGTTTTCAGACCGCCGCGCAACGCCGCCAGGAGCTTCTCTTTCAGCCCGCCGATCGGCAGCACCCGGCCGCGCAACGTGATCTCGCCAGTCATCGCGATGTCGCGCTTCACGGGAATGCCGGTCAGCACCGAGACAATCGTCGTCACCATGCCGACGCCAGCCGAGGGACCATCCTTCGGCGTCGCGCCCTCCGGCACGTGCACGTGGATATCCTTCTTTTCGAAGATCGACGGCAGGATGCCAAAAACGGTGCTGCGCGACTTGACGTAGCTCTCAGCCGCCTGGACCGACTCCTTCATCACGTCGCCAAGCTTGCCGGTCGCCGTCACCCGTCCCTTGCCGGGCAGCGTGACCGCCTCGATCGTCAGCAATTCGCCGCCGACCTCGGTCCAGGCCAGGCCGGTGGTGACCCCGACCAGGTCCTCGCTCTCGGCCTCGCCAAAGCGGAAGCGGCGGACGCCAGCGTATTTGTCGAGGTTACGCCGGGTGACAAGGACCTTGCCGTCCTTGCCGGCCTTCTTCATCAGGATGTCTTTGATCGCCTTGCGCGTCAGGTTGGCGACCTCGCGTTCGAGATTGCGGACGCCAGCCTCACGCGTGTAGTAGCGGATGAGGTCGCGCAGCGCGTCGTCGCTGATCGCCCACTCCGTCTTTTTGAGCCCGTGCTGCTCGATCTGTTTCGGGATCAGGTGGCGCTTGGCGATCTCGATCTTCTCGTCCTCGGTGTAGCCGGGGATGCGGATGATCTCCATGCGGTCCATCAACGGCTGCGGCATGCGCAGCGTGTTGGCCGTGGTTACAAACATCACATCCGACAGGTCGTAATCGACTTCGAGATAATGGTCGCTGAAGGTCGAATTCTGCTCGGGGTCGAGAACCTCTAGCAGCGCCGAAGATGGGTCGCCGCGCCAATCGGCGCCGAGTTTGTCGACCTCGTCCAGCAGGAACAGCGGGTTCGACGACTTCGCCTTCTTCATGCCCTGCAGTACCTTGCCGGGCATCGAGCCGATATAGGTCCGGCGGTGGCCGCGGATCTCGGCCTCGTCACGCACGCCGCCGAGCGACATGCGGACAAAGTTGCGGCCGGTCGCCTTGGCGACCGATTTGCCCAGCGAGGTCTTGCCGACGCCCGGCGGGCCGACCAGACACAGGATCGGTCCTTTGATCTTTTTCATGCGCTGCTGGACGGCCAGGTACTCGAGGATGCGCTCCTTGACCTTTTCCAGTCCGAAATGGTCGGCGTTGAGCACCCGCTCGGCGGCGGCGATATCGCGCTTGATCTTGCTGCGCGTGTGCCAGGGGAGCGAGAGCATCCAGTCGAGGTAATTCCTGACGACCGTCGCTTCCGCCGACATCGGGCTCATCGTGCGCAGCTTTTTCAACTCCGCCAGAGCCTTATCACGTGCTTCCTTAGAGAACTTGGTCTTGACGATCTTGGCCTCGAGTTCGGCCATCTCGTCCTTGCCGTCCTCGCCCTCGCCGAGTTCCTTCTGGATCGCCTTCAACTGCTCGTTCAGGTAGTACTCGCGCTGCGTCTTCTCCATCTGCCGCTTGACGCGGTTGCGGATGCGCTTTTCGACCTGGAGGACGCCGATCTCGCCTTCCATGTAGCCGAAGACCTTTTCAAGCCGTTCCGATACCGGGACGGTCTCAAGAAGCTCCTGCTTCTCGGGAATCTTCAGCGTCAGGTGCGAGGCGACTGTGTCGGCAAGCTTGCCGGGGTCTTCGATCTGGTTGATCGAGACCAGCACCTCCGGCGGGATCTTCTTGTTGAGCTTGATGTACTGCTCGAACTGCGCGACCACGGTGCGGGCCAACGCCTCGGTCTCCTGCTGCGAGCCGGCGCTGTCGCCGAGCCCCTCGGCATAAGCCTGAAAGAACGCGCTATTCTCCGCGAAACGCGTGATGCGCGCCCGTTGCCCGCCTTCGACCAGCACCTTAACCGTGCCGTCCGGCAGCTTCAGGAGCTGCAGCACGGTACCGATCGTGCCGACCATAAAGATGTCGCCGGTCGTGGGATCGTCCAGCGCCGCGTTCTTCTGGGTGACGAGCAGGATCTGCTTGTCGTCCTTCATCACGTCTTCGAGCGCGCGCACCGACTTCTCGCGGCCGACAAACAGCGGCACGATCATATGCGGAAAGACCACGATGTCGCGGAGCGGCAGGACAGGATAGAGCGCAACGCGTGCAGGTTCTGACATGAGCCCTCTTTTCGTCGAGGACCGGCCGCCGAAGGGCGGCCGGAATTTTCCTAGGCCGTGATTAGTTTGGCGTTTGGTGGCCCGCCGTCAAGCGGTGCCGCTAAGTGCCGCATCTCTTGAAAAGGCCACGTGCCGATCAGTCGGCGGTTCCGCTTTCGCCTCGGCGGTCGGAATAGATGTGCAGCGGTTTGGTGCGACCGTCGACCACTTCGCGGTTGATCACAATCTCGCTGACCCCGGCCAGGCTCGGCAGCTCAAACATCGAATCGAGCAGAATCGACTCCATGATCGACCGCAGCCCGCGCGCCCCGGTCTTGCGGGCGATCGCCTTGAAGGCGATGCCGCGCAGCGCCTCATCGGTCAATTCGAGACGGACATCCTCCATCTCGAACAGCCGCTGATACTGTTTGACGAGCGCGTTCTTGGGCTTGGTCAGGATGTCGACCAGCGCATCCTCATCGAGATCGTCGAGCGTGGCGACGACCGGCAGACGACCGACGAATTCAGGGATCAGGCCGAATTTGAGCAGGTCTTCCGGCTCCAGATTGCGCAGGACCTCGCCGGTCTTGCGCTCGTCGGGGCCGCGCACCTCGGCGCCAAAGCCGATCGACGTGCCTTGCCCGCGCTGCGCGATGATTTTTTCAAGACCCGAGAAGGCCCCGCCACAGACGAACAGGATGTTGGTGGTGTCGACCTGCAGGAATTCCTGCTGCGGGTGCTTGCGGCCGCCCTGCGGCGGCACCGAGGCAATCGTGCCCTCCATGATCTTGAGGAGGGCCTGCTGCACGCCTTCGCCCGACACGTCGCGGGTGATCGAAGGGTTGTCGGATTTGCGCGAGATCTTGTCGACCTCGTCGATATAGACGATGCCGCGCTGCGCCCGCTCGACGTTGTAATCCGCCGCCTGGAGCAGCTTGAGGATGATGTTTTCGACATCCTCGCCGACATAGCCCGCCTCCGTCAGCGTCGTCGCATCGGCCATCGTGAACGGCACATCGATGATCCGCGCCAAGGTCTGCGCCAACAGCGTCTTGCCCGAGCCAGTCGGGCCGACCAGCAGGATGTTCGACTTCGCCAGCTCGACATCGTTGTTCTTCGCGCCGTGGGCGAGCCGCTTGTAGTGGTTGTGCACCGCGACCGACAGCACGCGCTTGGCGTGGCTCTGGCCGATCACATAATCGTCAAGTACCCGGCAGATGTCGCGCGGACCCGGCACGCCGTCGCGCGACTTGACGAGCGTCGTCTTGTGCTCCTCACGGATGATGTCCATGCAGAGCTCGACGCATTCGTCGCAGATAAAGACCGTCGGGCCAGCGATGAGCTTTCGGACTTCGTGCTGGCTTTTGCCGCAAAACGAGCAGTACAGCGTGTTTTTTGAATCGCCGCCGCTGGACTTGGTCATCGCCGCTCCGTCGCTTCCCTTGCGCGGGCAGGGCGGCCAGAGCCGCCGAACCGGCGCGGGGACGGGGCATCATGCGACACCCCATCCCGGCCCTCAAAGTATATGTGCTCGCGATCGATCAACAACTAGTTAAATCCTTTACGCCGCGACCACACTGCTCACGCGCCGTGTTACGCCCTCGCCTTCTCGTCCACGGCGCCCGGGCGCGAGTCGACGACCTCGTCGATCAGCCCGAACTCCTTGGCTTCGATCGGCGACAAGAACTTATCGCGTTCAAGTGCATTCACGATCGCGTCCAACGGCTGTCCCGTGTGTTTAACGTAGATGTCGTTGAGACGTGCCCTGAGCGCCAGAATTTCGCGCGCTTGAATCTCGATGTCGGTCGCCTGGCCCTGGGCACCGCCCGACGGCTGATGGATCATGATCCGTGAATTCGGCAGCGAGAAGCGCTTGCCAGGCGCGCCGGCGCAGAGCAGCAGCGAGCCGGCGGACGCTGCCTGGCCGATGCACACGGTCGAGACCGGCGAGCGGATGTACTGCATCGTGTCATACATCGCCAGGCTCGAGGTCACCACGCCGCCGGGCGAGTTGATATAAAGCGCGATGTCCTTGGTGGGGTTCTCGGCCTCGAGGAACAGCAGCTGAGCGCAAATCAGGCTGGCAACCGCATCGTGGATGGGGCCGATCAGGAAGATGATGCGCTCCTTCAACAGCCGCGAATAAATATCATAGGCGCGCTCGCCGCGATTGGTCTGCTCGACCACCATCGGCACCAGGTTGTTCATGTAATATTCGTAAGGGTCGCTCATTCCGTCTCTCCTTTGGCTGGCGCCTTGGTGCGGCGCGCGCCGGTTTGTCTCCGCGGTTTCTTGGCCGCCGGCTGTTCCTCGGTCGGCGCCGCGGCGTCCGCGGCTTCGTCGGCTTCGGTCATCGCCAGGAGCTCTTGCGGGCTCACTTTGCGGTCGGCGGGCTTCGCCAGTTCGACGATGTAATCGACCACCTTCTCCTCGAAAATCGGCGCCCGGAGGTTGCCAGCGGCGTCGGGATTCTGGCGATAGTAGTCGAGCACTCGTCGCTCCGCGCCGGGAAACCGTTGCGCCTCCCGGATCAGGGCCTGGTTCAGCTCGTCCTGAGAAACGGTGATATTGGCATTGCGACCGACATCGGCAAGCAGCAAGCCGAGACGAACACGCCGCTCGGCGAGAGAGCGATATTCATCCTTGAGTTTTTCGTCCTCTTCGGTGGGCGGAGCCGGTTCGGCCGGGGCCTCCGCCGGTGCGTCGGCGTCGCCGGGCGCTTGATTGGCGGCGTAAGCTTTCTCGGCCTCGTGCTGCTGCCAGATGTTGTTGAACTCCATCTCGACCATGCCCAGCGGCACCGGGAAGGAGTAGGCCGCAGCGAGCTTGTCGAGCAGCTGGCGCTTGAGGCGCTGGCGCGTCACCGTGCCGTAATCGCGGGCGATCCGGTCCTTCACCTCCTGGCGCAATTCGCCAAGGGTTTCGAGCCCGACCTCGGCGGCGAGCGAATCGTCGATCTTCGCCGGCTGCTTTTCGCGCACCTCTTTGACCTTGACGTCGAAGACCGCGTCCTTGCCGGCGAGCTCGGGACCGCCGTAGTTCTCGGGGAAGGTGACCTTCACGGTGCGGTCCTGATCGGCCTTCGCGCCGACGAGTTGATCCTCGTAGCCGGGCACGAACTGCCCCGAGCCCAACTCGAGCGCAACGCCCTCGCCCTTGCCGCCAGGAAACTCGACATCGCCGATCTTGCCGACAAAGTCGATGACCACGACGTCGCCGTTCTTCGCCGCCCGCTTGACCGGCTCGGCCTTGCGATGCTGCTCGGCGATCCGCTCGACCGCCTTGTCGACATCGTCGTCGGGCACCTCGATGCTCAGCCGCTCGAGGCCCAACGCCGTGAAATCGGTCGTCGGCATATCGGGCAGCAGCTCGACGGACATCGTGTACTCGAAATCGGCACCCTCATTGGCCGAGAGGATCTCGACCTTGGGCGGCAACGCCGGGCGCAAATTCTGCTCGCGCATCGCCTCGGCCGAGCTTTCCTGGACGGTGTGCTCCAGCACCTCGCCGCGGATCGCATTGCCATAGCGCTGACGCAGCAGGCTCTGCGGCACCTTGCCGGGCCGGAAGCCCGGCAACCGGATCGACTGTCCAAGTTGCGTAAGACGGCTATTGACCTCGTTTTCGAGATCGCCGGCGGGGATGACGATCTTGAACTCGCGCTTCAATCCGTCGGCGTTGGTCTCGGTCACTTGCATTGCATGACACTCGTGCTTTCGGGGGAAAGGTTCAGTAAGGGCGTGGCGCTGGTGCGGGCGGAGGGATTTGAACCCCCACGATTTTCATCGCTGGAACCTAAATCCAGTGCGTCTACCAATTCCGCCACGCCCGCCGCAAATCAACAGAAAAGATGACGCCGTAAGGCGGCGCACAGGCCGCGGCGCCTTCTAACACACTCGCTCAGGCTAACATAAGAGGGCGATGGCGCGTCTCACCGGTTGCGCAAAAGATGGCGCACGGCAGACGACGACGCGACCTTGCCCTCGCCGCGATAGGCCTCGTGGTTGGTCTCGATGCGATCGAGCCGGTAGAGATAGTTCACCATCATCCCTGCCGATTGCTGCAAGCCCTTCTCGGATGTGTCGCCGAGCCAATTGATCCGCTCGACGCGCGCGCCGTTGGTCAGATGGAAATGCGCGACCGGGTCGGCGGCGCGATTGCCCCTGCCCTTTTCCTCGACAAGATAGCGCGCGCAGAGCCGCAGCAGCGGGTCACGCAGCGCCCCGGCCAGCGTGGGATCGTTCTGCCAGCCCGGTCGATCGAGCAGCTGAACAAAGTCGGGGCCAGCCGAACCATTGCCAGTAACCGAGGCCAACGCCTTTGCTTCGCTCGGCAGCAGCAGGTCGAGGCGCTGCTTCTCCTTGTCGAGCCAGGCGCGGAAGCCCGGAATTGGTGACAGCGTCGAGAAAATCTTGAGACGCGGCAGCTCGGCCGCCAGCAATTCGACAACGCGCTTGATCAGGAAATCGCCAAAGCCGATGCCGGCGAGGCCGCGCTGGCAGTTCGAGATCGAATAAAAGATCGCGGCGTCGGCAACGCTGACATCGCCGAGCGGCGCGCTCTCGTCGAGCAACGCATGGACATTGCCGGCCATGCCATCGACCAGCGCTACCTCGACAAAGATCAGCGGCTCGTCAGGCATGCGCGGGTGGAAGAACGCAAAGCAGCGGCGGTCCGCTTCGAGCCGGTTCTTGAGGTCGTTCCAGCCGCGGATCTCGTGCACCGCTTCGTAAGCGATCAGCTTTTCGAGCAGCGCGGCCGGCGAATCCCAGCTAATCCGCCGCAGCTCGAGAAAGCCGATATCAAACCAATCGGCGAGCAGGTCGCGCAAATCATCGGACAGACCGCGCATCGCGACATCGCCGTCGCCCCAGGCCAGCATCTCCTCGCGGCGATCGACCAGGAACTTGACCCCTTCGGGCAGCGCGTTGAACTGGCGCAGCAGGCGCAGTCGCGGGGCGGTCAACGCGGCGTGCAACGCGCGCTCGGCCGAGACGCGTTCGGCCGGCGCCGTCGTCGCGGCGAGCTTGGCGCAGGCGCGATCGATGATGGCACGATCGATGTCAAAATCCTCGGCCATCACATGCAAAAAGCGCTCACGACCGGCCCGGCTCAGCGCCAGGTAGGTGCGGCCCAGCTCGGCCGCGCGGGCGCGCGCCGAGACCTCACCGCCCGAGCCGTCGAGACAGCTCTGCATTTGCTGGCGCAGCCGCTGAGCATCGTCCTCGGGCAGATCGGCGCGCGGCGCGGCGTTCAGAACACTGCGCGTCGAGGTCGCGATCTCGCGCCAGACATTGCGCAGCTTCGAGAGCGTGCGATCGACGACCGTGTCGTAAAAGGCGATCGGGGCGCGCTCGCTCATCAAGGCTCCATTATCTTCAGCGGCATATTGTGCGCCATTTGTTGCAGGCCGGCGAGAACCGCCGGCAGCGTTTCGATGAGGTCTTCAGCGACCAGACCCGCGCCGAACGCATGCGCCGCGGCGCCGTGCAGCCACACAGCGGCGGACGCCGCCTCAAAGGCCGGCATGCCCTGCGCCAGAAGCCCGAGCACGAGACCGGCCAATACATCGCCCGAGCCGGCAGTGGCGAGCGTCGGCGGCGCGTTCTCGTTGATCGTTGCGCGGCCGTCGGGTGCGGCGATCACCGTATCGGCGCCTTTCAGGACGATCACCGCGCCGCTCGCCGTGGCGGCGCGGCGGGCGCGATCGAGCTTGCTACCCGCGGCATCGAAAAGCCGGGCGAATTCCCCCTCATGCGGGGTCAACACCACGGGGCACTCGATGGCGTCGAACAAATTAGCCGGGCGATCAGCGAAAACCGTCAGCGCGTCGGCATCGAGAACCGTCGATTTTCCGGCGGCGAGGATTTTCAATGCCTTATCGCGCGTTTCCGAAGTCGTGCCAGCGCCGGGGCCGATGAGCGCGGCGTTGCGCCGCTTGTCGGCGAGCAACGCGTGGAGATCCGCCATAGCGGCCAGCGGCGTCACGATGACCCCAGTCAGCGATGCGGCATAGACGGGAAAAGCCGGTTCGGGCGCGGCGACTGTGACGAGGCCGGCGCCAGCACGCGCCGCGGCGCGCGCCGCCAGCCGCGCTGCCCCGGTCATCTGCGCGCCGCCGACGACCAGCGCGTGGCCGCGGCTGTATTTGTGACCGGCGGTCTCGGCCCGGGGAAAATCGCCGAGCCAGCAGGCGGGATGGTTGGCCGTCGTGTCGGGCGCGACGACGTCGAGTACCGAGGAAGCGATGCCGATCTGCGCGACGAGCGTCTCGCCGCAATGGAGCCGCCCAGGCAGCAGCACATGCCCCGGCTTGCGGCGAAAAAACGTGACGGTGAGCGCCGCTTTTGGCGCGACGCCGCGAATCGTGCCGCTATCGCCTTCAATACCGCTCGGCACATCGACCGCGACCACGGGAACACGGCGCGCGTTCAGCGCGTCGATGATTTCGGCCGCGGCGCCCTCGATCGGGCGAGCAAGGCCGGCGCCAAAGATCGCATCGATGACGAGCCCAGCGCCGTCGAGCGCCGCGAGGGTCAAGGGTTCGACCTGACCTGTCCAGCGCGATGCGGCGATCGCCGCATCGCCTTTCAGCGCAGCGCGGTCGCCGAACAGCGTGAGGCGCACTCGCCAGCCGCGCTCGGCCAAAATTCGCGCCGCGACAAACCCGTCTCCGCCATTGTTGCCCGGACCGCACAGCACCGCCACGGCGCGCGACGCAAAACGCCGGCTTACGGCGTCGGCGACCGCCCGGCCCGCGTTCTCCATCAGCTCAATGCCCGGCACGCCGCCGGCAATCGTCAGCCGATCCGCCTCGCCCATCTGCCGCGGGGTCAGGAGCGCGTGATCCGCCCAACTCTTTGGTGAAGCACCCATTGCCGCAGAAATGGGGTCTCGGCGCGCCGGCGAAAAGGCCGGCTCGCCTTGACCTCACGCACGCGATTCGCTACCTCACGCAGCGACGGCGGGTGTAGCTCAGGTGGTTAGAGCGCCAGATTGTGGATCTGGATGTCGTGGGTTCAAGTCCCATCACTCGCCCCATAATTTCAATTACTTAGAAGGCGGATGCGACGCCGGAAGAGGGAAAATCAGCGAATTGGGTAGCGAATTGGGTAGCAAATTCGCATGATGCCTATGCGTCTGCGCGCGGCCTAAAACTTGAGTAGCCAGGCGAACGGAGCGAAAAAATGACCTCCTCCACCAAAACGAGCCGGAAAATTCGCGCGAACCGACGCAAAGCTAAGCGCGCGGCAAAAGAGCGCGGCAGACGCGCTCGGGCCAACGGCTAACCGACCGTCCGGCCAGGCGGCCTTCAGGCAGCGGTTCTGTGGCACCGAAAATTAGACGCGAGCCAGGGAAGCTAGAGGGAGAGCCTATCCCTCGGTCAGAGGCGGACCCCGCCTGGTGGCGACCGGCGCCGATCTCAGAGCCGGAGCGGCCGACCAGATGGGTGTGGATCATCCTTGGAGTAACAGTCGTTTTCGCAGCGATCGCGTGCGGCGGCTATTATTATGGGTTTAGCAGGCAGCGGCAGGTGCCGGCTGCAGTGCAGGTGGTTCCACCGCTCAACGCGGCTGCCAAGCCCACTGGCGCTGGGGCGCCCGCCATTCATCCAGCGCCGCAACTCGCCGTTGGTCTGAAGCCGCTAATTGGTCAGCAGAAGCCGGATGAGCCGGCAACGGCCCCGGTATCGGCACAATCGCCGCCGCCCGTGCCCAATGAACCGCCGAAATTCGCTTCCGGCTTACGCCCGATAACTGAACAGGTGCCACCACCGGACATGCCCCAACCGCCTGCGGAAGCGGCAGCTCCGATTGAGCCACCGCCTGCACCTCTCCCGCAGCCCAGACCAGTTCGGAAGGCCGCACCGCCGCAGTCGGCTGCTCCCGGTGCGCCCCCAAGTGCACCGACTGGCATCGTCAAATTCTAACGAGTTCTGTTGCGCCGACGCCAACGGTCGACCTCACCGACGATCAGCTTGTCTTGATCGGCTCTATCAGGGGGCGGATCGTTGTTCCTGACGTTGCGCTGTGGCCCCGACTTCGCCCACTGTACGTAGCGATGCCCGACGAGCCCCTATACGAAGGCCCTGCACATCAGGCCAGCTTCTTCGTGCCGTCGGCGGGCATTGTGCGGTTTGCCTTCAGCAACCCGCGGGCCAGCGGCTTTATACGCTCTCGCGGTGGCGCGATGATGCGCTTGCAGGCGGGAGCGCGGGCGTTCGTGGAAGCCGGACAGCACGTCCTGACGCTTTACGATCCCGAGCTGGTGGCGCGGGTTTCGATTACGTTCGAGCCACGCTGAGGAAGCGGTGCAAAGTATGCAGACCGAGACCACCCTAGCGCGGGTCGCCGAGCACCTTTCCATGCTGGAGGTTGGCTGCCGGAAGTGC
>Ga0210398_10001206_pt1 | contig 27440 bp, 29 predicted proteins | sample IncBWC4OmetaG_FD_161047 | JGI IMG/M metagenome (GOLD analysis project Ga0210398, IMG submission 161047) | Forest soil microbial communities from Barre Woods Harvard Forest LTER site, Petersham, Massachusetts, United States - Inc-BW-C-4-O | ecosystem: Environmental > Terrestrial > Soil >... | reverse complement strand
AGCCCAACGGTCCGCTTCTCATCGCCGGTGTGGTAGATCACCAGCATCTCGCCGCGCTGCATGCCCGCCAGATTCCTCACCGCCACCGGGTTCGAAACGCCATCCCATACCGTCTCGCCCTCGCGCTCCAGGTCGTCCACCGAATACGTTCCCGGCTCAGTCTTCAAAAGGTAGGGCATGATTCTTTGCCTCCTCGCGTTCTTCTCGCTTGCCGTTCAGCACAGACTCCGTCTTCTCGACCGCGACGGTCCCCGCCGCTGCCGCATCCTCTTCCGCGCTCTTAGGTCCGCTGCATGCAATGCCCAAAAATGCCTGCGTGTTCAGCAGTTGCCGCTCCAGCGGCCGCACCCACTCCGTCATCTCCGTACCCGGCCGCCCATTCGCCTCGGCCTTCGCCAGCTCGCTGCGCACCGTCTGCATCTTCGCATCCAGGTTATCGAGGTAGTGCAGCACCATCGCCTCCGGCGTCATGGGCAGCTTCGGCGAACCAAATTCATACTCCCCATGATGGCTCAGCACCAGATGCTCCACCAGCAGCCGCTTCTCCGCCGGGAAATCCCTGATCCCCGCAATCTTTTGCTCGACCATGCCGATCCCGATCGTGATGTGTCCCAGCAGCTGTCCCTCGAGTGTGTAGTCGAAGCTCGTCCCCCAGCTCAGCTCGCGCAGCTTCCCGATATCGTGCAGCACCGCGCCCGTCAGCAGCAGATCCCGATTCACCTCGGGATAATGCTGCGCCGTCAGTTCGCACATCCCCATCAGCGACAGGATGTGTTCCAGCAGCCCGCCGATCCACGCATGATGCAGCCCCTTCGCTGCTGGAGCCTGTTTCAGCGCCGCAGCAATTTCTCTATCGTTCAGAAACGCTTCCAACAGCGCCTTCAGGTGCGGATCGCGCAGGCTCGCCACCCACCCCAGCAGCTCCGCCCACATCTCTTCGAGATCCCGCTGCGACTGCGGAACGAAATCGCTCAGCTCATACTCCCCCGCCGTCGCCCGGCGAATCTTCTTTACCTTGATTTGCAGCTTTTCGTTGAACCGGCTGACATCGCCGAGCACCTTCACCACGTCGCCCGCGTCAAATTCGCCGGCGTCGTCGATCTCCCACATCCGCCCGTCAATCTGTCCCGTGCGATCCGCCAGCAGCAACGCAAAATAGCGTCCGCCATCCCGGCCGGTCCGCACCTGCTTCGACGAAGCCGCGAAGAACCCGGTAATCTCCCTGTTCTCCCGGCTCCCGAGATCGGCCACCATCAGTTCTTTCATTTTTGTGGACTAAAACTGCGGCTGACTTGGCTGCGTCCCCTGCGCCGGAGGCGTGCTCTGCGGAGGCGGTGTGCTCGAAGCCGGCGGGGTTGTCGAGGCAGGCGTTCCACTGGACCCCGCACCCGGTTGCCCATTCTTGTCCTGGTCGCTCAGCCGCCGCTTCGGCCCGCTCTTGGCGGGATTTGGCTTCTTCTGCTTCGTCGTGTCCCCGTTCAGCCCCACCGCCGCTTGTTCCTGCTTGTCCTGCGCCTGCTGAGCCGGCGTTTCGGTCGGAGGCACAAACTTCTGTTTCTTCTTCGCAGCCTTTTCCTGAGCCTGCTTCTGTTTCGGCTCCTTCATCCGATCGGAATACCGTGTCTTCTGCGTCTTCCCCGTGTCATCGGCGGTGGGAATCACGTTGCCGCTGGCATTGGTCACCGCCAGCGCACCCGGCGGCACGCTCGATGCTACCTGCTGATTCGCCGGATTCTGCCCCTCGGCCGAAGTCGCACCAGCGCCCGCATCCACGTCTCGTGTTTGCCCCGCCGGCAGCGTCTCCCGCGGCGCCTGTCCAAACCGGATTTTCTCTTTCTTGCCCGGCTTTTCCGTGCCCGTCTTCGCGCTCGCCACCTGCACCGGAGCACCCTTCTGCGCATTCACCTGGTCCAGCGTCGGAACCCCCGCCGGTGGCGCAGCATTATTCTTTGCCGTCTGCTTCTCTCCCCGCTGCGGCAACTGCCGGAAGCGCGTACGCTCCACGTGCTTCTTCTTCTTTGGCTGCGGCGGCTGGTACGCGCCTTCGATAAACTTAATCTCGTTCGGCGTCGCTCCCGAGTCCGCATACGGCGCCCGCACCTGGATGGCCGCTTCATTGCGCAGCTGCGCCAGATACCCGCGCATCGCCGGCTCCATCTTCGTCATCCCAATCTTTTCCTGAATGTCGTTCTGCACGTCGGCCAGTGGCGTCACCCCGCCCCTGGTGTGATCCGTTACTTCCAGGATCAGCCAGCCCTGCTTGGTCCGGATCGGCGCCGTCACCTGCCCCGCCTGCAGGTTGAACGTCGCGTCTTCCATCACCTTCGGCAGGTCCCCACGCTTGTAGTCGCCCAGCCGCCCGCCTTCCTGCGCCGTCGGTCCACCCGAATCCGCCTTGGCCACGATGGCAAAATCCGCTCCTGTCTTCAGCCGGTCCTCGATCCCTTCCGCCTTCTTCTGCGCATCCGCCACCTGCGCCGCATCGTCCGGATTCGGTGTCGGAATCAGAATCTCGCTCAGCTTGACCTGCTCCGGCCGCTGGAAATCCTGAAGGTGCGCGTTGTAATAGGCCTGAATCTCCGAGGGCGCAATGTCGATCTTGTGCCCAACCTCCTGGCTGATCACCTCCGATGTGATCACGTTCTCCCGAATCTGCTCCTTAAGATCCTCGAACGAAACCCCCTGCGCCTCAGCCGCCTTCTGCAGATCCTCCATGGTGTCCATGTGGTACTGCTTGCGCATCTCGTCCAGACGCTTCACCACTTCGGTCTCGCCGTTGATCCCCAGGTCCTTCCCCTTCGACAACAAAAGCTGCCGGTCGATCAGCGACCGCAGCAGGTCCCGCCTCTGCTGCATCAGCTGCTGCTGCGACCACCCCTGTTGTTGCCCCTCCTGCTCCATCTCATGCTCGGCGCGATCGTAGTCCGACTTGCTGATCACCTGGTCGTTCACCATCGCCACAATGTCTTCCACCACCGTCCCCTGGTAGGGCGACGCAGTGGTGCGCTGCGTGGCGACATCATTGCTGCCGGAGCCGCGGCTCTGTGCGAACGAGGGAACAACCATGAAGAGGACAAACAGGAGGGCCACACCGGAGGCCAGCGTGGCAGTAGACCGCGAAACTCGAAGCATCATAGGGATCAACGTCTCTGCGCGCGAGCCCCGTTCCGCCCGAGAACGCCGCTTCCGGCTGCCCTCATCCTTCCGACGTGTCGTGGCTGGCGCTTCCGTCCATTGTACCCCGCACCAGGAGAGACCTGGGCGTCCGGTTTTCGCTTCCGGGATCCGGGTTCAGCCGAGTTTCCGCTCCGGTCGCATCAACGCCCGATCTCTGTCCCCTCGCTTTTCCTGAACCCTGGACGCTGAGCGCTGAACGCTGCTTCCTACCGGCACACCTTATCCAGTTCCTGCGAATAGTCCTTCTTCTGCGGCAGCGGCCAATGCTTCTCCGTCATCGCCCCCTCCAGCGTGTCCGGCCCCGGCAGCAGCTTCGGATCCACATCGTATTTATAGAAAGGATCCTTCTCCGCATCTTCCAGCGTCACAAATGAAAATCCCCGATCCCGATAGACCCTCAGCAACTGCGGCAGCATCCGCGCATCGAACGCCCCAATGTGCATCAGCAGCACGTAAGGAATGTCCGCCCCGAACAGCTTCTGCGACATCGCCCGCCGGTACGTGATGTCCTCATTGGCCGCCTGCAGATAGCTCTTCTCCAGCCATCGGATCGCCTTCCCGTTATGCTTTGCCTCGCACCGCGCATACGGCTCGTTCCACTCATAATCGGCAAAGCTCATCGTCACCCCGGCAATCCTATATCCATGCTGCGCCAGATACACCCGAAACCCCATCTTCTTCGGCGCCGTGTCTCCATCGGCCAGATACGGAAACCGAAACCACTTCCAGTCCATTCCCTTCATCTGCAATTCCAGCAGTGCCTCATTCTTCTCCGTGTCCTGCTCGAAATTCTGCAGGGAATTCTGGTTCAGGTTCATGTGCGACCACGTGTGGTTCCCCAGCGGATTCCCCGCCGCGCGCCATGCCGCCAGCACCGCGGCTGTCTCCGGATGTTCCTGGACCCCCAGCCCGTTCACGAATCCGTACACCGGCGGCATATGCGCCTTCTGCAATGTCCGGATCACCTGCGTCGCGACTTCGATCCGCGTTTCGCCCGGCGGCAGCGGTCCATGCGCCGGCAAATCGTCAAACGTGAAAGCAATCTGCTGTGCCCCCGCGCTTGCCACCATCCCCATCCCAACCACCACAATCCCAATCCGCACCCAAACCCCAAACACACCGGACCCAATGCGCACGTTCCTCCCCCTCAGCACAACGAAAAAGTCGTTCCCATCTCTCAGATGTCAGAATCAGGCGGGAAACATTCTGGGTGCCCAGAATCTCTCTGCTGACTCTGCGCACCCCGATCCGCGGCATCCTGCAGCCTGTTCTGTCCGCTCTCCGCTATACGCTGTCCGCTGGCTTTTGCTCCATCGGCATACCCCGCAACCGCACTCCGGTAGCCGCGAAAATCGCGTTTCCCACCGCCGGAGCCACCGCCACAATTCCCGTCTCCCCCGCCCCGGCCGACGGCAAATCCTTGCGATCGATCAGCACCACCTCAATCTCCGGCGTGTCCTTGAAACGCGGCACTCGATACTCGGCAAAGTGCGCATTCGTCACTCTCCCATGTGCGAACTGAATCGATTCGAACAGCGCTCCACCCAGCGCCTGCACCATCGCACCCATGATCTGGTTCCGCAGCCCGTCAGGATTCACCATCGCACCCGACTCCCACGCCTGCACCAGCCGCCGCACATGGATCGTCTTGTCCGCGTCGATTTCCACCTCCGCACACGCCGCTGTGTAGCCGCCCTTTTCCGTGCCGCCCGCAATCCCAAACCCGCGCGTCGACGTCGACTTCTCCTTCCCCCACCCAAACTTCTCCCCCGCCGCCGTGAACACCGCCTGCAGCCGCGCATCGTCCAGGTTCTTCAGCCGAAACTCCAGCGGATCCATCCCCACCGCATGCGCCAGCTCATCCATCGCCGTCTCGCGCGCAAAGTGGTTCGCCGTCGCTGCCAGTCCGCGATATGACCCCTGCGCCAGCGGCGCGTCCTTCCACTCGTGATACCGCGTCACCGGATTCGCAACCTTATACGGTGTCCCCACTCCCGAAGGCCCCGAGTTGTAGTTGTGATGCTCCCACGCCAGCAGCGTCCCATCCCGCTGCACCCCGCTGCGAATCTCGATCACGCCGGCCGGCCGGAAGTACGCCCACGTGAACTCCTCCTCCCGCGTCCAGATCAGCTTCACCGGCTTGCCCGCCGCTTTTGCCAGCCGAGCCGCCTCCACCGCGCACTCCCCGGTGTGCTTCCCTCCATACCCGCTGCCCATGTCCGGCATGAGCACCCGCACCTGCTCCGGCTTCAGCCGAAACGCCTTCGCCAAATCGTCCTTCACGCCAAACGGACGCTGCGTCCCCGTCCACACCGTCAGCTTCCCATCCGTCCACTCCGCCACCGCCGCCCGCGGCTCCAGCGGAGCATGTGCAATATACGCCACCGTGTAGGTCTGCTCCAGCTTCACGTCCGCGCCCGCCAGGGCTGCGGCGATTTCCGACTGCCCATCATCGCCCGCGCCCTTCTTCAGCTCCGCAAACAGCTCCGCGTTGGAAATCTGCGCCGGCACCTTCCACTGCGCGTTGATCTTCAGCACCGCCTGTTCCGCCGTCCAAACATCGTCCGCCACCACGCCGATAAAATCGCCGTCCCGCACCACCTGCACACCGGGAATCTTCTCCGCGGCGCCCGTATCGACCGAAACCAGCGTCGCGTTGTACCCCGCCGGCCGTACCACCTTTCCAAACACCATCCCCGGCCGTGCCACATCCGACGGATACGTATGCTTCCCTGTTACAAAGGCCCGCCCGTCCACCTTCGGCACCGCCGCACCGGCGATCTTCCACTCCGTCGCTGGCGTTAGAGGAGGATCTCCACTCACCGTCCGCGTCAGCTTCTCGCCCCGCGTGATCTCGCCGTACCGCAGCGACTCGTTTGTCGCCGGATTCATCACCCTCCCATCGCTCGCAACCAGCTTTGCCGGATCGGCCTTCCACCGCTCCGCCGCAGCCTCCACCAGCATCTCGCGCGCCGTCATCGCCATCGTCCGCAGCTGCGGACCCATCGTCGGCGTCGATCGGCTCCCAAATGTCCCCATGTCCCACGGCACCAGATCCGTATCGCCCATCACCATGGTGATCGACGCAAACGGCACCCGCAGCTCCTCCGCCACGCTCTGCGCCAGCGAGGTGCGAATGTTCTGCCCAATCTCCACTTTGCCCGTGAACACCGTCACGTCTGTGTCCGCGCTGATGTGGATCCACGCGCTCACCTCCTGCGGCAGCGGATGCCCGCCAAAACTCCGGCCCGACTCCTGCGCCTCCAAAGCACCGGCCGCGCCCGAACCAAGACACACCAGCAGCCCGCCACTGCACAGCCGCAGAAACTCCCGCCGGTCCAGCTCGAACATCCTGATCCGGTCCCGCACCTCGTGCAGGGCTGCCTCCATCGTCAGCTCATCCACGGACATACGCAGCTCCCTCCTTCACCGCCTCAGGTGAGGCCGACACCGCAGGCACCGCGGCACGGCGGATCGCTGCCAGAATCCGCGGATACGTCCCGCATCGGCACATATTTCCGTTCATCGCCTCCACAATCTGCTCACCCGACGGATGCGCGTGCTCCGCCAGCAGCGCCGTCACCGCCATGACCATTCCCGAGGTGCAATACCCACACTGGAACGCCCCCTCCTCCAGAAATGCGCGCTGTACCGGCGAGAGCATCCCCTTCTGCTCCAGACCCTCCACCGTCGTGATCTTCGCGCCCACCGCCGCGCCCGCCGGCGTCAGGCACGATCGCGTGGCCCGGCCATCCAGCAGCACTGTGCACGCACCGCACTGCCCCTCGCCGCAGCCGTACTTGGTCCCCGTCAGCCCCAGCTTGTTGCGCAAGACCCACAACAGCGGCTCACCCTCCGCCGCCTTCACCTCAATCTCTGTCCCGTTCACGTTCAGCTTCAAATCCGCCATCGCAGAACCCTCAACGCCAGCAGAATACTCCGCTCGTCCCTTGACTCGCTGTCTCGCTCGCACCACAGGTCGCAGTTTTGTTGACTCGTTCTTCAGCTAACCGCCTCGTAGCGAACCACTTCTTAGCTGCCGACTTCCATCGCTACCCGCCTCATCGCGGTTCTTAAGGAACTTCCATAACTTTTGCTGCGTATCGCTGTCTAAGCCCCCATTGGGCCCAGACCCCTCTGAAGGAGCCGCCTTCATGCATACCATCGAGCGCGTCGTGATCAACGCCAGCCCCGCTGCCATCTGGCAGGTCCTCGCCGACGTCGAACGCTGGCCCACCTGGACCCCCACCGTCCTCAGCGTCGAACCCATCACCCGCGACGGCTTCAAGGTCGGCGCGAAATATCGCGTCACTCAACCCAAGCTCCGCCCCGCTGTCTACGAAGTCACCGAGCGCGTCCCGCATCAGGCCTTCACGTGGGTGCAAAAAGCTACCGGCGCCAGCATGATTGCCGAGCACCGCCTCACTGCCTTTGACGGCCACGGCACCGAAGTCGAACTCGCTTTCGCCACCCGGGGCTTGTTCGGCGCAATCCTCGGCAGCATGTATTCGAAGACCATTGCCGACTACGTCAAGACCGAAGCGAAGAGCCTCAAGCAGCACTGCGAAATGCTCGCCGCCAAGTCCGCCTGATTTTTTAGATTTTTCGCATCACTCCGGCAGCCTGTCCCCCGCGCCGGCCGAACCGTCCCGGTTTTAGTGTCTCCGCCGCGCCGCTCGGTGCGAACCTGCCGGCCTCGACTGCGCTGGAGCGCTCGCCGCACCCGCATCGAACTCCATCGGCACCCGCCGCGCCACGTGATCCTCGATCCAGTGCGGATCCCACCACTCCTTCGGATCGATCTGCACGCCATCGAGCAGCATGCTGAAGTGGATGTGGTCCCCGCCCGCCATCCCCGTCATGCCGCTCTGCCCCATCACCTGGCCCTTCTTCACCATGTCGCCCTCGTGCACGTCGATGTGGCTCATGTGCCCGTAGAGCGTCATCAATCCATAGCCGTGATCGAGCACGATGCAGTTCCCGTAAATCCCCAGCGGAGCCGCATACACCACCCGCCCATCGTTCGACGCCTCCACTCCCACGTGCTGCGTCGACGCCAGATCGTATCCCAGATGCACCTGCTGATCGATCTTCTGCCCGTGATAGATGTAGTTCCGCACATCCGCAAATGTTGACTCATTCTGCGCATGGGACTGCCGCTGAAAGACCTGCGTCCACAGAAAATGATCCGCGGTCTTCGTCCGCAGATCGAACAGCGTCTGGTTATTCGCCTTCCGCATTTCGTTGTTGATCTTCACAAACCGCGCCACCGGATCGCCCGACCCATTCGGATCCAGCTCATTCACCACCTTATTCAGAAATGCGTCGCTCACCTCGAGATTGTGCACCGTGTAATGCGGCTGCTCCTTCTTTGGGAACTCCACCACCATCGTCCCCGTCGCCTCATTCCCCGGCCCATCCGACGCGTACACCAGCGGCACCGTGTCCGGCGTCATGTTCCACGCAAACGCGAACAGCGAAAACAATCCCGGCTTCCCGCCCGGCATCGGCCAGGCACGGAATGTCTCGTCCTTCACCCGCACACCGGCATCGGTATAGTTCCCCGTGACGTTGAACGTCACCAGCTCCGCCATCCCCAGATACAAATAATGCTGATCCGTATCCACCGCCACGCTCGGCGGCCGCGTCACCACCGTCACATCCGACTGCCAACGCCCCGTCCGCCGCAGCACGTCGTTCGACACCGCCTCCACCACCAGGCGCGCCGGTCCATCCTTCAGCTGCGGTGCCGTCTGCACGCCGGCCGTAAACTTCCAGTCCGCATCCCTCATCGTCGTCGGATTGGCTGCCGCCGCCACTGCCGAGCGCGCCCCGTTCTGCTCCACATAGGCGTGTAGCGAGCGCAGTCCGCGCTTGTCGTGCACATGCACCGTCACCGGCGTCGCCTGCCCAATCAACGTCACCGCTGCTGGAGCAGTCACCACCGGCGTCGCCGTCCGCGCCAGCACCACAATCACCACCACGACAACAAGGAGAAAAACGACCGTCAGGAATTTGCGCACAGACTATTGTCACCCATGCCAACATCGCCGGGAGCAACGTACGCTGCGGATTTCCGCACGAAGGTTATCGCCTTGATGCATCCTTCCCGTATCCTCATCTCCATGCTGACGCGCCCCGCCCTGCTCGCAGTGACCCTCCTGCTCCCCGCCGCCGCCGTTCTCGCCCAAAGCAATCCCGACGCCGTCGTCTTCCCGTCGCCCACTGACGCCCAGACCGAAACCGACGAGTACACCCGCTACGAGCTCCTCGCCCCCGAAACCGCGAGCTTCAAAATCGATTACGAAGTCACCGCCACCACCGCCGGCGCCACCGTTTTCTACAATCCCATCCGCAAAGGCAGCGTCGCCAGCGACGAAGCTGTCTACGACGCGATGACCCATCAGCCGCTCCACTTTGAAGTCGTCAACGGCGCCGACGCCCGCAAAGATCCCCTCCTCGCCGACGCCGATCCCGCCACCGACTACATCAAAGTCACCCTCGCCCGCCCCGTCCCACCCGCCGGCCAGGGCCGCGTCATTATCGTCAAGACCTATAAGGATGCGAAGAGCTACCACACCGACGGCAACGCCATCGTCTTCGACCGTCCCCTTGGCATTCGCCGCAACCAAGTCGTCCTCCCCGCCGGCTATGAAGTCACCGGCCTGACCGTCCCCTCGCAAATTCTCACCGAGCCCGACGGCCGCATCGCCATCAGCTTTCTCCACGCCGGCGCAGGCGAAGCGCCTCTCGTGATCCACGCCGTCAAAGACGCGCAAACCGGCCCCGCCGCATTGCCCAAACCATCCACCGAAGCGCGCAGCTGGGAGTCTCCCTTTCAGGGAGAAATCGAAAAGTCCCGCCTAGCCGAACGCGCCCACCAGGATCGCGACATTGTCTACTTCCTCCAGCAGCCCGAGACCCACGCCTTCAGCCTCTATCACGACTACACGGAGTCCCGCCCCGGCATCAACGGCTACGCCAATGTCGTGCGCACCGGCAGCACCGCCAGCCAGCCCTCCGCGTACGTTCTCGATACCGGCGAGAAACTCAAAGTCCAGGACATGACCGGCGCCCAACTCGACGCCTCCGGGATCAACACCGGCGAGAACGTCGACCCCAAAGACAACGTCGTCGTCATCCCCTTCCCCGCCGTGCAGCCAGGTCAATCCATGCGCCTCCGCATCGCCGAAACCTACACCGCGCCGGTCAGCTACCACCTCGACGGCGACGAGCTGGTCTTTGATCGCAGCCTCGGCCGCCCCCGCAACGCCGTCGTTCTGCCCTCCGGCTGGTACGTCACCGCCAGCGCCGAACCCGCCACCGTCACCCAGCTCCCCGACGGCCGCGTCCGCCTGGATTATTGGGACGACCGCCCCGAACCGGCCGATGTTTTGATCAAAGCCAAACGCCGCGCCACCACGAACTAAATGAACGACCACCTCACTCAACCGATCCGCGAAAACTACGACCGCGTCGCCGAACCGTACGCGCGCAACATCTTCGACGAGCTGCGCAACAAGCCCTTCGATCGCGAGGTCCTCGATCGATTCGCCGCCTCCGTTACCGGACGCGGCCAGGTTTGCGATATGGGTTGCGGCCCCGGCCACGTCGCCCGCTATCTGTGCGACGCGGGAGCCGCCGTCTTCGGACTCGACCTCTCGCCCGGCATGTTGGCCCAGGCGCGCCGCCTCAACCCTGACCTCGTTTTCGAGCAGGGCGACATGCTCGCGCTCGACCGGCCCGACGCATCGCTCGCCGGCATCACCGCGTTCTATGCCATCGTCAACATCCCCGCGGAATCCCTGCCCCGCGTCTTCGCGGAAATGGCCAGAGTGCTTCAGCCCGAAGGTCTCCTGCTCCTCGCCTTTCACATCGGAGACGAAATCCTCTCGCCGAAAGAAATGTGGGGACAACCGGTCTCGATGAACTTCTTCTATTTCCAGCCGGCTCGCATCCGCCAGTTCCTCGAAGCGGCAGGCCTGGAGATCGAAGAAATTCTCGAACGCGACCCCTACGCTCCGGGCATCGAACACCAAAGCCGCCGAGCTTACATCTTTGCCCGCAAGCCGGCACAGAAAAAGCTGGATGCTAACAGCTAACGGTTAACAGCTGTTTCATGCCTCCCGCTCATACTTCAGGTACACCGGCTCCCAAACATTTGCCTCGACCGCGGCCTCTACCTCGAAGTCCTTCAGATCCGACAACCCCTCCGCAATCGCCTGCCGCGCCACCGCCGCTGCAATCACCCGGCTCAGCTGTCGCGACTGAGCAAGCGGAGGCAGCAAACTTCCGTTCCGATCCTTCTCCACCGGCGACAGCTCCGCCAGCGCCCGCGCCGCTGTCATAAACATCGCGTCCGTGACCCGCCGCGCCTTTGCCGCCACAATCCCCAGCGCCAGCCCTGGAAAAATATAAGAATTGTTCGTCTGATCGATACAAATTTCCCGATCCCCAAATTGCACCGGCTCAAACGGACTGCCCGTCCCGATCAGCGCCCTGCCCTCCGTCCACTTCAATAAATCCGCGGGCACCGCCTCGCTCTTCGAGGTCGGATTCGACAACGGGAAAATAATCGGGCGCTCCGCATTCTTCGCCATCGCCCGCACCGCATCCTCCGTAAACATCCCCGCCTTCCCCGCTACGCCAATCAGCACCGTGAGCTTTGCGTTCCGCACCACCTCTTCGAGCCCAATCTTCTTCCTGTCCTTCGCGGCCCAGCCTTCAACGTCCCGTGCCGGCCGCACATAATCCTTCTGCTCCTCGTGAATCCCCTCCGCGCCCTCCACCAGCAGCCCCGGCCGCCCCATCGCATAGATTCGTCCACGCGCCTCGGCCTCGCTCAGCCCGTCTTCCATCAGCGCCTTCACAATCAGATTCGCAATTCCAATCCCCGCCGACCCAAATCCCAAAATCCCAATCCGCTGCTCCTTCAACCCGACACCCGACGCCTTCACCGCCCCCAGCAGCGTCGCCAGCACCACCGCCGCCGTTCCCTGAATGTCGTCGTTGAAGGTACACAACCGGTCCCGATACTTCGTCAGCAACCGCGCCGCATTCGATCCCGCAAAGTCTTCCCACTGCAGCAGCACATGCGGCCATCGCTTCTCCACCGCACGCACAAACGTCTCGATGAAATCGTCGTACTCTGCTCCGCGCACGCGCTGGTTGCGCCAGCCGATATAGATCGGATTCGCCAGCCGCTCCTCGTTATCCGTCCCCACATCCAGCAGCACCGGCAAACAATATTCGTGGTGGATCCCGCCCAGCGCCGTGTACAGCGCCATCTTCCCGATCGGAATCCCCATCCCGCCCGCACCCTGATCGCCCAGGCCCAGGATGCGCTCGCCATCGCTCACCACAATCGCCCGCACATGGTCGTAGCGCTTGTGTGACAAGATTTTTTCGATCCGCGCCTTATTCGGGTAGCTCAGAAACAGCCCACGCGGCTTCCGCCAAATCTCGCTGAACCGCTGGCACCCCTCGCCAACGGTAGGCGTATACACAATCGGCATGAACTTCCGCACATCGGACAAAAGGAGCGCGTAAAACAGCGTCTCGTTGATGTCCTGCAGATCGCGCATGAAGGTGTACCTCTCAAACGGCGTCTCATACGCATCGAATGCCTTCTGCCGTCGCGCAATCTGCTCCGCCAGTGTGCCCACATGCGGTGGCAGCAGCCCATGCAGATCGAACGCGTCGCGCTCCTCTTCGGTAAACGCGGTTCCTTTGTTGAATCGGGGATGGTTCAGCAGCGTAAAACCAAACAGCTTCGTCTGGATCACCGGTTCCGTCATGCCAGCGCCTCACATCCTCTTTATCAGGAGATACGCTTTTCCGATACTCCAGATTCATCGACGAGCGAAACGAGTGTCACGCGGATTTCGGTGCCCGGCGCCCTAACGATCCTCTTCGATGCCCGCCCACATCCCAGCATCCGCCGCGACCGCTCCCAGGCCTCGTTGCGCCGCCAGCAAGTATTTCTCCACGCTCATCGCCTGCTTCACCTGCGCTCCGACCCGCTTCAACACTCCCTGCTGCGACGAGTGCTTCCCGAACGCCTCCAGCTTTCGGGCGGCCAAATCCCCAAGCTCCAACGTCAGCGACCACGGCACCGTCGCCGCCCCCTGCGTCAGCTCCGGCCGATCCCGCACATTCACAAACGGCGGGCTCGAGTAATACAGCTTCTGCGGCGCATACGCTGGTCCCGCCTCGGCGAACATCTCCGCCCGCCCCGCCCAGTGAAACGCCGCTGTCGTCACCGCCGAGATCATCGTGTGATCCCGATGCAGATTCACGCCGCCATCGCCGCCGAACGTCAACACCACCTGCGGCCGCCAGTGACGGATCCGCTCGACCACCGCGCGCACCATCGCCTCGAAATTCTGCTGCGCCAGTTCGCCGTCAGGAAAATCCAGCACCACATGCTGCGTCACGCCCAGCACCGCGCTCGCCGCGTCCATCTCCGCGCGCCGCACCTTTCCCAGATCCGCATCCGGGGCCGCGTCTCCGCGAAAATGCGCCGCCTGCCCATCCGTGAAGCACAGCACAAACGTCTCCGCACCCGCCTGGTGCGCCAGCATCAGAGCGCCGCCAAAGGCGCCGCTTTCATCGTCTGGATGGGCCGTTACAGCGAGGAGTCGACGGGGCAAACGGATTCGTCCTCAGCTACCGCAAGGTCGTCGGGCTCAGGACCCTCCTCGACCTCAAATTCATCCCACGGCAAATCCGCCTGCGCCACGGGCATGAAGCTTTTTCGATGCAGCTCCGACGGCCCCAGATTCTTCAGCGCCTCGCGATGCTCCGGCGTTGCGTAGCCCTTGTGCGACGCCAGACCGTACCCGGGATACTCCGCATCGAGCTCGCACATGCGCCGGTCGCGATACACCTTCGCCACCACTGACGCCGCCGCAATGGAAATGCTCAGCGAGTCGCCATAGATAATCTTCGTTTGCGCATGCGGCAGGTCCAGCAGCAACGCGTCAATCAGCAAATGCTCCGGCTGCGGATCGAGCCTCACCACCGCCGCCGCCATCGCCATCCGGCTGGCCTGGTAGATATTCACGCGGTCGATCGTCTCCGCGTCCACTTCCTCGATCGCGATCGCAATTGCGCGCGTCCGGACCACCACCTCGAGCCGCTCGCGATCCTCCACCAGCAGCTGTTTCGAATCCCGCAGTCCTCGAATCCGCGTCTCCGCCGGCAGGATCACCGCTGCCGCCACTACCGGCCCAAACAGCGCTCCACGCCCGACTTCGTCCACGCCGGCAATCAGGTTCGCGCCCGTCGCCCGCGCCAGCTTTTCAAATTTATTCCCGCAGGCCAGCGACCGCAGCATCCGCATCTTCCGCGTCGATGCGCAAACCTCATCATCGGGCAACCTCTTCCGCCCACGCTTCGGAATCAGCTCGCCCTGGGCTTCCTGGCCTACGACTTCTTTGACGGACGCGCCCGCGCTCCCCATACGCCGAGTCTATCGCTCCATCCGCTGCGGATGCCCGTGGAAAACAGGTACAGTCCAGAAGGCGCCACGAATCCCGCCGAGCGATCTCCGCATCCGATTCGATGAGTATGCAGACCATCCTTCGCAAGCCGCTGCTGAAAGCCATGCTGGGTGACCGCAATGTGAACGCCGTCGACGTCCGCGAAATCCGCTTCGCTCCGGGCCAGCAAACCGGCCGCCATCTTCATCCCTGCACTGTCGTTGGATACATCGCCGAAGGAACAGCAGAGTTTCAAATCGAAGGCCAGCCCGCACAGACTTTGCCAACCGGATCGGCCTTCCACGAGCCCGCGCAAACCGTCATCGCCGACTTTCGCAACGCATCGGCCACCGAACCGTTGACCTTCATCACCTTTTACCTGCTCGATGGAGATCAGGAATTGATCACCCTTCTGGAGTGCCAATAATGCCCGTCATCCGCAATTGCTCGTCCTGCGGCAAACCCAACCGCATCCCCGCGCGTCACCTCTCTGACACCGGCCGCTGCGGCGCCTGCAAGAATCCGCTCCCGCCCGTCGCCGAGCCCATCGCCGTCGACCCGGCCGAATTCGACGAGATCGTCCGCGACGCCAAAGTCCCCGTCCTGGTCGATTTCTGGGCCGCCTGGTGCGGACCCTGCCGCATGGCCGCGCCCCACGTCGCCCAAACTGCGCGCGATCTCGCCGGCCAGGCCATCGTGCTCAAGGTTGACACCGAGCAGCATCCCCAACTCGCCGCCCGCTACCAGGTCCAGGGCATCCCCAACTTCGCCGTTTTCGCTCACGGCAACCTGCAGTTCCAGCAGGCCGGACTGGTCGACGCCAACACCATGAAGTCCTGGCTCACCCGCGCCGCCGCCCAGCCTGCCTGAGGAACCCCTGCTCGTCGGTCACTCGCTTTCTGGCTCGCAGCTGGCTGATCGCTTCGTTAGCTGACCGGTTCTCAGCGGGCCGCCTTTTAGCTGACCGCTTTTGGAGCTGGCAAAAACACGAACGCCCCAGCCATCGGACCAGGGCGTTGGTTCTTTCTGAACGCTGAACGCTATCGGCTGAACGCTATCTCGTATCCACTTCCTTCAGCCGAGCCGCCTTACCCCGCAGTCGGCGCAGATAAAACAGCCGCGCCCGCCGCACCTTCGACGACCGCACCTTCTCGATCTTGTCGATCACCTTGCTGTTGAACGGGAAAATCCTCTCCACACCCTGGCCAAAGCTCATCTTGCGCACCGTAAAGCTGCCCTGCGGCCCGTTTTTCTTCGCGATCACTACGCCCTCAAACGCCTGCAGCCGTTCCTTATCGCCTTCTTTAATCCGCACCTGCACCCGCACGGTGTCGCCTGGCCCAAAAGGGGGCAGATCGGTCCGGCTCAGTTTCTCGGCAAGGCGCTGCATCACTGGATGAATCGACATAACCTAACTCATTTCTCAAGGGATTTTGCGAATCTCCAGTTTACAGGAAATTCACTGATTCCGCCTCCCCTGAGCCGGCGCATCCCGCCCGGATGCTACATTTCCCCCATGCTCAACCAGCGCCTCGGGGTTGCACTCCTGCTCCTCGCCGCAACCCTTCCCGCCGCCGCCCAATCCGACCCCGGCCTCACCGCGACCCTCCAGTCTCAAATCGCCGGCTTCCACGGCAAGGTCTCCCTCTACGCGCGCGATCTCGCCACCAATCAAACCGTCGCCATCGATGCCGACCAGCCCGTCCCCACCGCCTCGGTCATCAAGCTCGGCGTCCTTTACACCGCACTCCAGCAAATCCGCGCCGGCCACGCTCACTTCGACGACCGCCTCATGCTCCAGCACGACGACCAGGTCCCCGGCTCCGGCGTCCTTCTCTTCCTCGATACGCCGCACACGCTGACGCTCAAGGACGCGCTCACGCTGATGATCGCCGTCAGCGACAACACCGCCACCAATCTTGTCATCGATGACCTCGGCCTCGACACCATCGACGACCAGCTCGCCGCGCCCCCGCCCCGCGGCCTCGGTCTGAAAAATACCTGGCTCTATAAGAAGGTCTTCCGCCCCGCCAGCGGCCCCGTCCCCGCCGACCAGCCTCAGTTCGGACTCGGCAAAACCACCGCCCGCGAAATGGCCTCCATCCTGTCGCGCTTCGTCACCTGCAACCTCGGCCCTGCGCCCCAGTCACCGGTGAATCCCGCCTCGACGCCGATCCCTTCGGACAAGGATCTCTGCGCCGCCGCCATGCACATGCTCAAGGTCCAGTCCGACCGCGCCGGCATCCCGCGCTATCTCGAAAAACTCGACACCACCGAAGGCGACTCCGCCATCGCCAACAAAACCGGCGCCATCGATCACGCCCGCAACGACGTCGGCGCCATCTACACGAAGCGCGGCGTCATCCTCATCTCCGCGTTCACCCACGACAACGCCGACACCAGCTGGACCCCCGACAACGAAGGCCAGCTCCTCATCGCCAAAATGGCAAAGACCATCGTCGATGCCTGGGCGCCCAGCGGTCCCGGATAAGACGAACTCAATTCCCCCGCTGTCGCCGTTTCATTTCTCCGTACAGAACCAGAATGGCTCCGATTGCTCCCAGCAGTACCAGGACGTCGCTCGTGGGGTTAGCGCGATGTCCATGGTGAAAGACGATCCAGACAACCGCGCACATCATCAGAAAAGTCCCAATCCCCGTCGTCCGCCCTGTCGCCCTCTTGCGTTGCATGTTCCCTCACTCCCTCGTGAGATTCTCCACCATCTGTTTCCACTCCGGCCAACCGCTCACCAACTCCTCGCGCCCGCCCGAAGCATAGTCCGCATAGTCAAACCCCGGACTCACCGTGCACCCCAGCAACGCGACCGTCCCGCCGTCAATCAGCCGCGTCCCCTGCCAAACACCCTGCGGAACCACCGTCTGCAATAACTCGCCGTGTGCGATGTCCTGACCCAGCACGACCCGCTTTCCTGTCCCATCCGGCCAAAGCTGCAGCATCTCCACCGCGTCGCCCAAATAGAAATGAAACACCTCGTCCGACGTGAGCTTGTGCATCTCGGAAAAATTATTCGGCTCGAGCAGATAGTAGATCGCCGTCCCCGCTGCCCTTGCCCCGCTGTATCGCCCCTCGGGCAGCGCCTCCGGCGGAATCGTCTCCTCCGCTTTCCATGTCTGCCGAAACCAACCGCCCTCCCGAGGATGCGGCTCCAGCCCCAGCCTCCTCTTCAACTCCTCGGCACTGATCTCGTTTGTCATGCCCGCATCCTAACCTGGCGACGTTACTCAACTCAGACTCGCTCACCATCCGCTGCACGCTGTCCGCTGCAGGGAATGCTTCCGGAGGGAACATTCCCCGACGAACCGTTGTCTATCCCCGCAGAGACGCCGCGAGCACAACCAGCTCCCGCGTCTCTCCTCTCGCTCTCTCCGCACTGCCGCGTCCGCTTTCTGAACGCTGAACGCTGCACCCTGATCGCCGTAACGGAGGGACCCATGTTCGAAGACAGCCTCGTCGAATCCACCGGACGCATCCGCACCCGCAGCCGCCGCTACGCTGCCGGTTCCTTCGTCCTCGAGACGGCCCTCGTCGCCGTCATTCTCCTCATCCCTTACCTCTATCCGGACGCGCTCCCGCGCAAGTTCCTCGCCGTCCCGCTCATCGCCCCGCCGCCCGCTCCCGCCGAGCCCATCGCCGCCCAGCCCGCAACCAGACCCGCAGCCCGTCCACCGATCGCCATCGACATGACGGTCCCCATACGCATCCCTCACGGCCCGGTCCAGATCATCGATCAGCCGCCTGGCCCCGTCGTTCCGGGGACCGCCAACCTCGGTGCCTCGAGCGCCGGTGCTCCCGGCGCGCTCCCTCTCGGCCCCACGACGCCGGCGCCCATGCCTCGCGTCCATCCCGCCCAACCCACCGGCCCCATCCACGTCTCCTCAGGAGTCGCCCAGGGCCAGCTCATCGTCCCCATCCAGCCCCATTATCCCGCCATCGCGATGGAAGCCCGCGTTCAGGGAACCGTCATCGTCTCCGCACTCATCTCCACCACGGGACGCATCGAGAGTCTCCGCGTCCTCAGCGGCCCGCCGCTGCTCGTCAGCGCCGCCGTCGACGCCATCCGTCAGGCACGCTACCGTCCCTGGACCCTCAACGGCCAACCCGTCGAAGTCGAAACCACCATCAACGTCGTCTTCTCCCTCGGCGACACCCACTCCTCCCTCTAACCGATCCTCAATCCGCGTGGGTTGCCTCATTCTCGGTGCGCGGCACTTTTCCGCGCACCGGGGCTGGAACAATTCCTGCGCAAAGCCGGTCGGCCTGGACGGCAAGTCCCGTGTGACCCGCATCACTCTCCATAGCGTTTATATTGCTGTACGATGAACAGCGATGCGGGTCCTTGTCTACTCAGCTTCCTGGTGCCGTGATTGCCGCGAGGCCAAACGCTTCCTCGATTCCCACAGCATTCCCTTTACGGAGATCGACATCGAGGCAACCCCCGGCGCCGCCGAAGAAGTCCTCGCTCACGTCGGCAAACGCGCCATCCCGCAGTTCGTCATTGATGGCGAGTGGGTCCAGCCCTACCGCCCCGGCCGCGGCTTCCTCTACGCCGAAATGACCAAACGGTTCGGAATCACCAACGGTTCCAAAGTCCGTTCCTGATCCGCCCTGGCGCGCGGCCTGCGGCTTGTGCCCTGTGGGCTTTCCCTGACGTCCAATGCTGTGCGGGTTCGCCTTTGCGCGAAGCATCCGCGGACAGCATCCACCGAACGCAAACCCCACACCTTGTCACAGGGAACCAACCCCAACCCCGTTGCGTATCCTAGAGCGGGACCCCGGAGGAAGTCGCAGTGAATCAGTCGCGAAGCAGGAAGAAGAATCGCATCTGGCTCTGGGGCGGCCTCGTCGCCGTCGTCGTCATCGTCGTTGCCGTCACCGCCTTCGCCCTGCGCGCCGGCGATCCCAAAATCCCTGCCGCGCGCCTCGCCAAAGTCACCCGCGGCGACATCGCGAAATCCGTCGTCGCCACCGGACCCATCCAGCCCATCACGAAAGTCGAGCTCAAATCCAAAGCCTCCGGCCTCGTCGAAAAGCTCTACGTCGACATCAATCAGATGGTCACCAAAGGCCAGGTCCTCGCCCAGCTCGATCAGCAGGAGATCCTCGCCCAGGTCGCCGCCCAGCGCGCGCAGCTCGCCGCCGCTGAGGCCAACGTCACCACCTACTCCGCCAACATTGCGCAGGATAAGGTCAGCGCCGAGGCGCCCGACCTGCCCATGTACCAGGAAACGTATCAGCGCAACGTGCAGATGCTCAAAGACGGCATCGTTTCCCAGCAGGCTCTCGACAACGCCGAGCGCGACTATCTCGCCCAGAAGAATAAGCGCGACGCCGCCCTCGCGCAGATCGGTGTCGACCAGGCGAAGTTCCAGCAGGCCAAAGCTCAGGTCCAGCAGGCCCAGGCCAGTCTCGACCAGCTCAATGAACAGCTCAGCTACACCACCCTGGTCGCCCCCATCGATGGCATGGTCCTCTCCCGCGACGTCGAAGTCGGCGACGCGGTCAGCTCCATCCTCGTCCTCGGCTCAACCGCAACCCTGGTCATGACCATCGGCGACATTCACCAGGTCTACGTCGATGGCAAAGTCGACGAGGCCGACATCGGCAACGTCTACCTCGGCCAACTCGCCCGCATCCATGTCGAATCCTTCCCCAACAAAGTCTTCAACGGCAAGGTCACCAAGATTTCTCCTCTCGGCGTTGAGAAAGACAACGTCACCACCTTTGAAGTTCGCGTCTCCATCGACAACCCTACCGGCGAGCTCAAGGCCCTCATGACCGCCAACGCCGAAATCGTCGTCACCGAGCACCACGCTGCGCTCAGTGTTCCCGAGCAGTCCATGTCCTGGGACAATGACAAGAACGCCTTCGTCTGGGTGCCCGATCCCAAATCCAAAGAGGGCCAGAAGAAAATTCCCGTCACCGCCGGCATCTCCAACGGCAACCGCACCGAGATCCTCGCCGGGCTCAAAGAAGGAGACACCGTTGTCCTGCAGCAGTAAAGGAATGGTTCGATGAGGATTGGTAACAGTTACAGTTCTGTTTTACAAAAAATGTGCAGCCGGGCCCCATCCGCTCGCCTGAGGAGGTTATGAATATGCATCTCGCCTTCAGAAATTCGCTCACCGTCGCCGTCCTCGCCGCGCTCCTCCCCGCCGCTGCGCTCGCCGCCGACGGCACCTTCGACAAAACCCTCCACGTCTCCGGCCAGGTCGTGCTCTCCGTTGCTACCGGCTCCGGATACGTCCACGTCTCTCCCGGCTCCTCCAGCGAAGTCCACATCGTCGGCCACGTCCACGCCAATGGCTGGGGATTCGGCGCCTCAGCCGACGACCGCGTCAAGCAGGCCGTGAACAATCCGCCCATCGATCAGTCCGGCAACATCATCACCATCGGCCGCCATCAGGACTGGATGCGCAATATCTCCATCGATTACGACGTGACCGCGCCCAAAGGCACCCAGCTCGAAGCCAGCTCCGGCTCCGGCGACCTCCGCCTCCAGGACCTCGGCGGCCCGCTCAAGGCCAACACTGGTTCCGGCACCATTGAAGCCAGCGGTTTTAGCGGCCGCGTCCAGCTTGAAACCGGTTCGGGCGACGTCCGCGCCCAGCTCCAGGCTGCCAACGACGTCAAAGCCACCACCGGCAGCGGCAGCATTCATCTGCAGGGAGCGTCCGGCTCGCTCTTTGCCGAGACCGGCTCCGGCGACATTGAAATCGGCGGCAATCCAGGCTCGCCCTGGAAGGTTGAAACCGGCTCCGGCTCCGTCACGCTCAATGTCGGGAGCGCTCACTTCACTCTCGACGCCAGCACCGGCTCCGGCACGGTCCACAGCGATCCGCCCATCACCACCCACGGCGCCCTCGAACGCCACCACATCCAGGGCGACGTCAACGGCGGAGGCCCCACCGTCCGTGTAGAAACCGGCTCCGGCGACGTCCGCATCCACTAACCGCGATTGTCATCCTGAGCCCGCGGAAGCGGGCGAAGGACCTTGTGTTTGTCTTCGAAGCCCGGGTCTCAAATCTGAGACCCGGGCTTTTCTGTTCCCTGTTCCCTATTCCCTGCTCCCTGTTCCCTATTCCCTGTTTTCAGGGCGTCGGAGCCCCGCAGTTCGGACAGAACTTCACCGTCCCCTCATACCTGTGGCCGCACTGCGTGCAGAAATGGACCGGCGCGCCTGAGGACCCCGCAGCCGGTGAAGGAGCAGCTGCCGGAGGCGGTGGGGGAAACGTCGGCGGCGGCGCCTGCATCGGCGGCTGCTGCCCCGGCGGCATCGTCGTATACGTGTAACCCGGCGGCAGGGGCGGTACCCCCGGTGGCAACCCCGCCGTCAGTGGCGGCTTCCGCAGGATCAGATACAGCGGCAAAAAAACAATGCACAGCAAAAACGTCCCAATCGCCCACCCGACCGCATTCATCGGCCGCTTCTTCGCGTCCGTGTAAACCCAAAATGCAATCGCCGCCGCAATCAGCAGCCCGATAATCTGATATCCACCACCACCATTCATCCTCAGCCTCTCTCTTCCGTCAAAATTCGCTCGGCAGACCCTAACGCAGATTGTTCAGCACCAGCATCGCCGCCAGCGCTGCCATCACACCCACTCTGACCGCCGCACCTTGAAAGAAGTCCAACCGCCGCTTCCGCCATCCCACCAGCACCGCCGCCGGATAAACACCATAGATCACCCCTGCCGCTAGCCGCGAACATGGATTCAGTTCCGGTCTGGCCCCATGCAGCATCGCCGCAAAATCCCGCGTCATTCCGCAGAAGGGACACCGCAGCCCCACCAGCGTCTGCAACTCGCACCGGTAGCCCGCATGCACCACCCACTGCGGCCCAACCGCCAGCAACGCCGTGCTCGCGGCCATCCCCGCCAGCATCCAGATATGCGGAACCAGCGCGCGTTCTACCCGCAGACCCATTCGCGGCATAAGCATATATACCCGAATTCCCTCCCGCCCAGGATTGAAAATCGAACCAGCCTGCGCCCCTTGGTCTCTGCTCAGTGCCCGGTGCTCAGTGCTCGGTTCTCTGAGCCCCGACCGCTGTCCGCCGTCCGCTATACCCTGCTCCCTCATCACAGGGGTCTTTTCCCCGCCCTGTCCCGTCCCTCAACGTGCGATTTTCATCATCGCCAGGAAAGTGAGGCCCCAACCCGTGCTCGGAATCATCCGGTCCACATTGTTCTTTGCCACCTTCGCTCTTGTCCTGCCTGCCGTCCACGCACAACAAACTGCAGCGCCCGGGCCCGTCCCCGCACCCATCCCCTCCGCAGAGAAAATCTTCATCGCCAACGGAGGCATGGACGCCTTCTCCCTCCAGGCCTTTGAAGAGCTCGGCCTCACCGGCACCACCCCCTATGACACTCTCTACGCCGCGGTCAAAAGCTGGGGCAAACCCCAGATCGTCTCCTCGCCCGCCGACGCGGACCTCGTCCTCCAGATCCGCTTCACCGCTCCCCTCACCAACGTCGGCGATCACATCAACTGGGACTTCCAGCGCATCGCCGCTTCCACCGCCTGGCAATTCCAGATCGAGCTCACCGTTTACGACGCCAAAACCCACTTCCTCCTCTGGACCCTGACCGAACCCGTTCGCCCCGCCAACCTCAAAGCCACCTGGCACAAAAACATCGCCTCCGCGAATGCCGCTCTGGCCGGCGACCTCAAAACCCTCCTCACGCCCACGCCGTCATCCTGAGCCCGGTGCCCCTTGTATGATTTCGACCATGCCGAAATTCGCCGTGGCCGTTCTCGTCCTCTGCCTCGCCCTCCCCGCCGCCTACGCCCAATCCAACTCCCCCATCACCCTCACCGTCGACACCACCCACTCGCCCGAACATATCCTGCACGTCCGCGAGTCCATCCCCGTGCGCTCCGGCCCCTTCACCCTCTACTACCCCAAGTGGATCCCCGGGGAACACGCCCCCGACGGACCCATCGGCTCCCTCAGCGGCATTCACTTCACCGCCGACGGCAAAGAAGTCCCCTGGCAGCGCGATCTCCTCGACGTCTTCACCTTCCACGTCGACGTCCCCGCCGGCGTCACCCACCTTGACGCCGCCTATGACTTCATCGAGGCCGAAGGTTTCTCCGCCAGCGACAAGCTGCTCGTCCTCGAATGGAACGAGGTCGCGCTCTACCCCGCGGGCACGCCCTCCGCGAAGCTCATCTACAACGCCACCCTCATCCGCCCCGACGGCTGGAAATACGGCACCTCGCTCCCCGTCGACACTGACTCCGGCAACAGCGTCACCTTCAAGCCCATCTCCTTCGATCTCCTCGTCGACTCGCCGGTGATCGAAGGCCAGTACTATCGCGTCGTCGACCTCACGCCCCCCGGCGAGCCCATCCACCACGAACTCGACCTCGCTGCCGACAGTGAAGCCGCCCTCGCCATTACCCCCGCCATTCAAAAAGGACTCACCAACGTCGTCGCTGAATCCGGCGTCCTCTTCGGGACTCGCCACTACCGCGACTACCACTTCCTTCTCGCCCTCAGCGATCACGTCGCGCACTTCGGCCTCGAGCATCACGAGTCCAACGACAGCCGCCTCCCCGAGCGCGTCTTCCTCGAGCCCGGCGGCGCCTTCCTGGTCGGAAGCCTGCTTCCCCATGAATTCGTCCACTCGTGGAATGGCAAGTTCCGCCGCCCCGCCGACCTCACCACTCCCGACTTCGAAAAACCCATGGAAACCGACGGACTCTGGGGCTATGAGGGCCTCACCGACTACCTCGGCCCCATGCTCGCCGCTCGCTCTGGCCTCTGGAGTCCCGAGCAGTATCGCGAGTTTCTCGCCAGCATCTCCGCATCCCTTGGACCCGGCCGTCCCGGCCGCACCTGGCGTCCCCTCCTCGATACCGCCAGTGGCGAGCCCATGGGCGGACCCGGTGGCGGCGTTCGCGGCTGGCTCAACTGGCGTCGCGGCGTCGACTACTACGACGAGGGCGACCTCGTCTGGCTCGAAGTCGCCACCATCATTCACCAGGTGACGAACGGCCAGAAATCCATCGACGATTTCTGCCACATCTACCACGGCGGTCCCAACAACGGACCCGAAGTGAAACCCTGGACCTTCGATGAGCTCGTCTCCACACTGAACTCCGTCGCGCCCTACGACTGGGCCCACTTCCTCCACCAGCGCCTCGACTCCATCTCTCCCGACGCGCCCAACGGCGGCATCGAGAACGGCGGCTGGAAAGTCACGTACAGTGACCAGCCCATCCACCTCCCTGGACGGCGCAGTAACGCCGGCGACGCCTACTCCATCGGCCTGCAACTCAATGAAGAAGGCATGGTCACCGACTCCATCGTCGGCAGTCCCGCCTACAACGCCGGCATCAGCTCAGCCATGAAGGTCATCGGAGTCAACGGCCGCCTCTACACGCACGACCTGCTCGAAGATGCCATCACCGCCGCGAAGGACTCCACCCAGCCGATCAGTCTCACCTACGTCGACGACGACTACATCCACACCGCCGCCATCGATTACCACGGAGGCCCGCGCTACCCGCACCTCACCCGCGACGACTCCAAACCCGACTATCTCGATGAATTAATCAAACCCCACGCGGGAGGGAAATAGCGTCGACCAGGTCGACAACCCGGGTGCCTCAGCTCGCGCTTCCAGGACCCGGGTTGGACCTCACAAAACGTGGGTTTGAACGGAAGGATTACCAGGCAGAGGCGCGGACCGCCATCTCTTCCTTGCGCGGGGGACCAAAGGACTCCCTGCAAAGGATGCCACTCATTTCACTGTGGAGGAGAAACCCTGGTGGACCGCTACCTGCGGTCCGCGCCCGCTTGCGCCCTACTTCGTGCCCTGCAGCTTCTGCGCCGCGATCTGGCCCGCTTCCGTTTCCTTGTTCTGGTCCTTGATCTCAGCGTAGAGTCGCCGCGCTTCCTGCGGCTGGGTCGTCTCGTACAACCCTGCCAGCTGCAACTGCGCCTCCGCCTTGGGAACCGTCGTCGTCGGATGCGCGATCACGTCCTGGAACAGCGTCACCGCCTGCGCATTGCGGCCGGTCTGCGCGTACAGATTGGCCAGCGCGATCTTCGCCAGGGCTGCCAGATTGCCATTGCCGGCGTGCGTCGCCTTTTCCAGATCCGCTTCCGCCGCCGATTGCTGTCCCATATCCAGCTCGGTCGCACCGGCAAAATAGCGAGCCATCTCGCCCGCCGTCAGCCAGCTGTATTGATCGGCCGCCTGGCGATACAACGGATAGGCCGCCTTCGCCCGATCCGCGGCCGTCGCATACGTCTTCATGCCCGGCTCCACCGGCTGATTCGGCTGCGTCAGCGGCGTCTCGTAGATATCCATCGCCTGGCCCAGCAGCTGGTTCGCTGCCGCCTCGCGCTTTTGATAAACAACCAGGCTGCCGACGACGATCGCCGCCGCCAGCGCAACCCCCACCACCCACGCCACAACGTGGCTCCGGTGCTCGCCAATCCATTCCAGACCGGAGGTGGTTACATTGACGAATTTGTCCTGTTTCAGCGCGTGACGGGTCTGTGTGTCCACCGAATTCCCCGGATTTCCTTTGGGCGGGTAGTTGCGAACGCGCGGTTCTGCACGCGCATTGGCATGAGATACGTCTCAGTCTAGCACGCTCATCGGACTCGGGGTTTCGCCGCCGCCGGCTCCTTCAGGCTGCGCGCACCACGTCTTCGATCTGCCCCGTCTCGATCTTCTCCTGGCACTCGATGCAGTACGGAGTCCACGGCAACGCTTCCAGCCGCTTTTCGCCGATCGCCTTGCCGCAGTGCAGGCATTCCCCAAACGTTCCCTCGTGCAGACGCTCCAGCGCCAGCCGGACCAGAGACATCTGACTGTGGCCCTCGGTGCCCTGTGTAAAGAGCAGCTCTTTTTGATACGACAAAACCGCCTGGTCGGCGACGTCGAGCGTGTCGTCTGCCACGGTTCTGCGGCCCTCTTTTGCCGCGCTGAGCATGGTCCGCTCCAGCTGCCGCTGTTGATGGCGAAGCCGCTCTTCGAATCGCCGTTGTTGGGGGGTTTGCGATGTGTTGGTCACTGAGTAAAACTCCTCGGATAAGGGCTGGTCCGGCCTTTCAGACATACATTGGACGCACAAACCCCCTGAAGATTTGTTTTTCTTTTGCCACTTTACTGAGGTTATTTTTTCGTCAACCGGATAACGCCGGTGTCACCGGCTCGTCGGGTACGATGCGCCCTGGCCCGAAATGCTCTACGCTGGAGGAGTTATGTACGAAGATTTCCACGCTACCGATCGCTGGACTGGCGACGACCTGCACTGCCGCTGGAAAGCCAATATCGTCGCCATCGCCACCCGCCACGCCGACGCGGTCGATATCCGCTTCGATGTCAACGGCCGCGCCGTCTGGATCGCGATGCCCTGCCTTGCCTGGGTCGAGCATAAGAAGCGCACCGGCCACGCCATCACCGACACCCTCGCCGCGCAGGCCGCCGGCCGCTACCTTAAAAAGGCTGTCGAGTCCGGCTACGACAACGGCCGCGAGATGTACACCATGACCATCGAAGAGGTGCTCGAGCAGGTCGACGCCGTCCTGCACGAGGTCGGTCACACCCACAACCTGCCTTATCTCATTCCCCTGGACGACGCCCAGCCCCAGGTCTAGGGCCGGTTAACAGGCTCTAGGGCGTATCCACATATAGACTTTGCAGCGGGAGAAAAACCTGGTGTCCTGGGTCCATGGCACCAAGCCGCTATGAACTGAGTGAAGCGCAGTGGTTGCGGATTAAGGACAAGCTTCCTGGG